>Ga0157380_10002335_pt1 | contig 12744 bp, 9 predicted proteins | sample S35metaG_FD_119757 | JGI IMG/M metagenome (GOLD analysis project Ga0157380, IMG submission 119757) | Switchgrass rhizosphere microbial communities from Kellogg Biological Station, Michigan, USA - S3-5 metaG | ecosystem: Host-associated > Plants > Roots > Rhizosphere > Soil | place: USA: Michigan...
CAACAAGAAGAGAGTATCGAGGAGAGCCATGACCACAGTTCACGTCAACGTATGCATCGCCGGTGGAGGACCTGCGGGTCTGATGCTCGGGTTGTTGCTCGCCAAGCGCGGCGCTCAGGTGCTCGTGCTCGAAGGGCACGAAACCTTCGAGCGCGAGTTCCGTGGTGAAGTGCTGCAGCCCAGCACGGCGCACCTGCTCGACGAGCTCGGCCTGCTCGAGTACATCCTGGCGCAGCCACACTCAATCCTCGACGCCGGCAAGGTGCGGCTGAACGGACGTCAGGTAGGTGAGTTCTCGTTCAAGCGAATCTCACCCGAGTATCCGTACGCGATTTGGATGCCCCAGCCGGTGTTTCTCTCGGCGCTGCTGAAGAAGGCCGAGCCGTTTCCGACGTTCCAGTGCTGGATGGGTGCCAAGGTCAACAAGCTGATTCAGGAAGACGGCCGCACGCTCGGTGTTACCGGGCTTCGTCATGGCAGCGAACCCTTCGAGGTCCGCGCCGACGTCGTCATCGGCGCCGATGGCCGCTACTCGGCGATCGCGAAGTTGGGTGGCTTCAAGGCCGAGTATGAGCACCACGACTTCGATCTGATCTGGTTCACGATCGAGCAGCCACCGGGCTGGGAGAGCACGTTCTGCGTGTCACTCGGCAAGCAGGTGCGCGGTCTCATGTTGCCGAAGTATCCGCATCACATCCAGGCGGGCATCGCGTTGCCGACAGGGGAGTGGAAGCGTTGGCGCCAGGAAGGCGTGGCCGCAGTCGCGAATCGGGTGCGTCTGCTCGATCCGATCTTCGACGAGTTCGCGTCGGGGTTGAAAGACTTCACACCCTTCTTCCCGCTCGAAGGTCTGATTCGCCTGGTCGACGACTGGGCGCGCGACGGCTTGCTGCTCATTGGCGATGCCGCGCACACGATGAGCCCGGCAGGCGCGATCGGCGTCAATGTGGCGATCGCCACAGCCGCCGTTGCGGCGCAGGAGCTGTATCCCAAACTTGGCCGCGGACCGATCCCGCACAAGGATCTGCAGGTGGTTCAGCGCAAGCGAGAGGCTGACGTCCGCACGCTCCACAAGCTGCAACTCGGCGCGCAGCGTGTGCTGGTGGCGAAGGAGGGTGGGCTACTGAGGCGGGTGTTGCCAGTGCTGCTGCCTGTGATGCTGAACTCACCCCTGGTGCCGAGTGTCCAGCGTCGCTTGTTCTTCGGCGTGCCGCTTCCTCCGCTCGATCCCGCGTTTGCCTTCAGCAAGTGAAGATCTGTGAAGGGGTCAGACCCCTTCACAGACCTGCATCGCGCGGGTGATGCTGGAGCGAGATCTCGTGCGACGCGACGGAGTCATGTTCGCGTCTCGCCCTGGTCGACACGCGATACACAGCAGACCAGGCACCGAGACCGGCAACGATCACAAACGTTGTGATCGAGATCGCGAGCGCCAGCAGACCGCGCCAGCCGTACATCTCAGGCGCGGCATGAATGCGAATTGTCGCGACGATGACGATGATGAAGGTCAGGAGACCTTCGGCGATGAACGCAATCAGCTTGATGAGCGTCATCGCTGCGCCGAGCCACGTCAGGAGAAGCGACGGAGCCCTGTTCTGCTCGTGGAGCCTGAGATAGTACAGGTGGCAGACGTCTTCGATGTAGTCGGCCGTGGCAGCCGTCGGCGGCACGACAAGCCAGAGCCCCTGCAGCCACGCCCATCGCAGCTGCCACGCGCCGAACCAGAGGCCGAACGCAAAGACCAGCGAATAGACCGGGATGAACCCGATGATGTCGCGATAGAGCGTCTCGCGGACGATCGCCCGCATGCGGCAGCCGGCTTTGTGCGACTGAGGTCCGCTCAGCATCGAGCACCAGCGATCGAGGCACTCCTTGACTCGCTGCGGTGAGACCCGAAGCTGGAGGCGGACGATCGAACCGAGATACGCCTTGGTCATCGGCCGGCCCGCCCACGTCAGGGCGTTCGCGAAGTAGATCAGGCCCAGTTGCAGGAGCAACAACAGGCCGGCGAATCGCTGGCCGTCTGTTGCGACGCCGCCTGTCGGCAGGGAGATATCGAGCACGGGCCCGACCAGCCGCCACACCTCGGACACGACGATGGTGGCGAGAAGAATGACGGCAGTCGAGATCACCGGTCCGATAACCGCTGACTGAATCACGACGCGGGCAGGCGGAGTGTGCGAACGAGCGTAGACGTGGTTCAACACCACGCCCAATCCAACGCCTAACCCTGCGCCCAGCGAGATGAGCACCCAGCGCGTGACGTCCGGCCAGGCTTTATTCAATGCGTCGCTCAGTGACGTGGAACCGAGGCCGATCGTGGCCAGGAAGAACACGCCGCCGGCCACGCCAAACAGAAACAGGACGACGCCGAGCGCGCGCGTCCAGTAGATGCAGTCGAGGAACGCCCGTCGCGGTGGCGACTCGCCTCGCGCGGCGATCGTGAAGTTCTGGACGCTTTCGGCCCAATCGACGAGCGCGAATGCGCCGGCGATGATTGCCAGCAGCCTCGCTGGTGGTTCTCCGGGCCAGACGTTGAACACCTGATCGACAACCAGAAGGCCCGCGGCTGCAACGGTGGCCCAGAGCAGCAGGCCGAAGTACGGCACGAAGCTGTCGCCCATCCACAGGTGATGGATGGCCTTGTCCGCGAGCGCTCTCATCCGGCTGCTGGGATAGTTCGCAGAGCGGCGCCTCGCGTACTCGATCAGGTTCGGAGGAGGATTTGTCCGGTCTCTCCAGTAGCGCACGACGCTGTCATCGACACGCTCGTTGATGTGAGACAGCGTGAAACCGGACTGATTCTCGCGCCGCCTGCGATCGGCGCGCAGCTCGGGAACCGGATCGATGGTCCGGTAGGTGCGCTTGGCCCGCAGCATCATCGTCCAGAAGGGCGACGCGAATTCGGCAAACGAATCACGCGGGCCAAGGCGTCCGACCGGCGAGGGAACAACCTCCGCAACGTGATCGCAGAGAAGACCAGCGCGGCAGGCGCCGTCGAGCAGCCACTTCAAAGGGGCCTGTGCCAGCGGATTGCTCTTGTAGCCGCCGCCGACATTGGAGTGAGAGCCGACGAACCAGCGTTGTTCGATCCGGTCGCTCCAGGCAGACGATAATGATGTTGCGGCGCTGTGAGTTCCGCTCTGCTCACGTCTGCGATCCGTGCCGGCAAGTCGTCCGAGCTCTTCGGACGTATTAGGACCGATGTACGCGACGAACGGCGTGTGCCGGAAATTGCTTCGATGCTCGTCGATCGCCAGTGCGTGCCGGCAGTGCCGAATGAGCGATGTCGGTCGCATGTTGTGGTGAAGCGCGAGTCGGCCCTGCACACCGGGAATCGCCAGTGCGTCCCATCCCACCGCGCCCACCGTGTCATACACACCGAGATACGTGATCTGCACGCGCCGTGACCAGCGCACGAGAAGTTCCTCTGTGTCGTTCAGATCCGACACGCGGAGGCCGGCCACGCGATTGGTGCCCCTGGCAGCACTGGCTTCATCTTTCTCGATCAGCCAGGGATCCCACACGAGCTCAGGGAGGCGTCGAAACTCGGGAGCGCTCTCGCCGAAGAGCGCCGTCAGTGGCCCGGTGTGATGCTCGCGTTGACGACCGAGCAGGCAGTAGTTCTGCCAGAGTTGCGTGACGGTCAGCGGAGCGCCGCGCCGCAGCAGTCCGCACGTAGCGATGAAGCCGACGAGCGATCGCGCCGTGAACGCGCCGCGGCTGAAACCAAAGATGTAGAGCTCGTCAGCCTGCTTGAGGGGAGTCGCATCCTCGAAGTTCTGAATCAGCCAGTTGTACGCCGCACGTACGTTGGTCTCGAGGCCGAAGCCGAATCCGCCGCCAGTGATCTTGTCGAGCGGCCCGGTGCCGACGCCTTCGAGATAGAACTTGACCTGGGTAACGGTGTCCGTACCGAGCGGATGGTCACGACATTCGGTGGCCAGTCCAAAGTGATGCAGGACGTTGGTCGAATCGTCTCGGTTGTTCCAGGTACCATCGAGACACAGCGCCAGCCGCCTGATCGCCGTCATTGACCGCTGCAGGTCTGCATACGGACCCCCTCCAGACTGACCTCACCTCCGTCATAGTGAACGACGACGCCGGTTCGTATCGAACACGAAGGGTGCACTTTGACCGGGCCTCGAGGGGAGGCTACACTGCCCGCCTCCAGAGGAGGCACCGTGCAGCATGTTATATCGGACCTGGTGAGTCGTTTCGAGCGCGGTCGTCTGTCGCGCCGGGAACTGATTCAGGCGTTGACCGCGGTCGCGGTGACGGCGGGTGCGACCGCATCAGCCGCGTCGCTCAAGGCGGGCAGCATCAACCACACGTCGGTTCTCGTGACCGACATGGCGCGTTCAATCGATTTCTACAACCGCGTCTTCGGTCTCTCAGTGGCGAATGAGGACAAGGCCAACAAGATTTCGCGTCTTGGCGTAGGTGGCAAGGTTCTCGTTTCGTTGCGTGTGGAGCCCCCGGCCGGGCAGATCGATCACTTTGCGATCGGTGTCGAAGGGTTCAATCGCGAGGCGGTCACGAAGGAACTGCAGAGCATGGGAATCACGCCGCGCGACAACCTGGAGTTCGGTTTCCACATCAAGGACCCCGACGGCGCCAACGTTCAGATCACAGGCATCTGATCGCGCGCCGAAGCTCGTCCGTGGACGCGTCGTCCTGACGGGCATCGATCCTGCACCCGAGGTTCGACTGAAGGAGGTACTTCCATGTTTTCGGTACTCGGCTGGATGCTCTTCGGGCTCATCGTCGGCCTCATCGCGAAGCTGGTCATGCCGGGCAAGGACCCCGGCGGCATTGTCGTGACGATGCTGATTGGTATCGTGGGCGCGCTGATCGGGGGATTTCTCGGACGCGCACTTGGCTTGTATCAGCCGGGTGAGGCCGCGGGATTCTTTGTCGCGACGCTGGGCGCGATCCTGCTGTTGTTCATCTATCGCAAAGCATTCCGCCCCGCCTGAGGCCGGCGGCGAGTCGCCGTCGACGGCGTTGCGGGCCCATCGGGTTGCGGGGAGCTCTCGTCGAGTTCTTCCATTCGATCGGCCAGCGATTGCACGTCTGTCTTCTTGACCAGATCGCTGATCTGCTCGCCGGTCAGCGAGACTTTGACATCGAGATGGTGTGCGATGTCCTGCAGCAGGCGCAGGACGGCTGTCATCTCGCGTTCGGTCAGCAAATTGATCTGAAGGTCAAGGTTCGCGCGCTTGTCGGCCTCGTGCGTCATCCGGTTCTGACTGGCGAGCACGAAGAGCGAGAGGAAGATCGCCTCGAGCGACACCGTCATCGTCAACAACTGGAACGGAAACGGATCGAACGCGGGAATTCCCGGAAGCAGCTCCAGATTGGCAAGAATCCAGAACCCGAACCACACCACGTGAAAGAGCAGCGCGGGGCCACCAGCAATGATCCTGATGATCCCGTCGCTGAGGTGTTCGACGCGCGAGCGGTGATGGATGGATGCCTGCTGCCAGGTCTTGATCGCCTCGATGTTTTCATCGAGGGCGTGCGTAGAACTGTCTAGCTCGGCTTCATCTGCCGCCGCTGCTCGACTCGCGCCACTGGCCCGCTTGCGGGTTGCCACGACATCCCGCGAGTGCATGAGTCACGCCAGCAGGAAGTGGGTCGCGTCACCGCATATTGTCGAGGCATAGGCGGGCGCTTTGTCAGTCTTTCAACGAGGCGACCTCACTTCTTCTGCACTCGAGCCGTCGACGGCGGCACCAGCCCTTTGAGGCGCATGTAGACGATGATGTTGCCGTAGTGCTCGTTGTTGTGTGCGGTATTGAACGTGAGCACCGATCCGCGCGATGCCTGGACATTGGCGCCACCGGGCGCAGCGACCTTCATCGCCTGGTTGAAGTTGGCGTCCGTCGTCTCGTTGTAGACGCTGTCGCAGTAGGTGAGCGAGTCCTTCAATCCGGCCAGGATCGCGTCCTTGTCGGTCGTCCTCTCGTAGTTCTCTTTCGCCGGCGACGCCTCGCCTTTGGCCTGCGCGCAGAAGTAGAAGTTCCCGTTCGCCAGATGACCCACCAGCTGGCCGAAGCTGCGGACGTCGGGCGTGGGTTTGAACGCGTAGTCGGCAGCCGGCACCTTCTCCGCCGCCTCGACGAGGTTGCGTCGGATGATGGTATGCATCGACTTCGTTACTGACGCCATCGACATCGACGCGATCTCACCGAAGCCGCCATCGCTCGTCTGCGCGTTGGCGGTGAGTGGTACGGCTGCGAGGCAGAGCGACAGAATCAATGTACGCATCATGGCGTCAGCTCATTTGGTGTGGGGCCGACACATCGCCGTTGGTGGATCGTCGGCTGTTGATGGTGGCCAGCAGTCTCACGGGATCTGCTGCGTGACGGTTGTAGTCGAACAGGTTGCCGTGCTCGCGCGACGAACAGTACTGGATGTAGAGACAGAGTCGATAAGTACCGGGCTTCACGCGACTGCCGCAGTGCAGGCAGCGTGACGTGTCGACCAGGACGGCGCTCCCTGTCTTACCCATCACACTGATCGACTTGTCGAGGCCTCCGGCCCTGGCCAGTTCGTCATCGAGGTAGCGGCCCATCACGAGCGTGGCGTCTTCGGCGTCGGCGGAGCGCGTCTGCCTGATCGCTTTCATGACCTGCTCGCTGGCTGCCGCAGGGATGAAGGTGAACGGCCCTTCGTCCGGCCCGATGTCGCGCAGGTTCAGAAACAGCTTTGCCTGTCGCCGGCCTTCCGGATCCAGATGGTAGATCTGGCTCGAGATCACGTCCTCTCCACCGTGAGACACCGAATAGAGGAGATCGACGCGATTGAGGTGCGGGATCGTGCCCAGGTAATTCGTCACGAGACTCAGGAGTCCATCCGAGAGCGCAAAGTCGACGAGCTCGGGGTTCTCCCTCAAGTCCTGGTTTGTCAGCACACTTCGCAGGAACGCCCACTTCTTTGCGTGGAGCGCCGTGTCTGGTCCGATGGCGGCTTCGAGTTTCCGCTTCTTCTCTTCGAACAGCTGCTGCGCCAGCCTGATGACCGGCTCGGAGCCCGGCAGCTGCCCCGGCTGGATGATCGTGTAGCCCTCGTTACGATCCATCTGCGTGTTGGGATGCAGACGGTTGTAGGCGACGACCATGCGCTTGCGCTGAATCGCATCGCGAGGTGACGTGGCGACTTCGGAAACGGCCAGCATCGCGCGCCCAGCGCCGGTGTAACGGGCGCGATGGATGAAATGGCGTCGCACGCGATTCGTGTTCTTCGTCGCGTGACGAAGCGTGCGACGAACGATGTTGACTGAGTACGAGAGCAGCGACATTCGCGAGCCAGTCTAACGCGCGTTTTGCGATCAGAACAAGCGCACGCGCGCCAGCCCGGAGACCGCCTCATGCTGTTCTCCAAGCGCGTCACGCAACGTGTCGAGGTCGTTGACATCGAGCGCAACGTAGGAGCCGGGGTGCATGCGGTTGAACGCGCGCCGCGCCAACTCGAGGTGTCGAACGGTCGAAGGACGCGGGTCGGAATAGAACGAAAGCGATTTCACGCCGTACATCGGCGGCACGTATGACAGACCGCCGTGCGTGCCGACGAACGCGCGGGCACGGGCGATGACCTTCGACTGGATGTCGAGATTCGTGCGCGGAGACATCAGATCGGAGATCTCATGGATGCGTCCCCGTGCCGTGACCGGCACATCCACGCGGTCGTCGAGCCGCACCGATGGATTGAGCAGGACAACGTCAGTCGCTTCCGCGAGCGTCGTTAGCAGACTCGCGACAAATCGCCGGTTGGCCTCGGTATCCGGAAAGACGTCGTTGAAGTAGAAACGGACGGCCACGAATTCGTCGGGGAGCTTCCCCTTGAGCTCATTGGTTTCGAGTTGTGGCAGCGGCTTGAATACCGCGAAGTTTTCGATGGTGTCGACAGCGGCTCGGCTCTGCCAGAACTTGTGAAAGAGCCGGTACATGTACATCGGGTGGAGCAGATCGCATTGCGGCAGATGCGCTCCCTGCCGCACCAGCTTGATCGTGTTCCGGTCGAATTCCGACATCGTCCGCGGCTTCGCCTTGCCGTCAGTCAGCCGCTGTTCGCTTCGCTGGCGGAACTCTTCTGGCGTGTAGTAGTCGAAGAGCTCGACGTAGTGCGCGGCGATGTCGCGATACCAGGCAGCGCATCCACCACGCGACACAACCACCAGACGATCGGCGTTGAACGGGCGATGCGTGGTCACCCAGTTGAGGAACGGAATCCAGTAGAGGAGCTCGAAGCCGACCTCGCTGACCCAGGGGCCGACGATAATCGGACGATCCTTGCGCTCGATGCGTTGAAGGACTCGCGGGACCGCGACGGCTTCCTCCGTCGGAGCATCGACGGCCGACAAGCGCGAGACTGCTCGCGGCACGATGTGCTGCTTCGCGAAGTTTCGAATCGGCCGGAAGCGGAACAACCAGTCGAAAATGACGAGGATCCCTCTGACCAACGTTCCCGTTGCTGTGACGGGTCTCAGTTGGCGCGACCGTTTGCGGGAGACGCGCGTCGTCCTTCGGACGATCGCCATCAGGACGGCGATCGGGTAGAGCAGTGCACGTAGCGGATAGGCGTACAGCGGGAGCCCGCGCGGAGCAGGCGCCGGCGAAGCCCCGAGCCGTTCGATTTCCTCTACTATGCGCGGCGTCGCTTCGACATCGAGACCATACGGCCGCGTGAACGATTTGACGAATCCGTCGATCCGTCGTCGTGTGCCCTCTGGATCGTCGAACGCTGCCGCTATCTGCTGGACGTGCGTGTCGAAGTCGTCAGCGAGTCGCAGCAGTCCGCCGCCCTCTGATGTGAGATGGCGGAAGTGCAGCGTGCCGTCCTGCGTCCTGTGATACGCGGGCGTGCGGATCGAGAACACCGGCCGGCCGACGATGCCGCACTCGATCTGGGCGCTCGTGTTGATACCAACGGCGCCGGCCGAGTGATACATCGAGTCGAAGAAGTCGTTGCGTGACGCGGCGTCGACCGGGCTTGCCCCACCGCGTGGCCAGACCGACACGTTCTGGAGGCCCATCGCGTCGAAGCGATGCCAGGGCTGGCGGTTCTCAGGATGGGGCCGGATGAGAATGCCCGCCGTGCGCACGCGCGCGTCTGGCGCCGAGCGAATCGCCCCAATCCACTGCTCGATGAAGACGACTTCGTCAGGAGCGATGAACGGCGACGAACAGAGATAGAGAAGAATCGGCCGCGCTGGATCGAGGCCCACGCGTGCGCAGAACTCGTCGCGAGTCGTGCTCGCGCGTCGCGCGAACCACTGGTCGTAGACCATGGCGCCGGTGAGGACGACGCGATCGGGGTCGACGTCGTGCATGCCGACGGCTTCGGCCTTTTGCGCCTCGTTCCAGACATAGACCTTGTCCGGCTGCACCCTGACAAGGCCTTTGTTCGTCAGGTTGTCCCAGCTGAGAACGGGAAGCGCCGATCGGACGCCGAGGCGTTGCGCGGCTTTGACGTAGTCGACTTGATCCGATCCGATGTCCACGAGCGGCGTAACGAGGAGGACGTCCGGGCGCTCGCGCTCGACGAGGCTGTAGACGGCGCGATCGATCGGGATGGCGCGCTCGACGACCAGCAACGCTTTGGTGAGGAATCGGTTTCCGGCGCGGCTTTGGAAGATCGGAAGCTCGACGAACCAGCGCATCAGCCCGGATGTCTTGCCGCGCGCGCGCTCCTTGAGACTGTTGACGCCAGCGTATTCCGGGGTCAGATACCGGACGTAGTCAACGGTGTAGCGATCGGCGCGGGCGAGCCCACGCCAGAAGCGCCACGGCGTCTTCTCAGCGATCTTGCCGGCGGTGATGTTGGGGAAGTCGTGGGTGAGCTTCGCGAGCAGCCGCTCGTCGCCCTCTTTGTCGCGATGACCGAAGACGAGATGGACTTGATGATTCCGCTCGGCCAGCGCCTGGAGCGTCGAGGCGAAGTTTCGCAACGCTCCGGTGTGGCGCATCGAGAACAGAATTCGCATGAAGTCGGCACGTCTAAAATACCATTCACATGGCCTTTACACGCCTAAACGCCCAAATTCCAACTCCCAACTCCCAAAAGAGCGCGATGACAATCGTAGGGTCCGGCTTTAGCCGGACCGATGTCAGTCCTGCCGCAGCGCCATGAGGGGGTCGATTCGTGCCGCACGCCGCGCGGGGATGTAGGCGGCCAGCATCACCACCGCAACGACGACAGGGACGATCAAGAGGAAGGTAAGAAAGTCTGCGGCGGTGCCGGGGAAGATGCCCTGAACCAGCCCACCGACCGCGATGCTCGCGAGCACACCGCCGGCGATTCCACCAACCGACGGAAGGGTGCCCTGTCGCAGGATCATCTTGAGAACCGACGCCGGCACTGCGCCTACGGCAATGCGGATTCCGATCTCACGCGTCCGGCGGCTGACAGCGTAGGCCGTCAGGCCGTAGAGACCGATCAGCGCCAGCAGCAGGCCCATCAGCCCCATTCCCGCAATCGTGCGCACGACTACGGTGTTCAGGTTCCTCGCGTTAGAGTGGTAGAACGCTTCCATCGTCCGCATGCTCAGCACAGGCACCGCACGATCGGTCTCGACGATCGCGGCGCGTAGTTGTGACGCGATCGCTTCGGAGTCGGCCTCGGTGCGCACGACGAGCGTGGCTCGGGTGAACGGACTCTGCTGGTGCGGCAGATACAAGAACGGCGCCGAGTTGCTGGTGAACAATCGGAACTTCGCATCGGCGGCAACGCCCACAACCTCCGCCCACTCGCCGTTGGCCGTGAGGCGAATGCGCTTGCCAAGTGGGTTGTCGCCGGGCCAGTAGCGATTGGCCATCCCCCGGTTGATGATGGCGACGCGCGGCGCATCTTCTGTGTCAGTCGGCAGGACACCTCGCCCGCTCTCAATCCGGATTCCAATGGTCTCGAAATAGCCCTCGTCGATGCGAGCGACTGGAACTGGAAGACTGTCGGTGCCGGGTGGCAGCGTGAAGCCTTCCGGAACGATCGCTTCTGATGAGCCGCCATCCTGATTGAGAGGGACAGATGACGTCAGTGCAACCGAGACGACTCGCGGGATCGCCGCCGCCCGTTCCTTCACGCGCTGGTAGAACATGTCGGTCTGGCGCTGGTCGTATCGCGCGAGCTGCGGATCGAAGTTGGTGAGGACGATGTGGTCCGTGCGGAAGCCGGGCCCGCGACCGTACTCTGCCTGGAACGCACGGTAGAAGGAGAGCGCAACGGTGAGGAGGACCAGCGTGAGCGCGATCTGCGACGCCACGAGCCCATGCCGTCCCCACAGTCGCGCCATGCGTCCACCGGGTATGACGGTATTTCGAAGCGTGCTCGAGAGATCGCCAATGCGCGTGGTGCGCCATGCCGGCATCACACCCGAGAGCAGTGCGCTGACAGCCGCGAAGGCAAGAGCGACGAGCAGTGCGCGCCGGTCCAGTTCGTAGATCAGCCTGACCCCGGAGTCGTTTGCGATCTGAAACTGGCTGAACGAACCGACGATGCCGTAGGCGACGGCTATTCCGGCAAGGCCACCTGCCACTGCGATCAGGACGCTTTCGGTGATCAACTGCCGAATCAGTCGGGTCCGGCTGCCGCCGATGGCGAGGCGGAGCGCGATTTCGCGGGCTCGCACGGGCGCACGACTGGTGAGAAGCCCCGCCACGTTCGCGCACGCCACGAGGAGAACGGCGAGCGCCAGTCCCAGAAGGATTGCGCTGAGCCCTGCGAGGGGAGCGTACTCAGAGAAGCGCGTCTCCATCTCTGGCCTGGCCAGAAGGCCGTAGCGCGTGTTGGTTACCGGATATTCCTGCTGCAACGCGCCGGCGATGAGATCGAGCTCCTGGCTTGCCTGCGCGATCGACGTGCCAGATGCCAGTCTGCCGAGCACTCGGAGCGATCGATCGTCTCGGCGCTCCAGCACGTTCGACTGCGCAGTGGCCATGAGCGTCGGCACCATGGCGATCGGCACGTAGAAATCAACCGGCTGAAGAATGTTGAGACCGGTGAACTCCTCAGGGGTGACGCCGACGATGGTGAACGGCACACCGGTCAGGTGAATCTCTCGGCCAACGATTGCCGAGTCGGCGCCGAATCGCTCGGCCCATGTTTGATACGAGATCACCACGACCGCATTGCGGCCAGCGACACGATCCTCGTCAGCGAGGAATGCGCGGCCGATGACCGGCCGTACGCCGAGGACGTCGAAGAGGTTTGGGCTGACGGCCAGACCGAAACTGCTTTGCACGGGTTCGTCGAGTTGCCGCGCGAGACTGGCGATCACGAAGCGTGTCGCGGCGAGCCCATTGAAACTTCGTGCGCGGCTCTCGATGTCGCGGTAGTCCGGATAGGAGATGCCGGTTGTGCGCCCCTCGCCCGTAGGCGTCGTCGCGCGCAGCGAGATCAGCTCGCTTGCCGCCGGCACTGCCAGCGGTCGCAGAATCAAGCCGTCGGCGATGCTGAACATCGCGGCGTTCGCGCCGACGCCGATGGCGATCGACATGATCGCAACCAGCGAGAACCCCGGGTTCTTCGTCAGCATCCGCGCGCCGTGGCGCAGGTCTTGCCAGATTGTTCCGAGCATCGAGGCGTCCTTTCGCGAACCAGGTGTAGGCGCATGCGACTCAAGGACCATGCCGAACCCTTGAGCTCGTAGTGTCCGCCTTTCGGCGGATTTGGTGGCGGAGCGCGTTCGTTCGTGGGACGTCAATGTCCGTTGTCGTGCAGGCTCGAGTTGTTTGCAGTTCC
>Ga0157380_10002336_pt1 | contig 12743 bp, 10 predicted proteins | sample S35metaG_FD_119757 | JGI IMG/M metagenome (GOLD analysis project Ga0157380, IMG submission 119757) | Switchgrass rhizosphere microbial communities from Kellogg Biological Station, Michigan, USA - S3-5 metaG | ecosystem: Host-associated > Plants > Roots > Rhizosphere > Soil | place: USA...
GCCAAACTTACAGCAAGAAAACTGAATCCAATTCAAATCGTTTCCAACCTAAAATAGGCTAAAACCGTTGTGTAACTAAGCTTTCAAAGAACTAATAAATAAAACGTTAGGACGCTAGTGAGTAAGTAGTTTAAAGTTTAATGTTTAAAGTTTTGTGGGTATAACGAATAAAGTCCCCCTTCAGGGGGATTTAGGGAGTGGAACGGGAGCGATGAGTGATTAGTTGTGAGTTATAATTATGAAAAGTGTGCAGGCCCTCATTTAGGGGGCACTTTATACCTGCATAAGCGTTCACCAATGGCGGGGGTTGCGTTCAGGCTTTGGAATGAAGCTGAGTTTTTTTTGAAAACGTAGATGGGTTGGCTTTAGCCACACGCTAAAAGGAGCGCCCGCTTTAAACTTTAAACATTAAACTTTAAACCGATATATATCTTTGCGGCCATTTAATGCAGTAGATGAAATTCACCCTTTCAGGTAAAGATAAAAATTCCTCTGCGCGGGCCGGAGAAATAACCACTGATCACGGTACGATCAGCACACCTATTTTTATGCCTGTCGGTACGGCTGGTACGGTTAAAAGCGTTCACCAGCGGGAGCTGAAGGACGATATCGGCGCGCAGATCATTCTGGGGAATACCTATCACCTCAACCTGAGGCCCGGTATTGAGATCCTGGAACAAGCCGGGGGGCTTCACGGATTTATGAACTGGGACAGACCCATCCTCACCGACAGCGGAGGCTACCAGGTATTTTCACTTGCCGAAATGCGAAAGATCAGGGAAGAAGGCGTATCATTCCGCTCCCACATTGATGGATCGAAACAGTTTTTTTCCCCGGAAAGGGCCATCGACATCCAGCGAAGCATCGGCGCCGACATCATTATGGCGTTTGATGAATGCACGCCCTGGCCCTGCGAATTACAGCCTGCAAAAAAATCCATGGAGCTCACCCACCGTTGGCTAAAACGCTGCTGTGATTATTTTGATTCCCAGCCATCGAAATACGGTCACAGTCAGTCGCTTTTTCCCATTGTTCAGGGCGGCACGCATGCTGATCTGCGTAAAGCTTCAGCCGAATTTATTGCTTCCTGCAACAGGGAAGGTAATGCCATCGGCGGACTTTCTGTCGGCGAGCCTGCCGAGTCCATGTATGAGATCACGGATCTGGTTTGCCGCCTGCTGCCAGCTGAAAAACCCCGTTACCTGATGGGTGTGGGCACACCGGTAAACATCCTCGAATGCATTGCGCTGGGCATTGATATGTTCGATTGCGTTTTGCCAACCCGGAATGCACGTAATGGCATGCTATTCACCAGCAGGGGCATTATCAACATCAGGAACGAAAAATGGAAGAATGATTTTTCTCCACTGGATTCGGAAGGAACCTCCTTCGTGGATTCACAATATTCAAAAGCCTATCTCCGGCATCTCACCATCAGCAAGGAAATACTGGCTGCCCAGATTGCAACCATTCACAACCTCTCCTTCTATCTCCACCTGGTAAAAACGGCAAGGGAAAAAATACTGGAGGGAACTTTTGCTTCCTGGAAAAATGAACAGGTGAAACTACTCGGAAGAAAATGCTGAGCTTCAATTCAAATCTTTCATTTTCTTTACATTTTTAAACCTGACTCCCGGCACTCATGGAGCCCAAAAAATACCAGTATATTGATTGTCTTCGCGGACTTGCAATTCTGCTGGTGCTTTTATTACACAGCGGTACCATTATCGGTGTGCCTTATTTTAATGAAACAGGCAAATTATTTATTGAGAACGGAAAATTTGGCGTTCAGCTTTTCTTTATGGTCAGCGCTTTTACCTTGATGCTGTCGCACAAAAGCAGGGAGGATGAATCCCATCCAATTAAAAAGTTCTTTATCAGGCGGTTTTTCAGGATTGCACCTTTATACTGGATGGCTTTGCTTTATTATACATTGTCGAAAGTGATCGGTTTCCGTTTTTTTCTAACCGGTCATTTTGCCAATCCCATCGACTGGGGAAAATTCCTGTCCAACCTGTTCTTCGTTCACGGTTTTAACATCAACTGGATCAACAGCTATGTTCCCGGGGGGTGGTCCATCGCCGATGAAGTCATGTTTTATGCCCTGCTTCCGTTATTCTTCATTTTTATCAAGGACATCAATGTTTGCATCCGGTTCCTGATTGGCTCCTTGTTTATTTGTATGGTGCTTGATTATTTTGTTCACGACATGGTAATTGAACTGGTACCGTTCCCCTATTTTTATTTTCCTGCACAGCTTCCGGTTTTCCTGCTTGGCATACTGGCGTATTTTATTGTGATCGATAAAACAGCTTCTGTTTCCACTTCAACGGTTTTATTAACCGGATTCACGGTGCTCATCTGTTGCTATTTTTCACCCCCGTATCATTTTGTGTACAGCTTATTTTTTCTTGCCTTGATCATTGCCGTGAGCCGGAAGCAATTCAGCATACTTGTGAATCCGGTGATGGCTTACATCGGGAAAATCAGCTACAGCATCTATATCACGCATTTCGCAATATTGCAGATCCTGGGAGTATTTAAGGTTTTTAACCTGGTTGAAGAAACAAGCATCTGGACAACCTGGATCAATCTTATTTTACGAATGGTGATCACCACCGGACTGTCGGTTATCGTTTCTCATTTTACCTATCACTTCATTGAAAGAAAGTTTGAGCTGGTCGGAAAAGCATTCATAAAAAGAGCTTTTAAATAAGAGCGGCCAAGCCCCTTCAACGTTTTCTGAATAAGCGGATCAAACCTGCCGGTAAATAACTGTTCCTGAACTTCAGCCTGTTAAAAAGTGACCGCGCCTGGCTGTCAAGCATGGCAGTATTTACAAGGTTGAAACACAGCTTTGCTTTTTCGCGTTCGGACCGTGCATAGAATTCATTTCCCAATTGCATCACGAAATAATTCATGGCTTTTTGCAGGTCTGTTCCTTTGGGGTTTGAAGGAATATCAAACCTGTAATTCAAATCAGGTTCATACAGCATGGCAAGCAGATCTTTCAGCGGATCCAAACCAAGCTGGGAGGCAATGGAGTAACAGATGGTATTTCTTTCCCTGTTGAATCCGTTGTCCTGCGTCATGGTTTTCGAATCGTGGTGAAACCTGAAATGCACGAGGAGGTCGTTAATTTCTTTTATTCCTTCAATACCATAGTGAATAAGATATCGCATGTACCATTCGCCATCAAAACAAAAATCAAGCTTTTCGTTCAGCAATCCGATTTCATCATAGCATGATTTTCTGAAGAACATGGCAGGCTGGGGAACGGTGCCCGACCCTATGGTTTTCTCAACCGGATGCTTTATTACGTTTTTTGACCTGTGTGAAGGTTGTGAACCGGTAAAGTATTCAATTTTTCCTATGACACAGTTGAAAGAAGGGTCATTAAAATTTTCACCGACCCTGAAAAGGGCTTCCGGGTGGAAGTAATCATCACTGTTAAGCCAGCCGATGACTTCTCCGGTGGCACGCTGCAACCCTTTATTGACAGCATGGGCTTGTCCCCTGTCCTTCTCACTGACCGTCCACGCAAGCTTTGATTTATACTGGTTGATGATATCAGCCGATAAATCCGTGCTGCCACCATCAATGATCATGTATTCCAGGTTGGGATACTGCTGATCCAGCACTGAACGGATGGTTTCTTCAAGAAAGCGCCCCTGGTTGAAGCTGGGCGTGATCAGTGTAATTTTGGGATAGCGGGTTTCCTTCATCTGGAAAAAAGAATGATCAGAGATAAACAGGTCATCTCATGGGGTTGATGCAATATATGCTGCAGGATGCGATTCAGGGCTTTGTTGCTTCAACCACCATTGTTTCCAGCATATTGTGTTCCATACCAAGACATCTTCCATGCTGTTCGATATTTGTCAGTTGCGCATCATCACTTACACCAGGCTTGTAAAAGGCCAGTGCTGTAAAATTATTGGACTTCAGCAAATGAGTCATGCTTGATTTACCATAAATAAACCGGTGGTGGAAATTATAGAAAATGTAATTTATAAGGTAATCGTTATCACAGGGGACCGGTATTTTATACAAATGCTTCACCTGTTTTTCAAAATATTCCTTCACCAGCATGTCATCAGGATTAAACCCTTTAAAGTTTTCAAGTGAGGGGGTGGCGATCCTGATCTTTCCTCCCTTTTTGAGAACCCGCCAGCATTCCTTCACCATGAAATCAGCGGATTCGTAAGAAATATGTTCAATCATATGCTCTGAAAAAATATAATCAAAACTCTCATTCTTAAACGGGAAAGTCTTGGTGGCATCCAGAAAGGCCACTCCATCACAGCCTGCCCACAGATCCGTATTCAACCAGCCTTTCGGGTCATTTCCCTGGGCACCGATATTTAATTTTTTTATTCCGTCTCCCGACATATATTTGTCAATAATATGTGTCGTCCTTTTTTTGAAATAATTTTCTTTCACGCTATCCAGGGTCTGACCGAATAAACCCCGGACCGCCCAGACAAGGTTTGAAATCTTTTTATTGCTATGAAGAAGTTTACTGATCATACCGGATAAATATATCAGAGTTCCATGTTCAGCTGTTTGTTGACAGGCGTGTTATTTTTAAAATTTTTACAATGGTAATAAAATAATTTAAATGGATAAAATAAGCCTGAACTACCGGCCAGGGCTGATTAATCTCCTTTATCATGCACGGCAATAAGCAACTGTAATTTTCAATGGTGAAAGAAAAGTTCTATCTGAACGGATTGGATTCACTGCGAGCCATTGCCGCATTAAGCGTCATTGTTCATCATATTGAAAAAAACAAGCCTTCCTTCGGATCTTTGCACCTCAGCCATGCAGCAGAGCCATTGGGCCACCTGGGCGTCGTTTTGTTTTTTACCCTGAGCGGTTTCCTGATAACACTCCTCCTCCTGAAGGAAAAAAAGGCTTACGGCTCCATTGATTTTAAAAAATTCTACCTCAGGAGAATCTTTAGAATATGGCCCCTTTATTATATGACCATATTGCTCTCTGCCTTGTTACCGGGACCGGACATGGAGCCGCTGGTATGGGTGTTGTGCCTGACGATCCTGCCTAACATTGCAACAGCCTTGTTGGGCGGCTGGCAGCCAAGCCCGCAAATATGGTCCATCGGTGTGGAAGAGCAATTTTATCTCGGATGGCCCTTTATCATCAACCGCTTTTACAAAAAGCTGATCCTGGTGCTGGTCACACTGTTCCTGGTATTTTCACTGGTGCCACAGGTGGTACTTTATGCGATCAACAGGAATGGAACCGACATCCATCTCATTAACAATCTCAATCATATTCTTTTTTATTCCAAGTTTCAATGCATGATGGCCGGGGGAATTGCCGGAAGCCTTTTCTTTTCAAGGGCGCCTGGCCGGGATAAAAAGCTCCATCCAATGCTTGCCGGGTTTGCTTTTATTGTTCCGTTGGCATGCTGGTTTTCAGGCTTTACCCTTCCTGTATTCAATGATGAGCTTTACAGTATTTTATTTGCCTTGATGATGTACCAGCTTGCTTCAGGGAACATCGCATTTTTTAAAAAAGACCCTCCCCTCCTTTCATTTCTCGGCAAAATCTCCTATGGCTTGTATATGTACCACTGGATGGTGATATCGTTTTGCCTGTGGCTGACCAGTGACCTGTTTGCTAAAAATGTCTATATGGGGAACCTGGTGCTTTATGTTTCTTCCCTGTTATTGGTAATCCTGGTATCGTGGATTTCCTACCGGTACTTCGAATCTTTCTTCTTAAAAAAGAAAGAACTGTTTACCAGGAATGCAGGACTGTCGTGATGAAATCACTTCCAGAATTGCCAGGTTTTTTTTTCATTCCGGCGCTGGTATACTTCATCGCAGCCAAGCTTCTGAATTAACCGGTAACCATTTGCTTCCATGAAATTTTTCAGCTCGCTTGTCGCATAGTTGTTCTCTATGGTAAAAACGTCGAATATCACTTCGTCAAACCGGATGGTTTTCAATATTTCCATTTCATTTCCTTCCGTATCAATGGAACAATAATCCACATGTGCAATTCCATTTGATTTCAGCAGCTCATTTAAATTGTACCCCGGCACTTCAATAATTTCCCTGGAGCCGCCATGTTCGCGTATATCCTTGTCGATACGTTCCAGGTGTTTCTCATCATAATGATCCAGCAGTCCGCTGAGCATTTCGGCATATCCTGATATCTGAAGAAATTTCAGGTTGCCGGTCCCCGAACCAATGCAGCCATTGATGTTGATGCTGTTCCTGTTGGCGCTTAACTTTTTGAATGTGGACGGAACAGGTTCAATACAAAGGCCCTTCCACTCCCTGAATTTTTCAAAGAAGTAGGTATTGCTTAACGTAATTCCATCATGCGCGCCAATATCGACAAAGACTCCTCCTACTTTTTCTTTAAATATCTTTTTGTCGAGATACTCATCCTGCTTGTATTGAGACTGGTATTTTTCCATTTGATTTTTATATGTTTTTATACTTGGCACAAAAGCATCAAGTGATTTGCCACTCAATCACAGGACTCAGCAGCGTATGCCTTTTCCTTTGCCAGTATGGAGATTTGCTTTTCAATCCGATCAGATCAAATTTCGCCGACACCTCTTCATGCTCATGCGAGTAAAACATCCTGACTGCATGCAGGCCGGAGAGAAAATAGACGCGGTATTTCCCTTCGTTAAGCTGGCTGATGTCGAGATGCGCACTTAATGTATGCTGTCCGGTTTTAAGCAGGGTCCGGTCTTCGTGATAGTCATCAGTATGATAGGTAAGCATCATCGAATCACCCATTTCATTAAAGAGTTGAAATCCCAGGCAGAGCCTGCTGTCCTCAGTTAAAATATCAACAGTCATCTCCACCAGTAGTTTTTCTTCAAAGCAGTCCACCGCTTCCACTGCATTACCCCTGGTATCGAGCAGCCGGAAGCGCTCCAGCCTGAAATACGGATACCCTTTTTCGCCGTTTAAATTTGACGAATCTCTTTTTTCATACAGTGTTTGGGTATACAGATTCAGGACTTCGGCAGTATTGCCGAATTTTTCAATCTTGCCTCCGCGTAAATAAAGTGTTTTAGCAGCCAGCTGCCGGATCATGCTGAGCTGATGTGAAACAACCAGCAGGGTCCTGCCGAATTTTCCCACTTCATCCATTTTTCCAATGCACTTCCGCTGGAACTCAGCGTCGCCCACAGCAAGCACTTCATCAATGATGAGGATATCCGGCTTGAGGTGCACGGCCACGGCAAAAGCCAGCCTGAGCTGCATGCCGCTGCTGTAATGCTTCAAAGGTGTATCGATGAATTTTTCAACGCCGCTGAAGCTGATGATCTCATCAAGATGACTCCGGATCTCTCTTTTGGAAATGCCCAGTATCGAACCATTCAGAAAAATATTTTCCCGGCCTGTTAATTCAGGATGAAAGCCCGTTCCCACTTCCAGCAGGCTTGCCAGCGTTCCTCTTACTGTAATGGATCCGCGTGTAGGCGGGGTGATGCGCGACAGCACTTTTAACAACGTCGATTTTCCGGCGCCATTCTTACCAATGATGCCAATGCTTTCGCCCGGCATAATATCGAGGTCAACATCCTGCAGGGCAAAAAAGTCTTCCCTGGAACCCTGCTTCTTGCCCCGGAATAAATCAGTAAGCGTATCCCTTAATGATTCGTAAGGTTTCATTTCCTGATTGATCCTGTATTTTTTCGACAGGTTTTTTATTTCAAGAATCGGTTTCACAAAAGAGGCGGGTGTTATATTTTATAACAGGAATTAAGCGGTGCTGACGATGGAACAAGGGCAAACAGGTCATGCAATATCAGCAAAATAATTTTCAGTTTTCCTGAATACGGCGAGTCCTCCGATAAACAGCAGCGCTGATGCCGAAAGGCTGATCAGCAGCTGATTCATGTCGACAGGCAGCCCGGTGATCACGCTCCTGGCCAGCGCGATGGCCCCGGCCATTGGGTTTGCCGAAAGCACTATTTTAAGATACGGATTTTCAATTATGGAGATCGGGTAGATTACCGGAGTGGCGAATAGCAGGAACTGGATAAAAAACGGAATCACATACCTGAAATCCCTGTATTTCACATTGAGTGCTGAAAGTAGCGTACCCAGGCCAAACGTGGTAAACAGGGTGATGAGCAGGGCAAGCAGCAGGAATAACGGCAACTTAACCGGATTCACAGGTATCTGATAATAGATAAGCAGACCGGCATAGATGATCAGTGTCATCAGGAAATCAAATACGGCAACCAGGATGGATGAAAGCGGAATGATCAGCCGGGGAAAATAAATTTTCTTAATGATGTTTGCATTTCCCACCATGCTTTCGGCAGCATGCGATACGCCTGATGCAAAGAGACTCCAATACATCAGTCCGGCATAAACGAATACCGGATATGGAATGTTTTCAGACGGTACACGGAGCACCTTTCCGAAAAAAACGGAGAATACCACCATCATCACAAAAGGCTGCAACAAGGCCCATGTAATGCCCAGGAAAGTTTGCTTGTATTTTACCTTAATATCCCGCCAGGTGAAAAAATAAAAAAGCTCCCGGTAATCCCATAACTCTTTAAAATTAAATGAAAACTTTTTATCTGATTGAATGACGTACTCCATAATATTTTTCAACGCACGCTTTGAGCTGCAGGAATAAACAGGCTGTGAACGGCTGTAAAAGTATGTATTTTTAATAATGATGAAGATATTGTAATCATGCAATTACTAATATTAATCAACAGCCGTCGGTTGAATCCCTGCATCCCTCATCGACGGGAACCATTTTCTGATCCATAGCTGCATAAATGCCATGGCGCATAATACCATAAAAGGGTCGGCAAAGTATCTCCAGCGGTAACCGACATGAAAGACAATGCACATGGTTATTGCTCCTGCAAGCGGAGCCAGAAGCATCCATTCATGCCATGCGGGCAATTTTCCTCTTAGGGTAAGAAATAACAACCGCAGGCAGTAGAGGACCGCCCCTGCATGAACAAAGAGATTAAAAAGGTTAAACCGGTTGCTGTCGCTGTTTTCAGGCAGAAAAAATATGGCCATTTTCCTCACAGCAAGCTTCATCTCTGCCATCGGATTCTCCCGTATCCATTTGTATGACAATTTCTCCAGCTCATGCGATTTTTCGTATTCATTCAGTGCATCATAATTCCTGATTTCATTCCTGATGTAACTGTAATAAGGGTTCTGGGGATCGCTCATGCAAGTGCCACACCAGCTGCCACGGGCAAAAGGGTTGTGACCAAAGCTTATGTTGATGCCTGTAGTGGTGAGTATATAAGCGCCAAACAGCCTGTGGTTTTTGATCAGCACCGGAATATTCAGGGTAATCAGCAACAATGGAATTGTCACACACAATACAAGCGCCTGCCTGAATGCTTCACGGTTTACTTTTCTTTCATATAACAGATTCATAAACCAGACGCCGAACACAAACAGAAAAATAAAATTCACCTGGGGGCGGAACAATGACGATAACAGGGTCAATATGATCAGGACTGCTCCTTCAGCAAATCTCAGCCTGTGACGGAATGCTTTAAGAAGAAAATAAAAAATAAGAATCACCATGCTCATGGTAATGCTTTCATAGTTTGCAAAGCTTCCCACATATAAAAGCACCGGCGGATAAAGCCCATAGGCGAACAGGGCTGCAAGTGTTAATTTTTTATTCAGGTAAACGGAGGCTATGGCGCTGAAATAAAACAATGACATAGCAAAAAACAAAAATGAAATGGTCAGGAGCATCGCTGCATACAGCCTGAAATAATGCGCCGTTTTATCCATGACGATCCGCTGATCAGGAAAAACGGACCGGTACAATTGCATCAGACCGATATGTAAATAAACCGGGTACGATGGCCTGAAAGCAGTAAAATCATATGGATATTTTTTCCGTTTGATCTCATTGGAGCTCACAAAGCCGAGCCCGTTAATTTGATTGATTGCCACTTCTGCAATCAGCAGCTCATCGTTATTGACCATCAGCATGCGATCAGCCTGCTCCCTCCAATTGCCCTGCAGTACGGCTGATGTCATCTGCGTTATATCACCGGCTGAAAAGATGATGAATCCTTTGATCAGCAATAAAAATATGATCCACTTTTTATGCTTTCCCCAGGTTTCCTTAACCGGATGAATAAAATCGCTGGTGTATACGAAAGTGTTTTCCAAAACCGGTTTATTAATGTTTCAGCAAAACAAATTTTTCACCGCTGAGGGGATCTTCCATCACCTTATCAAAGCGGGCAACCAATATGGAATCAGGTACAGCATCTTTCGAAATCACCAGGTAATCAATCTTAAATGTATCGATAAAGTCAAGCTGGCTTTGGGGGATGCTCCTGAATGTTCCATCCTTTTTCTGGTTCTCGGTAAACCGGTAAAATGCAGCAAGCTGCATGAGGTGCCTGTCCGTTTCAGGTCGGTCGGCCGACAATGGTGCATCATATACCGAAATGGAATACGTATAGGCATTGCTGTTGTAATAAGCCAGATGTCCGGCTGCAATGTTGAAGATCGGGTTTCGCGCAAAGACGTTATGGTATGCTGCATGTGAAAGCATAAATGCTCCTGCCTGGCTTCTCCCCTGCACCGATTCAACCGTCGCTTTCAGGTATGCAGTATCCTGTGTATGTCCATGTTTTAAATTTATATATGCTGAAGTTACATTACCGGCAATTATTAAAAAAGTAAGACCGGCAGTAGTGATCCATTGCAAGCCGTCAGCCCGTTCCCACAGGTAAAGGATCATGCATATGGAAACCAGGTTGATCATCATGATGCTGATATTCGAAAAAAGCTGGACGGTATCATTCATATAATGCAGGATGGCCCATGCGCCCAGTGAAAATAAAAAAATCAGGACTGCCAGCAGCAAATAGTTATTGCTGAAACGGAAAAAGCGTTTGAGATAGCTGAAGCTTACCGCCACGATGACAATAACGGGAAAATACAGCAGCACCATCTGAATCGTGGTAAGCCCGGCTATATTGATGCATGTTTTCAGATATCCGAAATTCAGCAGCTTTTGCACACCGCCGGTATTGCCAATTTTCAGGCTTTGATCTGCTTCCCCTGTGCTGTAAAACAGGAACAGAAAAAGGAAAACCGCAAGCACAATTCCCAGTTCCTTCACCAGCGCTTTTATATTTTTTTCATCATAAAATTCTTTCATAAAAAATACAACAAGTGCCGGTAGTATGCTTACGGAAGTGGATACAAAAATTGCAGGCAGGACGGCCAGCGCAGCTGCACCATAAATTTTTTTTTCATTAAGAAACAACAGGACCGCTGCTTCCAGGAATATAAATACAACAATGAGCTTATTGTAAACAAACGGGCTTACGGTAAAAACATTTGCATTTTCAAACAATGCAAGGCTACCCGTATAGGGAAGAATCAGGCCGGTAAAAAAAAGAAAGAAAAAACACAACAGCCCTGTTGCAACAGATGCCTTTGACAGCTTCTCGGCAATCGCCATCAGTCCTGTAAATGTGATTACGAGGCCTGTTGTAACGGTTACCAGTATGTACAATGGAAGGGCATTCAATCCTGAAATTGCTGTGAGCCCGGCATTCAGCCAGATGTCAAAATAGTGGTAAGGATCATGCGGATGGGACGACAGTCCGGGAAAATCAAGGCTTACATTCTCATTACCGGTAAGCCGCAGGTAGTTTGAAAGGTTGGCATGGAACAAAGTGTCATTGTTTGGAACCACCGGTATGCCTGACGGATCATAAATTAAATAAAACCGACAGCAAAAGAGAACCAGTGAACAGGCAAGTAAGGAAAGCAACACTGTTGCATGCAGGTGGAAATTCAGAAAACCGGTTCCCATTCTTTTTTTTACGCTTCTGAGATGGTCCAGCAGCAGTGGAATGCCGATGATGAGGAAAATCAGGTTGACGGTTTCAAACCGTGTATACAAAAGGGAAATCAGCATGACTGTGAACACCAGTCCTGTTATCATCCGGATAAACAGTGCAGTCCAGGGTAAGCCATGATGAAACCGGAAGAGTACGGAAAGTGAATGTCCTGCAAAATAAATAACCGCCAGGCTGATCAGAAGTGTGGAAGCATATTTTAAAAAAATAACGGTCATCTGCTGCTGATTTCTTCCTTTCCCTGCTGCCGGAATACGGGGTTTTAGGTAAGTAATTCCCTGAGTGAACTGATTACATGAATGATTTCATCATCTGTCATGGGTACAAATAAGGGGATGATGATGCTCTGATCACATGCCTTTTCAGATACTGGCAGGGAAACACCGCTGCTCGCCTCCTTATAGGCAGTTTCTCTGTGTGCGGTCATTATTCCCCGCCTGGATGAAATTCCCTTATCCATCAGCTGCTGCATCAGTTCGTTTCGTGTAAGGGGAGCGTTATCCTGAAGATAAATACTGAATGACTGGAAATTGGTCCTGTATCCGGGAGCTTCTGAAGGGAGCCTGATGCAATCGATATCGGCCAGCCCGTTCAGGTATTTTTCTGCGATTTTTCTTCGCTCTGTAAGCAACCAGTCGAGCCGCTCCAGTTGCCTGATTCCAACTGAAGCCTGGATATCAGTAAGCCTGTAATTGTATCCAACTTCCAGGTGATCTTCAAACATTATTTTACCCGCAGTGTGCCTGTCCCTGTCATTTACCGACATGCCATGCTGGCGAAGCAGCTTCAGCCGGCGGCTGATCTGTTCGCTGGAAGTGGTGATCATGCCGCCATCACCGGTGGTAATGAC
>Ga0157380_10002337_pt1 | contig 12741 bp, 10 predicted proteins | sample S35metaG_FD_119757 | JGI IMG/M metagenome (GOLD analysis project Ga0157380, IMG submission 119757) | Switchgrass rhizosphere microbial communities from Kellogg Biological Station, Michigan, USA - S3-5 metaG | ecosystem: Host-associated > Plants > Roots > Rhizosphere > Soil | place: USA...
ATGTTGTCCGTCGTCAGCGAGTGCTTGCCGGGCCCGAACGTGTCGCCGAATTGGCCGAGATACACGAACTGCGCGATCTGCGACTCGCGGACAATGAGCTGCGCTCCGCGCTTGATTTCCTTGTCGTCGTCCGGAAACCTGAACGACAAGGTGTCACGCGAATCGTCGGTCCACTCGATGATGTCGATGAACTGGCTGCGGATGAAGTCGGTAATGCCCACGGCTGCTCCTTCTGCTATGGAAACGAGACGGTTATTCTAAATGGTCCCGGGTCCCCGGTTCCGAGTCCCGGGTTCAAAGTGCCCGGAGTCTAGGGCGCTAGCACGGCTGGAGGTGCGGGGTGTTCTCTGTCGAACTGGGACTGGAAGTGCTGGAGCGGACGCCGGCGGTGTTGCGCGCGCTGCTCCAGGGTTTGTCGCCGGACTGGACGAACGCGAACGAGGGGCCGGACACGTGGAGTCCGTACGACGTCGTAGGCCATCTCATCCATGGCGAACGCGCTGATTGGATGACACGAGTCAACATCATTCTCCAGCCGGGTGGCGGTACATTTCATACGTTCGATCGGTTTGCGCAGTTCCGTGAGAGTCAGGGCAAGTCGCTGTCACAGTTGCTCGACGAGTTCGCCGCGGCCCGGCGCGACAGCCTTGCCGCGCTCCGCGCCCTGGCGCTCACTGACACCGACTTGGATAAGACGGGAACGCATCCGAAGTTCGGCGCCGTGACGCTCAGGCAGCTGCTCTCCACCTGGGTCGCGCACGACATGGATCACCTGATGCAGATCTCGCGCGTGCTCGGGAAGCAGCTCAAGGACGACGTCGGACCGTGGACGGAGTACTTGCGGGTTGTCCGATCTTAGAGACGGCTTGGGTCAGTCTCCGCGCGTTGGTCTGACGGATTCACCTTGGAGGCGTGGAGGACATAGAGAACTGGGCCTGGTTGCCCAGCGTAGCTGGGCTAGCGATGAGAAGAAGAAATGGCCGGGCGAACAAGAGTTGGCCATGGCTTTTGAGTGACTCTTGTTCGCTCGGCCGTTTCTTCTTCTCATCGCCGGCCGCCTTCGGCGGCCGCCAGGCCCCCGCTCACTTCGCGCGCGAGAAGGTTTTCTCCATGTGCTCTATGTCCCCCAAGGTGAACTTGCCTTAAGTTTTCATTGTGGATTTTGTGGCACCCGCACTTGGGACTCCTTCCACACGCGGAACGCAAGAAACGCGAGCGCGGCGGCGCCGCCGATCAGCACGACCCACACCAGCGTGGTCTTCCATCGCGCCGCGCGTTCTGAAGGTGCAAGCGCGGTGAGACGCGACGGACCACCCAGTGCCTGACGGGCTCCCGGTTGTACGGCGGGGAAGTCCGGCATTCCGTTTGACAGCGTCGGAACGAGTGTGGCGAGCGGCAGCGCGCTGTCGTTCGCGGCGCGGCTGCCCCACGCGAGCAGGAACGGTCCGGTGCCGCGCGCGTTGAGAATCAGTGTCACCGAGTCCCGCTCCATCTCGACCGCTGGCATCGTCGCCCCCCACGAGGATTGGAGCGGGCGCAGTCGAATCGCCTTGAGCATTTGTCCGCCGAGCGAGACGGGATCGGAGAACATTTCGCGGCCGTCCTGACTCAGCCGGTACGCGACCGTGCGCATGATTGGCTGCCACGGAGAGTCGTCGGCGTCTCGCCCCTCGATCAGGAGCGGTACAACGCTGTTGGCATCCTGCGGAAGGATGCGAATCCGCGCGATGGGCTGCTGCGCCACGAGCTCGTACACCGCGGCGGTCCCGTCGAGTCTGGGCGAACTGAAGAGCATGATGGCGGGCGCCGGAGGCGCCGCTGTCGTCGTTTCGCCTTCGACGCTGGTGAGCGTTGGCGCGAATCCCGGACCAAAACGCACGCGCCAGTAACGGGCAGCCTCCGGCACGAAAGGAACAACTGCGACTTCGCTGTGGCGCAACGGTTGACCGTCGTCGGTCTTGAGGTCCATCAACGGCCGGGCAAACGCCACCGTGTGCCAGTTGTCCAGGTCGCTGCTCACTGACACCGTCACTCGTTGCTGCCAGTTCGTTGTGTGTTGCTGCCAATCGAAATGCAGTTTTTCAATCGGGGACCGAGGACCTGGCTGAGGAACGGCAAGCAGGTACTCCGTTCCAGTCTCCGGCGTGGTGCTCGGCGCCACGCGCAGTTCCACGCCGCGGGCGCGCGCGTCGAGCTCGATGCGCGGTACGGTGCCCGGCTTTATCGTTTCCAAACGGAACGACTGCAACGCGATTCGATTCCGTGTGCTGTCGGCGGCTGGCGATTGAATTCTGGCGAATGGCACGGTCTGCCCGTCGGCATTGAAAACACGTAAATCCCGCAGGTCCGGCCATGCGGTACTCGTGAGTACGTCGGCAGGCAGGTCAAACCGCGCGAACGGCGCGCCGGCCGGCACGGACATCGTCAGGCCGTACGCGAAATCCATCGGTTGCAGTTCCGGAGTCGCCTGCGACGAGGATTGCGCGGACGTGAGACTGCCTGCGATCGAAACGAGCACGAGTGCGATGGCGATGCGAGTCAGTCTCATGACGCTTCTCCCTCAACACTCGGCTGCTGTATTCGACGCGGCGGCAGCGGCGCTACGTACCCGATCAACAGAATCAGCAGTGCGACGCCGATGAACGCGATCGCCCGCGCAAGCCCGCCCTGATTCGCGCTGTCCACGAGAAAGAGTTTCACGATCACGAGCCCAAGCCCGACGGCACCGGCGAACCAGGGAGTTCGTCTCGCATGTCGCGCCGCCAGCGCCATGCACACGAGTGCTGCAATCGTCCAGGCGAGCGCCATCGACGTTTGAATGAACGCCGATCCCCAGAGCGTGTCGAATGACCAGCCCACGCCGCCGACCTTCGCGAGCGTGCGCAACAGCAGACCGTTTGCCCACCAGAGGACGAGCGCCAGGATCGCATTACGTGCGACGGAAGCCATCGGCTGAGGCGTAAGCCGTTTCAAAGCGCGATACCACACTCCGGCCATCAGCAACATGAACGCCGCTGGTTCTTCAAGCACATTGCCCAATGGAATGTACGGAAGCTCGGGCACGCGGCCATCGAGAGTATTTGCGTAGATCAAGATGACGCCGGACGTAACAGCAACCGGCACGAGCGCGCCAGTCCAGTAGGTTTTAGGGAACATCGTCACGGCCCAGTGTCCACGACGCGACATCAGCGACGTCACGAGCACGAACAGCGCGCACACCGTGAGCAGGCCCGCGAGCGGCCACTCTTCCACGCCCCATCCTGAGGTATCGAAACGCCAGCTGACCTCGAGTGCAGCAAGAGCGAACGCGATCCACACGAACCATCCGTGCTGGATGGGAAGACCCGGACGCTCGGGGTTCGCGCGCGCCCAACGAAGGAGTTGCCACATCGCGATCGTGGCGACGGCCCATCCTGCGCTCCACCATCCAGTGCCGAGCGGATGCTGGTCCGTGAAGATTTGCAGCGGCACCACCAGGGACGCGGCCGGCCACAGCAGCGTGGAGCAAGCCTCGAGCGCAGCCCAGTTCATGCGCGCGCCCGCGATGCACCAGGTCAACGCACTCGCGGCCATCCACACCAGGATGAGCATCAAAGCCTGGCCCGTATCGCCGAGCAGGCGTTCGCTGCCACCGAACACCAGGATGAGCCAGGCGACCATGCTGAAACCGAGCAGCGTGTTCGAGATCGCAACGTTTCCGGCGGCATCGCTCGTTCGCTGCCACAGGCGCGCACCAGCGAGCCACGCGAGCGACAAGGTGGCGGAGAGCATGAGGAACGTCGGAGTGTCGACGCCGTCCGAAAACGCGTTCGCTGCCGACAGGCCGGCGATGGCGAGGAGAAAGGTGCCGCTCCACGTCATGCGCCTGCTGCCTTGCGTGCGGCCGGCCCAGAGGACGCCCAGCCCTTCGAGCGCCCACGCCATCGCGGTCCATTGCGCCGACAACGCGAGTGGAATCGCGAGTGTCACAAAGCCTGCGCCGAGCGCGAGGAACGTCACCGTCATTCGGCGCCCGCGTTCGGGCCATCGGCGCATGGTGAAGAACGCCAGCGGCAGATACAGCGCGCCGAAGCCAAGAGCGGACAACGCTGGACCGTATTCCCAGTCCTGCGTCAGACCAACTTGAAGACCGAAGCCAATCAGCGGCGCACCGAATGCGAGGGTGCCGTCGACGATGGCCGCTTGCTTGGAGTCGCTGTGGCGCAACGCCATCAGAACGGCAAGCACGCCGTAGATCACCAGATTGAGAATCAGGAAGAACTGCGCCGATGCGTAGTGCGCGGGCTGGTAGTTCTCCGCGCCCCAGACCGCACCGATTCCGAACGTGAACGCGAACCCGATGAGGTTCAGCGGCCGCCATGACTTCCACAGGCTGACAGCGAGAATGCCGACGGACAGCACCGCGTAGTAACTGAAGAGCGCGACGTGGTTTCCGCCGCCCGTCGACAGCAGAATCGGCGCGAGATACCCGCCGAGACTCGCGAGCAACGCAAGACTCATCGCATTCTGCAAGACAGCCAGCGTGACGCTCGCGGCGCAAATCACGACGAGCAAACCAAAGACGACGCTGTGAGGAAGCAATGCGTAGACGCGAAACGCGGCGAAACTCGTGAGGTACAACGCGCCAATCGATCCGCCCTGCAACGTCAGCGCGTACACCGGCTTCTTGTGACGCAGCCGCCAGCCGACAACGAGAAGTGCTGTCGCGATCGCACCAGCCGCGGAGAGGCGCAGCTCGATCGGCAACATGCCGCGGTCGTTCGCAAACTTGAGAAGAAATCCCAATCCGATGAACAGCAGGACCACGCCCACCTTGGCGAGCGGATTGCCTTGCAGGATCCAGGCGATGACTGGATTTGGCTGTGACGGCGGTGTTTCGATGGGCGGCGCCTGGACGTACGCGGCCGCAGGTCGTTCGTGCACGTCACGCGCGGGATCCGAAACCGGCGGCGGTACGGACGGTTCGGACACCGGTGGAGGTTCAATGATCGGCGGCGGCTCAACGACGGGTGGTGGAGTCACGGGCACCGGCGGTTCAATAACCGGCTGCGGCTCCTTTTCAGGCACCGGGGCCGGAGCCGGTTCGGGCCGCTCGCTCCGTACAGGCACGCGCAACGGGCTGGTCACCGCCGCGGGAGCGACGGCTTGAGCCTTCGACTGGCGCGCCGCCCACTTCTCGATGTCAGCCAGTCGTTCGACAGCCGTGGTGAGCTGCTGCCGCAGATCCTCGATCTCCCGCCGGTGACGCGTCGTACGGAAAAAGGCGACGATGGCTAAGGCGATGACCGCGACGATCGAACCGACGACGAGCAGGAAGATGAGCAGCAGTTCGTCGTCCATCAGCGCTCCTCCGGAAGTGGCCGCATCGTAGCATCATGATGCGGCCGCAAACCCCGCACTTTGCGGCGGTTTCAGCGTTCTCATGATTTTTCAGGGTTTCTCACGATATACACTTCCTTTCTCAATGACGCTGTGGTCGGGCAGATTCTCTTCGGAGCCAGATAAGGAAGTTTTCGAGTACGGGAAGTCCCTGTCCGTCGATCGACGGCTGGTGGAAGACGACATCACCGGCAGCATCGCGTGGGCGGCCGCGCTCGAGCGCGCGAAGGTGCTGAACGCCGGCGACGTGAGCGCGATCACGAAAGGCCTCGAGGACATCAGAGCCGCCGTGCGGGCGAATCCTGCAATCTTCGATTCAGCTCCCGACGAAGACGTGCACAGCTTCGTGGAGCGCGAGTTGATCGCGCGGATTGGCGACGCCGGCAAGCGGCTGCACACAGGCCGATCGCGCAACGAGCAGGTCTCGGTTGATTTCCGGCTTTATCTGCGTCGCAGGATTCCCGAGGTGCAGCGTGCCATTGCCACGCTGATCGATGCGCTCGCGCACCAGGCCGAGCTGGCCGGTGACGCGACCATGCCGTCGTACACGCACTTGCGACGCGCGCAGCCGGTGCTTGTCGCGCACGTGTGGCTGTCGCACGCGACCGCGCTCAAGCGCGATATCGCGCGCTTCGACGTCGCGCGATCGGAAGCCGACATCATGCCGCTCGGATCAGGCGCGATTGCCGGCACGGCGTATGACATCGACGTCGCGTTCCTGGCGCAGCACCTGGGGTTCTCACGCGTCAGCGCCAACAGCATCGATACATCCGGCGATCGCGATTTTGTGGCGACGTTTCTCTATGCGTGCGCGATGACGCTCGTGCACATCAGCCGTCTCGCCGAAGATGTCATCCTGTTTTCGAGCGAGGAGTTCGGCTTCTTCGAAATCGACGACTCGGTCTCAACAGGATCGAGCCTGATGCCGCAGAAGAAGAATCCCGATCCGCTGGAGCTCGTGCGCGGCAAGTCAGGAAAAGCCGTGGGGTTGCTCACGGGCTGGCTCACGACCATGAAGGGCCTGCCGCTCGGCTACAACAAGGACTTGCAGGAAGACAAAGCGGTGACGTTTGAAGCGGAGGATCTTGCGATCGCTTGCGCTCGTACGACCGCCACCGTCGTCCGCACGCTGCAACTGCGGCGTGATCCCGCTCGCGCCGCGGCGTCCGGCTTGCTGCTGGCCACCGAGGTCGCCGACTATCTGGTGGGCCGCGGGCTGCCGTTTCGTACGGCGCACGAAGTGACTGGAAAGATCGTTCGCCAGCTGCACGGCGCCGGGAAGGATTTCAGCGCGCTGTCGCTCGATGACTGGCGGCGGTACCACGAGCTGTTCGAGGAGGGGATTCTGAAGGCGATCACGCCGGAGGCGGCGGTCGCGGCGCGACGCACGCCGCAATCGACGAATCCCGCCGCCGTCGCCGCGGGCCTCGCGGAGCTCCGCGCCTGGCTGGCGCCGATTCTTCGATAGATGGATTTCGCCTTTCCCGAGGATCTCGCACGGCAGATTGCCAAGCGCTGGCAGTCGTTTGCCTCCAAACGGAACAGCGCGCCGCCTCTGCCGGCGCCGGCGCATCTGCGGCACATTCTTGGCACCTCGTTCTTCACCAGCCTCGAGCGGGAAGAAGGGCGGCCGCTGCGGTTCGTGCTGTGCTGCTCGCCGGACCTCGACATCGTCCGTGACGGTTTTGGCGAAACGGTGCCCGTGGTACCGCTGGCGGTGCCGCGCCCAATCAGCATCGAAGCGATTCGCGCGCTCGCGCCCGCCGTGAGTCCGACCAACGCCGCGATTCTCGTCAGGTTTCCGCGCGATCCGAATCCAGCGGCGCCCTGCGAGATCGCCGGTGTCCTTCATGTCGGCGAACACGTCGCCCGCGCCAGAAGCGGCCGGTCCTTTTATTACCGGCCGGCTCCGTTCGCGCTCACGATCGAGGTATGCGATCCCGGCGAGCTGCATGTGTATCAGGGCGGCGCCAAGGTCGTGTCACTCAGGGCTGGGCGCCTCCACGATCTCATCGCGTATTCGGAGCTCGAGTTCCTGCCGATCAGCCAGATCCTGATGGATGGTGAACGGGCGTTGCGAGCGAGGATCGTCGGGCCTGAGCACGAACCGTCGCGCGAGACATCGGACTTCGAGTGGACCGCGCTGCTGAACACGGTGCTGTGTATTGTCAACACCGTTCGCGCGTCCGGGCATGGGGGCACGGTGCTGTTGACCGCGCCCGGCGCGGAGACGAGCCTTCCCGTGCAAACGAAGTTTGCAGTAGGCGAGCACAGATCGGTGCTGGGCGAGCGCTTCGTCGAGTTTCTGAACGCGCGTCACGTGCTGACGAGCGCGCGACTGTTTCAGCGCCGGCGGGATGCAGGCGCCGCTGGTGTCGACACCGCGCATTCGCACCTGCAGAACGCCGCGTTCGCAGCGGAAGAAAGCCTTGCCGACGCCGCAGAACTCGTGGCCGGCATGGCGGCTGTCGACGGTGCTCTGATTCTGACTTCCGATCTGCGCGTCCCGGGGTTCGGCGCCGAAATCGTTCTCGACACGGCGAAGCCTGTGGTTGCGCACGAGGTCATCGGTCATGCGCAATCGCCCGCGGCGTGGCCGGCGGTGGACAGTGAGAGCTTCGGCATGCGGCACCGATCGGCGCTGCGATGCGTTGGCGTGACCGATCACACCGCGGCGTTCGTGATTTCGCAGGACGGTCACGTCAGCCTGTTCTGGAAACAGGACGGCCGCATCCTGTTGAAGCGCGACGTGAGCACCGCGAATCCCAATATGATCGGGCGGAGTCACCTGCAATGAAGTTCGCGCACTGGATTTTCGCGGCGGTCATCATGTTTCAGGGCCAGACCACGCCACCGGCATTGAGCGCCCAGGAGCGGGCGCTGGCCGAGTACATCGACGCACACAACGCGGACGCTCTCGCGTTGCTCGAGCGCGCGGTCAATATCAACAGTGGCTCGATGAATTTCGACGGCGTGAAACAAGTTGGCGCGCTGTTTCGCGCGGAGTTCGATTCGCTCGGCTTCAAGACGGAATGGATCGAAGGCGCCGCGTGGAATCGGGCCGGACACCTGATTGCGACCCACGCCGGACCGTCGCAGAAGATCCTCCTCATCGGGCACCTGGATACCGTGTTCGAGCGCGACAGTCCGTTTCAGAAATTCGAGAAGATTGACGCCGACCACGCGCGCGGGCCCGGCATCACGGACATGAAGGGCGGCGACGTCATCATGATCCAGGCCCTGAAGGCGCTCAAAGCCGGCGGCCTTCTCGATCGCATGAACGTGACTGTGGTGATGACCGGCGACGAGGAATCGACGGGGCGTCCGCTCGTTCGTGCGCGCGAGGCGCTCGTGAGTGCCGCGAAGGGCGCCGCTGTCGCGATTGGTTTTGAAAACGGCGATGGAAATCCGGCGCATGCCGTGGTGGCGAGACGCGGCACCACGTCGTGGCGCGTTGACGTGACAGGAGCCACGGGTCATTCATCACAGGTGTTCAGCCAGGAGCTGGGTTTCGGCGCGGTGTATGAGGCCGCGCGTATCCTCAACACATTTCGCGAACAGCTCGCCGGGCAGGCGCATCTCACGTTCAACCCCGGCGTCATGGTCGGCGGCACCGCCGCGGAACTGGATTCGGCGACCGGCAAAGGCAGCGCATCGGGAAAGACGAATGTCATCGCTGCATCCGCGGTGATTGCCGGCGATCTCCGCGCGCTGACCATGGATCAGTTCGAGAAAACGCAGGCGGCGATGCGCGCCATCGTGGCGCAGTCACTGCCGCAGACAAAGGCGTCGATCGTCTTCGACGAGGGCTATCCGCCGCTCGCGCCATCGGCGGGGAACGAGCGGCTGCTGGTCCTGTACGACCGCGCGAGCACCGACCTCGGGCTCGGGCGCGTCGAGGCGGTCAGCCCCGATCGTGCGGGCGCCGCCGACGTATCGTTCGTCGCCGGCCACGTGCCGATGATCATCGACGCCGTCGGCATGAAAGGCCGCGACGATCACTCGCCGTCAGAAACCGGCGATCTCCGCACGCTGCCGACACAGACCAAACGTGCAGCAGTGCTCCTCGCGCGCCTGGCGCGTTAGACACTCGTAGCCGGCGGCCTTTAGGCCGCCGTGGGTGGCGCTCGTAGTCGGCGGCCTTTGGGCCGCCGTGGGTGGCGCTCGTAGTCGGCGAGCCTTGAGGCCCCCGTGGGTGGCACTCGTAGTCGGCGAGCCTTGATGCCGCCGTTGGGTGGCACTCGTAGTCGGCGGCCTTTAGGCCGCCGTGCCAGGCATAAGACATGCAGCGTCCGCGGCATGTCCGATCGCTTCACGCCGGGCCACCCGACCATGTCCTATCGCGGGACTCAGCCGTTTTCCTGGACCATTTGCGCGTACCGTCGACAACACGTGTTCAGGTCATCAGACATCGTTGAGCCCGTGTTGTTGCAATTCCTGCGCGCCTGCACAGCTACCGACGTTGCATTAATTGCGTACTGCTTCATGCCCGATCACGTGCATCTGCTGATCGAGGGGAAGTCGGAGACGGCGTCCGTCGAAGAGTGTGTGATTCGCGCGAAGCAGTATTCGGGATTCTGGTATTCCAAGACGCGCCGGGCGCGCTTGTGGCAGAAATCGAGTTGGGATAGAGCCCTGCGGGTTGAGGACAACAGAGCAGCCGTCATTCGCTACATCCTGGCGAACCCAGTGCGCGCTGGTCTCGTCAGAAGCCCGCTTGAGTACCAGTTTTCGGGATCGTTCGAACACAGTCGGGAAGACCTCTGCGATGCCTTTCACTCGGCGGGCTAAAGCCCGCCGACTACGGCTGTCCGGTTCGTTCGGCGGGCTGAAGCCCACCGACTACGGCTGCCGTCGGCTACCATGCATCTGTGCCCACCGTCTACGATTTCGACGTTACCGCCATCGACGGATCGACCGATTCGATGGAGCGGTTTCGCGGACAAACGCTGCTCATCGTGAACGTGGCGAGCGAGTGCGGCATGACGCCGCAGTACGCCGGCCTGGAATCGCTCTATCGCAAGTACCAGTCACGCGGCTTCGTGGTGCTGGGATTTCCCTGCAACCAGTTCGGCGGGCAGGAGCCCGGCAGCAACGCGGAAATCGCCGAGTTCTGCTCGGACAAGTACGACGTCACGTTTCCGATGTTCAGCAAAGTCGATGTCAACGGCGAGCGCGCGCATCCGCTGTTCGAGTTTCTGAAGGCGCGTCAGCGCGGAGTGCTTGGCACGACGGCGATCAAATGGAACTTCACGAAGTTCCTGGTGGATCGAGACGGGGAAGTGATTGAGCGCTTCGGTCCGCAGGAACCGCCCGAACGAATCGCGCCGGTTATTGAAGCGCTGACCAGTCCCGACGCTCGTCCGTGATCGGACGCAGTATCCGGTAACTCACGATCACCATCACGAGCAGCAGCAGAATCGCGATCGCGCCGCCTTGTTCCGGGCGCAGTCCGCTGCGTTCGACGAAGATCCATGTCGTCAGCGCCCAGATTCCCGGCCCGGTGATCGCAGAGAACCGGCCGACCATTCCGTACAGGCCGTAGAACTCGCCGACGCGGTGCGGCGGCGTGAGGCGCAACATGTACGGCCGATCGGCCGACCAGGTGCCGGCCATCGCGATGCCGGCCAGGCACCCGACCAGGTAGAGGGCCGCGATCGGGAGGGCGAGTCCGCCAACGGCAGCGGCCAGCGCAAACGTCCCCATCCAAGTGAACAGGACGATGTCGAGCGTGCGCTTCGGCCCGATACGATCGGTGAATCGTCCCCACAAGAGCCCCGCCGGGACCGCACATGTGATCGCGGACAGCATGATGATGTCCCGTTGGCCGGCGGCCGCTTTTTCAGTCAGTCCGCCGGCTTTCGCGATGTGCATCGTGTAGATCGCCATGTACCCGATGACGGTGTTGATGGCGTCCGTGTAGAACACGCGCCCCACCAGAAACCGGATCAGCCCCGGATACTTACGGCCGGACTTGAACGTTTCAATCGTCTCGGACGTTGAGGACGCGATCGCCTTCACTGAAAACACCGGCCGCGGATTCGGGTTGCCGCGTTCGGTGACGAACAGGAAACACGGAATCGACAGCACCGCGAACGACGCCGCGATCCAGCCAAACAATCCCCAGAAGTGCGCCGGCTCGGTGAAGTGGCCCTCGCCCAGGAGCAATCCCAGCGCGACCGCGATGTACGAGCCGACGTAACCAATACCCGTACCGATGCCACTGACGCGGCCGCGATTCTCTTCCGTCGTGACTTCGATCAGCAGCGAGTCATAGAACTGGATACCGGCCTGATACGTCGCGTTCGCCACGATGAACAACACAGCAGACGCCAGAAAGGAGCCGCGCCCGATCAGCGCCGTTGCCGTGACACAGATGATGGTGCTCCAGACGAGAAAGGGCATGCGCCGGCGCGCGCGGTCGGTCATCGCGCCGAGCATCGGCGACGTCAGAAAAATAATTGCGTACGAGATGACCTGGATCGTGCCGAACACGCGATCGACGCGCTGGGCGCCGACGGCTTTTTCCACGAAGTGCGGAAAAAACAGCGACACCACACCCATCGAGAAGATCGTGTTCGCCAGGTCGTAGACCACCCACGAGACGACGGAACGGCGGGGAATCGTGCGGACGAGGCCGCTCATGAAGCGCGCCTACACTATCACTCATATGCGCGTGATCCTGGTTCATCATGCCGACGCCGTGGGACCCGACGTCGATCCGCAGCGGCCGCTATCGACGTTGGGACAGCAACAGGCTCAGGCGGTTGCGATGCAATTGAAGGCGCGCGGCCGTGCGCCTTCCGCGATCTGGCACAGCGGCAAGCTCCGCGCCAGGCAGACGGCGGAAGCGATCCTCAGAGCGTGCGCGCCAATGGCCGAATTCAAGATGATCCGTGGCTTGTCGCCCGACGATCCGCCCGAATGGCTACGCGATGAACTGGCCGCCGGGGAGCGCGATGTGTTGCTCGTGGGTCACATGCCGCATCTTCCGCGGCTGGCGCGTCTACTGAATGACGAGGCGGTACTCCGCCCGCACAGCTTTCTGGAATTCGATCGAATGGATGACGGTCGCTGGCGAGTTGTCAGCGAATAGACGGATCCCGCTCAATCGTGATCGTGACCGGTGCCGTGAGGCGCACAGTCAAGGGCGATCCAGTCGTGAACACGGCTTCGTTGCGACCGCCGGCCATCACGGCCGCCGTTCCGCCGGCCGCACCGACTGCGGTACTAATCGCCGCGCCCTTATTGCCGCCGAGCCCCGCGCCGAGGATCGCTCCGACAACCGCGCCCGTGCCGATCTTCTTTCCGGCGTCGGGAACCGGTGACTCACCTTCGCGGAAAATCGTGTCCGTCTGAATC
>Ga0157380_10002338_pt1 | contig 12741 bp, 13 predicted proteins | sample S35metaG_FD_119757 | JGI IMG/M metagenome (GOLD analysis project Ga0157380, IMG submission 119757) | Switchgrass rhizosphere microbial communities from Kellogg Biological Station, Michigan, USA - S3-5 metaG | ecosystem: Host-associated > Plants > Roots > Rhizosphere > Soil | place: USA...
CGCCCTTCGGCGAACAGCAAATAGATTTCCGCTGACCAGCGGCCGATGCCCTTGATTTTGACCAGCTCCGCAATCGCCTCCTCATCATCCGTGGGGAGGTGGGCAAGATCGAGCTCACCCGATAGCACCAGTCCGGCAAGGCTGCGCGCATAGCCTGCCTTCTGCCGCGACAGCCCGGCCTCGCGAAGCTCCTCGTCGCTCGAGTCCAGCAGTCTTTGCAGATCGATCGGCTGACCGAGCTTGGCGATCAGCTTGTTCCACATCGACCGCGCCGCATGGACGCTGACCTGCTGTCCGACGATCGTTCGCAGCAGCGTCTCAACGCCGGGCTGGCTGAGGCGCGGTTCAGGCTTGCCATGCGCCTTGAGAGCCTTGGCAAAAGCCTTTTCGCGCTTGGCCAGCGCGTCGAGACTGGCGTGGAGGGATTCGGCGGTACGGACCATCAGGCTACGTTGGCCGCATATAGCGCGACCGCCGCCGCATTGGAGACGTTGAGGCTTTCGACCTCGTCGGAGATCGGCAGACGGGCAAGCGCATCGGTATGCTCGCGAGTGTTCTGCCGCATGCCAGGGCCCTCGGCCCCGAGCACCAGAGCCACCCGCTTCGGACCCAGCGCGTCCTTGAGGTCGGTGGTCGCTTCACCGGCCAGCCCGATCCGCCAGAAGCCCGCCTCGGCGATCTCCTCAAGCGCCCGGGCCAAATTGACGACCCGTGCCCAAGGCACCCGCTCGAGAGCTCCCGATGCAGCCTTTGCAAGGGCTCCGCTTTCGGGTGGCGCATGGCGGTCCTGCGTGACGATGCCGATTGCCCCAAAGGCGGCGGCGGAGCGCAGGATCGCGCCGACATTATGCGGATCGGTGACCTGGTCGAGCACCACCAGCACCGCCTCTTCCGGAGCGTCGGCGAGGAGGTCGGCCAGCCAAATGTCTTCGAGCGGTTCGACTTCGATTACCACCCCTTGATGGGGCGCATCATGAGGAACCATCCGGCCGAGGTCAGGAGCCTCGGCCCTGACCACCGGCAGCTCCTTGGGGAAGTTCATGAATCCCGCTGCTTCGGCCGTCGACCATGCCTTCAGCACCTTGCGGTTTGGATTGTCGAGCGCCGCCGCAACGGCATGCTTGCCCCAGAAACGGGGACGGTTGGGATTGCCGCCACCCTTGCCCTTGTTTTTGCGCGCCATAGGCTAAGCCCATGCGTCGGCGGGATGCCTCAGGCAACCCCTTCCGCGTCGAGTGCATAGCCAGCCGAGCGTACGGTGCGGATCAAGTCCGGCTCGCCGATCGCCAGTCGCAGGCGGCGGATATGGACGTCGACGGTGCGCAGCTCGATATCCTCGCTGTGCGGCCAGACGGTCTCCAGCAGCTGCTGGCGGGAAAAGACTCGGCCGGGATTCTCGAGAAAGTGGCGCAGCAGTCGATATTCGGTCGGGCCGAGCTGGATCGGCTGGCCGTCGCGGCGCACCCGGTGAGCGACCAAATCCATCTCCAGCCCCGCGTAGGACAGCGCTTCGGCGGCGAGGGCGGGACGCACCCGGCGAAGCACCGCCCCGGCACGCGCTACCAGTTCCTTCGGACTGAACGGCTTGGTCAGATAATCATCCGCCCCGGTCTCAAGCCCGCGGATCTTGTCATCCTCCTCACCACGGGCGGTGAGCATGATGATCGGCACGTTGGCGGTTGCCTGGCGGCGGCGGAGGCGGCGGCAGACCTCGATCCCGCTGATCCCTTCGATCATCCAGTCGAGCAGGACCAGGTCTGGCTTGACCTCGTCGGCTAGAATCAGCGCTTCCTCGCCGTCGCCGGTTCGAGTCACGGCATAGCCGGCCCGGTCGAAGTGGAAGGATACCAACTCTGCGAGGGCGCGGTCGTCCTCGACCAGCAATAGGCGCTTGGGAAGCATCGCCACGTCAGTCCAGGTTCGCGAGCGAGTCGGCGCCCTTTGGCCGATCGACATAATAATCGCCGGTCGCGGCATAATAGACCATCTCGGCAATGTTGGTGGCATGATCGCCCACGCGTTCGACATTCTTGGCGATGAACAGCAAGTGGGCCGACTGGCCGATATTATTGGGCTTTTCCATCATATAAGTCAGCAGCGTGCGGAAAATGGAATTGTAGAAATCATCGACCGCCTTGTCGCGTTCGATGACCCGCTCCGCTGCCTCGGCATCGCGCTGGACGAAGGCGTTTAGAACATCATGCACCATTTCGGTCGCCATGCGTCCCATCTCGGGGAGAAGGGATAGCGGCTCGATAACATGGCCGGCCTCCAACAGGGGGACTCGCTTTGCGATATTCTTGGCATAATCGCCAATTCGCTCGACCACGCTCGAAATCTTCATCGCCGCGACAACATCGCGCAGGTCGGCGGCCATTGGCGCGCGTAGCGCGATCAGTTGCACGGCCCGCTGCTCGGTCTCGATTTCCAAGGCGTCGAGCTTCTTATCGTCCTCGACGATCTTGGCGGCGCCATCGAGATCGTGCTGAACCAGGCAGCGCAGCGACTCGCGGATGGCATGTTCGGCCTGACCGCCCATCTGGCTGATGAGCGCTCGAAGCCGGTCGAGATCCTCGTCGAACGCTTTGATCGTATGTCCACTGCTGGTGGCCATTGTCTTGTCTCCGATCAGCCGTAGCGGCCGGTGATATAATCCTGGGTGCGCTGTTCGCGCGGATTGGTGAAGATGTCAGTGGTCTTGCCGTACTCGACCATTTCGCCGAGGTGGAAGAAAGCGGTGCGTTGCGACACGCGTGCCGCTTGCTGCATATTATGGGTGACGATGGCGATCGCATAGCGGCCGCGAAGCTCGTGGATCAGCTCTTCGATCTTGGCAGTGGCGATCGGATCGAGCGCCGAGCAGGGCTCGTCCATCAGGATCACTTCAGGATCGACCGCGATCGCCCGGGCAATGCACAACCGTTGCTGCTGGCCCCCGGAAAGTGCCGTTCCGCTTTCTTGCAAGCGGTCCTTGGCCTCTTCCCACAGGCCGGCTCGCTTCAGCGATTTCTCGACGATCTGGTCGAGCTGGCCCTTGTTTTCGGCCAGGCCGTGGATGCGCGGGCCATAGGCGACATTCTCATAAATCGACTTGGGGAAGGGATTGGGCTTCTGAAACACCATGCCGACACGGGCACGAAGCTGCACCACGTCCATCTTCGACGCATAGATATCGTCGCCGTCCAGCTCGATCTCGCCGGTGACCCGGGCGCCAGGGATGGTGTCGTTCATCCGGTTAAGGCAGCGCAGGAAGGTCGATTTGCCGCAGCCCGATGGCCCGATGAAGGCGGTGACCTTGTCGTCATGGATATCGACGCCGACGCCTTGGAGCGCTTGCTTGTCGCCATAGAAAACGGAAACATCGCGGGCGCTCATCTTGGGCGGACCTTCGACGATGTTCGCCTCCTCGGTTTCGGTTGGTTTCGGGACGATGGTGTCGATCATTTTCATTCTGCCTACCAGCGGCGTTCGAATCTGTTGCGAAGATAGATGGCGAGCCCGTTCATCAGCAGCATGAAGATCAGCAGCACGATGATCGCGGCACTGGTCTTTTCGACGAAGCCGCGACCGACTTCGTCGGACCAGAGGAAGATCTGGACCGGGAGTACGCTCGACGGGTCGGAGATGCCTTGGGGCGGAGAGGCGATGAACGCGCGCATGCCTATCATCAGCAGCGGCGCCGTCTCACCCAGCGCGCGGGCCATGCCGATGATCGTGCCGGTCAGGATGCCGGGCAGCGCCAGTGGCAGGACATGGTGGAATACCACCTGCATCTTCGACGCGCCGACGCCGAGCGCGGCATCGCGGATCGATGGGGGTACCGACGTGATCGCGTTGCGCCCGGCAATCACGATCACCGGCATCGTCATCAGCGCCAGCGTCAGCCCGCCGACCAACGGGGCGGAGCGGGGGAGGTGCATGAAGTTCAAGAATACCGCGAGGCCAAGCAGGCCGAAAATGATCGACGGCACCGCGGCAAGGTTGTTGATCGACACCTCGATCATGTCGGTCCAGCGGTTCCGGGGTGCGTATTCCTCAAGGTAGAGCGCGGCCATCACGCCGATCGGGAAGGCCAGCGCCATGGTCACTAGGATGGTGAGGAAACTGCCCTTGAGTGCACCCCACACGCCGACTTCCGAAGGATCGGTTGCGTCAGATGCGGTGAGAAAACCGGAATTGAACAGGCGCTTGGTGTCGGCCTTGGCCACCAGCTTCTCGATCGCCGGATCGCCGTCGCCCTTGGCGGCGATATCGGCCTTCGACGACACCGGCAGCCATAGTTCGGCTTTGCGGTCGAGCAGGCCGGGGTCGGCGATCAGTTGGTCGCCGAGTGCGCGAGCGCTGGCCCCGCCGAACATCTCGCCGCCACCCTCGCCGAATTGGGCGACGGCCGCTTGTTCGAGCACGCCATCCAGTCCCGCCGTAGCTACTGACTCCTGAGCCTGCGGTCCGCGAAGCGTCGCCGGATCGAGCATCAGGTTGGATCGGGGGAAGTCGATCATCAGCCTGGCTTCGGTCTGGGTGAATCCCCCCAGGCCCTTCCACGCCATGTTGATCAGCAGGAACGCCAGGAACGCCACCGACAAGGCGACGGCGGCAAAGCCGAAGAAGCGGAATCTGCGCTCGGCCGCATATCGGCTGGCCACGCGCTTCTGCATGTCCTCGCCCATCCAGCGGGAGACGGCGGCGTCGGCGCTACTCATAAGCTTCCCGATATTTGCGCACCACGCTGAGCGCGATGAGGTTGAGGACCAGCGTGATCATGAACAGCGCCAGGCCGAGCGCAAAGGCAGCAAGAGTCTTGGCGCTGTCGAATTCCTGGTCGCCCGTCAGCAACTGAACGATCTGGGTGGTGACGGTGGTCACGCTCTCGAACGGGTTGGCGGTGAGGTTGGCGGCGAGGCCGGCGGCCATCACCACGATCATCGTCTCGCCGATCGCTCGGCTGACGGCCAGAAGCACGCCGCCGACCACGCCGGGCAGCGCGGCGGGCAATACGACCTTCTTTATGGTCTCCGACCGGGTCGCGCCTAGCGCCAGGCTGCCGTCGCGCATTGCCTGCGGCACGGCGGCAATGCTGTCGTCGGCCATCGAGCTGACGAACGGAATGATCATGATGCCCATTACCAGGCCGGCGGCGAGCGCGCTCTCCGAGGAAGCCGAGCTGATTCCGATGGAGATGCCGAAATCGCGGACCAGCGGGGCGACGGTCAGGGCAGCGAAATAGCCATAGACCACGGTCGGCACGCCCGCGAGAATCTCGAGGATCGGCTTAAGCCAGGCGCGCACCGTTTGGTGAGCATATTGGGTCAGGAAGATCGCCGACATCAGGCCGAGGGGGATGGCGACGATCATGGCGATGATCGCGCCGATAAAGATTGTTCCCCAGAATAGCGGGACCGAGCCGAACGCGCCGGACGACCCGGCCTGATCGGCTCGAAGCGCCATCTGCGGGCTCCAACTCGTACCAAAGATAAATTCGGTCGGGCTGACCAGCTTGAAGAACCGCAGGCTCTCGAACAGCAATGAAAGGACGATTCCGAGAGTAGTCAGAATCGCGATCAACGAAGCCGCGACCAGCAGCCCCATCAGCCAGCGCTCGACCCCTGACCGTGCGCGGAAATCGACCCGGATCCGGCGCATGGCGAGGAAGGCCGCGGCAAGCGCGATGGCGATGGCGATGGCGCCGCCAACGGTGGCATATTTGGCGCTTGCCTCAGCATAGACCGGGGCAAGTGCGCTCGATTCCGGATTGAAGCCGGCTTCGCGTTCGCCTGACGCAATCTCTTGCGCTTCGCCGAGGATGGTTTCCCGCGCGAGATCGAAATCGGGCAGCTGCTGGCCGGCAGGCGAAGCCAGCACCGCTTGGTCGACCAGGCTGGTTTGGGTTGGCGCCCAGATCGCCAGGAACAATAAAGCGGGAAGCGCCGCCCACAGGCCGACATAGAGCCCGTGATAGTTGGGCAGACTGTTCAGCCGCTCGCTGCCGCCGCGCAGCCCGATCGCCCGGTTCCGGGCAAACAGGCCAGCGGCGGCCGCGACCACCAGGACCGCGACGAGCGCAAGGCTAAGAGTCATGGCGCCCGCCGCTCCGGCTTACTTCAGGCCGCTGGGATCGAGCGGCGCCAGCGCGGTGGCCTGCTGCGTGGCGACGGTCGCCTCGGCCGGGTTCAGCGGAACGAGACCGCGCTTCTCCAGAACGCCGCCTTTGCTCCAAGCCTTTGAATAGGCGTCGATGAAGTTCTTGATCGCCGGCTTAGCGGCAATGTGCTCGCCCTTCACATAGATGTAGAGACGGCGGCTGCCGGGATAGCTCAAATCGCTGATCGTTGCTTCGGTTGGGGCAACCCCGCCGATCGAGACCGGCGCAACCTTGTCGGCATTCTCTTCAAGGAAGCTGTAGCCGAGTACGCCGAGCGCACCCGGATCGGCTGACACCTTCTGGACCAGCAGATTGTCGTTCTCGCCGGCCTCGACGTAGGCGCCATCTTCGCGGATCTTGGTGCAGGTTTCCTTGTGCTTTTTGTCGTCGGCCTTTTTGAGATCCTTCATCGCCGGGTCGGTATCGCAGCCCTTTTCGAGGATCAGCTCGGCCAGGCTGTCGCGCGTACCGGACGTCGGGGGCGGGCCGAGCACGCGAATCTTGGTTGCTGGCAGCGACGGGTCAACGTCCTTCCAGGTTTGCGCCGTGTTGGCGCCCTTGCCGAACGGATTGGCTGCAAGGCCCTTGTAGATCTGCGCGACCGTCAAGTTGAGCGGCGCCTGGTCCTTGGCCTGGATCAGGGTCAGGCCGTCAATCCCGATCGGCACCTCGATCACATTCTTGGCTCCGACCTTGGCGCAATCGGCATATTCGCTGGCCTTCATCGGCCGCGACGCATCGACCATGTCGGGGAATTGCCCGCCGACGCCGCCGCAGAACAGCTTGATGCCGGCGCCGGTGCCGGTCGATTCGACGATGACGCTCGTGCCGGGGTTGGCCCGCTGGAAGGTTTCGGCCACTGCGGTGGTGAAGGGATAGACCGTCGACGAACCGACGATCTTGAGCTGCGCGCCAGCTCCGCCGCTACCCGAATCCTTGCCGCCGCAAGCCGCGACCAGCGCAACCAGCGGCAGCGCAACCAGCATCTTCCTCATTGCCATACTCCCTTGGGATCGGCTCTTTTGGCCGAGTCATTGCGCTCCTAGCGCTGTGTTCGTCGCGTCCGTGTGACGGTAGCGTTACAGTTTCGTGACAGGCGGCGGGGTTCAGGCCGTCGGCAAGGCGACGCTGACCTCGGTCCCGCGGCCGGGCTCGGATCGAATTTCGAGCGTGCCGCGATGGCGCTCGACGATATGCTTCACGATCGCGAGGCCGAGGCCGGTGCCGCCGGACTCGCGGCTGCGCGCCGAGTCGACCCGGTAGAATCGCTCGGTCAGCCGCGGCAGATGATCTGAAGCGATTCCATCACCCTGGTCGCTGACGACAAACATAATCCGGGAGCCGTCGCCGTGAACCTTTACCTCGACTGCGCACTTCTTGTCGTTGCAGCCATAACGCAGAGCATTGCCGATCAAATTGTCGGCAAGCTGGAGCAACTGGCCGAAGTCTCCCGCGACCGGGGGGAGCGACTGGCCGATGTCCGGCTCGATCCGGCATTTTCGCCGATCGAGCAGTGGTGCCGCATTCTCGATCGCGATTCGGGCGACCTCGCCGACATCGACTTGCTCATCGGGCGGGCGGAAGCGGTCGGCCTCGATCCGCGACAGGCTCATCAAGTCCTCGACGATCCGAAGCATTCGCCGGGCCTCCGCCTCGAGCGTTGAGCCGAAGCGTTGGCGCATCGCCTCGTCGACAGGGCCGTCTTCGGCCAGCGTTTCGGCGTAACCGATGATGGTCGCCAGCGGGGTGCGCAGCTCATGGCTGGCGTTGGCGACGAAGTCGGTGCGCATCCGTTCCGCCGATCGCAGCGGGGACCGGTCGCTCAACCGAACCAGCACCGATCCCATGGCCAGCGGGCGCACGATAAGATTCCAAGGCCGGTCCGCCGCGCCGATCCCAATAACCTCGAGATTCTCATCGCGACCGGCCATGATGACATCAAGGGCGCGCGGATGGCGGATGGCGAAACGCAGGTCGCGACCGACCATCTGGCCGCCCAGCAGCTGGCGCGCGGCGTCATTGGCCGCGGCCACCAAGCCGCGGTCCACGATCAGGGCGGGCTCTTCGATCGCCTCGAGGATGGCAAGCGCAAGGAGGTTGCTTTCCGGCACGGCGCGGACCCTAATCGGCGCGTGCCGAACGCGCTAGGCCGCCGTTTGACGCAGCCGGCGATGGGTTCGAAATGTTCCGGCGGCCAGGATGATCAGGATCGGATAGCTCCAAAATTGCAGCGCCGCGCCATAGGCGCGCGGGAGCAGATCCTGATCAACGCCCTTCAGAATATGGCCTAGCGACGTCGTCAATTGCAGGCCCGCCACCCATAGCGGCCAGAACCGTTTGGAGCGCAGCGCCACGGTGACGAAGCCGGCCAGCACCGCAAGGTCGACCAGCAACAGGCCGCTTTCGACGCCGCTGTAGCGCTGGCGCAGCGGCGAAATCACCAACAGGGTCGCGGCCGTGCCGGCCAGACAGGTCGTGGCCACGACGCGTTCGTCTCCGCCGCCACGCAACCAGGCATAGAAGCAGACCGCGAACAGCAATGGGATAAAGACGATAGCGCCAAGCATGATGCAGGAAACCGGACCACGGAGGCCGTGGCCCGGTCAATTCCTTTTCCAGCTTAGGCGACGACGCGCAGGTCGGCGCGGGCCTGTTGGGGCGGGCACTCCTGCGCGTCACCGAAGCCGACCGTGCGGAGCCCAGGCACCAGCTGCGTGGTCTCCTTAAGAGTGAGGTGGCAATGCGCCATCCCGCCGCGGGCCTGAACCAGCCGCACGGTTGCATCGGCCAATTGCTCGAAGGCCTCATGGCCGGTCGCGGTTGCTATCCCGCAGGTCGCTCTCGCTCGAATCATGCGACTTTGGAGTTCGGCAATTTCCGCCAGTGCTTCTTCGATCGCGTCTTCGACGACGCGGACCTGGGTAGCAACCTCGAACGCGGCGGATTCGATCAACTGTTTGCGCATGACTCTTCTCCCCTTGGCGCGGGTCGCCCCGCGAAGGACCCATGGTCAGCAAATTCGATCGGGAGAGTGCGGTTTAGCCGCTGATCATCCTGGAAAGGCTCTCAAGCCCAGCGAGGTACATGCCCGCCGAAAATGTCGCGCCCATCGCGATCAGGACAATCCAGAGCAGCCGGAGACCGACGCTCATCTCATTGCTGGGATGGCTCCTTGTTGCAAACGGCAGTTGCAGGGGAGAGCCAACTCCAACCGGGCTTTGCTCGGTCAAGTGACCGGGAGGAGTGGCCTCCCCTGCACGGTCAGCGTGCCGAATCGAAGTGCGGACCGTGCGTTCTTGCTGTCCAGTTGGCCGGATGAGGTCGATGTGCGGTGATTGATGTATCAAACGCTGATATGCCGGATCGCGGTGCGGTAAGGCTGCAGCGACCAGTCTTGCCGCCTCGCCGCGACGCTCGACTCCAAGCTTGTCGAGCGCTCCCCTGATGCGCTGGTCCACCGTGTGCGGGCTGATCCCCAGGCGGACTGCGATTTCTTTGCTGTTATGATGCTGGTCGACCAGCAACAGGCACTCGATCTGCCCATCGCTCAACCTGGCCACGGGCGACGCCGGGTCGATTCCGGTCGCCGCAAGGTCGGCTTTGCCTGATGGCATAGGGTGCAACCCAATTCCTTCCGAGCTCGGAATGTTGCGCAATACGCATTTACTTGGGCTTATTTAACGGAATGCGCGCCATTCCTCAAATCTGAATGGATATCGGATCGTCAAGCCTGAACGGCGCGAGATTGATCCATTTTGGTCCGGCTTCCGCGAGGCGATGGTGGAGAGGGCTGGATTCGAACCAGCGTAGGGCGAAGCCCGGCAGATTTACAGTCTGCTGCCTTTAACCACTCGGCCACCTCTCCAGGTGCGTGGCAGGCCGCGCCTTTGGCGGGCCATGGTGCCGCTGTCAACCGCGACGGTAGCCCGCTCACTGGCACTCGCGGCGCTCCAAAAATCGACCATGTCACGCATGGTGGATTTTTGGAGCGGGTGAAGGGAATCGAACCCTCGTATTCAGCTTGGAAGGCTGCTGCTCTACCATTGAGCTACACCCGCCCATCACTGCTGGGCCGGGCGCCTTTGCCATCGCCCCACGGGCTCCGTCAATGGTCAGCCGCCAACTCGCTCGGCGAGCACTGCCGCCGATGCGATGACCGAGCCGATGACCAGCAGGATCAGCAAGGCCATGAAGCCATTGCCCTCCCTTCGGTCAGATACCGCCCGCTCGTTGAGATAGAAGCGGCCGTCGACGGTTTTGACAATCGTGCCGCCGGCAAGCGCCTTGTCGAGCAGCTTCTTCTGCTTGTCGTTGAGCTCCAGCGGAATGGCGGCATTGGCGCCCAGCGCCTTGGCCTGGCGCAGCTGGGTTTGGATGAACTCCTCTGAATCCTTGTCCTGCGACGCCGCAACTATGGCCGCGGTGACCCCGGCGTTATACATTCAATGTCTCCTCGCATTCCATTCTATCGCGACGCCCGGGCGCTGCCAACGGAACGACTCCCCCGCCTGTCGATTGAATCCGCCGCAAATCAAATGTGGAGATAAAAACGATGGCGGCGCGTCCAACCTGGCGCGGGGTGATCAAGCTGGCGCTGGTCTCGATCCCGGTGGAAATCTACCCGGCCACCAAGGCAGGCAAGTCGATTGCCTTCCACCAAGTCCATGAGCCTTCGGGCCAGCGGGTCCGCTATGAAAAGGTCGTGCCCGGCATCGGCCCGGTCGATCGCGATGAGATCCTCAAGGGCTATGAGGTCTCCAAGGGCGAATATGTGCTGCTCGATCCGGAGGAGATCGAGAAGGTCAAGCTGGAGAGCCGCAAGACGCTGGAGCTGACCCAGTTCGTCGAGCTGACCGACATCGACCCGATCTATTTCGACAAACCCTATTATGTCGCGCCGGCAGACGATCTGGCCGAGGAAGCCTTCGTCGTGCTGCGTGATGCATTAAAGAAGACCAAGCGGGTCGGCATCGGGCAGCTGGCTATGCGCGGGCAGGAATATGTCGTCAGTCTGAAACCGTGCGGCCGCGGCATGGTGCTGGAGACGTTGCGCTACGCCGACGAGGTCCACCGCGCCTCGAGCTATTTCCGCGACATTGGCGATACCAAGCCCGATCCCGACCTGCTCGATTTGGCCGAGACGCTGATCGCGAAGAAAAGCAGCGAGTTCGACGCCAAGGAGTTCGAGAACCGATACATCGATGCTCTGAAGAAGCTGATCTCCGAAAAACAGAAGAAAAAGGGCAAGCGGGTCATCCAGGATGACGAGCCCGACCGAATTCCAAAGGGCAGCAACGTCATCGATTTGATGGCGGCGCTGAAGAAGAGCCTGGGTGACGACAAGAAGCCTGCAACCAAGCGCCCCGCCGCGCGCAAGACGGCAGCCAAACCAGCCGTTCGCCGCGCAACCAAGAAAGCAGCTCCCAAGCGGGCGGCGGGCGGCAGAGGGCGTTAAGCAATGGCGCGCAAGCCCAAGCTCGACATCGAAACCTACAACCGCAAGCGCGACTTCTCGAAAACGAAGGAGCCACGCGGCCGCAAGCTCAAGGGCGGGGGCGACAGCTTCGTCGTCCAGAAGCACGACGCTTCCCGGCTGCACTGGGACTTTCGGCTCGAACTCGACGGCGTGCTGAAGAGCTGGGCGGTGCCAAAGGGGCCTTCGGTCGATCCAGACGACAAACGACTTGCCGTGAGAACTGAGGATCATCCTCTGGATTATGGAGAGTTTGAGGGGGTGATCCCCAAGGGCGAATATGGCGGCGGCACGGTGATGTTATGGGACCGCGGCCGTTGGGATCCGGAGCCGGGCAAGGATCCCAGCAAAACGATCGAGGAAGGCCATCTTCACTTCACCCTTGAGGGTGAGCGGATGAAAGGCGAATGGGTCATGTTCCGGCTAAAAGGCCGTCCTGGCGAGCGGCAGGAACCCTGGATGCTGAAAAAGGTCGACGACGACTTCGCCAAGCCGGACGAAGGCGAGGCGCTTGTCGAGCATTGCGTGACCAGCGTGACCACCGGCCGAAGCATGGCCGAGATCGCTGCCGGCACCGACGTCTGGCACAGCAATCGCAAGGCTACCGGCAAGACGGGCCGGGCCAGGCGCAAGGCGGGAATCGGGCCGCCATCATTCCAGCCTCCTCAACTCGCCACGCTAGTCGACGCGGTGCCGACCGGAAACGATTGGCTGCACGAATATAAATATGACGGCTATCGGCTGCTGGTTGCGACGGCGGGCGGCGCCGCGACCGCCTGGACCCGCAACGGCCACGATTGGAGCGACAAATTCCGTTCGATCGTCCGGGCGGCGGCTAAGCTTCCCGCCGGTTGCCTGGTCGACGGCGAGGCGGTGGCGCTCGACAAGAAGGGCAAGCCCAGCTTCCAGCTGCTCCAGGCAACCTTGAAGGACGGCGACGGGGACCTCGCCTATTATGCCTTCGACCTTCTGGTCGATCAGGGCGAGGACATCACCGGACTTCCCAATATCGAACGCAAGGAGCGGCTTGCGGCGCTGCTCAAGGCCGTCAGTCCGCCGATCCTTTATGGCGACCATGTTATCGGCAAGGGCGAGAAGCTGTTCGAGGCAATCTGCAAGGAAGGCG
>Ga0157380_10002339_pt1 | contig 12740 bp, 8 predicted proteins | sample S35metaG_FD_119757 | JGI IMG/M metagenome (GOLD analysis project Ga0157380, IMG submission 119757) | Switchgrass rhizosphere microbial communities from Kellogg Biological Station, Michigan, USA - S3-5 metaG | ecosystem: Host-associated > Plants > Roots > Rhizosphere > Soil | place: USA: Michigan...
AGAACCGCCTGCCCTGCATCTACCTCGTGGACTCGGGCGGCGCGTTCCTGCCGCTGCAGGACGAGGTGTTCCCCGACCGCGAGCACTTCGGCCGCATCTTCTACAACCAGGCGCGCCTCTCGGCCGCCGGCGTCCCGCAGCTCGCGGTCGTGATGGGCTCCTGCACCGCCGGCGGCGCGTACGTGCCGGCCATGTGCGACGAGTCGATCATCGTGCGCAACCAGGGCACGATCTTCCTCGGCGGGCCGCCGCTCGTGAAGGCGGCGACGGGCGAAGTCGTCGACGCGGAGACGCTCGGCGGCGGGGATGTGCACGCGCGCACCTCCGGCGTCGTGGATCACCTCGCGGACAACGACGCGCACGCACTCGCCATGGCGCGCGAAGCGGTTGCGAGCCTGCACCGCCGGCCGGCGGCCTGGCTGGCCGCGCAGGAGCCGGCGCCGCCCGCGCATGCGCCGGAAGAGCTCTACGGCATCGTCCCGCGCGACCTGCGCCAGCCCTATGACGTGCGCGAAGTGATCGCCCGGCTGGTCGACGACTCCGAGTTCCACGAGTTCAAGGCCCTGTACGGCAAGACGCTGGTGTGCGGCTTCGCGCGGCTATGGGGCTACCCGGTCGCGATCCTCGCCAACAACGGCATCCTGTTCTCGGAATCGGCGCTGAAGGGGGCGCACTTCGTGCAGCTCGCCAACCGCCGCAAGATGCCGCTCCTGTTCCTGCAGAACATCACCGGCTTCATGGTGGGCCGCCGCTACGAGGCGGGCGGCATCGCCCGCGACGGCGCCAAGATGGTCACCGCGGTCGCCTGCTCCACCGTGCCGAAGCTGACGGTCGTGATCGGCGGCTCGTTCGGAGCCGGCAACTACGCGATGTGCGGACGCGCCTACGGCGGGCGCTTCCTGTGGAGCTGGCCGAACGCCCGCATCTCGGTGATGGGCGGCGAACAGGCGGCGAGCGTGCTCGCGACCGTGCGCCGCGACGGCATCGAGGCGAAGGGCGGCAGCTGGCCGGATGCCGAACAGCAGGCCTTCATGGCGGGAATCCGCGAGCAGTACGAGCGCCAGGGAAACCCCTATTACGCGACGGCACGGCTCTGGGACGACGGCGTGATCGACCCGCTCGACACGCGCCGCGTGCTCGGCCTCGCGCTCGAAGTCGTGGCCCGCGGCGCGGCACCCGCCCCCGAGTCCTACGGCATCTTCCGGATGTGACGACGATGCTACGTACCACGCGCGACGCACGCGGCATCGTTACCCTGACCCTGGACCGGCCGGAAGCAAAGAACGCGCTTTCGGCGGCGCTGGTCGGCGAGATCACGGCCGCGCTCGGCACGCTCGCCGAAGATCCCGCGGTGCGCGTGATCGTCCTGGCCGGGGCCGGCAACGTCTTCTGCGCGGGCGCCGACATCGGCGAGATGCGCGCGGCCGGCGCCGCCTCGACCGCGCAGAACGAGGCCGATTCGCTGCGCTTCGCCAAGATGCTCGAGAGCCTCGAGCGCCAGCCGCAACCGACGGTCGCGCTCGTGGGCGGTGCCGCCTACGGCGGCGCGGTCGGCCTCGTCGCCGCCTGCGACATCGCGCTCTGCTCGTCGGACGCGCGGTTCGCGCTGTCCGAAGTCCGGCTCGGGCTCGTTCCCGCGATGATCTCGCCCTACGTGATCCGGGCGATCGGGCAGCGCGAGGCCCGGCGCTGGTTCCTGACCGGTGAAACGATGGACGCGGCCACGGCGATGCGCATCGGGCTCGTCCACGAGGCCGTGGACGGCTCCTCGCTGCATGACACAGCCGGTCGGATCGTGAATGCGCTGCTCGCCGGCGGCCCGTCGGCGCAGGCCGAGGTCAAGCGGCTGGTGCACCGCGTGACGGGCCGCAGCTCCGCCGTCGATGAGTCGATGATCACCGACACGACGCGGTGGATCGCGCGCGTTCGCGCGGGCGCGGAGGCGCGCGAGGGACTCACGGCCTTCCTCGAAAGGCGCAAGCCCGGCTGGATCCGCGACCCATGAAGCTGGCGCGGCTGCTGATCGCGAACCGCGGCGAGATCGCCTGCCGCGTGATCCGCACCTGCCGCCGGCTGGGCGTGCACGCGATCGCCGTGCACTCGGACGCGGACCGCGGGGCGATGCACGTGCGGCTCGCGGACGAGGCGCGCGCCATCGGCCCGGCACCGGCGCGCGAGTCCTATCTGAACGCCGAGGCGATCCTCGCGGCCGCGCGCGACGCGCGCGCGGACGCGATTCACCCGGGCTACGGCTTCCTGTCCGAGAACGCCGCATTCGCGGACGCCTGTGCCGCCGCGGGGCTCGTCTTCGTCGGCCCGCCGGCCGCGGCGATGCGGGCGATGGGGCTCAAGCACGAAGCGAAGGCGATCGTCTCCGCGGCCGGCGTCCCGGTCGTCCCCGGCTACATGGGCGCTGACCAGTCGCAGGCGGTGCTCGCCGCCGAGGCGGCGCGCGTGGGTTTCCCGCTGCTGGTGAAGGCGGTCGCCGGCGGCGGCGGCAAGGGGATGCGCGTGGTGCGCAGCCCCGGCGAGCTCGACGAGGCGGTCCGCGGCGCCCGCGGCGAGGCCGAGAGCGCGTTCGGCGACGGCCGCCTGATGCTCGAGCGCTTCCTCGAGCGGCCGCGGCACGTCGAGGTGCAGGTATTCGCCGACCGCCATGGCAACTGCGTGCACCTGTTCGAGCGCGAATGCTCGGTGCAGCGCCGCTACCAGAAGATCATCGAGGAGTCCCCCTCGCCCTTCATCGACGCCCGGACGCGCGCGGCCATGACCGACGCCGCCGTGCGCGCGGCCCGCGCGGCCGGCTACGTGAATGCCGGCACGATCGAATTCATCGTCGATGCCGGCGGCGACTTCTATTTCATGGAAATGAACACGCGCCTGCAGGTGGAACACCCGGTCACCGAGGCGGTCACCGGACTCGACCTCGTGGAATGGCAGCTCCGGGTCGCTGCGGGCGAGCCGCTGCCGCTCGCGCAGGGGGCGATCCGGCAGCAGGGCCACGCCATCTAGGCGCGCATCTACAGCGAGGACCCGCGGCGCGGATTCCTGCCGTCGGTCGGCCGCGTGCATCGCTTCGCGCACCCGCCGGCCGATCCGCACTGGCGCATCGACACGGGCATCGCGGACGGCGACGCCGTGTCGGTGCACTACGACCCGATGATCGCGAAGGTGATCGCGTCGGGCCCCGACCGTGCGAGCGCGCTCGCGAAGCTGCGCTACTCGCTCGATCGCACCGCGGTATTCGGCGTCGCCAGCAACCTGCCGCTGCTGCGCGCGGTGTCCTCCCACCGGGCGTTCGCGGCCGGCGGCGTGGACACCGGCTTCGTCGACCGGGAACTGCCGGTACTCGCCGCCGACCGCGAACCGCGGCCCGAATCGCTGTTGCTCGCCGGGCGGCTCGCGCTGGATGCGAGGCGTCCCGCTGCAGGGCCTGCGCCATCGCCCTGGGCGCTGGGCGACGGCTGGCGCGCGGGCGCCGCCGCCGAGCAATCGGTCGGCCTGCGCACGCCCGCGCACCGGCGCTGGCGCGTCAGGCGTACGGGCGATGCGCTCGAGCTTGCCGAGGGCAGCGCGACGATCGCCGGGCAGGTGCACGCATTGGGCGGCGGACGCTTCGCCGTGGATGCCGGCCAGGGATCGCGGGAACTCGAACTGATCCGCGATCGCGAGCGCCTGCAGGTCGTCGGCGAGGTGGCGGACGAGATCGCGCTCGCGCCGGCCTGGCCGTTCGACCGCAGCGCCGAGGACGCGGACGCGCATCCGGCCTCCCCCTTGCCCGGCCGGGTGGTCGAGCTGCGCGTGAAGGTGGGCGATGCCGTGGCCCGCGGCGACGTCCTGGCAGTCGTCGAGGGCATGAAGATGCAGCACGCGATCCGCGCCGGCCGCGCGGGCAAGGTCGCCAACGTGCTCGCACGCGCCGGCGAGCTCGTCGAAGCCGAGACCGTCCTCTTTGACATAGACCCCGGCTGAGTTGTCTTGCGGCGCAATAGTCGCTAAGGTCTTGACCCTTTAAGCATTTCTGCACCTGTATTCGCAGTGCAGTAAAGGGATCCATGCAGCTCGGCAAGAAAGTCGTGGTCATCACGGGCGCAGCCCGTGGTCTCGGGCGCGCCATGGCGCTCGCATTTGCGGCGCGCGGCGCGGATATCGCCGCCCTCGACCGCGACGGCGCGGCGCTCGGCGAAACCGTTGCGCAGTGTTCGGCATCGGGCGTGCGCGCCAAGGCTTACGTGACGGACGTGACCTCCGAGCCTGACGTCGTCCGCTGCTTCGATGCCGTGGTCGCCGATTTCAGCCGCTTCGACGTGCTGGTGAACAACGCGGGCATCACGCGCGATGCCCTCCTGGTCAAGGCGCAGGACGGCGCGATCCATTCGAAAATGTCGCTCGCCCAGTGGCAGGCGGTCGTGGACGTCAACCTGACAGGCGTATTCCTGTGCGGTCGCGAAGGCGCGGAACGCATGATCCAGCGCGGCAATGGCGGGCTGATCGTCAACATCTCGTCGATTTCCCGCGAGGGCAATCCGGGCCAGACGAACTATTCCGCTGCGAAGGCCGGCGTCGCCGCGATGACCGTGGTGTGGGCCAAGGAACTCGCGCGCTACGGCATCCGTGCCGCGGCGATCGCGCCCGGGTTCTGCGCGACGGAAATCCTTTCGGCGATGAAGCCGGAGATGGTCGACCGGGTGAAAGCCGCGGTTCCCCTGCACCGGCTCGGCGAGCCGGCGGAAATCGCGGCGACGGCCGTGTTCATCGCCGAGAACGACTTTGTGACCGGCCGGGTGTTCGAGGTGGACGGCGGCCTGAGGCTCTAGCACGCCCAAGCCTGTAGACTGTCGTCCCCGAGGAATCGCATGAACCTGAACCAGGTCAAGGCCGTCATCAGCGGCGGTGCGTCGGGTCTCGGCCTGGCGACGGCCGCCCGGCTGGTCGCGGCCGGCGGACAGGTCGCGCTGCTCGACGTCCAGGACGAAGCCGGCCGCAAGGCCGCAGCATCGCTCGGTGCGGCTGCCAGCTATCACCGCTGCGACGTCACGGCAGAGGCGGAAGTCGAAGCCGCCGTCCAGGCAGCCGCGGCACGCCTCAACGGGCTCAACCTCGCGGTGTCCTGCGCCGGCGTCGCGACGCCCGGCAAGCTGCTCGGCAAGGATGGCCCGCTGCCCGTCGCCGCATTCCAGCGCGTGCTCGCCATCAACACGCTCGGCACATTCCTCCTCGACCGGGCAGCGGCGACGATCATGCAGGCGAACGCCCCCGGCGAGGACGGCGAGCGCGGCCTGCTCATCCACACGGCCTCGGTGGCGGCCTTCGAGGGGCAGATCGGCCAGGTGGCCTACGCGACCTCCAAGGCGGCCGTCGCGGGCATGGTACTGCCGCTCGCGCGCGAGCTCGCGCGCTTCGGGATCCGCGTGGTCGGCATCGCGCCCGGCATCTTCGGCACGCCGATGATGGCGGGCCTGCCCCAGGAAGCGCAGGACTCGCTCGGCAAGCAGGTCCCGTTCCCGCCCCGCCTCGGCCGGCCCGAGGAATACGCCGAACTCGTGGCGGCAATCGTGACGAACCGGATGCTGAACGGCGAGACGATCCGCATCGACGGCGCCATCCGCATGGCGCCGCGGTAGCCGACCGTGGCCCGCGCACCCAGGCACGCGCGTTGGGGCTTGCTTGCCTGCGCCGCGACGCTCGCCGCCTGCGCGGCGCAGGCGCCGCAGCTCGCGCCGCCGGCGCAGCCGGATGCCACTGCCGCGGCACCTGCGGCGATCGACATCCCGATCGAGTACTACCGGCTCGGCAACGGGCTCAAGGTCGTGCTCTCCCGCGACACGACCGCGCCGACCGTGACGGTCGGCGTGTACTACCACATCGGCTTCCGGATCGAGCCGCAAGGGCGCACCGGCTTCGCGCACCTGTTCGAGCACCTCATGTTCCAGGGCTCCGGCAACCTCGGGAAGATGGAGTTCATCCGGCTGGTCGAGGGCAACGGCGGCGTGCTGAACGGCTCGACGCGCTTCGACTACACGAACTACTACCAGATCGTGCCGGCCCACGTGCTCGAGACCGTGCTGTGGGCCGAGGCCGACCGCATGAAGGCGCTCGCGATCACGCAGGCGAACCTCGAGAACCAGCAGGGCGTGGTCAAGAACGAGGTGCGCGACAACGTCCTCAACCAGCCTTACGGCGGCTTCCCGTGGCTGACGATGCCGCAGGTCGCCAACGGCAACTGGTACAACGCGCACAACTTCTACGGAGACCTCGCGGACCTCGACGCCGCGACGCTCGCGGACGCGCAATCATTCTTCGACACTTACTACGCGCCCAGCAACGCGGTGCTCGTCATCGCCGGCGACTTCGAAGCCGCGGCGGCGCGCGCCTGGGTCGAGCGCTACTTCGGCTCCCTGCCGGCGCGCCCGCAGCCCGCGCGGCCCGACCTGACCGAGCGGGTCCAGCAGGCCGAGAAACGGCATTCCTACGTCGACCGGCTCGCACCGCGTCCGGCGCTCGCGCTCGCCTGGCAGGTTCCGGAGCGCGGCACGCCGCAGCACTACGCCTTCAGCCTGCTCGACACCATCCTGCTGCAGGGCGAGGACAGCCGCCTGTGGCAGAAGCTGGTCAAGGAGCGCGGCTACTCGGGCGGCGTCGGCGGCGGCATCAACCTGCTCGGCAACGAGTTCACGTACGACGGCCCGATGCTGTGGATGGTGTACCTGATCCACGATCCCGGCGCGACGCCCGAGGCGATCGTCGCGGACGTCGACGCGGAGCTCGCCCGCATCCAGGCGGAGCCGCCCTCCCGGGAGGAGCTCGCGCGCGCCCTGACCAAGCTTCGCGCCTCGCTCTACGACCTCGCGGGGTCGAGCACGCGCTTCGGGCTCGTCGACCTGCTCGCCTCGTTCGCGCTGTTCGACGACGACCCGGCCCGCATCAACCGCCTCGAGGAGAACTTCCGTGCGGTGACGCCCGAGCTCATCAGCGAGGTGGCCCGCACGTACCTCACGCCGGAGCGGCGCACGATCCAGGTGGTCCAGCCGGGCGGCGCCCAGCCGCCGGCCGCCGGAGGCGCGCCGTGAGGCGCGCGGCTGCCATCCTCGCGGCGCTCGCCGCGCTCCCGGGCGCCGCGCAGCCGCGCGAGCTGCCGCCCACGCCCGCCACCCCGCACGAATTCAGGCTGCCGGAGCGGGAGACGCTGCGCCTCGACAACGGCCTCGCGATCACCTTCATCGACTACGGCAGCGTCCCGAAGGTCGCGCTGGTCGCGGTCGTGCGCACCGGCAACATCGACGAGGGCCGCGACACCTGGCTTGCCGACGTCACCGCGGAAATGCTGAAGGAAGGCACGACGTCGCGCTCCGCCGCGGACATCGCGCGCGCTGCGGCGGGCATGGGCGGCGCCCTCTCGGTGGGCGCGGGCGCCGAGCAGACGACCGCCAGCATCTCCGTGCTCTCGGAGCACGCGGGCGACGCGGCACTGCTGCTCGCCGACGTGCTGCAGAACCCGCTGTTCCCGGAATCCGAGCTGCCGCGCGTGCTCGCGAACTTCGAGCGCAGCCTCGCCGTCTCCCGTTCGGACCCGCAGTCGCTCGCGGACGAAACGCTCGCGCGCCTCGTGTTCGGCGACCACCCATTCGGACGCATGCTGCCGCAGGAAGGACAGCTCGCGGGCTACGACATCGCGAAGCTGCGCGGCTTCTTCGCGCGCAACTTCGGGGCGAGACGGACGCACGTCTACGTCGCCGGCCGGTACGACCGCCCGGCGCTCGAGGCGGCGCTCAGGCGCGGCTTCCAGGGCTGGAGCCCCGGCGAGGCGCCGACCGAGCTGCCGGCGCAGCCGAGCGAGACCTTGCAGCTTGCGCTCGTCGACAGCCCGGGCGCACCGCAGTCCTCGCTGCGCATCGCCGTCCCGGTCCCGGACCCGTCGCAGCCGCTGTGGTTCCAGACTTCGCTGATGAACAGCCTGCTGGGCGGCACCTTCGGCTCGCGCATCACGACCAACCTGCGCGAGGACAAGGGCTACAGCTACTCGCCCGATTCGTCGATCAATCCCCGCCGCGGCGGCGCCCTGTGGGTCCTCTCCGCGGAGGTCACGGCCGAGCACACGGCCGCGGCGCTCACCGAGATCTTCCGCGAGATCGAGCGGCTGCAGCGCGAAGCGCCGGCGGACGCCGAGCTCGAGCCCGTCAAGAACTACCGCGCCGGCGTGTTCGTGATCTCGAACTCCTCGCCGACGGGCGTGCTGGGCCAGCTCGCCTTCATGGACCTGCACGGCCTGCCCGACGACTTCCTGTCGCGCTGGGTTGCTAACATCCGCGCGGTGACGCCCGCCCAGGTCTCCGGAATGGCACGCGAATTCATCCGCACCGGGCGGATGACGGTCGTCGTCGCCGGCGACGTCGCGAAAGTCGGCGCGAGCGTCAAGGCGCTGCCGCAGTTCGCGGGGGCGCGCATGCCGTGACCGACCGCGACGTCATGGAGTACGACGTCGTGATCGTGGGCGGCGGACCGGCCGGCCTCGCGGCCGCCATCCGCTACAAGGAGCTGAAGCCGGAACAGACCGTCTGCGTGCTGGAGAAAGGGTCCGCGATCGGCGCGCAGCTCATTTCCGGCTGCGCGCTCGAGCCCGGGCCCCTCGATGCGCTCCTGCCCGGCTGGCGCGAAACGCCGCCGGACATCTGCGTGCCGGCCACGCGCGACGAGTTCTGGTACCTCACGAAGACCGGCGGGATGCGCCTGCCGACGCCGCCGCAGATGCACAACCGCGGCAATCTCATCGTGTCGCTGGGCCAGCTCGCTCCGCTGCTCGCCGCCCGCGCAGAGGCGCTTGGCGTCGACCTGTTCCCGGGTTTCGCCGCCGCGCAGGCGCTCGTGGAGGACGGCCGCGTCGCGGGCGTGCGCATCGGCGACATGGGCCTCGACCGCGAGCGCAAGCCCGGGCCGAACTACGCGCCGGGGGCGGACATCCGCGCCGGCACGACGATCCTCGCGGAGGGCTGCCGAGGCAGCGTGACCAAGCAGCTCGTCGCGCTCCTCGGGCTCGCCGACGGGCGGCAGCCGCAGACCTATGGGCTCGGCATCAAGGAGCTCTGGCAGCTGCCGCCGGGACGCGCCGAGCCGGGCCTCATCCAGCACACGGTGGGCTGGCCGGCCGACGCGAAGACCTATGGCGGGAGCTTCCTCTATCACCTCGACCGCGACCGTGTATACGTGGGCTACGTCGCCGGGCTCGATTACGAGGACCCGCGCTTCAAGCCCTTCGAGGCCTTCCAGCAGTTCAAGAGCCACCCGCGGATACGGTCCCTGCTCGAGGGCGGGGAGATCCTCGCCTACGGCGCCCGCACGATCGCCGCCGGCGGCTGGCAATCGCTGCCGCGCATGGAGGCACCCGGACTGCTGCTGGTGGGCGACGCGGCCGGAACGCTGAACGTGCCGAAGATCAAGGGCGTGCACCAGGCGATCCGCTGCGGCGCGCTCGCGGCCGAGCACCTCGCGGGGACCGGCGGCACCGCGGGCTTCGAGGCGCGCTGGCGTGCCTCGGATGGCGGCCGCGAACTCAGGCGCGTACGCAACATCAAGCCGGGCTTCCACCGCGGGCTCTGGTTCGGTCTGGTGAACGGGGCGTGGGAAACGGCGACCGCGGGCCTCTCGCCCTGGACACTGTCCCACACGGAAAACCACCTCGCGCTGCACCGACTCGAGTCCGCGCCGGTGGTCGACCGCGGCTGGGTCGCGCGCACGCTGCCGCCGCGCGACCGGCTCGCCGCCGTGTATTACGCCGGCAACGTCCACGACGAGCACCAGCCCGTGCACCTGCTGGTATCCGACACGACCATCTGCGCCACGCGCTGCACGGCGGAGTTCGGCAATCCCTGCGAGAACTTCTGCCCGGCCAGCGTCTACGAAATGGTGGACGACGGCGCGGGCGGCCGCCGCCTGCAGATCAACGCCGCGAACTGCGTGCACTGCAAGGCCTGCGACATCAAGGATCCCTACGGGATCATCACCTGGACCACGCCCGAAGGGGGCTCGGGGCCGAACTACCAGGGCCTGTAGGTGAGCGCCGCGCAGCCGATCTGGACGCCCTCGCTGTTTCGCATCGCCGACGCGAACCTGGCGCGCTTCATGACCTTCGTCGAGGCGCGCGGCACGCGCATCGCCAACTACGACGCACTCTATCGCTGGTCGGTCGCGGACCCCGGCGCGTTCTGGGAGGCGCTGTGGGACTTCTGCGGCGTGCGGGGGAGCCGCGGAGAAGGGCCCACGCTCGTCGACGGCGGGCACATGCCGGGTGCGCGCTGGTTTCCCGGCGCGCGGCTCAATTTCGCGGAAAACCTGCTCGCGTCCGGCCCCGACGCGGAAACCGCGATCGTCTTTCGCAACGAGCGCGGCGATCGGCGCGAGCTCGCCTGGGGCGATCTGCGCGCCGAGGCGGCGCGCATCGCGGCGGGCCTCGCCGAGGACGGGGTCGGGCCGGGCGACGTCGTCGCCGGCTTCCTGCCGAACCTGCCCGAGGCCATCATCGCGATGCTCGCGGCGGCGAGCGTCGGCGCGACCTGGACCTCCTGCTCGCCCGACTTCGGCATCCAGGGCGTGCTGGACCGCTTCGGCCAGGTGAAGCCCAAGGTGCTGTTCACGGCCGACGGCTATTTCTACGCAGGCAAGACCGTGGACTCGCTCGCGCCGATTGCGGGCGTCCTGAAGGCCCTGCCTTCCGTCCGCCGCGTCGTCGCCGTGCGCTACGTCGGCGCCGGACAACTGCCAGGCGCCGTCCCGTTCGGCGACTACGGCCAACCCCAACCCGCGCCCCGCTTCAGCCTCCTGCCGTTCGACCACCCGCTCTACGTCCTCTACTCGAGCGGCACGACAGGCGTGCCGAAATGCATCGTGCACGGCGCCGGCGGCACCTTGATGCAGCACCTCAAGGAACACCGGCTGCACACCGACGTGAAGCCGGGCGACCGCCTGTTCTTCTTCACGACCTGCGGCTGGATGATGTGGAACTGGCTCGTGAGCGCGCTCGCCTCGGAAGCGACGATCGTGCTGTTCGACGGCTCGCCGCTGCACCCGGGGCCGGAAGTGCTCTGGCAGATGGCCGCGGACGAGGGCGTCACGATTTTCGGCACGAGCCCGCGCTACCTCGCCGCGCTCGAAAAGGCGGGCTACCGGCCGCGCGAACGGCACGGCCTCGCGACGCTGCGCACGCTGCTGTCGACCGGTTCGCCGCTCGGGCCGGAGCAGTACGACTTCGTCGCGGACGCGATCGGGCCGGACGTCCAGCTCGCCTCGATCTCGGGCGGCACGGACATCGTTTCCTGCTTCGCGCTCGGCAACCCGCTGCTGCCCGTATACCGCGGCGAACTCCAGGGCCGCGGTCTCGGCATGAAAGTCGAGGTGTGGAACGAGGACGGGAAGCCCGTGACCGGCGAAAAGGGCGAACTGGTCTGCACGGCGCCCTTCCCCTCGATGCCGATCGGGTTCTGGGACGACGCGGGCGGCAAGCGCTATCTCGCCGCGTATTTCGAGCGCTACCCGGGCGTCTGGCACCACGGTGATTACGCGCTCCTGACGCCGCGCGGCGGCCTCGTGATCCTCGGCCGCTCGGACGCGGTCCTGAACCCGGGCGGCGTGCGCATCGGCACGGCCGAGATCTACCGGCAGGTCGAACAGCTGCCCGAGGTGCTCGAGAGCGTGGTCGTCGGCCAGGAGGCCGGCCACGACGTGCGCGTGGTGCTGTTCGTGCGCCTGCGCGACGGCCTCGCGCTCGACGAGGCGCTCGCAGAGCGCATCCGGCGCCAGATCCGCGCCAACGCGACGCCGAGGCACGTGCCCGCGAAGATCCTGCAGGTGCCGGACATCCCGCGCACGCTGAGCGGGAAGGTCGTCGAGCTCGCGGTGCGCGAGGCCGTCCACGGCAGGCCGGTGAAGAACACCGACGCGCTCGCGAATCCCGCCGCGCTCGAGTTCTTCCGCAACCGGCCGGAGCTCTCCGGCTGAGCCCGGCCGCGGCACATCCGCTGACGGCCCGCGTCGAGGCGACGCTGGCGGCGCGCGGCGGCGCGCCCGACGACGCGCAGCGCGCGGTCCTCGGCCGGCTCGAGGACCTGAGGCGGCGCGTGCTGGCGCGGAACTCCCTGGTCGGCCGCAGCCTCGGCCTCCTCCCGCGCGCGCGCGCGCCCTTGCGCGGCCTCTATCTCTGGGGCGGCGTGGGGCGCGGCAAGACCTTCCTGGTGGACGAGTTCTTCGCGGGACTGCCGGTGCCCGGGAAACGGCGCGAGCATTTCCACCGCTTCATGCAGGACGTGCACGCGCGCCTGCGGCGCCACCGCGACCGCCCCTCGCCGCTCGAGCAGGTCGCCGCCGACGTCGCCGAGGAGGCGCGCCTGCTGTGCATCGACGAGTTCGTCGTGAACGACGTCGCCGACGCGATGATCCTCGGGACGCTGCTCGCGGCCCTGTTCCGCCGCGGCGTCACGCTGGTCGCGACCTCGAACCTGCCGCCCGCCGGGCTGTACGCCGGCGGGCTGCAGCGCGAGCGGTTCCTGCCGGCCATCGCGCTCATCGAGCGGCATTGCCGCGTCGTCGAGCTGTCCGCCGGGCAGGACTACAGGCTGCGGGAACTCGAGCGCGCGACGCTGTGGCTCGGCCCCGGCGTCGCCGGTGTCGATGCGCGCCTGGAGGCGGAGTTCGACCGCCTCACGGGCGGCGCCGGCGAGCGCGACGCGCGCATCCAGGTCGCGGGACGCGCG
>Ga0157380_10002340_pt1 | contig 12738 bp, 9 predicted proteins | sample S35metaG_FD_119757 | JGI IMG/M metagenome (GOLD analysis project Ga0157380, IMG submission 119757) | Switchgrass rhizosphere microbial communities from Kellogg Biological Station, Michigan, USA - S3-5 metaG | ecosystem: Host-associated > Plants > Roots > Rhizosphere > Soil | place: USA: Michigan...
CACGCGCTCGCCGACTCGCGGGAGGCGTCGCTCTCCGAGGCGCTCGCGGTGCTCCGCAACGGGCGTTGCAGCGGGCAGGCGGCGGCCGCCCGGGCCGAGATCGAGAGCCTGCGCAGGCGCGTCGTCGAGGCCCCGCGCGACGGCTGGCGCCAGACGCTCAACGCGTGGTGAGGCGGTGGCGCGTGCTATCATCCCGGCCGACCGCCGCCTCCTGAGCGACTGAAAGCTCGGGCCGCGTCGGCGATCCCTGGATGACGACGCCCGAACGCATCGGCAAGTACCAGATCGTCGGCAAGCTCGGCCAGGGGGCCATGGGCGAGGTATTTCGGGGCCACGACCCGGCCCTGAACCGCTTCGTCGCCATCAAGCGGATCTCGTCGGGGCTCGACGCCGACGAGACGCTCAAGAAGCGCTTCCGGCGCGAGGCCGAAGCGGTCGCCAAGCTCAACCACCCCCACATCATCACGGTCTACGAGCTCGGCTTCGAAGGCGAGCAGATGTTCATGGCGATGGAGCTGCTCGAGGGCATCGACCTCAAGCACGCCATGGCCCAGCACAAGCTGAGCTCCGCCGACAAGCTCTCCGTGATGGAGCAGATCAGCGAGGGGCTCGCCTACGCCCACTCGCAGGACCTCGTGCACCGCGACCTGAAGCCCGCCAACATCCACCTGCTGCCGGGCGGCAAGGTGAAGATCATGGACTTCGGGCTGGCCCGCATGAGCGGCTCCGACATGACCAGCACCGGCACGGTGATGGGGACACCGCACTACATGTCCCCCGAGCAGGTGCGCGGCCAGAAGGCCGACGCGCGCTCCGACGTCTTCGCGCTCGGCTGCGTGTTCTACGAGCTCTTGTCCGGGCGCAAACCGTTCGACGCGGAGTCGATGCACGGCGTGCTCTTCAAGGTGATGCAGGAGGAGCCGTCGGCGCTCGCCGAGATCGTCCCGGACACGCCGCCGATGCTGATCCAGATCGTCGAGAAGGCGCTCGCCAAGGACCCGGCCGAGCGCTTCCAGACCGCGGGCGAGCTGCTCGCCGCGCTGCGGCGCGCGCGCGCCGCCGCCGGCGCGGGTCGCGGCCACGAGCGCGTCCCCGAGCTCGAGCGGCAGGCCGGAGCGGCCACCGCCGGGGCGCGCGATGCCAGCCGCAGCGCCGCGCGCTCGGCGTCGCGCGCGGGGTCGGTGCTGCGGCCCGCCCCGTCATCGCCGACGAGCAGCTACCTCTGGATCGGCCTCGCCGTCGGGCTCGTCGTCCTCCTGCTGGGCGGGTGGCTGGTCATGAGCGCGCTCAAGCCGCGTCCGCAGCCCTCGCCGGCGGCGGACAGCGGAGTCCAGAAGCTGCTCGCCGACGCCATCGCCACGCGCGTCCAGCTGGCCCGGCGCCGCCTCGACCAGAGCGATCTCGCCGGGGCCGTCCGCGACGCCGACAGCGCCCTCAAGCTGGACGAGAAGAACCCCGAGGCGACGGCCGTGAAGACCGAGGCCACGGCGAGGCTCCAGAAGGCGGATGCGGCCACGGGCGCGCTCCGGAAGGCGCAGGCCAGCCGCGGCGACGTCGCCGGGGCGGCCTTCGAGCTGATGAAGGCCGCGCCGTCGAACGAGGACGCCGAGAAGGCCGCCCTGGCCAGCGGCGCCGCCTTCCGGCCGCGGGCCGAGGAGGCCCGCAAGCTCGCCGCCGACGCCAAGGCCGCGGCCGAGAGCGCGGGGGCGTCGTCGCAGCCCGCCTTCGCCGACGGCTCGTCGCTCGAAAAGCAAGGCCAGCAGGCCCTTTCGTCCGGCCAGGTCGTTCCCGCGGCACGGTACTTCCTCGAGGCCTGCCTCCGCTTCGACAGGGCCGCCGCGGCGTCGCACCACCGCTGACGGCGGACGACGGGTCGAGTCCCGCGAACTCAGGCGCAACGGCCGGTAAGTGCCGGCCCATGCTACGATTGCCGACCGGGGGGAGGTCTGCGCCGTGGGCCTGGAGCGGATCGGGAAGTACCAGGTCGTCGCGAAGATCGGCGAGGGTGCGATGGGCGAGGTGTACAAGGCCCGCGACCCGCTGCTGAACCGCAACGTCGCGATCAAGACGATCTCGGCGTCGCTTTCGGCTGACCCGCAGTTCAAGGCGCGCTTCGTACGGGAGGCGCAGTCGGCCGCCCAGCTCAATCACCCCAACATCGTCACCGTCTACGAGTTCGGGGAAGACGCGGGCGTCACCTACATCGCGATGGAGTTCCTCGAAGGGGTCGACCTGCGCGAGGCGATCCGCGCCAAGGCGCTCGGCCACCTGGGCCGCAAGCTCGAGGTGATGGAGCAGATCAGCGAGGGCGTCGCCTCGGCGCACGCGCGCGGGATCGTCCATCGCGATCTCAAGCCCGGCAACGTCCACATCCAGCCGAGCGGGCACATCAAGATCCTCGACTTCGGGCTCGCCAGGCTGGGCGCCTCCGAGCTGACGCGCAGCGGGACGGTGATGGGCACGCCGCACTACATGTCCCCCGAGCAGCTGCGCGGACAGAAGGCCGACGCCCGCGCCGACGTCTTCTCGCTGGGCGCGATCTTCTACGAGATCCTCGCGGGTGCGCGCGCCTTCGAGAACCAGCCGATGCACGAGGTGCTGGCCCGCCTGCGCGACCGCGAGGCCGTGCCGCTGCGCAAGCGCGCGCCGGCGACGCCCGCACCGCTCGTCGACATCGTCGAGCGCGCGATGGCGCGCGAGCCAAGCAACCGCTTCAAGGACGCGGGCGAGCTGAGCCGCGCGCTCGTCCACGCGCGCGAGGAGCTCGCGGGCGAGACGCTGGCGGCGCCGCTCTCGCCCGAGGACGCCAGCGAGCGCACGCTGCTGCAGGCGGCCGGCGCCACGATCCTCGAGCCGCGGGCGAAGTCGCGCACGACCGTGATCGGGACGAGCGCCCTCGACATGGGCGGCCAGCACCACGAGCCGCACCGCACGATGCGGCCCGAGGCGACGATGGCGGGTGGGCCGGCGACCGAGGTCCGGCGCCGCGTGAGCCCGCTCGCCGTGGGCGCCGTGGCGCTGGCGCTCGGCGGCGTGGTCGCCGCGGGGTTCTGGCTGCGCCAGCGAAATGCCGCGCCGAGCGAACCGGCGGTGACGGCCCCGGGCGTGCAGGACCAGCTCGGCATGATCGCGTTCGACATCATCACGAGCAAGCTGGAGCTGGCGCGGACCGACTTCGAGAACCACGATTACGCGGCCGCCGCGGCGAGCGCGCGCGAGGCGCTCGGCTACGACAAGAACAACGCCGACGCAAAGGCGCTGCTCGAGAAGGCCGAAAAAGCCCAGAAGGACCTCGACGCCGCCGTGGCCGAGGCGCGCGCGTCCGTCGCGCGCGGGGACACGAAGACCGCGGCCGCCGCGCTCGAGCGCGTGCTGGCGCTCGACTCGCGCCACCCCGTCGCGGCCGAGCTGTCGCAGAGCCTCAACCAGTCGTTCCGGCAGCAGGCCGAGGACGCGCGGCGGCAGACCGCGGGCTCGCGCGCCGCGGCCGACAAGCAGCGCGCGTCGGCCCTGCCGGAGTACGTCGCGGCCGCGAAGCTGGCCGCCGAGGCGGACGCCGCCTTCGACCGCGAGCAGTTCACTCCCGCGGCCCAGAAGTACCTCGCCTCGCGCGACGGCTTCGAGGCGGCCCGGCGCGCGGCCGAGAGCCGCGCGGTCGAGGCGGCACGCGCCGCCGAGGCGACGCGGCTGGCCGAGCAGGCGCGGGCGGAGGCGGCTGCACGGCAGGCGACCCTCAATCAACAGCAGCCGAGACCGACCTACGCACCACCGCCGGTGACCACGACGACCGTGCCCTCCGTCCGCACGCCGCCTCCGGCCACGCCGTCGATCGCTCCGAGCCTCGCACCCACCACGTCGCCGACGGCCGCCGCGACGGCCTCGCCCGCTGCCGCGGCCTCGACGTCGACCGCCGACCCGCGCATGGCCGAGATCGACCGGGTGCTCACGAGCTACAAGCACGCCTACGAGGCGCTCGACGTCTCGGCGCTGCGCGCGGTGATGGACCTGAGCCCGCAGCAGGAGAAGGGCCTGCGCGACGCCTTCAAGGCCTTCAAGTCGTACGGGCTCGACATCACGCCGGTCTCGACGACCTTCGAGGGCGACGGCCGCGCGACCGTCCGCGTGTCGCGCCAGGACATCATCAACGGGCAGAAGCGCTCGCCGATGCGCCAGGTGTTCGTGCTCGGACGCCAGGGCGACGGCTGGCGGATCGTGTCGTACTCGTTCGAGAAGTAGGAGCTAGAACGAGTAGTCGATCCCGAAGACCGGCGTGACCTGCGACTGCAGGCCGCCGTCGCCCATCGAGATCAGCACGTTGCCGACGAGCAGCAGGCGGCCCGCCGGGTTGAACTTGAAGCCCACCGAGGCGAGGTAGAGGCCGAGGTTCCCGGTCTTGCTGCCGAGCTGCTGCCGCGTCGCCGAGCGCACCGTCGGGTCGTTACGCTGGGTGAACTGGTAGGTGTGGTCCTCGAGCACCAGCCGCTCGGCGTCGAGCAGCGTGCGGCCCACGAAGTCCGCCGCGAACGTCAGCCGCGGGTGGACGGCGAGGTCGAAGCCAGCCGTGTAGTTGAGCTCGTCGGGCAGGTCGCCGGTGAACTCGCTGCCGCCGCTCGAGAAGGTGTAGCCGAAGCTCGCGCGCGGCGAGAAGCGGCCGGGCGAGCCGCCGATCACACCCCAGAGCTTGAACTGCGTGGCGCCCGAGCCGAGCAGATCCGCCTCGTCCCCGGTCGGCAGCCGCAGGTCGCCGCCGAGCGCGGCGCTCGCGGACGCGCCGCGGTAGAAGTTCCACTTCGTGCGCAGCAGCATGTCGCCGATGCCGCTCGCGTGCCCGCTCTCCGGGTAGACGTGCGACTGGGTGCCGTTCTGGTCGAACTGGTGGACGATGGCGGGCGTCGTGACGGTGGCGATGGGATCGATCGTCGTCGTCACGTTCGCGTCCATGTCGATGCTCAGGAACGGGACCGCCACGCCGACGTCGAGCTTCCCGCTCACGCCGTAGGTCGCGAGCAGCACGGTGGTGTCCGTCTTGAGGTCGATCGCGAGGTCGGCCTTGATGATGTCGCCCTCGAAGAACAGGTTCAGGCTGCCGCCGTCGCGGTTCGTGTCCTCGTGCGTCAGGTAGAGCGGCAGGTCGCCGCCGCTCAGGTCGCGGCCCTCGAAGCGGTCCCAGCTCGCGTGCTGGTAGTTCACCGCGAGCGCGAACTTGTTCTTGCCGAGCGTCAGCGGCCGCTCCGCGAAGATCGGACCGAACGACTGCGTGGTGCGGTTGTAGACGCCGAGCGTCTCGTCGAAGGTGTAGGTGAAGCCGCCCGACGAGGATCCGATCGGGAAGGTCGCGAGCTGCGCGGCGATGCCGGCGTTCAGCTGGCGCAGCGTCGCCTGGGCGTTCGCCTGCGAGCGGAAGTGCGCGTCGTGGCTCTGGACCGGGTTCGCGAGGTTCGGCGCGAGCAAGACGGGGTTCTCCGGAGAGAAGAAGCGCAGCAGCAGGCCGGCGACGCCGGTGCTGTTGCTCTGGGCCGAAGCCGGCTGCGCCACCGAGGCCAGCAAGAGACCCGAAATGAGGACGCGAAGCCCACGCATGAGTCGTCTCCTTCCCCCGAACGTCGAGGCAAACTCAGCGATCCTAGGGGTAGCCCCTTTGTGTGTCAATTCTGCTCGAGTGAGTCGAGCAGCGCGCGCGCGGCGGGGTCGGCGGGCGCCGCGGCCACCAGCATCTCGGCGTAGCGGCGCGCCTCCGCGCCGGCCCCGCGCTCGCGGTTGATCGTCACGAGCGCCACCAGCACGTTGCGCGCGCCGGGGTTCCTGGCGCTCGCGCGGCGCAGCGCCGCGAGCGCCTCCTCGGTGCGGCCGGCGGAGTGCAGCCCGATCGCGTAGGTGTAGGCGTAGTCGGGCGCTCCGGGGGCGAGCTCGGCGGCCTGCGCGAGCTCGGCGAGCGCCTCGCCTGCGCGCTTCTGCCGCACCAGCAGCAGGCCGAGCGCGTGGTGCACCGCCGCGCTGCGCGGGTCCACCGCGAGCGCCTTGCGCAGCGCCGTGGCGCCCTCGTCGTCCTTGCCCTGCAGCCGCAGCAGGTCGGCGAGGTTGACCCAGGCGGGGACGAACCAGGGCGCGAGCGAAAGCGCCGTGTCGTAGTCGCGGCGCGCCGCCTCGAGGTCGCCGCGCTTCACGTTGACGATGCCCAGGTTGACGTGCGACTCGGGCCGCTCGGCGCTCGTGCGCTGCGCCAGGCGGTACTCGTCGAGCGCGCGGTCGAACGCCCCGCGCGCCTCGCTCTCGAGCTCGGCGTCGGGGACGTCGAGGAACGCGGTCACCGCCTCCACGCGCACGGCCCGCACCTTGTCCCACAGGAGCTGCACGCCGATCCGCACGCGCTCGCGCGGCGGCAGCGCCTCGATCGCGCCGGCGGCCCCGAGCCGAACCAGCGGGTCGGGGTCGCGCGCCGCGCGCTCGAGCGCCGCGAGCGAATCGGGGCCCATGAAGGCGGGGAGCAGGGTCACCGCCGTGCCGCGCACGATCCCGGGCTGCGCGTCGTCCTTCACCACCGCGAGCAGCGCGCGCTCGGCGCCCGGCTGGAACGTGCGTCCGGCGTGAAGGGCCGTCGCATAGTGCGGCCGGGTCTGCCGCCCCTCCGGGTAGAAGCGCTTCACGGCGCGCGCGGCCCACTCGGCCGTGCGGTCCCTGTGGCAGTCGCTGCAGGCGTCGCGCGCGTGCTCGCTCCCGAGCGCGGCCGTCAGGTCGGGGCGCGGGACGCGGAACGAGTGGTCGTGGCGCGGGTCGACCACCATGTAGGTCTCGCTGCGCATGTGGCAGGCGACGCACGACGCCCCCGGGCCCGCCTCGCGGTGGAAATGGTGCTTGCGCGTCGCGAAGCGCTCGGGCGCGTGGCAGGTCTGGCACACCATGTCGGGATCGCCGCGCAGCGTGGCGCCGTGCGGCTCGTGGCAGTCCGAGCAGGTGACGCCGGCGGCGTACATCCGGCTCTGGAGGAACGAGCCCCAGTTGTAGACCTCGTCGCGCATCTGCCCGTCGGCGTAATAGAGGCCCTCCTCGAGCAGCGCCGGCCGGTGCGTCTGCGCCAGCAGCCGGCCCGGGCGGTACTCCTCGGTGAGCGGGCCGCGCCGCGCGTGGCAGCGCGCGCAGCTCTCGACCTCGGTGCGCATCTCGGCCACCTTCGAGGGCTTCGCGACGCCGCGCTCCTCGTCCATCACCCAGGTACGCTTCTGCCGCTCGTCGTATCGCACCACGAGGCCGGGGTCCCCCTCGGGCTCGCGGCCGCGAGCCTTGGCGGCGAGCGCCCACTGCACGTGGCGCGAGGCGGGGCCGTGGCACGCCTCGCACGACACGTTGAGCTCCGACCAGGTCGTCTCGAAGCTGCGCGTCGCGAGCGAGTAGCCCTTGCGCAGGTTGGTCGAGTGGCACTCGGCGCACTGGCTGTTCCAGTTCTGCGACGGCTTCGTCCAGTGCAGCACGTCGGTGTGCGGCACGCGCTCGCCCGGGTACAGGTGGAAGAAGCGCTGCCCGCCCCTCTCCTTCGCCCGGCTGTCCCAGGCGATCCCGAGCGCCTGCAGGCGGCCGCCCGGCAGCTCCAGCAGGTACTGCTCGAGCGGCGTCACGCCGAAGAGGAACGCCACGGGGAACTCGGCCGGCTTGCCGTCGGGCCCGTCGGTGCGGACGAGGTAGCGGCCGTCTCGCTTCGAGAACGTCGTGACCACGCCCTGATGCTGGAAGCGGCGGCCGCCGAAGTCGCCCTGCACGGTCCCCTCGGCCGGCTTCTGCATCGCGAGGTCGTGGTGCGAGCCGCGCCAGCGCCGGGTCTCGGCCGCGTGACAGGTCTCGCAGGTGCTCACGCCCACGTAGTCGAGCGGCGGCGGGCCCATCGCCGTCCCCTGCCCCGGCGGCGGCAGCATCAGCACGATCGCGAGCGCGAGCACGACGAGCACGGCGGCCAGCAGGTAGAGAGCGCGCCTTCGCGCCGCGTGCGTCATGGGACCGCGCTCACGTCCGCGTCAGCGCTTCAGCATCCGGATCTCGGTGCCGCCGCGCTCGAAGGAGACCTCGTCCATCAGCTGGTTGATCAGGTAGATGCCGCGGCCGTGGTGCCGGTAGAGGTTGCGCCCGCGCACGGGGCTGGGGATCGAGGTCGGGTCGAAGCCGGCTCCCGGATCGCGCACCACGATCAGCATTCCGCGCGCCGGGTCGCAGGCGACGCACAGCTCGACGCGCTTGTCGGCGTCGTTCTGGCAGCCGTGGCGAATGGCGTTGGCGAGCGCCTCGCGCAGCGCCGTCTCGATCTCGAACTCCTTGCCCTGCGAGCACTCCATCTCGCGCACTTGCGCCATCACCTCTTCGACGGCGGGCGTCAGCGCCTCGAGCTGCCCGGGCACCTCCTTGCGGACGACGACCTTCAGGGCGCCGGGGTCGAACTCGCAGCCGTTGCGCTCGTCGCTCATGCAGTTCTCGTCCCGGCGCGTCGTCCCGGGGGGTGGCTAGCATACCGAAAAGCTACGGCCTGCGGGACGGCCCGGACGACGCCTGCGGCGCGACGACCGACTCGAAGGCCGGCGTCGACCACTCGGCGAAGCGTCCGTCCGGCTGGCGGATCACGAAGCGCGCGACGAGCCGTTCGCGCGCCGCGAGCGCGCGGCCGGCGTCGGGGCCCAGCACCATCAGCGTCGTGGCGAGCGCGTCGGCCCACGCGCCGTCGGCGTCGACGACGGTCACCGACGCGAGGTCGTGCGTCACGGGCCGCCCCGTCCGCGGGTCGATGATGTGGCTCTGGCGGTGGCCCTGCGCGTCAGTCCACACCTTGCGATAGTCGCCGGAGGTGGCGACGCCCGCGTCGGCCAGCTCGAGCACGAGCGTGTGCTCCCGGGCGCCGTCGGGCCACTCCACGGCGACGCGCCAGCGGCCGCCGTCCGCGCGCCGGCCGCGCGCCGCGACCTCGCCGCCCACGTCCACGAGCACGTCGGGATGGCCGAGCGCCACGATCGCGCGGGCGATCCGGTCCGCCGACCAGCCGTCGCCGATCGCGGAGAAGTCGCACGCCACGTCCGGCCGCGCCTTCGCCACGGTCGCACGGGCCGCGTCGAGCACGAGCAGCCGGTAGCCCACGCGCGACCGGAGCGCCTCGAGCTCGTCCTCGCTCGGCGCGCTGCCTTTCGTGCCTTTCGGCCCGAAGCCCCAGGCTTCCACGAGCGGAAGCACCGTCGCGTCGAAGGCACCCTGCGAGAGCTCGCTCGCGCGCCGGGCGAGCTCGAGCGCCTCGACGGTCTCGCGCGAGACCGGAAAGGGCGCGCTCGAGGCGTGCGCGTTCAGCCGCGAGATCTCGGACTCGGGGTTCCAGCCCGAGAGCAGCCGGTCGGCGAGCGCGATCTGGCCCGCGATCGCCGCCCGGATCTTCTCGTTGGCCGGCTCGTCGCCGGCGGCCATCACGACGCGTACCGTGTAGCGGCTGCCGAAGGCGGGGCCCGAGAAGACGACCGCGGCGCGAGGCGCCGTTCCCTCCGGCTGCTGCGCGCGCGCGGGATCCGCGACCGCAACGACGAGCAGCCACGCGAGCAGCCAGGATCGCGGCACCAGGAGCCGAGTGTAGCTTGAGCCGAAGGCTTGCGCCGCGGCCGTCCGATCGCTCATCATGCGGGCGTCCGGAGGTTCCATGGCGAAGGCACGGCGCACCACTCACCGCAGCAGCAAGGGCAAGAAGCTCTACGCGGTCCGCGACGCGAGCGGACGCTTCAAGGACATCCAGACCTACGAGCGCGCGCACCGCGCCGACCTGGCGAAGACCACCAAGTCGGAGACCGTCGCGCGCAAGAAGGCGGCGCGGCGCCGGGCCGCCGCCAAGAAGCGCTGACCGGGAGGCACCGCACCGTGCGCAGGCTCGTGCTCGCCCTGGCCGCGACCGGCTTCGTCGCGTCTTCGCTCGGCGCGCAGCAGTTCAAGATGCCGCGCGTCGATCTCGACTACGACAAGGACGAGAACTTCGCGCTCTTCAAGACCTACAGCTGGAAGGACACCGAGGTCGTCGCCACCGACCCCGGGATGCACGCGCGCATCGTCTGGTACGTCGAGCGCGAGCTCGAGAAGAAGGGCCTGAAGAAGTCGAAGGACGGCCCTGGCGACCTGCTGGTGCGCTACTACGCCAAGAAGCAGGAAGGTCTCAAGGGCACTCCGACACAGGAGCAGACGACGCTGCCCGGCGGCTCCGGCCAGCTCACGACCGGCGTGGACTTCCAGAAGGTGCTCGAGGGCACCATCCTGATCGAGCTCCAGCGCAGCAGGGACAACGGGCCGGTGTGGCGCGCGGCCACGGAGTACAAGTCGGTCGACAAGCAGCGGATCGACGCGGAGACGGCCTCCGCCGTGAAGCTGCTGATAAGCAAGTACCCGCCTCCGAAGTCTTGACGTCGACCGATGCGGAGGTCGCTACGGGATAGCGGCGACCGGAGGGCTCCCGACCTCCGCCTATCGCAGGTCGCCACGGATAGCGGTCTCGAGGGCTCACCCGCTCATTGCCCGTGCAGCCGCAGCAGCGCCTGCCAGAGCTGACGAGCGAAGAGCCAGATGCCCGCGCCCAGCACCAACACCGCGACCGTCGTCAACAGCGCTTTCCTACTCATGGGCGAGTGCCTCCCGCACGGGATGGCGCGACGCGTGCCAGGCTGGGACGAAGCTGGCTACGACGCCGAGCGTGATCGAGATCGCGAGCCAGCCCACGAGGCCGACCGGCTCGAAGACGAAGTCCAGCCGGGTGCGGAACATCAGCGTGACGAGCAGGTCCCCGAGGCCGCGGCTCACCGGCCACGCCAGCAGCGCAGCCAAGAGCCCGCTCATGAGGCCGACGAGGGCGCCCTCCACGATCACGATCCGCCACACCAGCCGGGGCGAGGCGCCGATCGCGCGCAGCACGCCCATCTCGCGCCGGCGCTCGAGCACGTTGAGGCTCATGGTCGTCGTGAGGCCCAGGCCCCCGACCGCGCCGAGGATCAGCGCCGTCACGAGCAGGAACACGTCGATCATCAGCATGTGCTCGTCGAAGCCGCGGCGGCCGTCGTAGCGGCTGGTGCTCGAGAGCGCCCGCACCCCGAGCGCGTCGAGGCTGGCGTCGAGCCGCTCCTTCGCCGCGGGCATCGTGGCCGGAGCCGCGTCGTCGAGCGTCAGGCGCAGGCTGTTGGTCGTGCCCCCGTGGCCGTGCGATTCGAAGAAGGCGAGCGGCACGTAGGCGACGTTCGGCGAGAACGGCTCGCGTGCGATGCCGACCACCTGCCACGCCACCTGCGCGGGTCCCATCGAGAGCGTGACCGAAGCACCCGGCTCGAAGCCGGTCAGGCGCGCCGCCAGGCGGTCGTTCGCGACCAGCGCCTTCGTGTCGCCCGGCTGCAGCCAGCGTCCCTTCACGATCTCGGGCGCGAGCATCTTCGTGTCGGCCGGCAGGGCGACGACCGTGAAACGGTCGGCGTCGCTCGCGTGCGCGGCGCTCGGGCCCGCTCCGTGCAACCCCTTCGATTCGGCCTGGGGCCCGCTCGCCCCGCCGGCCGGAGACGCCTCGGTGACGATCCAGCCTTCGAACGCCTTCACCCCCGGCGTTTGCCGGACCGCGCGCTCCACCTGCGCGAGCGGCGCCATCTGGGCGAGCGCCACCGAAAGGTCCGACTTGCGCGCGGCGAGCAGGCGGTCGATCGTGCGCACGAGCGATGTCTTCACGTTGAAGGCCGACATGAAGAAGACGCCGGCGGCGGCGAGCGTCGCGACCGTGAGGGCGAGGCGCGTCCGTCGCCTGAAGCCGTTCCGCAGCGAGAGCAGCAGCGGCCGACTGGACCCGCCCACGCCCGCGAGCGCACGGTCGAAGGCCGAGGCGCCGAACCCGGGCGCGCGCACCTCGTGGTCGGCGAGCGCCTCCCTCACCGAGACCGCCACGCCGCGAAGCACGGGTCGCGCCGCCGCGAGCACCGGCACGACGAGCCCGACCAGGGCCGACAGCAGGAGCACCCATGCCGGGACCGCGAAGCTCAGTAGGTCGAAGTTCAGGAAGACCGACAGGTAGCGGCTGAGTGCCCGGCCTCCCCAGAGGCCCAGCGGCAGCGCCACCACGAAAGCCGCGCCGCCGAGCAGCAGGGCCTGCGCGAGGTAGAGCCCGGCGATCCGCGCGTCGCTGCCGCCGACCGCCTTCATCACGCCGATCTGGCGGACCTGCGAGGCGAGGAGAGCCGTCAGCAGGTTGACGACGAGCACCCCGCTGAGCGCCAGCGCGAAGAAGCCGAAGGCCGCCATCAGGAGCAGCAGCAGCCCCATCAGGTCGGCGTGCGGGTGCTGGCCGGGCTTCGGGACGTCGACGCGGCGCACGCGGCCGCCGCGGCCTTCGACGAACCGCCGCACGCTCTCGGCGACGCCGCGGACGTGCGCCTCGTCCGTCCGATCCCCGGCCACCAGCAGCTTGAGCTGGTCGAGGTACGGCTCCTCGCCCAGCTCGGCGAGGGTCGCGAGCGTCACGTAGCCGTAGACGACCTGCTCCATGCGCGCCTGGGCCTGGCCGACGTCGGCCACCGTGCCGCTCACGCGGAGCGTCCGCTCGACCCCGCCGGGCGTGCGCACCCTGACCGACTGGCCGATCCGCCCGCTCACGACCTGGAGGGCGTCGCGCTCGACGAGCATCTCCCCGGTCGCGGGCGGCCAGGCGCCCTGCTGCGGCGTCAGCCGGCTGATGCGGACGTCCGCGTAGTCGCGGACGACGAAGAGCTGCAG
>Ga0157380_10002342_pt1 | contig 12732 bp, 12 predicted proteins | sample S35metaG_FD_119757 | JGI IMG/M metagenome (GOLD analysis project Ga0157380, IMG submission 119757) | Switchgrass rhizosphere microbial communities from Kellogg Biological Station, Michigan, USA - S3-5 metaG | ecosystem: Host-associated > Plants > Roots > Rhizosphere > Soil | place: USA...
ACCTCGACGACCGGCATCTCCGCGGTGCCGAGGTCGCGGAGAAGCCCGTACTCGTGGCGCGCGACCTCGTCCGGCAGCTCCTTCAGCGCATACACCGCACCGTCGTAGTCGACGAACCGAACGACGTGACGGCCGATCCCGCGGACGACGCGGACGAGCCTGCTCGAGCCCCATTCCTCGAGCGGCTGCTCCCAGGGGAGGTCGAGGAAGTCCGGATGACCGGTGCGCGCCTGGAGCTGAAGCCTCGGCGGCATTCGCCTCGGCTACTTGCGAACGACGTGGGCGTCGGCCACGGTGCCGACCGGCACGGGGTTCGCACGAAGCTCGTTGTCGCCGAGCTCGACCTCGGCGTGGTAGCTCGAGAGCACGCCGTAGCCGATCCGGGCCGTGTCGCCCGACGCCCGGTCGGGTCGGGTGGCGACGACGACGTTGCCGTCGACGTCGCACATCGACATGTCGTTGCAGAAGATCCCGATCCCGAGGGCGTCCCAGACCTCGTTGTCCGAGATCTCGCCCATCGACATCTCGGTCATCGAGATCGCCCTGAGCGCCGTTCGGCTCACGTGGTTCCCGTCGATTCGCGCCATCGTGAAGTGCGTCACGATCCCCTCCATGCCGCCGACGATGGTGCAGGCTGTCACGCGGCTCGGGTGCTTGTCGAACGAGAACGAGATGTCGATGCCCTGCGCCCAGCGGTTGCCGACGCTGTCGATCCGGCATTGGCGGACGGTGACCGACGAGCGGCGCGCGTGGATCCCGTCGAGCTTCGCATCGGAGACGGACACTCGCTCGAGCCGCACGTTGTCGGCGTGCTCGACGTCGAACCCGTACTCGCCCCCGACGACGGCCACGTCGCGGATCGTGACGTCGCTCGCGCGGATCACGATCCCGCCCCTGACGATCGCGCCCTTCTCGCCCTGGAGCACCTGGCTCGTTCGGATCACGATCGGGCCCCGGTGCACGCCCGCGGTGAGGCGGACGGTGGGCGGCTGCGTCGCAATCGCCGTGCCGAGGACCACCACGAGGGCGGCGGGGGCGAGCACGAAGAGCCCCAGGCCGCCGCGGCCGAGCTCGCCCCCGTCTTCGGCGTAGGTGAGCCGCGCGAGCGGCCAGCCGGCGTGCGCCAGCACCTGTGCCAGGACCCACGAGCCGAAGAAGAACCAGAGCGCCGGCTCGAGCGGCGCCGCGACGTCGAACAGCCGGACGAGCGCGATGGTCGCCGTCAGCTCGAGCAGCCCGAGCGGGAGCGCGGCCCACGCCGGCTGGTAGGGCAGCAGGCGGTGGTAGAGGCCGACGTCGAGCGCGAGCCCGGCGCCGATCATCGCGCCGGCCAGCTCGAGCGGCCACCATGCGCCGAGCCCCAGCGACAGGGCGCACGTCGCGAGGAACGGCAGGATCGACGCCGCGAGGCGCGATTCGAGGCGGCCCCTCAGCGTGTACGACATGCCTTCACTCTGCGGACGAATCGGCGGGCGGCGTACTTCATCCCGGCGAGCGTGTCGGACGCAGGGTAGGCCCACTGCGCCTGGACGCCGGCGACAGCGAGCGTCCGCGTCTCGTCGGTCAGCGCGGGGACGGTCGAGTCGGAGGCGAGCGCGAGCCACCTGCCGCTCGTCGCGACGCCGTGCTCGGACGCCAGGCGCCGGAGCAGGGGATCGTGGACGTAGCCGCGCTGGAACCCGGTCGCGCAGATCACCTCCTCCTCGCCGTTCACGGAGGCGGCGACGCGGAAGCGGCCCTCCTCGGCCGCCCGCTCGACCGGCTCGTCCCAGGCGCGGCCGGGCGGGTACGACGGTGCGGAGAGCTCGGCGAGCAGGGCGGCGCGCTCCGCGGGCGGGGTCGCGTGGAACCGGCGCAGGCCGCGCTTCGAGAAGAGCGGCCGGGGGAGGTTGAGCGGCCGGCGGAGGGGCTCGCGGCGGCGCACCGAGACGACCTCCGCTCCCGCGTCGAGCGCGTTGAGCCACTCGGTGGCGGCTGCCATCCCCGCCCCGACGATCGCGACGCGTGACGCATAGGCGTGGGGCTCGTACGCGTGGACGACCCGGGTGTCGTCTCCCAGCTCGCTCGGGAGCGAGAGGCCGGGGTGGCCCGGCGCGAGCAGCACGTGCCGGAAGCGTGCGCCGTCGAGCTCGAAGCCCCCCTCCACCGGCGACACGGTGGCCACGCGAGACGGGAGAACACTCTCGTCCCAGCGGCTTCGCTCGCGCAGCTCGTCGACGTGGCGGAGAAACTCGCGCACGGTCGGCCGGTAGCGGTTGCAGACGGTCTGCGCGAGCGGGGTCAGGTTTCCGCGCCGCATTGCCTCGCGCGGCGCCAGGCCGGGGAAGGACGCCGGGTAGCAATGGCCGTCGCTCTCCGAGCGCATCCGTGCCTGCCGGATCGCCTCGGCCCGGGGCCGCCAGGTCGCGACCGGATCGGGGTCGGGGTCGAAGACGGCGATCGCGCCGGGCTCGAGGCCGCCTCGTCGAAGCGTCTGGTACGCGATGAAGCCGGCCAACCCGCCGCCGACGATCGCGACGTCGGCCACCCCGGCTACTTGACCGAGCCCGCCAGCAGCCCCTGCGTGAAGTACCGCTGGAACGCGAGGAAGACGGCGAGCGGGATGGCGAGGGAGATGAACGAGGCGGGCGCGATGAGCTCGATGTTGTTGCCGAACTGGCGGACGTTGCTGAAGATGGCGACGGTGATCGGCTGCGTCTCGCGGCCGAAGGTCAGGGCGACGAGCAGGTCGTTCCAGACCCAGAGGAACTGGAAGATCGCGAGCGACGCGATAGCGGGGAGGCCGAGCGGGAGCACCAGCCGGAGGAAGATGCGCGCCTCCGAGGCGCCGTCGATCCGCGCCGACTCGAACACGTCCTTCGGGATCCCGAGGAAGAAGTTTCGCAGGAGGAAGATCGCGAAGGGGAGCGCGAAGGCCGTGTGGTAGAGCACGAGGCCGAGGATCGTGTCGAACAGCCCGAGCGTGTTGTAGATCTTGAAGACGGGGATCAGCGCCATCTGGAGCGGCACCACGAGAAGCGCGATCACGAGGATGAACAGCCAGTCGCGCCCCGGGAAGTCGAGCCACGCGAACGCGTAGCCGGCGAGCGACGCGATCAGGATCGGCAGGATCGTGCCGCCGATCGTGATCAGGAGCGTCACCCAGAGCGCGTGCGGGATGTCGCTGTCGTGCCAGAGGCTCGAGTAGTTGTCCCACGTCGCGAGGCTCGGCTTGGAGAGGAGCTTCCACCAGCCGAACGAGTTGTAGTCCTCCGGGGTCATCAGTGACGTCATGAAGAGCGCGAACGTCGGGAGGAGCCAGAGGAGCCCGATGAAGAGCAGCATCAGGTGGAGCGGCAGCCGTGTGGCGGCGCGTCCGATCCTCCGCGCGACGGTCTCCTCGACGACGACGGGGCGCTCGCGAAGCTCCTCGGCGGCGACGGCCACTAGACCTCCCTCCGGAAGCGTCGCACGTTGAGCAGGAGGATCGGGATCACGAGCAGGAACAGGAAGACGGCGATTGCCGACCCGAGCCCGAAGTCGTTGACCCCGCCGAACGAGGTGCGCCACATTGCGAGCGCGATGACGTTCGCGTCGTCCTGCACGGATCCGGGCGCGACCGAGAGGATGATGTCGAAGACCTTGAGGACGTTGATCAGCATCGTGATGAAGACCACGCTCAGGACCGGTGCGAGGAGCGGCACGGTGACGCGGCGAAAGACCTGCCACTCCGTCGCGCCGTCGGTACGCGCCGCCTCGAGCGTGTCTCGTGGAATCGCGGCAAGGCCCGCGGCGATCACCACCATGGCAAAGCCTGCCCACACCCAGATGTAGGCGATCATCGCGGCAGGGGTGATGAGGCTCGGGCCGAGCCAGGCGATGCCCTCGAAAGGCGCCTGGAACGTCTGTGCGCCGATCTTCGCACGGTAGGCGCCGGGCGCGAGCTTCTCGAATGCGAAGGTTCCGTCGGGATCGGTGGTGGTCGAGCGGACCTGCGCTCCGCCGCTGTCGAGGAGTTCCACGGTGACGCCGGGCAAGCCGAGCTCCTGCGGCTCGACCTTGCCGATCGTCCCACCGCCCGGCTTGAAGTCCCGCCAGACGACGCCCGTTATTCCGCCCGACTGCGGCTCCGGCTGAACCGCCTGCTCGGCGCCAGCGGGGACGTCCTCGGGCGGGATGCCGGTGAGCGGCATCAGGGCGGTGCCACCCGGCGCCACAGGTCTGCGGAGCGTGAAGCCCTGGCTGTCGGAGCCGGTGAGGGTCGGGCTCGCCGAGAACGCCGACGGCAGCGGGCCTGGCGGGTTGACCCAGTCGGAGACGACGCCGATCATCGCGTTGACGGTGCCGCGTTCCGGCTCCTTCTGATCCATGATCCGCCAGATCACGCCGGCGGCGAAGAGCGAGATCGCCATCGGCATGAAGACGGCGGTCTTGAAGGCGACCGACCAGCTGATCTTCTCGGTCAGCACGCCGAAGATCAGCCCGATCGCGGTCACGAATGCGGGCACGACCGCCACCCACAGGGCGTTGTTCTTCACCGCCGTCACGAGGATGTCGGTGGTGAAGATCGTCTTGTAGTTGTCGAACCAGATGAAGTTGTCGCCCGAGCGGTCGTAGAGGCTCCGCCAGGCGGTGTAGATCGTCGGGTAGACGACCCAGACTCCGAGCATGACCGCCGCAGGGGCGAGGAACCCGGCCGTGACGACATATCGCCGCCAGCGGCCGGGCTCCTTGAGCTCGGGGACGGACTCCGGGTGGACGGTCGCGCTCACGTCACCCGAGGCTTACTTGTAGGCCTTCTTCGCGGCCGCCTCCAGCTGCGCGGCGATCCCGTTCACGTCGGAGGGGTTCTTGACGAAGTCCTGGAACAGCTTGAACTCGCCCTGACCGACCGTCCCGCCGAATGCGGACGGCTGGAGGTCGGAGAGGTCGAAGCGGAAGGTCTTCGCGTGGGCCAGCTGGATCGCCGTCGCCCGGTTGAGCACGTCGGAGTACGCGCTCGGCTTGACGTTCTTGTTCGGGGACGAGTAGCCCGGCGCGTACTTGGCCGCGATCGTCGCCGCCGCCGGGCTGGCGAGGTAGGTGACGAGCGCCCGGCTCGCAGGGCTGTCCTTGAACATGACCACGATGTCACCGGCGCCGACCACCGAGGGCTTGGAGCCGCCGATCGACGGGAACTCGAACACGTTGTAGTCCTTGATCGCCGCCGCCTTCGTCGTCGCGACGCCGGGGACGAAGTCGGCCTCGATCACCATCCCTGCCTTCGGCGGCTTCGCCCACACGTTGTTGACCGACGTCGGGAAGTCCGTCTGCAGCGCGCCCGACGTCCCCCCGTACATGTTGTTCGACGCGAGCACGGAGGCCATCGTCTTGAGTGCGGCCTTCACCGTCGGATGCGTCCAGGGAATCGTGTGCGCGGTGAGCTGGTCGTAGCGCGCGGGCCCGGCCTGCCTGAGGTAGATGTTCTCGAACAGGTCGGTCAGGGTCCAGCCGTCGGCGGCCCCGATCGAGAAGGCCGGGGTGCCCGACGCCCGGATCGTGTTGGCCGCGCTGAGCAGCGCAGGCCACGTCTTCGGCGGCTTGGCGCCCGCGGCCTTGAAGGCCGACGTCGAGTACCAGACGGTCGACTTGTTCGCCCCCTTGAAGAACAGGCCGTAGAGCTTCCCCTTGACGGTGCCGAGCTTGATCCAGTCTGGCGTGTAGTTCCGTGCGGCGGTCGCCCGCGCGAACTGGATCGGCTTGATGGAGCCCTGGTTCGCGAAGTCGCGAAGCAGCCCGGGCTGGCCGATCGATGCGAGGTCGGGTGGGTTGCCGCCCTGGATCGCCGTCGCCAGGATCGTCGGGGTGTTGTCGCCGCCCGACGTGTACTTCGCCTTCACATTCGGGTAGAGCTTCTGGAATCCGTCGAGGACCGCCTGGAAGCGCTTCTGCTCCGGGCCGGTCCAGATGCCGATGATCGAGACGCTTCCCGAGACGGCCTCGCGCTTCGACTGCTTGGTGTGGCTCGTCTGCGACGCCGTCGCCGCGGCCGTGGCTGCGAGCGCCCCGATACAGACCCCTATCACTACGAGGCGGAACCGTGTCATGCGTCCTCCTTGGGTCGGGTCGTGTCGTAGATCCCGAGACCCGTCCCGGGATCGAAGAAGTGGAGCGTGCGGGTGTCGATCGCAACCTCCGCGACCTCGCCTTCCCGCACGCGCGAACGCGCGTTGAAGCGGCCGACGAAGGTCGTCCTGTCGGCGTCCTCGTCGAGGCTCTGGATCGCCACGGCGTCCATGTCCTGGGCGAGCTCGCGGATGTCCTCCGTCAGGGCGGGTGGCGCCTCGACTTCGAGATGCACCATCACCTCGGAGCCGAGCGACTCGCGAAGTCGCACGGTTCCCGTGAGACGGCGGTGGGCCGGCGTGTCGGGCGCGAGCGCCGCGTCCTCGAGGTCCTCGGGCCGAACGCCGAGGATGACATCGTGGCCGACGTACGACTCGATCGCGTGACGGGTCGCGAGCGTCTCCTCGTCGAGGGTGATCGCATGCGATCCCGTGGTCGCGACGAGGTGCCCGTTCGAGCGGCTGAGCCGGGCCTCGACCATGTTCATCGCAGGCGAGCCGATGAAGCCGCCGACGAAGAGGTTGACGGGCCGGTCGTAGAGCACCTGCGGGTCGGCGACCTGCTGGAGCTCGCCCTTGCGCATCACCGCGACTCGGTCGCCCATCGTCATCGCCTCGACCTGGTCGTGCGTCACGTAGATCGTCGTCACGCCGAGGTCGTGCTGGAGCCGCGCGATCTCCGCGCGCATCTGGACGCGGAGCTTCGCGTCGAGGTTCGAGAGGGGCTCGTCCATCAAGAACGCCTGCGGCTGACGGACGATCGCGCGTCCCATCGCGACGCGCTGGCGCTGGCCGCCGGAGAGCGCCCGCGGCTTGCGCTTGAGGAACGGCTCGAGGTCGAGGACGCGCGCGGCGTCCTGGACACGGCGCTCGATCTCGTCCTTCGGGACCTTCTTGACGCGGAGGCCGAAGGCGATGTTCTCGAAGACGGTGAGGTGCGGGTAGAGCGCGTAGCTCTGGAAGACCATCGCGATGTCGCGATCGCGCGACGGCACGTGGTTCACGACGCGATCGCCGATCCGGAGCACGCCGCCGGAGATCTCCTCGAGCCCGGCGACCATGCGGAGCGCGGTCGTCTTGCCGCAGCCCGAGGGGCCGACGAGAACCATGAACTCCCCGTCCACGACGTCGAGATCCAGCCCCGGGATCGCCAGCGTTCCGTCCGGGTAGACCTTCTTGATCGCCTCGAACGAGACGGCGGCCATCGAGGGGTTATACACCCCTGAGTCCCGAGGCAAACTAGGCTCCGCTTCGTGGAGCTTCACGGCAAGACGGCGGTCGTCACCGGCGCCTCGTCCGGGATCGGCGCTGCGACGGTGCTGCGGCTCCGCGAGGCGGGGGTGCGCGTCGCGGGCGGTGCACGCCGGGCCGGACGGATCGACGCCGACGTGGCGCTCGAGCTGGACGTCACGGACGAGACTTCGAGCCGTGCCTTCGTCGATGCCGCAGTCGAGGCGCTCGGCGGGATCGACATCCTCTTCAACAACGCCGGGCTCGCGCTCGGCCGTGCGCCGTTCTCCGAGTCGCGGCCCGAGGACGAGGAGGCGGTCGTCCATACGAACGTCGATGGTGTCCTGCGGATCACGCGCCTGTGCCTGCCGCACGTGCGGGACGAGGGCCACATCCTGTTCATGGGCTCCGTCGCGGGCCGGCAGGCGTACCCGCACGGGGCGTCGTACATCGCCTCGAAGTTCGCCGTGCGCGGGTTCAGCTACGCGCTCCGCGAGGACCTCCTCGGTCGTCCGATCCGCGTCACGACCGTCGATGCCGGCCTGGTCGAGACGGAGTTCTCGCTCGTCCGCTTCTACGGCGACCAGGAGAAGGCGGACGCGGTCTACGACGGTGTCGACCCGGTCACGCCGGAGGAGGTGGCGGACTGCGTCCTCTTCGCCCTCACCCGTCCGCTGCACGTCAACATCGACGAGATCGTGATCAAGGCGCTCCAGCAGTCGAGCGGTGCCCGGGTCGTGCGGCGCGGCGAGCCCACCTAGCGGCCGAACCGCATGCGGCTCCGCTCCGCCTACGACCGCGAGATCCTGCGGCTGGCGCTGCCGGCGCTCGGCGCGCTCGCCGCGGAGCCGCTCTACATCCTCGTCGACACGGCGATCGTCGGGCACCTGGGCCGCTCGCAGCTCGCCGCGCTCGGCGCCGCTGCCACGGCGCTCTCGGTGCTCGCGATCTTCAACTTCCTGCAGTACGGGACGACCGCACAGGTCGCACGCGCCGGCGGAGCAGGCCGTGAGCGGGACGCACGACGGCTCGGCGCGCAGGCGCTCTGGCTCTCGCTCGGGATCGGTGTCGTCCTCGCGGTCGGGGTCGCCGCGCTGGCGACGCCGATCGTCGGCCTGATCGGCGTCGACGGCGAGACGGCAGACTACGCGGCGACGTACCTCCGCATCGTGGCGATCGGCGTGCCCTCGTTCTTCCTTGCGCTCGGCGGCCAGGGGTACCTCCGCGGAGTCTCGGATTTGACCTCGCCGCTCGTCCTGATCGTCCTCGGCAACAGCCTGAACGTCGTCCTCGAGGTGCTCTTCGTCTACGGCTTCGACTGGGGGATCGAGGGGTCGGCGTGGGGGACGGCCATCGCCCAGACGTGCATGGGCGCCGGGTTCATCTGGCTGGTCGCGCGCCGGGTGGGTCGGGCCGATCTGGTGCCCGTCGTCTCGCTCGCGCTGCGGCTCCTGTCGGTCGGGGCGTTCATCTTCCTTCGGACGACGGCCCTGATCGCCGCATTCCTGCTCGCCGGCGCCGTCGTCGCGCGGATGGGCGACGCGGAGCTGGGCGCGTACCAGGTGTCGTTCCAGCTCTGGTTGTTCCTCGCGCTCGTGCTCGACGCGGTTGCGATCGCCGGCCAGATCATCGTCGGACGGGAGCTCGGGGCAGGGCGGCCGCAGCGTGCGTTCGACGCGAGCGTGCGGATGATCGTCCTCTCGATCGCCCTCGGGGCCGCGTTCTCGATCGCGTTGCTCTCGCTGCGGGACGTGCTGCCCCACGTCTTCACGCAGGACGCCGCGGTGCTCGCCCAGTGCGCGCTCCTGTGGCCCGTGTTGGCCCTCGTGCAGCCGCTCAGCGGCGCGGTGTTCGCGCTCGACGGGATCCTGATCGGCGCGAGCGACGTCCGCTTCATCGCGGGGTCGATGGCGGTCGCCCTCGTCGCCTGCGCCGGAACGCTCGCGATCGTCGTCGGGCGCGACCTCGGCGTGCGTGGCGCGTGGGTGGCGATCGCGGTGCTCATCGCCGCGCGCGCCGCGACGATGGGGGCGCGGTTCGCGCGGAGGCGCTGGCTCGTGACCGGCTGGGCGTAGAGTCTCCACGCGTGGAGGGGACCAACGTCGTCGGCGGACCGCTCGAGCCCTGCAGCTTCGTGCCGCTGACCGGCTTCTGGCGCGACGGCAGCTGCCGGACGGGCGGCGAGGATCTCGGCGTCCACGCGGTGTGCGCCGTGATGACGGACGAGTTCCTCGCCTTCAGCGCGTCGGTGGGGAACGATCTGGCGACGCCGCGCCCCGAGTACGGGTTCGGCGGGCTCGTCCCGGGCGATCGCTGGTGTCTCTGTGCGGACCGCTGGCAGGAGGCGCTCGAGGCGGGAGTCGCCCCACCCGTCGTCCTCGAGGCGACGCATGCCCTCGCGCTCGAGTTCTCGTCGCTCGACGACCTCCGCGCGAACGCGATCTAGCGGCGCGGCTCGCTCGGGCCCGGACGCCGACGGAGGCGGTTGGCGACGACGTGGCGCTCCTCGAATCCGAGCCGCAGGATGTTGCGGTAGGACGAGCTCGGGCTTCCGTCACGGAGCTCGCCCGTCTCGGTGACGAGGGTCGTGCAGCCCAGCGCGAGGGCCCGCTCGATCCTCGCCGCGAACAGCGCTCCCTGGGCCCCCTTTCCGCGATGCTCGGGTAGCGTCGCGGCGAAGCCGAAGTACGCGGCGGGCGGATCGACCCAGACCGCCGCCGCGGCCGCGGGCTCGTCGCCGTCCCGTGCGAGGAACGCCGTCCAGCTGGCGCAGCCGGGAACCGTGGCGAGCCGTGCCGCGGACGCGTCCGGGAGCCCGTACCCCGCGACGACCACCGCCGCCCACGCCGCGGCGTCGTCGTCCGTCACCTCGGCGAGGGCGAGCGGCGTCCGGACGGCCGGCGCGGAGAGCGGCTTGCGCTCGAACAGCATCCAGCCCCACCCCTGCTCGAACCCGCGAGCCTCGAGGAGACGGTCGAGCGCCGGGTCGGACGACGGCGAGACGCCGACGTAGAACGTCGAGTCGCCCATGGCTCCGAGCGCCTCGTCGAGCTCGGCCGCGGCGACCGGGCGTTCGACGCCGAGCCCGACCACGCGGTTCAGCATCGGCGAGTCGGGAGCGTACGGCGCCCGGAGGCACGTGGCTCCGGCGACGTCGACCGCGTCCGGGCCGTACACCGGGCGGTACGCCGCGAGGGCGATTCGCTCGAGCTCGTCCACGGCGCGAGTCTGCGATTCGCCGCCCGGCTCTACGCCGCGGGCTCGCTCGCCGGAACCGCCTCGAGCCGCTTGCGCCAGTAGCGCTCGAGACCGAGGTAGCAGTGCCAGTACGGCGCCGCGCGGTCGTAGGCATCCGCCTCGTCCGGGTCGGAAGCGGCGACGTCGGCGCGGGCCGCCGCGACGAATGTCGGCTCGTCCATCCCGTGACCCACGCGGTCGGCCCAGCTGCGGAGCGTCTCCCGGAGCGCGCCGAGATGACGCCCGACGTCGTCGAACACGCCGAAGTGCACGATCGCGACCCGGGCCGGCGCCCGGCGCTCGGTCTCCTCGATCGTCCGCTCCCACGCGTCCAGGTCGATCTCGGGCGGCGGGGTGGGCGCGAAGACGAAGCGCCCCGGCGCGATGCGGACGCCCGCCGCGTCGCCGTTGTACAGGGTCCCGTCCTCGTGGAGGTACGAGACCTGATGCGAGGCGTGGCCGGGGGCGGCGAAGCACTCGAGGCCGACGACGCGCTCGCCGACGACCCGGATGTTCTCCTCCGGCACCGGCACCAGGGCTCCCCAGAGCTCGTCGAACGCCTCGCCGTAGAGTCGGCGTGCGCTCGCCTCGAGCCTGCGCGGGTCGACGAGATGCGGGGCGCCGATCTCGGAGACGTGCACCAGGAGCTCGGGGTTCTCACCGACGAGCGCGCCCGCGGCTCCGGCGTGGTCGAGATGGATGTGTGAGAGGAGCAGGTGTTTCACGTCGCCGAGCTGGAGCCCGCGTGCCCCGAGCGCCGAGTGGAGCGTAGGCAGGCAGCTCGTCGGCCCGCATTCGAAGAGCCCGAGCCCGTCGTCCGTCTCGACGAGGTACGCCGCGATCCGGCGCGGGTCTCCGCAGTGGAGGAGGTCGAGGGGCTCGCGGGCCATTTCGAGACGGTACTCGTGGTAGCCGTACCGTGGCGACACGGGGGCCGGTTGTACCTTCGAGGGTAGGCGATGACTTTCGCGCGGCGGTCGGTCATCTGCCACGAACGGGATATCCGACAAGGAGGCACATATGCCCGCACCGACGCTCGTTACCGGTGCTCCGTGCTGGATCGACCTGTACAGCACGGACACGGACAAGGCCACGGCGTTCTACCGCGATCTGTTCGGGTGGAACGCGGAGCCGCCGGAAGAGGGCTTCGGCGGCTACTTCACGTTCACCAAGGACGGAAGGCACGTCGGCGGCTGCATGCGCAACGAGGGCGAGCAGGGATTGCCGGACGCCTGGGGGGTCCATCTCCTGACCGACGACGTGGAGGCGGTCGCGAAGGCGACGCCCGAGCACGGCGGCTCGGTCGCGTTCGAGCCGATGGTGGTCGGCGAGAACGGGAGCTCCACCCTGGTGAAGGATCCCGGCGGCGCGATGGTCGGCGCCTGGCAGCCGAACCAGATGAAGGGCTTCGAGGTGACCGGTGAGCCCGGCACGCCGGCCTGGTTCGAGCTCCACACGCGGGCCTACGAGCCGGCGGTCGCCTTCTACCGCGACGTGTTCGGCTGGGACACGCACGTCGTGAGCGACACGGACGAGTTCCGCTACACGACGCTGGGGGAGGGCGAGAGCCAGGTCGCCGGGATCATGGACGACTCGCCCTACCCCGGCGACGAGTCCGGATACTGGGCGGTGTACTTCGCGGTTCCCGACGCGGACGCCGCGATCGCACGGATCGAGGAGCTCGGCGGAAGCGTCGTGCGCCCCGCCGAGGACACGCCGTACGGCCGGCTCGCGACCGTCGCCGACCCGACGGGCGCGCAGTTCCGCATCGTCGCGAACAACGGCTGATCTTCCGCGCGCGCGGCAGACGATGGAGCGGTGTCAGACCCCGCTCCTCGTCTGCCCTGCGGATGCCCTCCCGGCGGGTCCCGGGTGGCTTCCGCCCGGTCGCACGATCGAACCTCACGGTCTCGATGCGCCCACGATCCAGGAATCAGCGGCTGTGGAGCGATTGACGCGAAGTCGGAACGCCTCCCGCTCGACAGCAATCGGTGTCTGACACCGATTAAACCGGGATGCCGATGCGCCACAGGCCGTACGCGATCGCCTGGCGCACATAAATCCAATAGCCCGGACGCTGCTCCTCCGGCCGGGGCGAGCCGTAGACCGTAATGCCGCGATTCTCCAGCATCTTCTTCACGCGGAAGATGTGATATCCGTCGCTCACAACGATGCACGAGCG
>Ga0157380_10002343_pt1 | contig 12732 bp, 6 predicted proteins | sample S35metaG_FD_119757 | JGI IMG/M metagenome (GOLD analysis project Ga0157380, IMG submission 119757) | Switchgrass rhizosphere microbial communities from Kellogg Biological Station, Michigan, USA - S3-5 metaG | ecosystem: Host-associated > Plants > Roots > Rhizosphere > Soil | place: USA: Michigan...
CGCTCTATGCGGCCGCCGAACCCAATACTCGCAATGCCGAACCTGGGGAGATCGAGCGACACTTTGACATTGCGGCTGTCGAAGTTGCCTAAGCTGACCGAGGCATTGCCGCGAAGCTCGCCTGAAGGTTTGCGAGTCACGAAATTGATGGCGCCGGCCAGCGTATTGCGCCCGTACAACGTGCCTTGCGGTCCACGCAGCACTTCAATCCGCTCGAGGTCCACTACATCGAACACGTTGCCCAACATCTTGCCGATGTAGACACCGTCGAGATAGATCCCGACCGTGGGATCCCAGAACAGCGCCGGGTTGATCTGCACCCCGCCGCGAATCGAGATCTGCGCGCCGGTGTTGTTTCCGGGAACCTTGCTGATCTGCACATTCGGCGCGAGCGAGGCAAGATCGCGCAAATTGTTGATGCCGCGCTGTTGCACCTGTTCGCTGCTGAAGGCGCTGACGGCAATCGGCACATCCTGCAGCTTCTGCTCGCGCTTCTGAGCCGTGACCGTGACTTCTTCCAGAACATTCAGCGGTGGCGCTTGAGCAAGCACCGGTTCCGCCACTGCGGCGGCTAAAACCAGCGACACGGAGGATGCGGCGTACACGCGCGTTGTTCGAGCGACCATATGAATCCCCTCTTATTCATGATGTGGCATGAATTCATGATGCAGCATGAACTGCATAGTGACTACGTATATACTGATTACCGTATATATTTTATACGCTATTGCGTACTATAGAATACTTATCAGTACGCATTCAAATGGAAGGGATCAAGGGGAGTTTCGCTGGCGCAGCAACGGCGAGACCGATACCTGCTCGGTGAATGACATCATCGGTTGGAATGTCACGCCCGATAGCGAGCTGCGCGACCGAATCGCTGGACGGATTGCGTCGCGCGGCCGGGCCGGTCGACTCAGTTCACGGAAGTCACGGCTGAATGGACTCCAGCTCGGTGTTGATCCGAGCGAGTTTGTCCGCCGTGAGCGTAGGCATGAAGGATTGGACCGAGCGCAGCGTTCGATCGAGAGCGTAGCTGAGCTGATCGGAGAAGACCAACTCCGGTAGCCAACGCTCGATGACGAGGCGGCCCTCCGGATCCGCGAGCAGATCGCCGATTTTGTGGTCCACGCTGAGCGGACGCTTGGGCCGCGGCCAGTCGCGAAGTGCTTGTTCCGCCGCAGCGGAGATCTTTCCTCCAACAGTCGGCGCCAGCGCCGCGAGTTCCTGATCGACGCGATCCAGCACCGCGTCAGTGAGGCTACTATCGTAAGCCTGCATCGCCCGCAGCGATGTTTGAGTAGACAATCCCACCTGCGGCGATTGGAGAATACTTGGAAGGTGTCGTCGTAGCACGGCCTCGCTCTGGGGATTGCGCAGCAGATCGCTTAGCACAGAGCGCGTCGAGAGCGATGCTGGCGGCGCGAGTAAGGGCGGTAGCTTCCCGATACGGACCGCTCGGACCGTTACGGCAGTTGCATCCTTGTCCGCCGCCACTGCGAGAACCGGTGCGTTGGCTGCTGAAACGACTCGGCCATTCTCCACTGAGGCGGTATAGCCCTGCGGAAAACTCACTCGCGACATCACAATCTCGGTCCGCAACCCGTCCGCCATGCTAACTCCCAGCGGGCTCACAGTAGAGTATGCGAACTCCAACGTGCCCTCGTCCGGATTGAACTTGAGCTTCGTCGGCGAACCTGCGGTTGCGCTGGGATATGGCCGTGCGTACGCACGCAATACCCTATCGAGATTGTCGTCGGGAGGGGAACGCAGCTCAGGATTGACCAGCTCCTCGAAGGGACCTCGCGCCCAGCCGAGCCACGAAATCAGCCGATCGTCGAAGTCCTGCGCCTGTCGCGACAGTTCCGCCGGATCATTGGTGAACCCCCACTCGGTGTTGAGCAGGGCCGAATCCGTGGCAATGGCGTGCGCAAGCGCGGAGTCGTTGGTCCGGTCGCGGAATTCCTTCATGGGGCCGTAGTTGTGATACGAAAGACCATTGAGTCTCGGCACACCCGGCGTCGGCGTAGCGATTGGAATCCCAAGCGCACCTTGCAGCATGAACGGCTCGACGAATATCAGCATCTGCGGCGCTGCTTTTGCCAAAGCCTGGCCGGTCTTTTCATAGAACGGCTGCAGCAGCCGCTGTTCGAGTTCAGGGCAATTGGCACTGGCCGGATCGGGTTGGCTGCAAGGCGTGCCGGTGGCAGGTTCGTTCATCACGTCGATGCCGAACACGGCCGTGTCATTTGCAAATTCCGCCGCAGCCGCAGCCAGGCCGGCGATATAGTGATCCTGCACGCCTTTCTTCGTCCCTGGAACCGGATGATTGGCCCAGAAGTTGTCGAATGCGCGTTGTACCGCGGGCTCCTTGAAATACCCGTTTGGAAATGACACGTGGCGGTTGCGCGTGTGCCCATCCGCAAACGTCGCCCATTGCGGCAGTCCGCGTACACCTACAGCAGGTCCATACTCGTCTTGATGAAAGTCGAGCAACGTATACATGCCCGCGGCGCGATAAGCAGCGACCGTCCTAGCGATGGTGTGCAAGTGAGCTTTATCGATCCGGCCCGGCGCGGGCATCAGGTCGCTCAAGTGCACAACCAAACGTACACCATTGAATCCCGCCGCGGCCATGAGACGAGGCGTTTCATTCCGCCACAGGCGCGCCCTTGGCGAGGCAGCGGGACCACCCTCTTCATTCAGCGCGGCAACATTGCCCCCGCGCATCATCACGACGCGGCCCTGCTCGTCGAGCAGCCACTGCTTTGCATGGCTCAATCGTGGCAATGTAGAACCCGTTGACTTCGTCGCAGCGAGCGACGGTCCACAAGCTGCGAAAAGCGCGGCAATGACCGTGCACGAGAGCGAAACTCGCATGAAGCGCAGAAAGTCCCTGGGTCGCATGCTACCAACTCCCGCGGGTAAGGCGCACCGGCCCAAGGAGACCTGAAGGCAATCGGTGCGGAACCTGTCCGTTCTGACTCTGAACGAGCGCGTTGTGAGGCGCATTCATGACCTGAATAGAGATGCGATTTTTGCCGGCGCGCACTGCTTCAGTGACGTCCACGACGAAAGGACGCACGAGCGGCGGCTCGAAGCGGCGATCGTTCACTATGACGATGACACTCTCGTATGCATCGCCGACATCGAGCAGCACGCGGCCTCCCCGCCGCCAGCTCCGATCCAACTCAACAGTCGTTGCATAAGTGCCTACGCCTGCAAAGTCAGCCAGTTCCTCAACATCCCGCCAATCCCGTAAGGCGGGCCAATTGAAATCCAGCCTTCGCTCCCGACCTTCAGACCCGTGGCCTTGCAGGCGCAGATGCCAACCGGCGGTTCCGACCGTCAACTCGCCACGATCGGCGGAGCCGGACGTCGCCTTTCGTTCGACAATGGGCGCTTCAGTATCCAGCGCAATCAGTGCGGCGCCGTAGCGAGGCAACGTCAAATCGACTCGGATGCCTGACGAGTTTCGCGTGACCTCGAGTGGCTGCACGCTGCCATTCACCGCATCCCACAGTTGCGCCCCGCCTGATGCGTCGGTGATGAATGACACCTTCTTGGGCGCCTCATCGTCACTTCGCAGGAAGAGAAACCGGCGCGAGCCACTGCGTTTTGCGATGAAATCGGCGCGGCCCACAACGAATGTCAGGTTCGGCCCCACGCCTGCATGGATCAAGGCGTCCGCCAGACCCTCCTGACTAGCCACAATCTTGCCCTCGATGGAACCAACCGCACTCCGCACGCGTGCGTCGCGGGCAGCCGCGTCTGCGAAACCTTCTTCGCGCTCCGGTGTTGAGCCCACAAACACAACGCGCAGTCCATCGCGAGCGAACTTCGCTAGTTGCTCAGCGACCTCAGCCCTCAATCGGATCGCATTGCGGAGCACCAATGCCGCGTAACTGGTGTTGCCCGGTGTGATGAGGCGCTTGTTCACGACTCGGGACTGCAAGATGCCGTCAGCGTTGATCTGGTCGTAATCGAAGCCTCGCGCTCGTAGCGAATCACCTAACGCAGCCCCTGCGGCGTCATCGGGGAGGTCATCGACAAAGGAGGTGTATATCGCAACGGGCACGTCGCTTTGCGTACTCTGCAGTACTGCTTGCATGCGAGCGATATAGCGATTGAGCGTAGACATGACTGCCCACTGAGGATTCGCCTCGTTGATCATCGAACTGAAGCCCGGCGAGAACGCACTGGTTGCGAATGGATACCACCCTGGCCAACGATCCCCATGGAAGGAATACGCGAAACCATGCATCCAGATTTGATTCACGCCAGCAGCGAACAATGCGTCGGACCACCGCTTGAGATTTTCCGGCGAGAATTCATATGGCCGCGAGATCATCGCGAAACTCTCGGCGCTCACGACTCGCCGCCCATAAATGTCGGCCGCGGATCGTGCCGTACGCAGCATGTGTTGGTTGCGTGCGCCGGACATGTCTTCGGTCTCGGGAATGTCGGCAACGCCGTACGCTCTCAATAGATCGCCAGGAATACCGTGCGCTTGAATTCGCGCCGTTACACCGTGCCGGTGTGCCCACTCGACGGCGGGTTGATAGAAGTTCTCGATGATCAGGTCCGAGACGGTTTGGCGATAGTCGGCGCGTATCCGGGGACCGATATCGTCCATTTCGTACATGGGGGCGGAGCGTTGCGCCGAATACGCTGCATGCCAACCGGGATGGACGATGAGCGGAAGATACGGCGTCAGGTCATAGCCGCGACGGCGTTTGAACTCCTCCAGGAACCGATCCGTCCAAAACAGATCGGCGGGCAATTCCAAGCTGTCGAGGAAGATGGAGGTGAACCCGTGGCCGATGTACTGCTTCACTTGCGGTATCAGCGGATCTCCGACCAGCTTCGCGTGCGCGTCGAAGGCGGCACGCGCGAAATGATCGGCGACGAGTTGAGAGCCCTGGCCTACTGCGCCCAGGACGCGTATATCTGCAACATACTGCCTGAACACAAACAACTGCCAAATGCCAGCCGGCGGGCGCCAATCGACAGTTCCATCAGGGCGGACGCGATCCGTGAGCACCAGCGCAGAACCGGCCGTCAACTGTCCTGGCGTGATGACGCTTGGCCAGGCCGCACCGGTCAGCGGGGATGCTTCGCGATAGGGAGTTGTCGTGGGTGAGGAACCACGGACTGCGACTATCGCAACAATCCGCCCGCGCTCCTCGACAGCTCTCTGAGTTCCAGCGTCCAGTCTCGGGGCGCCGGGAATCTGCTGCATCATCGTGCCGATGCGATTCGTACGGGGAGGACGAGGCAATGTGATCGGCCGCGTCTGCGGCCCTGCGATCTCCACTCTTGCCATCGTCAATTCCACGGACGCCAGCGCCGCGGTAATCGCCTCTCCACCGGTGGGCCAACCCGAGCCGAACGTATAGTCGACACTCATGCCACGAGATTGAGCTGCCTCGGCTGCTGCTGCGACGCTGGAAAAAAAGGTGGGACTTGGATAGTCATGCATGGCTGCGTATTCTGGCGGCGTAATGCCTGCCAAGTTGGCAACCATCGGCTGAATCTCCGCGCCGCCAAATCCGGCGTCGGCAAGCGCGCCAATCTCGCGGATAACTTCCTCCCGCGATACGGCGGCGCCTGGCCACCACCAGCGCGTCATCGGTCGAGCAGCTACGGGCGGATTCTCGAACGAGAGCCGAAGCGCATCGCCCTGTTCCGCGGCGCGCGCCGTACTCACTCCGAAGGTGAGTGCTGCCGCCAAGATCAAGGACTGCAACTTCATGGTCTGTGGTATGGCGCGTTGTATAGGCAGGACACGCAGGTAGAAAAAGACCGTGCGACCCTAGGCCGCACGGTGAACTTGCACGAACCAACCTGCCCGGTTGTGGATGTAAACTAGTTGCTGCCGAACCCGTACCGCAAAGTCACGCCGATTTCTCGCTCTGCCGGCAGGCTGACGCTGTTATAGCCACTTGGGAATCCGAACATAGACTGCTCGGATGCCTTTGGGCGAGCATTCCGCAGTTGGAGCGAGTGGCGCCTCCTATGGAGCGACTCGCATCAACTGCACGGGTCCGAGGAGACCAGAAGGACGCAGCGGCGCGTCAGGCTTGTACGTTCGCATCGCGGTGAACGCGATCTTTTGCGCGTCCGGTTGCACATCGCCGATGAGGCGGTTGACCCAGAGATTGGCGACGCGGATCTCCAGCTTGTTCCTTCCCGCGCGAGTTGCCGGGCCAACGTCGAGCCGCCAAGGCGCTTTCCACACCGTGCCCACGGGCTTGCCGTTCACCCACACTTCGGCGACATCGGCGACGCTGCCGAGATCCAGAACGAGTGGCTTGCCTGGCTTCATGCCTTTTGGCAGCGTAAAGCTCTTGGTGTAGGTCGCGACGCCGGAAAAGTACTTGATGCCGGGATCGGGATGCTGGCTGAGGGAAGCCAGCGACTCCAGGCGCACCGAGGCCGGCGCACCTCGCCCAGGCTGAAACGACACATCCCAAGTGCCATCGAGCTGTGACGCGAGCGTAAGCACCGGCGTCTCGACCGTCGCCGACGCTGATGACGCCGGCTCGCGAAACACAACGAATAGCGACTCCTCCGGCAGCATGTCGAGCGGCACTATCGTCGTCTCTCCCTCGATACGGTAAGAGACCCGCTCCACCGCACCGGTGTCGGCGCGCCATATCTGCGGCGCCTTACCGGCCACTCGGAAACGCATATCCGTGCGCTCTGGACGATTGCGGCGGTTGTTGACGTAGTAAACGTCGCCGCCATCCGCCAGTCGCCGATGGACGAACAGCACTTCGCTGTCTGCCTGCGCTTTGAGGTAGCTGAAGTCCGGGGCTATGCCGATCGAGGCCAGCGCACTCTCCACATCTTTGCTGGCGATGACTCGACCGGTGCCAACAGAGGTCGAAGTGCCACCAGCCCACAGCTTGCGCACCAATTGTTTGAACTCCAGCGGATCGTCCGCGAGGCTCGGCGAATCTATCGGTGCCATGCCAACGATCGTGGCGCCCGCCTCGGCCAACTCATGCAGGCGACGCAGTGACGCGAGCGTCATGCGGTGGCTCGAACCGCCGAGATACAGGATCCTGTAGCGCGCGCCGCTTTTCACCGTCAGCGCGCCATCCTCTACCGAAAGTCCATTCAACAGCACATCGGCATTGACGAAGTCGAATGCGTAGCGAACCGGCAGGTCAGGGAGCGGCGCATTCGCAAACAACGCCGCCAGCGGCGCTTCCTCGCCATAGAAATACGCAACATCTGCAAAATCGCGGCCCTGCTGCAGCAAGTAGCTGTTACGCGCGATGTAATCGATCCAAGGCTTGGCCATCTCCGCCCAAGTCTCGTGGCGCGTGAAGAACTGGCCGAAGATTGCCAGCGAGAGCCCCGGCTGCTTGTCGTCCACCGGCTGATGGACCGAGGTATGAATCACGGGCCGAGTCACGCCGCACGCGAACTCCAGATCGACGATGCGCCTGAGGTCCGCCGGCGCATGTGCCCACGGCCAGCCGGCGGACGTAAGCGACTCCGCCGCAACCGCGCTCTGCCCGTACAGATGCGCGACAGAAGACGCACCCTTCATGTCGCCGAAGCGGACCGGCGGTGGTTCTTCCCCGCGAGGATAGGTCCAGAGCGCCGCCATCGGGACATCCGCCGAGGCACGCATGGACATGTCGTCGCCCAACGTGGCGCGACCGGCCTCCAGCGCCTCGCCGTACAGTTTGAGACCATGCTCGTGCGCCACCCTGGCGACTTGACCGTAGTGTTCGCTTGCCATCATCTCGGCAAGCGTGCGCCGAAAGTCATAAAGGAACGCATCGCTCTTCGAGCGAGTGCCGACGATCACACCGGTCAGCGCCGGCAACCAGGGGCGCGGATCGTAACCGCGCGCGCGCTGAAACCGTTCGATCAACTTCGGCGTCCAATTGGATGCGCCGACCTCGGTGCTGTCCAGTAGCAGCGCGCGCAAACCACGCTCGCCGAGCAACTCGCTCCCCACAGCATCGCGGTACATGCCGATGTAAGTCTGCAGATATCTCGCGACTGCCTCGCCGTCGTACTTGTCGACTTCCAGACCGGTCGCCTCCGCCGTCGCGGGATGGTTGGTCTTGCCGGTGAGCGAGTAGCCCAGACGAAGCACCTTCCAGAGTCCTTTCGGTGGCGTCCAATCGAAAGTGCCATCCGGCTTCATGCGCGCGGTGAGGTCTATCACCTTGTTCGGCGCGACGCCCGCAATATCCGGTCCGGTGTGTCCATCCAGCGCGTAATAGTCGAGCGCCATCGCATACCCCGCCTTGGCCTCGAACTGATTGACCTTGGGTTGAGCCGACAGGCTCAGCTCGACCACTCTCGCGGTCCTGGGCCTCGCGGTAGCCGTCGTGGATCCGGTTGCCGCGCCGGGTGCAACGGAACCTGTACCGGAAGATGAGTCCACCGGATTCGCCGCGAAGACGACGCGGAACTCCCGTTCAGTGACCGGCGCGAAGCTTACGGTGGTGGGCACCATCGTCAATGGCAGCTCCGCGATCGCTCGCCACTGCGCACCCTGCTTGACCTCCAGGCGCGGAAGCAGCACTGGCTGACTGAACATCGCGGCGGCGCCGCGAATGAAAACTGTGGCGGACTGAATGGTCTGCGCATCGTCGTATGCGAACACGAGGCTGCCCGGCTCCTCGGCGCCGCCGAGGTCGACAGTGACCGCAGTTTCGTGATTGTCGTCGGAAAGCAAGGCTGCATCGACTGTCTCGCCTGCGCTCGACACTATGCGCGGCATTGCCACGGCCACAGCCTGCGCCGGATACGCGAGTACCGCGATATCCGCATAGAGCTGCGCGCTGCTTTTGAGAGACATCGCCTGGAATGGCCCGGTCACCGATGGCGGCGCAGGGAGGCGCCCGCTGAATCGCTTGCCACCAGGGACGGCGGTCTCGCTCCACACGAGCTTTTTCATCGCGTCCTTCGGCTCGACCCACGGACCGCCCGTTTCGCTCCAACCGGGAGAACCGGCAATGGCCAGTTCCAGGCCGAGTTGCTCGGCGAGATCGGCGGTGTAGCGAAAGGCATCCTTCCACCCAGGCGTCATGTAAGCGAGCCGCTGTTCGACGATCTGGGGCGTACCGATCGCAGCATCGAAGTTCTGTAGGCCGCCGATACCGATGCGCTTCATCCACTCCATGTCCTTGCGGATGCCCTCCTTGGTGATGTTGCCGTTCATCCAGTGCCACCAGACGCGGGGACGCGCGCTGTTCGGCGGATCTCTGAAACCGGCGGCGAGCGGATCTGACGACGCGGGCGCCGCGCCCGCTTGCTTCAGAGTGCCAACGCCAAGATTCGCAACCACGAGCGCAGCGCAGAGCAGACTCCTGCTCCAGCGGGCCGTGCTCCGCGAGTTCGGGCAGAGATTTCGACTGGCGATCATCCACTTCTCCGAGCGTGTGTGCCGACACCGGCACTCGTTTTCGAGGGCTCCCCATCGCACCGAAGTCGACCGCTATTTTGCTTTCCGCTTCGCCGCCAGCGCCGCGAAATCGGTATCGAGCGAGGTCAGAATGGCGTCGGTGAACGTGTCGGCGGCATACCCCTGGATCTGCCGCAGCGTCATGCCGCGGGCCATTTCGACCTGCGGGTCCTTGGAGAAGCCGGGCACATACTTGTCGATGATGGCCGCAGCCTCGGCGTCATCCAGAATATCCCCCAGGGCGGTGTCCTCGGTTGTGTAAGGCTGGGCGGCGGTCGCAGATGGCACAGGTTGAGTGTCGGCCGCCTGGATGGCCGGCGAAACGATAGGTCCCAGAGTCAGGCACAGGGCAATGATGAGACTAGTGCGCATATCGAATCTCCATGAGATGAAAAAAACTGCAGCCATACGGCTTGGCAGGACTTCCGAACGTTCCTCACATTTCAGGGCTTGAGCGTGCGCGCGGCGATCGACACATCCGCTGCCAGCCTTTCGTCGCCGACATGCTCGCCCACCACAACTCGCACCTTGCCGCCGCGGACACGCCAACCCGGCAATGTCGTATCGAACTCAGCCAACAGGCGCGGATCGACGGTGACCTTCATGTCGCGGCTCTCGCCGGGCTGCAACTGGACGCGATCCCAGCCAACCAGGCGCGGCACTGGTGGTTGTCCTCGCACGGCAATCGATGCGTAGAACTGCGGTGTTGCGATCCCAGCGCGATCGCCGCGATTACTCACGCGCGCATGAACCGTGATCTTCTTGCCGCCCGAGATCCGCAGCTTCGAGTACTCGAACCTCGTGTAGCTCAGCCCGAAGCCGAACGGAAACAGCGGCTGGCGATCGTGCAGCGCGAACCACCGGTAGCCTACGTTGGCTCCGTCGATGGCGTAGTCGATGTCGAAGGGCGGCGCATTCTTGAGGACAGCGTAACTGGCGTTGGCATTCAATCTGTCGTCATCGATACCGTCGAGCTTCGGCCGCGGCAATTGCTGGTCGCCCGCCGGGAACGTGAGCGGCAGACGACCCGATGGGTTGATCGCACCGCTGAGCACATCGGCGATGGCTTCTCCCCCGCGCTGGCCGGGGTACCAGGCGAGCACTACTGCGCCGACCTTATCGAGCCACGGCATCAACACCGCCCCGCCCGTCTGCAGCACCACAACCGTGTTTGAATTGGCCGCCGCAACGGCGGCGATCAGTTCATCGTCTTGACCGTCGAGTGCGAGCGATGTGAGGTCCTGGGCTTCGGTGCGCCACTGCTCGCCGAACACGAGTGCCACGTCGGCTTCGCGTGCCAAAGCCTGCGCGGCTGCGATGTCGCTACCGTCGGCGTATTCGACGCGAGCGAGGGGAAAGCGCTGTTGGATCGCCTTGAGTGGTGATGAGGGATGATAGGTGCGGCGAGCGAATGCCGCTGCCGGCCCCTTCTTGATTCGAATCTCCAGCGCCGGCCCGCCCACTGGACGAACTTGGGTGGAGCCGCTTCCAGAGAGCACCCCAACGTCGGCATGGCCGCCGATCACTGCGATCGACTTCACAGCACCCGGCAACGGCAGAGCGTCGCCCGCATTCTTGAGCAACACGATGCCATGCTGTGCCACACGCAGCGCCACTTGCGCGTTCGCTGCGTAGTCAATGTCAGCGTTGGCAACCGCCGGATGGTCATAGGCACCGCTAGCGATCACACCGCGCAGGATGCGCCTCACCATGTCATCGATCCGAGCCGGCGGTACTTCGCCCTTCTCCACCGAAGCCTTGAGCGGTGCGCCGAAGAAGAGCTGATCGTCGAGCTCAGCCCCGGACTGCTGGTCGAGTCCGCCCAGCGCGGCGGCCACGGTGCTGTGCACGTTGCCCCAGTCGGACATCACCCAGCCCGGATAACCCCAGTCCCGCTTCAGCACTTTATTGAGCAGCCAGTCGTTCTCGCTGGCATAGGCTCCGTTGACACGGTTGTAGGCTGACATCACGGACCCCGGAGCGCCTCGCTCGATCGCGATCTGAAATGCCAGCAAGTCCGATTCTCGCGCGGCGGCTTCATCGATCTTGACGTTTAGAACAGTCCGCCCGGTCTCTTGATCGTTCAACGCGAAATGTTTCACCGTGGAGACGATGTGGTTGCTCTGCACGCCGCGGATCGCCTCACCCGCAAGCATGCCCGCAAGCAACGGATCCTCACCGAGATATTCGAAGTTGCGCCCGTTGCGTGGCTCGCGCGTCAAGTTGACGCCGCCGGCGAGCATGACATTGAAGCCCTTGGCCCGCGCTTCACTGCCGATCATCGCGCCTCCCGCATACGCCAATTGCGGATCCCAGGTCGAGGCTGTGGCCAAGCCGGAAGGCAAGGCCGTCGCGACATCGTCCTTGCGCGCGTTGAGAATGTTGGCGACGCCGAGGCTCGCATCCGTCATGCGCAGTGCCGGAATTCCCAACCGTTCGATGCCTGGCACGTAGCCGGCTGCGATGATCATGTCCGGCGGGCGATTGCGCACGAACATAGGCATGGTGCTTTTCAGCAATTGGAGCTTTTCGTCGAGCGTCATCTCCGCGACCAAGGCTTCGGCGCGCGCGTCCGCAGACAGCCGACGGTCAGCCCATTTGCTGCGCTCGCTCGCAGTCGCTGTCATCGCGGTAACTGCCAGTGCCAATGTCCCTACCAGGGGGATCCACGCCGTATGCAATCGCCATTTCCTGACACTACTCGTCAACTGCGCCTCCCCCTTGCGAACACTAGTGTCGCGCCCCGTACGGCATGGGGCGTCGTCTTTGCTGCAGCATCGGCGGACACGCCCCCTCAAAACACCCCATCGGTGCTCACCGGGGAGGTCATTTTTGCTCAGGTGTCACGAGCCGCTGCGGATCACACATCGCCGCGGAGGGCTGCGAACGGGATTCCGGGATGCCGCGGTCGCGGCGTAGACTGCTGGCGTCTTTCCGCGCGCGGAGCTGCGAACATCGTTACGGACACCCGTCAACCTGAAGAACCGGCGCTGCTGTCCCGCGACCATGCGGAACGCGTCGCCGTGCGCGCGATCACTCTCCTCAAGCAGGCGGAAGTGAACGTTCGCGATATCTTCAGTCGAGCACAAGTGCCAGGTTCCCCGGATGCCTTTCTCAGCGAGGGATTCCGCAGTCTCGAGTCCGAGCGGCTGCATCAGCTCAGCGCGCACGCAACAACTGTTCTGGCGAGCCTGGCCAACAGTCAGGATGGCCGGCCGCCGATCCGCGGCGACGATTGGGGGATGCTGCTGTACTGCTTGATCAGCAGCCGGAGCTTGCGGGAGGTCATCGTA
>Ga0157380_10002344_pt1 | contig 12728 bp, 7 predicted proteins | sample S35metaG_FD_119757 | JGI IMG/M metagenome (GOLD analysis project Ga0157380, IMG submission 119757) | Switchgrass rhizosphere microbial communities from Kellogg Biological Station, Michigan, USA - S3-5 metaG | ecosystem: Host-associated > Plants > Roots > Rhizosphere > Soil | place: USA: Michigan...
ACCGCAGCTACTTTTTCACCTGCCGCGCTCGTTAATGGAATAACAGCGAAACCTTCCGGCACCGCGCTTCTAAACAACACAGCCGTTTCCGGGCTGTACGTCGTTAGATCCGCGGCCGGTGAAGCAATCAACATAAACTTCGTCAATGGCGCTGCTGCACTCAGTGTCCCTACGCCGTTGGTGATCGCAATTGGACCAAGCGGAGTTACTGCTCCCGTGTCGTCAACTGCGTACAAGTTCAGCGCTGTTACGTCTGTTGGAATGTCAGTTAGATTAAGTTTGATTCGTGTCCCGTCGTCGTCCCTGAGAATCGTGGCAATGCCCTTACCACTTTTGATAGTTACCGGATTGAGTTGGATCTTGATCTCCTTCTTCACCGGATACTCAATCACGGTAAAGGAACCATCCGGATTCTGCACCGTCTTCGTTACTGTCGTTTTGGTTTCTTGCCCGAGAGCGAACACCGCGGTCGTGAGTCCTAGGATTGCCGCGGCAAAAACACTCAACGCGTGTCTCATCATGTTTCCACCTCCCTTTGAAACTGTTCGATTAATCGCGATTACCTCGTACAGGGGGAAGATGTCGGGGTAGACGCTGTTTTTGGCGTTTTCATTAGGATTTTTGCAATATGCATGCCAACTGGACGAGTGTCCGCAGGGCGGGAGTTAGCGGCCAAGAGGTGTAGGGAATCGCCGAAGGGGAACAGTACAGACTGTATTTTTATTGGGCGTTAAGTTGTTACGGATGTGTTAACTACAGAGGCAAGAGCAGCAGGCAGGAGCAGGAAACGCCTTGTCCTCCTGCCTCCTGCTCCTGCCCCTGAACTAGTACGCGTGGAGGTCACTGATCGCCTTCGCAACGTCTGCGACTTGCGGGAGGATTGCATCTTCCAATTGCGGAGCGTACGCGACGAACGTGTCGAGCGCACAGACACGTCGCACCGGAGCGTCGAGATACTCAAACAACTCATTAGCGATGCGGGCAGCCAACTCTGCGCCGTAACCAAATGACTGCGAATCTTCATGGGCCACGATCACGCGATTGGTCTTCTTCACGCTTTCCGCTATCGCGTTCCAATCGTAAGGAGACAGACTACGTAGATCGATAATCTCTACGCTTATTCCTTCCTGCTCAGCTTGCTTCGCTGCTACTAGTGAACGTTGCACCAACGCACCGTAGGTAATGATCGACACATCCGTTCCTGCACGGACTACTTTTGCCTTGCCGAATGGAATCATGAAGTCATCAGGCGGATACTGCGACTTGTTGTACGCCTGGCGATAGAGATGTTTGTGCTCGAGGAACAACACCGGATCGTCAGCACGAATCGCGGTGCGCAACAGTCCATTCGCATCCAACGCGTTTGAAGGATAGACCACGCGCAGACCGGGGATCTGCGTGAAGGTCGAAACGCCTGACTGCGAGTGATAGATCGCGCCGCCTTTCAGATAACCACCGATCGGAACCCTAATCACGACCGGCGCTTTCCAATCATTTGCCGAACGCCAACGCAGCAGCGCAAGCTCGTTTCTAATCTGGTGCATCGCGGGCCAGATGTAATCAAAGAACTGAATCTCAACGACGGGTTTCAACCCACGCGTTGCCATGCCAATCGCCCGCCCGACGATGTTCGCCTCCGCGAGAGGGGAGTTGTAAACGCGCTCGCTACCAAACTTCCGTTGCAGGTTGGCAGTAACCTTGAATACACCACCCTTACCTTTGACTGTTTCCAGGTACCGATCACGCGAGCAATCAGCGACGTCTTCACCAAACACAACAATTCGCGGATCGCGCGCCATCTCCGTGTGCAGACAGCGATTGATCAGGTCCACCATCGTGCCTGCATTGCCAGAGAGCTCGAGCTTGTCTTCCGTATCGAATTCTTTACTTGTCGGATCGACGTCTGCCGAAAAGACATACCGTGTCACCGTCTCAGGCGCTGGCTGTGCACTGGCCAGTGCGATATCTGCAGCCTCTGTAACCGATCGATCGATCTCGTCCTTTATCTGTTGCAAACCATCCTGATCGATCACGCCCTCTTCGATCAGGAAAGTGCCAAATCGTTTCACGGGATCTCGTTCGGCATCGCTTGCGCGCTCTTCATCGGGTCGATAGAGCTTTTCGTCGTCTGAAAGTGAATGCGAGTAAGGACGAATCACTTTCGCATGGACAAAAGCCGGGCCTTTTCGTTCGCGACAGTACTGCACTGCGCGCCGCATGGTTTCGAGCGCCTCAACTGCATCCGTTCCATCACAACGTTGGACGTAAAGCGATGGGAATCCTTCAACGAGTTTGGAAACATCGCCGCCCGCGGTTTGCACTTCCACCGGGACACTGATCGCGTAGCCGTTGTCTTCCAGCAAAAACACGACGGGCAGTTTCAGATTACTTGCTGTATTGAGCGCTTCCCAAAATTCGCCTTCGCTGCTTGTGCCTTCACCGAGCGACACATAAACAACTTCATCACGATGGAAATTTTTGATGAGCTTTTGCAGTTCCGGAACTAATTGCGCGCGATAGGCCGCTTCTGCACAACCAACGGCCTGAAGCAATTGTGTGCCCGTAGGCGACGATTGCGAGACGATGTTCAACTTCTTGTGACCCCAATGCGAAGGCATCTGACGGCCGTGGGAATTGGGATCGTCTTCAGCACCAACCGCGGACAATAATTGTTCCGTCGGCGTCATTCCCAACTGCAAACACAAAGCGCGATCACGATAGTATGGATAGAACCAATCGTAACCGGGCTTCAAGACGGCGCCTGCTGCAACCAGCACAGCTTCGTGTCCAGCGCCACTGATTTGAAAGTAGATCTTGTTTTGACCCTTGAGCTGGATCTCTTTGTCGTCGATGCGTCGCGACAGATACATCGAGCGATACATCTGTAGCAGAGTCTTTCGATCGGGCAGCTTCTGTTTAGCTGGTTTGGGCGCACTCGCGGTTTGAGGAGACGCGTTCGGGGGCGCCTGCTTCGGAACAGCTACCGGTTGGGGAGGTGGAGCAGCAGTTTTTTGCGGCGCCTCAACCGTTACTTCTTCGGCGCTCTTGCGCACTAGCTTGAGTACTTTCGTATCATTCTTCATAACTGGCCAACGTCATCCGAAACTCTTCTGCCATTCCCGGGTGTCCGTGCGCCTGGGCCGTATCAATGCCCTTCTGCAAAGTGCTTCGCGCCTTGTCGGCGTCACCGGATCGTTTGTAGGCAGCAGCCAACATGCCGTAAGCATTACCTTGATCCTCTGAGATCGCGAGATACCGTTCCAGCGTTGCTATCAGATCAGCATCAAGGCCGGCCTTCTCATATTCTTTTGCGAGACCAAACAGAACGCTGCTGTTAACTGGGTCGTTAACGAGCATCTGCTTGAATATCTCAATGCGCGACGACGCCATTTGGTTATTTACCGATCAGAAGCTTCGCAATCGTTTGCAGCTGCATGTTTGAAGTGCCTTCGTAGATAGCGCCGATCTTCGAATCGCGCCAGTACTTCTCAACGGGATAGTCCTTCACATAACCGTAGCCGCCATACAACTCGATCGCTTTTGAAGCAACTTGCTCGGCCACACGCGACGAGTAGAGCTTGGCCATGGCCGCTTCTTTTACGAAGTTGATACCGGCATCTTTCATGCGCGCCGCGTTGTAGACCATCAATCTTGCGGCTTCGAGCGCTGTCGCCATCTCCGCGATCTGAAACTGAACTCCCTGGAACTGGTTGATCGGTTTGCCAAACTGCTGTCGTTCACCGGTGTAGGCAAGCGCACTCTCAAGCGCGCCAGCGGCGATTCCGATCATCTGCGCACCGATGCCGATGCGTCCTTCGTTAAGCGTCTCGATCGAGATCTTGTATCCCTTACCGACTTCGCCGATAACGTTTTCTTTCGGCACCCGACAGTTATCCAGGATCAATTCGACGGTTGACGACGCGCGAATGCCGAGCTTGTTCTCTTTCTTTCCGACAGAAAAACCTTCGAATCCTTTCTCGATTATGAATGCAGTGATCCCGCGATAACCGGCCTCTGGATTTACATTCGCAAACAGCACAAAGATTTCCGCTTCATTGCCGTTTGTGATCCAAAGTTTCTGCCCGGTGAGTAAGTAATGATCGCCTTTATCTACAGCGCGAGTCTGCAAGGCGAAGGCATCGGAACCCGAAGCAGGCTCACTTAATGCGTAGGCTCCGACCGAACTGGTAGCAAGTTGTTTGAGATATTTCTCTTTTTGTTCGGGCGTGCCCCAACGAATGAATGCGTTGTTAACCAACGTATTTTGCACGTCGACCAAAACTCCGACTGAGGCATCGACGCGTGACAGCTCTTCAACGGCAAGAATCGCAGTAAAGAAATTCGCCCCCGCACCGCCATATTCCTCAGGAGTTTCAATCGCCATCAAACCCAGATCGAAGGATTGACTGATGATCGCCGGATCGAGTTTGGCCGCTTCGTCCATCTTCTCGACGCGTGGACGCAATTCGCCCTCAGCAAACTCGCGCACGCTGCTGCGAAACATTTGCTCGTCTTCTGAAAGTGTTGTTAACGGCTGAAAGGGGACGTGCGCCATAACGGGCTGGGATTGACTCATGTTTGATGACTCATTTTAGGGAATTTCAATTGCAATGTAGCATGATAATCAAGGCAAAACTAAAAAGGCAAAAGAACCGCGTGGCGTACTGCGTGCTTTGTGCTTGCTTGGTCTTTCGCCTTTGGCCTTAGGTCTTTGTTCTGTAAAGGATGTGATGAACTCTTAAGACGTAAGACCAAAGGCCAAAGACCTATGGCCAAGACCTGAGTACAAACTACAAAGCGCCACAACGTTCTGTGGATGAGCTTCCAACGCTGTGTTACCGTAGCCGAAATGTCCACCGCCGCCTCGACCGACAACGCGAAGGTTGCCAATAACCGCCGCCGGAAGTTTGCGCCAATTGGGATCATTTTTGGTGTGCTCGGTCTGGCGTTGTTCGTTTACTTCGTCAAAAAAGCAGGCGTCGCTGAAATTGCCGACGGAATACGTCGTCTCGGTTACGCCTTCTTCCTGCTACTAGCAATCTCCGCGATTCGTTACATCGTTCGTTCACTGGCGTGGACCAAATGTATCGAAGCTCCATATCGACTTCCGTTTCGGGAAGCGGTGCAAGCACGATTAATGGGAGACGCGCTTGGGAATATTGTTCCGCTGGCAAGCGTCGCCGTCAGTGAACCATCGAAGGCAGTTTTTGTAAGGCATCGCTTGCCGTTGATTGTTGGGCTGTCGGGATTAGCGGTGGAGAATATTTTCTACAGTTTGTCTGTTGCGTTTGTGATTTTTTCCGGCACAGCAACCTTGCTTCTCAGCTTCTCAATGCCGAAGCCATTGCGTTACGCAAGCATCGGCGCTCTTGTCGTTACGCTCGTTATAGCACCGCTCGTGTTTTTTATTGTGCGGCAGCAATGGAAGTTCTTCAGCGGTGGGCTCGCCTTCGTGGGCAAACGCGGCATTGCCTCAAACTGGGTTAACAAGATGATCCCCCGCGCTCAGACATTCGAAGAGCGTATCTACGGTTTTTATGAGCGTAATCGCAGCAGCTTTCTCACAATTTTTGCGCTGGAACTTTGTTTTCACCTGGCTGGTGTGCTCGAGATCTATACGGCGCTCTATTTCATTAGCCCGATTAAACCGACACTGTTAACGGCCTTCATTCTCGAGTCGGTAAACCGCATCATTAACGTGACGTTCAAGTTTGTGCCGTTGAGAACCGGAGTAGACGAAGCCGGTACCGGAATGCTTTCAAAAGTGCTTGGGCTATGTCAGGAGAACGCAGTCCAAGTTGGAAAGTTCATCTGTCCAATTGGCGTCACTCTCGCAATCATTCGCAAAGGTCGCGATATTTTCTGGAGTAGCGTGGGAATTATTCTGATCCTTAAACGGGGTTTCTCACTGCGCGGGATCCAGGAAGGAAATGTAGACGAACCGCAGGAAGCGTTAGCCGCAGATTCTCACGGATAAAGCCGGATGTATTCAGTACCATTCGCGGTAGCGGATGGCCAACACTCAACGCAATGATCAGGGTGGTGGCCATCCGCCATCCCGACACGTCGGAATACTGAATAGTCCGGGACTCATCAGGAAGGGCGGTTTAGCCCCGCTCAATGTCCAGAACGCTCCAACTTCACCTGGTCAGATACGACGTGCCAAACAGTCAGCACTCAAGGTCACAGAAACAACTCAAGCTAAGATAAAAGCAGGTTGGGAAGGGCGGTTTACCCCCGCTCAATGTCCGGTCCATTCAACGCTGAGCGGATTTGGATCTTGGGCGGGGGTAAACCGCCCTTCCCAACCTGCTTTTATCTAGCTTGAATTGTTCCTGTGAGATTGTGGACTGATGATTCTGTCCGTTGAACCTTTGATGGTGGGTTGCGCTGTTACTCGTAAGCCAGCGCATTAACAGGATCGAGGTTCGAGGCTTTCACTGCCGGGTAAAGCGCGCCGACAACGCCGCCAACAATACCAATCGCCGCGGCAGTTAAAGTCCATGCGATGCTGTATTCGAACCGCAAACCGTAGAACTTCGAGATCAAATAACCGGCAATCAACGAGATCACAAATCCCGCAACAAGTCCTATCAAACTGATCAGGATCGCTTCTTTCTCAATCACGCCGATGATGTAACCTCGTGACGCACCGAGCGCTTTGAGAATTCCTATCTCGCGCGTCCTTTCAGTAATCGTTGTATACATCGCCAGCATCACGACGAGCGCGCTCACGATCGACGCCAAGCCAACCAACACCCGCAGAAAAATTCCGAGGTAAGGGATACTGCTTTCGATACTCGTAAAAACATCGCGCGTCGCTTGGATACTATTACCCGGCAATTCGTGCTCGATCCGCTTGGCCATTTCCACTAACTGATCGTGATTCTTGAGCTTCACAAAAATGAAGGTGCACTTGCCTTCGGCTTCCTCTCCTTGCTGCATGGCCGCCAATGGCATTTTTACGCGCGCGCCTGATTCCGGAGCATATATTCCGACGATGCGAAAGCTCTTGTCGCCCAACGGCTTCATCGTGTCGCCGATTTTCAAATTGTTCTGCCGCGCTTTCGTCTCGTCGATAACAACTTCATCCATGCCCTGTGGGCCATGGCCGCTCGTGATACCGATACCATTCATGCGCGCATAACCATCCCAATCGACCCCGTCGATTTGCTCGAAACCAAAACCTTTGCTGCCCTGATTAAAGTGGCGAATGATTGGGAGTGCATCTTCCACACCGTCGATCGACTTGAGTCGTTCCACGTATTGAGTGCTGAGGTTAGCGGTTGACATTGTCAATTGAATCGCGCCAGGCCGCATGAAGATCAACTCAGCGCGAACATTAGAAGATCGCCGTTGCAGATCATTCGACATCCCGCGAGCGAGTCCGGTAAACAGCATGACAAGACTTACGCCAAGCGCAATTCCCGCAACACTCACGAGCGTCCTGATGGGACGCTGTTTAATATTTGACGTAACGAGATTGTCCATTTGCAATTAACTTCCGACACAAGAAGCCATCCACAGATTACGCAGATTACACAGATTAAAGAAAAGGAGCAGGAGCAGCAAGCAGGTGCAGGAAGTTATCCCTGCACCTGCTTGCTGCTCCTGCTCCTTTTTTGTAATCGGTGGATACTCTTGTGCACGGGCACAGCGATTGATTAGCATTGGCTGCAATCGTAACGTACTGACATCCCCAGTCAGCGATCAAGGAGGACGCCTGGCAATTGGCAGGTAACCTGAAGTTTAGTTCGTCAGTTGTTGATATCGAGCCCCGAGACGGCTTATGGACCACTTTGCGTAAAGATCGTCTTGGAATGTTGGCGAGTTTGGAGTGGACTGTCGTGGGGACGCTAGCACTCCTCGTCGTTCTCGGGTTCGGCTTGCGGCTCAATCAACTTGGGGCCATCGGCTTTGCTGAAGATGAAATGAACAAGCTCGATGCTGTTCACTCCTACGAAAGAGGAGACTTCTCGGCAAACGCAGAGCACCCGATGGTGATGAAGGCCCTGATGTTTGTATCCACGCATCTTGCACCTACCAACACTGAAGAAGTCGCTCTACGTTTACCGAACGTACTGTTTGGGGCGCTCACCGTCATACCTTTATTTTTGTTAACGGCTGCATTCTTCGATCGTTGGACCGGATTACTGGCTGCAGCATTCTGGGCGTTCGGGATCAATGCCATTACACATAACCGGATCGGTAAAGAAGACACTCTGCTCGTGTTCTTCATGCTGTTCGCGTTCTACTTCTTCCTACGAGCCAAACAAACATCACCCGCTCACACTTCAACGCGAGCTCGAAAATACGCCGCGAGCGCCGTTGCATTCGGTTTAATGATCGCCTCGAAGTACTTCCCGCATTACCTCGGTCTCAATATGCTCTATCACCACAACTTTCGGGTGCGAAAGGTGGAGCCGGGCGAGCCAAGCGGAAAAACTCCTGGTTGGTTCTTCCTTTTAATCATCGGAGTGTATCTCGTCGCTTCTCCAGCGGTGCTGCTGCCGCAGGTCTGGCAATATCTGAATGCGTATCTAAGTGAGCATCTGCTAACACACTCTGGATACTTGTTTGCCGATCAACTCTACAAGAACAACATGTCGAGTTCGCCTTTCTGGGGAACGCCGCTTTACTTCTATGTGCTGTTTCTGGCGATCAAAGTGCCGTTAGTAACTGTTGCTGCGTTCATCCTCGGTCTCATCGTCGCAGTGATGCGACGAAAAGAACCTGGCTATGTCTTTCTGTTGTTCATGTTTCTGTTTTGGATCGTTCCGTATTCATTGATCGGCGGTAAGTGGCTGCGCTACACGCTGTCGCTGATGCCATTTGTGTACATGCTCGCCGCGGTTGGTGTTGTCGCCTTGATTCGTGCGGCAAGAACTCGGCTGCCGCAATGGAAGCACGCGGCGGTAACTTTCACAGTGGTTATCCTGGCGCTTTTTGTCGGGCTACCGGCGATAATCGCGGCCACACACGGTCCACATTACGCCCTCTACACAAATGCGCTCGCGGCCGATAAGGCCGGCTACTACTTTCCCCACGATGAGTTTTACGATGATGGGCTACGCGAAAGTCTTCGATACGTATGCGATGTGGCTCCGCAAGGCGCAACCGTTGCTCACGAGACTCCGGCGGTGGCCCGTTACTATCTGACAAAATTCGGCCGCTCGGATCTAAGCTCCCACGCGATTTCAGCAAACGACTTCAACCCAACTACGACGCCGGGTGTCGTGTATGTCGTCGTGCAAAGAGGACGCACATACTTTGAGAATAGGGATGAAATTTCCGTCGTGCGATCAAACTTCAAGAAAGTTCACGAAGTGAAAATTGCAGGGCTGACTGCTGTTGAAGTGTTTGCGAATCGTTAGCAAATGTGCCCGACATCCAACTCGAGGCTTAGGCGAGCAACCTGCAAAAGATCAGTGCGCAAGCTTAACCGAAACGACTCAAGCGAAGACAATTGCAAGTTGGGAAGGGTGGCTTGCCCCCGCTCAAGAGTCGATTGATCCAACGGTTGAATTAATTGGATCTTGAGCGGGGGCAAGCCACCCTTCCCAACTTGCAATTGTCTTCGCTTGCGTTATACCAGTGCAGATTGATCGGTGACATCTCGCACGTCGAACGCATACAACTAACTTGACCTTTATGTCACTCACAATCAAACCGGCCCGTCTGGTCTATTGCGCGCTCATTCTTACACTGCTCGTCTTCATCGTGGCGCCGTCAGGCCTCGTCGCTCCGGAACGCGTTCAGATAACGATCCTCGGCACCACCGATCTACACGGCAACATCAATCCGATCGATTACTACACAAACAAACCTGACAATCGTGGTCTGGCGAAAGTAGCCACTCTAATTAAGCGCTTGCGAAAGGAACAACCAAACGTTGTTCTCATCGACTCCGGCGACACGATCCAGGGCTCGCCACTCGAGTCGTATCACGGCCGCAAGAACAACGCGCCCGCTGATCCAATGATGCTTGCGATGAACGCATTGCAGTTTGATGCGATGGCTGTTGGCAATCATGAGTACAACTTTGGCTTGAAAGTACTCGAGAAGGCGCGCAGCGAAGCAAAGTTTCCCTGGCTCTCGGGAAATACTTATGAAACCGCTACGGGAAAAACTCATTACCAACCGTACTTCGTGAAACAACTCGCCGGTGTTCGAGTTGGAATTCTCGGGCTAACAACCCCAGGCATACCTAACTGGGACAACCCACCAAACTACGCCGGCCTCAGTTTCCACGACCCTGTGGCTGAAGCTCGAAAGTGGGTTTCGATCATGCGCGCAAGAGAGCGCGTCGATATCGTGATCGTCGCAATGCACATGGGCCTTGGTGAAGACCTCCGGACAGGAGAGAAAAATCCAGGCCAGGTTCCCCACGAGAATGAAGCAGTCACGATCGCGAAGACCGTACCCGGGATCGATGTGATCTTCATGGGCCATACGCATCGAGAGGTACCGTCGCTCTTCATCAACGGCGTTCTTCTGACCCAGGCTAATCACTGGGGACGGCACCTCGCGCGTGCTGACGTTTATCTGGAAAAGACTCCGGCGGGTTGGCGCGTGTACGCGAAATCCTCCCGCACGATTCCGACCGATGACCGCGTCGAACCTGATGCGGAGATTACGAAATTGGCCGAACCTTACGACCGCGAGACTCAAGCATGGTTGAATCGAGTGATCGGTGAATCAAAAGAAGAGTTGAATGCCCGACAGGCGCGATTTCGCGACACCGCGATACTCGATCTGATTCAGAAAGTTCAAATCGAAGCCGGTTCCGCAGACGTATCAATGGTGGCGAGTTTTAATGCCGACGCGCGCATCGCTAAAGGCCCGGTTACGGTGCGCGACATCGCTGGATTGTATGTTTATGAAAACACGCTCGCGGTACTTGAAGTCACCGGGCAACAACTAAAAGAAGCCCTCGAGCATTCAGCGAAATACTTCAGAGACTACGAACCAGGCAAGACTGCGCCAGAGCTAATCAACGACAAGATTCCGGCATACAACTTCGACATAGCCGAAGGAGTGACTTACGAACTCGATATCTCAAAACCCGTTGGCCAGCGCATTCAGAATCTGCAATTCCGCAGTCAGCCGGTGAGGCCCGATCAAAAGTTCCGGCTGGCAACGAACAACTACCGCGTCAACGGCGGTGGCGGTTACTTGATGTACAAGACTGCGCCGGTTGTTTATCGATCCAGCGAAGAGATTAGAGAGTTGATTATCGACTGGGTGGAACGAAACAAGCGCATCCCAACTGAGCCAACGAACAATTGGCGCATCGCGCCGTAAACGATCAGGCGCAGGAGCAGCGGGCAGGAGCAGGAAAAGAGAACATGGTCAATTGTCGTTTGGATACCACCGACTTCATGTCGGTGGTATATCAATTTCAACCTACAAGGCGACCCCACCTTGAACAACGCGGCGCGCGAAGCGCGCCGGAGAGATAACGTTGCCGACCTCTAGGTTAAGGTTGAAACACCACCGACATGAAGTCGGTGGTATCCAAATCACAATTGACCAAGGATTTGTTTTTCCTACTCTTTATCGAATCAATGAATGTGCGTTACGAGAGGAATCAACGGGAAATGAAAGAGGCAATGCTTCTCCTTCTGGTTTTATTCTTTGCCTTACCAATTGTCGGTCAAAACAGCTCTAAGTCACCTCAGCCAAGACTCGTCGCATTCGTCAACGTCAATGTCATTCCAATGGACCGAGAACGTGTGCTCGCGCGTCAGACGGTAATTGTGCGCGACGGAGTTTTAACCGAAATTGGCGACGCTAAAAAAATCAAAATACCGACCGACGCGCAAAGAGTAGATGGGACCGGGAAGTTTTTGATTCCAGGTCTAATGGACATGCATGTTCATCTCTTCACCGACGATGAGTTTCCTGATGCCCTTGCCGAAGATGAATTGAAGATCATGATCGCGTACGGAGTCACCACCATTCGACTGATGACGGGTACGCCTGAACAATTGGTTCTTCGTAAGAAGAGCAGCAATGGTGAGATCATTGCGCCAACTATCTATGCAGCGAGTCCACAATTCACCGGGCGGAAATCAACGAATGCTTATCTAGTTACAACCGAATCGGAAGCACGTGCCGCCGTCGTTAAGTCGAAGCAAGACGGGTACGATTACATCAAAGTAACGACCTACCTTAAGCCCGAAGTCTATGAAGCGATCGTTGATGAGGCCCGTAAACAAAACATTCGCGTGGTAGGACACGCTGACAGCAGATCGATCGGTTTGCAGCGCGCTCTTCAAGCTCAACAGCAAATCGAACATCTCGACTCGTACCTCGAAGCTCTGTTGCCTGAGAGTGCGCCCGTCAAAGGTTCTGTTTCCGATATCTATCTCTATAACCCGAAAAATTGGGAAAGCATTGACTACCTCGACGAAAGCAAGATCCCCCAACTTGCGCGGTTAACGGTCCAATCAAATCCGTTTGTGACGCCGACGCTTCACCTCTTCAAGTTCACCTTCGGCAAAGGTCGAACGGAGGAATCGTTCAAAGCCCAGCCTGATATTCGTTTCTACCCGCAGAAAGTTATCGATCTTTGGGCCGGCGTCAGTAAGAGGTATTTGGCGACCGCCGCGCCAATTGCCAAGCGTGAAAAATACATTACCTTGCGAAACAAGATCGTTAAGGCCATCTATGATGCAGGCGGACATGTGATGGCCGGCTCTGACACGCCTGAGTGGCTGATGTTA
>Ga0157380_10002345_pt1 | contig 12725 bp, 7 predicted proteins | sample S35metaG_FD_119757 | JGI IMG/M metagenome (GOLD analysis project Ga0157380, IMG submission 119757) | Switchgrass rhizosphere microbial communities from Kellogg Biological Station, Michigan, USA - S3-5 metaG | ecosystem: Host-associated > Plants > Roots > Rhizosphere > Soil | place: USA: Michigan...
CTACAGTCGCCAGGTCCTCTTCAACGGAATTGGAGCCGAGGGCCAACGACGGCTGGGCGAAGCGCGTGCTTTGATCATTGGTTGCGGAGCGCTTGGTTCAGCGCATGCTGAAGCACTCGCCAGGGCGGGCGTCGGAAGATTACGAATTGTCGATCGAGACTTTGTTGAGTCTTCAAACCTTCAAAGGCAGACGATGTTTACGGAACATGATGCTGCTGAGCGGATCCCAAAGGCCGTTGCTGCCGCGAATCACATCGGCGAACTGAATTCCGACATCAACGTCGAGTCTGAGATCGCGGATGTTAACCATTCGAATGTCGAGAGGTTGATTGAAGGGTGCGATGTGGTGCTCGACGGCACTGACAACTTCGCCACGCGTTATCTAATCAACGATGCCTGTGTGAAGCACGAAACTAACTGGATTTATGGCGCGGCAGTAGGATCGTATGGCGTAACAATGACGGTTCGGCCGCATCAAACGCCTTGTCTGCGCTGTGTGTTCGAGGAAGCGCCGCCGGCGGCAAGCGCCCCGACCTGCGACACAGCAGGAGTGATCATGCCGATCATTAGCGTTGTCGCGGCGGTCCAGGTCAGCGAAGCTTTGAAACTTCTGACCGGTCAGTTCGACGCTCTGCATGGGTCGCTGATGCAGTTTGATGTTTGGCGTAATGAGTGGCGCAAGATCAATCCAGGTCCCCCAGCGCCGGAGTGTCCGACATGCGGGCTTAATCGTTTTCCGACTTTGGAAGCTTCAGCAGGCGATTTCGCAGCAGTGATGTGCGGGCGCAACGCCGTCCAGATATCGCCGACACGTCCGACGCAAGTTGATTTTTCGGCTCTTGCCGAGCGACTCCGTGGCGCGGGAGAAGTGAAGTTCAATGATTACCTGCTGAGGTTTCGCACCGGCGAGTTTGAAGTTACTGTGTTTCAGGACGCTCGCTCAATCATCCGTGGCACCGATGAGATGAAAACGGCCCGTTCTCTCTACGCCAAGTACATAGGAAACTAACTCTTAACCATGCTGCAACTCCGACGCACTAACCGCACATTTGTGCTGGGTATTCTTCTCCTCATTACGCTCGCAATCGTTCCACGTGTTAACGCCGGTCAGCCTGTGATTTGGGAAATCAACGGTCGCGCAGAACTCCTCAAGGGGGACGCGCGCGGCGTTTCGATCACGGATACAGGCGTGCTGATGCTCGCCCCGAACCTAACCGAAGTCTTCAACACGGAACAGGCGTACATCTGGTCGAGCGCAATCGACAACCAGGGCAACGTCTACCTGGGCACCGGTCATGACGGAAAGATTTATCGCGTGCCACCTGACGGACGCGGCTCACTCCTCTACGACGCCGCGGAGTTGGACATCACTTCTCTCGCCGTCGCGCGCGATGGTGTGTTGTATGCAGGCACGTCACCGGATGGAAAGGTGTATCGCATTTCAGCGGATGGCCGCGCAGAGGTCTACTTCGATCCTCCCGACAAATACATATGGTCCCTTGCGATTCTTGGAGACGGAGCTGTTGCTGTTGGTACAGGCGACAACGGAAAGTTGTATCGAGTTTCGGCAGCCGGCGCCAAGCCGGAGACGTCGTTATTAATCAGCACCAACCAAACTCATGTGATGTCTTTGGCCGTGACTACTCAAGGGGATTTGATCGCAGGCACTGATCCAGGCGGACTCGTCCTGCGCATATCTTCCGACGGAAAGGCCTTTGCGTTGTTCGATGCGCACTTGCGTGAAATCCACGCCCTCGCGCCTGCGGCCGACGGTTCGGTGTATGCATTAGCATTAAGTGAGGCAGCCTCGACATCTCGTCCTCAACCGGCTCCTGCAGCTCCTGCTGCCGAAGGAACAACGCCGAGCACGAGCGTGACGATCACAGCGGTTGATGAGGCTGGTAACCCTATTCAGGGTGCGCCAACTACTTCGCGCAGTCGTTCCGATCTGTCCAACGCACGGAGTGCTGTGTTTCGCATCCTGCCTGATGGGGCCGCGGATGTCGTTTGGAGTTCGACAACCGTGACCGCCTTTGCAATCGCTCCAGCACTTCAAGCGGGCAGCGTGCTGATCGGCACGGCTGACAAGGGACGTATTTATTCAGTCACCAACGACGGCCGCGACACTCTGCTACTCCAGTCGACCGAGGGACAGATTTCATCGTTCCTTGTACGCAGCGGCCAGGTCTTTGCAGCGTCGAGTAATCAGGGAAAGCTCCTCCGGTTCGGTCAGACGCCAGTCTCGGACGGGTCGTATGAATCGCCTGTACGCGACGCGAAGTTAACAGCAACCTGGGGACGAATCTTTTGGCGCAGTGCAGGGAACATCGAACTGCAAACTCGTACAGGCAACGGCGAGCGGCCTGATTCAACGTGGAGCGAATGGAGTTCGCCTTATCGCAATCCCGACGGCAACCAGATTGTTAGCCCCCGCGCGCGCTTCATCCAATGGCGCGCAACCTTGCGATCGGGTTCCACTGCGAGCAGTCAAACCTGGATGGAAGATGTAAGCGTTGCTTACCTGCCGCGAAACGTGGCGCCGGAAGTTTTGTCGATCACGTCGCTGCCGGTAGGAATCGGTTTGCAGTCGGTGGTGCAGATGGCAGTGGATCCGAACGTTGAGTCGTCTGGCCTCGATCCGTCGCTGTTTGGCGCCGTGGCCCAGGTCCAACCTCGCCGCTTGTTTCAGCGAGGCGCGAGGTCATTCCAGTGGCAGGCAGAAGATCGCAATGGCGACACTCTTGAGTATGCTGTTTATTACCGCGCGCTAAGCGAAAGCACTTTTCGACTTTTGAAGGACAAGCTGCGGGACAACTTCTACACGATCGACGGGGCGACTCTCGCCGACGGCCGCTACATCATTAAGATCACAGTTTCAGATGCTGCGGACAATCCAGCCGGCCAGGCGCTGTCTGGCGAGCGTCTAAGTGAACCAGTGGACATCGACAACACGCCACCGGCGGTGCGCGTGGTGGGCCAGCCGAAGCTGAAAGCCGATGGAAGTGGCGGAGTCGTTTTCGAGGTTGAGGATGCAACCGGGAAGATCAAACGTGCGGACGCAAGCATTGACGGTGCACCCTGGAATCCGGTATTCCCTGAGGACGGGATTGCGGACAGTGGCCGCGAGAGGTATTCAGTAGACTTCGGCGCCTTGAATCAGGGAGAACATACGATCTCCCTGCGAGTGTTTGATATCAGCGGGAACGTCGGAACGTTGAGTGTCGGGGTGAAGCGGTAGGCGACTCCATGGGGGTCAGCCAAACTGTTAGCTAGCAACAAGAATGGAGTGTCATCCGGCGGGAACGATGCTGACAGATTGTGCCCCGATAGTTGCACGATACCGTGCGAATTGACGCCAAACGGTGCGACTGACGGTAGATTATCGAGGAAAATCAGGGGTGATTAGGCGAAACCGTCAACGTTTGGGGTCCACGTCTTCTTGGCACCCATGTTGCTCAACAGGAAGGCGGCGCATCTCTTCTCTCCTCCCGAAGCGCTTATTAGGGAGCTGAGGAGGCAACGAGGAATATGACGAATTTAAAGCGAAAGTTAATGGCGGTGACGATGTCAGTCTTGATGACTGGGGTCGTCTCGTTTGGTGCTTTCGCGCAGAAGCGGGAGCAGGACAAGCGCCCGATTAAACAGCCAGACACTAAAGTCGTCGTTGAACCGAAAGGGAAGCCGCCGCAAAACACGAATCAGGGAGGCAAGAGAAACGACGGCAAAAAGGGAAAACCCTGACCGAGCTGTTCGGTAATCTGCTGAACAGCCTTGACTAGTTTTGGATAATGCCAGGATTAGTCGGCGGAACTTCCAAAACCCACGCATCGACAGATGGCGTGGGTTTCTCTTTGCAGGGGTCAGTCTGCCCACTGCCCACTGGCTACTGGCTACTGACTACTTTCTTCTTATCCGCTTCGACCCATTCCTGAGCTGAAACGAACGACTGCTTGTCGTAGATCAGCACAATCGTTCCCATCGGCAGTTGCCGGCTGACGTCGACTGAAGCTGACATGGGAATCCGGATGCAGCCGTGACTCTGAGGATCGTGAGGCACCGAAGGATTTCCGTGAATCGCCAGGCCTCCGCTGAAGTAACTGGGATAGTAGAGCAATCCGAGAGGCGACTTTCTCCAGCCTGCTATCTTGTTCTCAATCCGGAAGCGGCCTCGCGGCGTATAGGCCAAACCACTCATCCTTTTCTCGCGATACTGTTTATTGCTTCCTGAAGAAATAGGTAAGACGCGCGTCACGTTCCCTTCGCTGTCAGTCAGCAAAAGCACTTGCCGATCAAGGTCCACTTCCGCGTGCTTGTAACCGGAGTCTTTTGCCTGTGGCGCGTTGGCGCTCATGATCGCATCGAAGTCCTCGCGACTCAGGCGGCCGGTAACCTTCCTTCCTTCCCATTTCTGAAAAGCGATCACCGCATTTCGCGTGTCGGCGTCGATCGCCCCATCGACTCGAAGGGTTCCATAGCCCATCTCCGAGAGGCGGTCTTTCGCTTCTTTCACCTCTATTCGAGTGAGGGGGCGGTTGAGCTTAGGCGACCGTCCCTTACGCTTGTCTGTCCCGGCGACGGCGGATGAATTGAAGGGAGCGAGTAACAGCAGACTGACGATCAGCAATGCTGATGCAGTGAACTTCGTGTAAGTGCCCATGACGTTTCCCTTGGATCGATTCAAGAATGGGAGTGTTTCAATCGGCAGTTGCCGATGATTGGGGGCCATCTTGTCGGGATGGAATCTGAGTTTGAGTCAAAAAACTACTTGTGAGCGTAACGATACGCCGGGAGATCAAAGGGGTCAATGAGCGTTGCCCAAAAAGTACCTTCGATACGTTGCGCCGGCCTTTGTAATCTGGAGAAGGCCGTTGAAAACGGCCTACAGACCATCGGCGCGCCACTTAACCAGCCTTAAACGGCTGGCTTACCCGCCCTGCTGGCCTGCCTCGTGAACGAGGCACCTTAGTGGTCGCGATGGTTGCAACCTTCATGTCACGTTCATGGACTGATTCTTGGCAAGGCCGAACGTCGATCACCATCAAACTGCAGTTGTTTCGTAACACTTTGAGTACGGGAAAATGCTCTAAAAGAAGTTGCGTTCAACCGGCGCGTTCGCTCCTAATTGGTGAGGAGACTGGAGACAAGCAAAACGTTCATGATCAAAAGAATTCTACTTCTACTACTCGCCATTGCCGCAGGCGGCTCCAGTGTGTGGGCGATGTTCCACTTTGGCGGTCTGCGGTGGCAGCAGCCCCTCCAACCAATGGACGTCTCTATTCTCAAGAGCGGTTCTGAGAATGCTCGGAACATCGCTTCATGGGCCGAGGCCGTTGAGAGAGTTAAGGAAGCGCGAACTGAAGCGAGCGGTGGCAACATTCCATACGAGGTGCCTCCCGAACTGAGACACTACAGTGATAGGCATTGGTTTCTCGCTACACAGGTTGCTGAGGTTAGTAGATACGATGTGCCGAGCTGCCAGGATTTCGTGGACCTCGCTGCGTTGATCGAGCGTGGCGAGATGGTTACGGTACCCGCTGTCACTGATACGTATGTCTTATACGGCGTTGGCCAGAAAGCAGACGACGGCGCGTTTAGTAGATACGCGGATGAGGGCCGCGTCGACCTCTACGATGAAACTCAACTTGCCGACGCCTACAAGTACTTTGACTCTAAGATGTCGAACCTGCGGAAGGAAATTGCGGCCTTGAACGCTCAGTCACGCGCTTTGACAAAACGCGAGCGGACAAAACAAAGCGAGCTGCAAAAACAAATCACGGCGCGGCAGCAGGAGTTGAACGCAACAAACGAAGATAAGGCGCTACTCGATCGCTTCTACGGAAAATCCGACCGCCGCCAAAAGCTCCTCCGCGAGTACGCGTCGCTGCAGGCGCTGGCGAAAGACTTTGCCGGACGTTCCTTCGATCTGAACAACCCATCTGATCGCCAGGCACTGAGGGTCACAATGCTCAGCTCGCTTAGACCAGCAGCCCTGAAGATCCTGGAAGAAGTCGCGGCGGCCTACCACGGTCGGTTTAATCGTCCGTTACCGGTAAGTTCACTCGTACGCCCAGAGCTGTATCAACGGGCATTAAGACGGGTGAACCGCAATGCAGTGCTCATCGACACACCACCGCACTCTACTGGTCTGGCATTCGACATTGATTATCGTTATATGAGCGGTGGGGAGCAGACCTTTGTGATGGCCGAACTCGCGCGCCTGAAGCTGGCCGGACGCATTGAGGCGATACGCGAGCGCAGCGCCAACTACCACGTCTTCGCCTTTCTCCATGGCACTCGACCTAGTGACGAATTGATCACGGACTCGCTGGATGAGGCGACGTTGGATAAACAGGAAGGCAATCATGCAGCCACGCAACCGCTGCAGGTTAGTGGCAAAAAGCAGAAGGTCAGCAAACCAAAACAAAAGTCTAGAAGGCGGCGGCGATAAACGAATGATGAATGCAGAATGATGAATGAGGAATCCAAGGGATAAGAGCAATCGGAAATAGGCAACGGCAATTGGCCATAGAGACCGGGGCAGGCCCCCTTCCTTACCTGCGAATTCCCCTTGTACGTGCAGCGTACCGTTGGCGCCCTTGGCGCATCACACAATTCCTCCGACAATAGTCCTCGCGCAACGGCGTAACCAGGCAGCGTATGAACGGTCGAAGAATTCATCTGGTGGTAGTTGTGGTGGGGATCGCCCTCGCTGGGGGAGCTCTCACTTCTGCAGCACGAACCAGCCGGGACCAATCCCAGAGACCGAGGAGTGAATCCCCGGTTAAGCCAACCAGTTTGGTGAGACCGGCTAACCCAGCCAGCGCGAACACCGCCCCTGCTTTGGTTGCAGCTGCCGAGAAGAATGCCGTTCTTAAGAATGAGTTGAACTGGACCTTTGGCAGCAAACCACAGCACGGTTGGTATCTGTACACTTTGCTGATCGCCCAAACTCTTAACAATCAGAATGACGCCGCCACAACCGACTTCGCCGCTGCACTCGGAGTTTGGCAGAAACAAATGGGTTTGAGTTCAGAGGGCGTGCTTGACGAAGACTCGTGGATGGCGATGGTGGCGCAATGGCAAAACAATCGAATTCAGGACCGCGCGCTTGCCGAGCCCGATCAGTTGCTGACAGCCCCGTCGTCCGATTTTTTCGATCCCGATCGGCTAGTCGAATTGAGACAGGTTGAGCGCAACACCTACGCAGCCTACAAACGAATGATTGCCGCTGCTATCGCTGACCCGACGCTTAAGCTCCCGCATACTGCGTCCGGCGAGCTCGCGCCAGACCTGAAGTATTTCAAGATCATTTCGGCGTTTCGTTCGCGCGAATATCAGGATCGATTGCGGCGGGAAGCCCCTAACGCCGGAAGCGCTGGCCTTGCCGTCAACAGCCCGCACTTTACAGGGCGCGCGCTGGACATTTACGTAGGTGGGGATCCGGTTGATACGAGGGATTCAAATCGCGCGGTTCAGGTTGAGACACCAGCTTACCGATGGCTTGTCCGCAATGCAGGGCGCTTCGGATTTCGTCCTTACTTTTACGAACCGTGGCATTGGGAATACGTCAAGTAGCTCCTTGCTTCTTCTCGCCGACCACTGCCCACTGACTCCTGACCTGCCTCCTGCTCCTGCCGTCTGCCTACTTTTTCAGGTCCTCTTGCCAATTGAGCACTACCGTCATCGGGGCGAGATTGGTCGCCTCCACGCGAGCGTTTACCAGGAAGCGCGCGCCGTCAGATGAAGCCGAGTACGGATACCCCGCACCCGCGAGCATTTTGATGCTCGTTTGCAAAAGCTGGCGCGGAACGCCACTCTCGAAGGTGCCGCCCGTCTTTGTTTCGGCTGCCATCAGTTTGCCGTCTTCGGTGACGTAGATGATTTCCTTGCCGCGCCATCGTGGGAACACACCGCCGGCCGTAGAGACTTGCCACTTGTTGCCAGAAAGCGGAAGCGTCTGGACAAAAACCTCCGGTCTGCCTGACTCGGTCGAGACGTAAGCAATGTAATGCCCGTCTGGCGAGTACACGCCTTGAAACTGACTAAACGAATTGGATTGCAGCAGTGGCTTAGCCTGGCGCTCGCCCGAGAGATTCAAGACCCACACCTCTGCGCCGTCTACCCAATTCTCGAAGAGTATTGATTGCCCGTCGCGCGACCAGGCGGTGGGAAACTTGGTGGCCTCCGACTTGTAGATCACCTGCTCCTGGCCCGCTCCTCCAGCAGAGGTGGTGTAGAGGTTTGTGAATCCATCGCCGGCGCGATTCGAGCTGAAAACAATCTGATTGCCATCAGGCGACCAGACTGCGTCGCTGTCGGATTGCGGATCGAATGTCAATCGAGTCAGATTCCCCCGCGTGAGATCGGAGACCCACAAGTCGCTGGCACGTCCATCTACGTCGAGCAGTCCGACTGCGGCGCGATGCTCGTCCGGCGAGAGTGCGATCGTTGAGTAGTTGCCAGGGTCGCCAACCGTACTTAGTTTCTTTCCTTCGCGATCAAACCAGGTCAGCTGCGAGTTTGGGTTGCCCGATTGATAAGCAAGCACTCCGTTGTCGGAGACGGAGAAGTCAAATTCGTGGTTGCCACCCAGTTGCGCAATGTGCTCAGCAACAGGTATGGGATTACCGGTGAACTTCAATGTGCTCGAGTCGAATGGGTGCGCTACGAGAGCGCCCTGGCTGACGTACAACAGATAACCCGGTGGGGCATAGGCCACGCGCGTGACAGCAGATATGAGAATCTGACTCTCCGGCGAGTCTAACGAGCCGACACGGAGGTGGTGGTCCTCAGTCCGCTCCGCGTCTGCGAGAAAAACAAAGTGGCGCCCGTCCGGCAGGAAATATGGCCAACGGTGAGCTTCTTCTTTGGGAGCGATTTTCGTGACGAGAGTGGTAGCGCCTCCCTGGGCAGACACGCGGAGTAGACCGTCATGACCGCCAACAAGGATCGTTCCGTCTGCGTTCCACGCTCCACCGCTGAATTCCTCAACATCGCACAGCACCTGGGGACGTCCGCCGCCGGCCTCGACCCGATACAGTTTTCCCGAAGCGAAATATCCCAACGAGCGACTGTCCGCTGACCAGAAAGGAGAGCTTGCGCCTTCGGTGCCGGCCAGCTGTTGCGCAATGGGGGCATCGAGTTGCCGCACCCAGAGCAGACGCTTGCCCTCAGAGTTGGTGGCGATGAAAGCTACGCGCAATCCATCGGGTGAAACTTCGACGCGCCCAGGGAGACTTGCCTTTTCGGGAGTCGCGAGCGCAAGGCGAACGAGCCGCCCGCTCTTTTCATGACGAAAGAAATAAGAAAACGCTAAGGCCGCAGTAGAGAGCAGTAGCAGTGATGAAATGCCGATCCAGATCAAGCGCTCGCGGCTAATCCGGCCCACTCCCGGCGTCGAAGAGATAACTGTCGCTGAACTCGAGTTTGAACGGCCTGATAGCGCCTCGAGTGCGAACGCCGCGTCGGATGCAGACTGAAAACGACGCTCCGGTTTCTTCTCCAGACAGTGCCAGACGACGCTTTCCAGTGCTGGCGAGATCACGCGCGTCGTGATTGCGGAAAATTCCTGCGGGTCTTCTTTCAAGATTGCGTTCAGCGTCTCGATTGCCGTGTCGCCGTGGAATGCGCGCACACCGCTCAACATCTCGTAAAGCACTGCACCGAATGAGAAGATGTCGGCGCGATGATCCACTCGACGTCCGGCAGCCTGCTCAGGCGACATATAGCCGACGGTTCCCATCACGGCGCCGGGCTCAGTACCTACCTTACGTGTTGGCACATTCGTGGGCGTTTCACTTTGGTCAGTAGGTTCGACCAGTTTGGCGAGACCGAAGTCGAGGATCTTTACGCGGCCGTCAGTCGTTATGAAAATGTTATCTGGTTTGAGATCGCGATGGACGACGCCGCGTTCGTGAGCAGCCGCAAGCCCGCGAGCGATCTGCACCGCGTATTCGGTCGCGCGCCGCGGCGCGAGTACGGTCGTCTGTAAGTGGTCGCGCAGAGTTTCGCCTTCGAGCAACTCCGAGACAATGAATGAAGTGCCGTTGTGGGTACCGATGTCGTAAATCGTCAGGATGTTCGGGTGGTTGAGGTCCGACGTGCTTTGCGCTTCAAGCTCAAAACGTCTGAGCCGATCCGAGTTGCCGGAGACTGCGGAGGGCAACACTTTTACAGCGACATCGCGATTTAGTTGGATATCGCGCGCGCGATACACCTCGCCCATGCCACCCTCGCCTATCTTGGCAGTGATGCGGTAGTGGGAGAGAGTTGTTCCAACCTCGATTGTTGAATCAGTCATGTTGGTCTCCGCAGAGTGCGCGGAGATTTCCTAACGTGCAATCGTTGGCGTGTCAACCCCTTTCATAGCTGCGGAGCAAGATAGGCCAACTAAGGTTCAGTGAGCCGGGGCAGGCCACCTGACCACTGACCACTGACACTGAGCGGTCGGAAATTTTGTTTGCTTGCCACCGCTATTGCCTTAGTATGCCGACTCGCCACACTCAGTTTTCTCCCAGGAGGCACGTATGGCTTCGAAAACAGTCCAAAGACGTAAGCCTAAACCGCCACCGAAGCAGCAGCGGATCGACAAGATCGTCAACGACTATCTAAATAACCTGTACGGCTTTGTTCCTGGGAAGAACGACCGCGTTCCGGGAGTAGCCGTCGCCGTTCGTTGGAAAAAAAGGATTGTTCATCTCAACTGCTACGGTTACGCCAATCTTGAAACCGGAAAGAAAATTACACCCCGGACAATTTTTGATCTGGGTTCACTGTCGAAGCAGTTTACCGCCGCCGCTGTTTACAACCTCGTCATTCACAATGATCTCGATATCAACGATCGTATTTCCAAGTACTTCACCGAATTTCCTCGTTGGGCCGAGGCTATCACGATAGAGGACTTGCTTCACCACACTTCTTCACTGCCGGAATACGTCGACATCTTTGAGAAACTGTGGCCAGAGGCAAAAGGTTGGTACGACAAAGCTCTGAAAGAGCCTGACGATTGGTATCCAGAAATGCCGAATCGGTACCCGAGTGAGATTACGAATAAGCAAGTGCTCGAATGGTTAGCAACGCGGAAACGAGTACGACCCCCAGACACTGAATACGGCTATTCAAATACGGGCTATGTCTTGCTGGCGGAACTGGTGGAACGAATTGCCCAACAGTCTTTCTCCGACTACGTCGGCGAAACAATTCTCTTCGGCATCGATCAGATTATGAATGGGACATATGTCTTCGATGAAACGCGTCGTTATCGTCCCGAGGATCCGCAAACAGCGCGACATGCCAGATGCTACAACCGCGTAAACGGTCACTTTGTTCCGGTCGGTTATACGCCGCTGAACTTCATCAACGGCGACGGCAACGTTCACTCCACCATCTTAGATTTGGCCAAATGGGAGAGATTTCTCCATACGTTGGATTACCACCTGCCGGCTCGTGAGCTGTTGTGGTCGCCGGTGATGATAAAAGGTCGGAGGAGGGTGAACTATGGGGCGGGTTGGCGCTTATTGCGTGAAAAGCATCAAGAGCTTGTCGAAATCGGTGGGAAGTCAGTGATGAGAAAGCACGAGACGCGTGCTGAATACCATCGCGGCGAGTGGTTAGGCTGGCGCAGCTTCATCGCGCGCTGCTCGAAATGGGTTGTTCCATTGGGCGGCAGGCGCATCAACGCGAAGCGAGCGGAGAGTCTGGGAATCATCGTGCTTAGCAACGCAGACTTTGGTGAGGACAACTTCACTACCTGCCGCATCGCCCAGGAGATATCAAAGCTGTATCTGGGTAAATGGAAAAAAGACAACATCATGAATAAGTTCAATTGTGATGCTTAGGTGAACAGTCACTTTTCGGCTTGTCGTCAGTGTCCCAAGCGGGCCAGGTTTTCTGGAAGTTGGAACATGAGTCTCAAGGAAGCCTATAAGAAGAAAGTCCGAAAGATCACTCAGTTTGATCTCAATGCGCTGCCCCACGATCCGCGTATTGATGATCTAATGAACGCGTACCTAAAAAAATTGCGGGCCTCGGTGCCAAGGCACAAGAGAGCGAACGGTAGAATTCCCGGTGCCGCTGTAATGGTCAGGAAGGGCGACGAGCTCATTCACCTCAGCGGTTACGGTTATGCGAATCTTGAAACGGGGGAAGAGATCACTCCCGAAACGGTTTTTGACCTTGGCTCGCTGTCGAAGCAATTTACCGCATTTGCGGTTCTTAGCATCTTCAAGGAGTCCGAACTAGACACGCCTATTTCGAAGTTTTTTCGCGGCCTGCCACGCTATGCCGATCGAATCACAATCAAGCACCTAATCCACCATACCTCTGCTCTGCCTGACTATATTGATCTCTATGTTGCGGCAAGGCGCGCAGCTGAAGATTGGTACGACAAAGTTATGGGACGGCGCGACGATTGGTATCCCCAAATGCCCCACAGAAGGAAAGCGAAGGAACTCACGAATAGAGACGTTATCGAGCTGGTTGCTTTGCAAAGACTTCTACCTCGAGAGCCTGATGTAGACTTTGAATATTCAAATACAGGGTATGTTCTGCTTGCAGAGCTGGTGCGCAGGGCCACCCAACAGCGCCTCTCTGAAGTTCTCAAGGAGAAGGTCTTCTCCGTGGTGGGCATGGATAGCACCTACGTTTTTGATGAAACGTCTAAGTTCGGGAAAGGGGCCCCCGAAGTGTTGCGCCACGCGAAGTGTTACAACCGAGTGAAGGGCAGA
>Ga0157380_10002347_pt1 | contig 12720 bp, 12 predicted proteins | sample S35metaG_FD_119757 | JGI IMG/M metagenome (GOLD analysis project Ga0157380, IMG submission 119757) | Switchgrass rhizosphere microbial communities from Kellogg Biological Station, Michigan, USA - S3-5 metaG | ecosystem: Host-associated > Plants > Roots > Rhizosphere > Soil | place: USA...
ATTGCCGATTGAAAAGATCGGCAACATCCAATCGTCAATCAAAAATCGGCAATCGGCAATGTTTTTCTAATCTGTGTAATCTGTGGAAATCGGTGGACCTGCTTTTAGTGGATCGGCATAAATCCCAGGTTCACTATCGGGAATCACGATCGCGCCAACCGCCTTTTGATAAAAATGAACTGGCCCGGCCGCGCCGATAATCGCATAGACGTATCCAAGTTCACGCAACCCGAGCAAACTTGAAACAAGCAACGCCTTGCCAATTCCCAACCCGCGCCCTGATTCGACAACCCCTGTTGGACCGAAGAACCCGCGCCGAGTGCATTCATAAGCGGCAAAGCCAACCAGATTGTGATCGATTGCCGCGATGAAAACACTGACGGGTTTGTTGGCGAAACCAACCGAAGTTTCATCGGCCCAGGTCGCGGAAAAGTTCTGTTGAATAAACTGCCGAACAGTTGATAACTCCCATGGTTGAGCGCGACGGATTACAACGTTGGCGGCTGGCGGCTCGTTGGGCGGCAGCTTAAGAAGATGAACCAGTAGGTCAGGCATTGTTTAGTTTTTATCCGAGATGAACAGCAAGCATTGAAACCGAACCGCCATCGATGCCTCTGACCGGAAAGCTAACCTGATCGTCGCGTTGGCGTAAACCAATCACGTAGATCAGCGGCAGGTAGTGTTCGGGAGTGGGCACGGAGAGAAGTGCATCGCGACCGAGAGATTCATACTGGACAATGGGCTTGTGTTCAGCGGCCAAAAGATATGACATCACTTCTTCTTCAAACTTTATGGCCCAATCAAACGGCGCGACTGCATGTTTTCCCCAGGCATACGTGTGAAGATTGTGAACCAGGTTTCCGCTGCCAAAGATCAAAACCTCTTCGTCGCGCAGCGACTGTAGTTTCTGTGCGAGTTCGTAATGATAAGTCGCAGGTTGAGTTTCATCTATGCTGAGTTGAACAACCGGTATCTCTGCTTCGGGAAACATATGGACCAGCACTGACCAGGTTCCGTGATCAAGTCCCCAACTATGATCGAGGCCCACCGATATTGGTGAGAGCAACTCTTTAACTCGCCCGGCAAGTGCTGGACTTCCCGGCGCGTTGTATTTGACTTGATAAAGCTCCGCTGGGAAGCCACCAAAGTCATGAATTGTTTGTGGCCATCCCATGGCCGTGACAAAGGTCCCAGGAATGTACCAATGAGCCGACACTGCGAGAATTGCTTTCGGCTTTTTGATCGTCTGGCCGATGGATTTCCAGGCTTGGGTGTAGTTATTCGTCTCGAGCGCATTTAGCGGATTACCATGGCCGACAAAAATGGTTGGCATTCGGGATTGCATCGGGTTGAGGAGAGTTTACTACGACCGAGTAATTGTGACGTAGTAGTCGTGCGGGGAGTGAAAGCATAGTGAGGAGTGTTTTGACAGGATTACATGATTGCAGGATTTGAGAATAAGGCCGCTGAATGACATTCTGTAATCCTGTTATTACTTCTTCGCGTTCGGACCGATGGCGCCATACCTAACGCCTTTTGCTGACGCCTCGATTAGTTGGGCCAATCGTCTCTGCCTGGTCTCCTCCTGCTTTCCTTCCATAACCCGGAAAATCATCAACCGCTTAAATCCTGGCGGCTGTTTCTCGAAAAACTCCCACGCCTTCTTGTTTGATCGAAACTTCTTCTCGTAAGCAGGCGCGAGTTCACGAGGCCTATTCTCGAAAGCATAGATGCCGGTCTTCTTCGGATCCCTTAACGCGTAGGCTTCGAGTCCCGCCGGAGCCATGCGGCCAAGCTTCTTCAACCTTTCGACATGACGAACGTTAACGTTGCTCCAAATGCTCTTTGCTTTGCGCGGAGTAAAACGAATCGTGTAACCATCATCCCCCAAACTGCGCCGGACGCCGTCGATCCACCCGAAACACAATGCTTCGTCCAGTGCCTCCGGGTAAGTAATGCTCGCCTTACCGCTTCCTTTCTTATAAAAGCCGAGCAGCAACTCCGTTTCTTGAGCGTGATTCTTCTCGAGCCAACGACGAAACTCAGATTGAGACTTGAAGAATCGTGGGTTCATAATGCTGTACAGGTTTTCTTAGGCGTGACGGATGCAGACGGCGGGTTAGGCAGTATTGGCATATGGATCGGATTGACCATGATGGAACAGATTATCACTCGCGTACGACGTACGTGGTGTTATCAGTGATGAACACGAAGTCATCGCCGTGGATAAAGAATGCACACTCTCGCCCGACGGAGGATACGAAGAAATAGGTCTGGCGCTCATCTTCGGTCGTTTTGGGTATTTGCTTGATAGTTCCTTGTGCCTTCAGCCACTTGATCTTTTCTTCAGCCGATCGGCCTCGGAGCAGATGCTGGACCGCGATGGCTTGCGATGGTAGATCGAGGAGAGTGAACACATCGCCTCCAATGGTGCCTCACGTCAGAGTTGACCGGGCGCGATTTCATTCAACCTTTGCCGTCCAAGATTATTCCGAAACATCCCGAGTCCCCACGGGTCGGGTCCAACGAGTTGGTGGGCGTGATCATATATATCCATGAGAAGACGGTGACGTCCGTATCTCAATTACGAACAGGCTGTTGTCCAGGTAACCATGTCGGGCGAAATGTGGAGTCGGCCAGCCAACGAACTGGCGCGATCATAGAGTCGATCGAACGCGTCATGAATTGAAAATCGACTTTGCTTAGATCGTCGGACACACGATGGTAATCGGTGTGTAGACCGAAGCTTGAAACGGTGTGCGCAACGACTCCGCGCAATGCGAGCGTGTAATTGTCGGAGCGTTGGAAGAAGTTTTGTTCGGGGTGTGGGTCGGCAACTAGACGCGCGCCCTGGCGTGCAAGTTCAGGTCCCAACGTCGATCGTTCGTAGCCCGTGAGCCAAAGTGTGTTGGGTGGCACCTTTGCATCCGGACGTCCGAGCATCTCGAAAGTTACGTCAGCAACTATTTTTTCGAGTGGAACTGGCGAGTGGTCGATGAAATACCGTGCTCCATGTCCCCCTCGTTCCTCGCTTCCAAAGCAAATAAAATAGACCGTGCGTCGCGGTCGCTTTCCGGATGCAAGCGCTCGAGCCATTTCCAGAACAGCAACACAACCCGATGCGTCATCGTCAGCGCCATTAAAAATAATGTCGCCCGTTCCACCTTCATTGGTGCCGAGATGGTCCAGGTGAGCGCTTAGCATGATCGCTTCGCCGTTAGGATCGGAACCCCGCAAAACACCGATTACGTTCCATGTTGCTGCCGCAGGGTCTGCCTGCATTTCAGCAGCGAACTCGACACGCATTCCATTTCCCAGACCAGCGAGTTCGGCGAAGGCCTCCTTGCTAAATGAGAACACCGGCACCGTTTGAGTCACTTGTTCGCCAACTAAACGCGCCGCGACGGCAGGAAGTCTGGCACCCGCCTCACGTTGGCGTCGGGCACGGTCGGATTCGAGTAGCACAACAGCGGCCGCCTGCGAAGTGCGCGCTGCGCGAACGCGAGCTTGTTGCTGTTGAACGTCGGCAGTTTCCGGGAGTCTGATTAATGCCACGGAGCCTTTTGTAAGTGGTGTTTCACCCTCAACGATTTGTAGTTCGCCACTAAGACGCGGTACACGAATGCCTGTTACTAAAAAATCCTTTCCGTATTGCCACGACTTAGAGCCTGCGGTTACAGCGGGAGTGGAGACAAACCTGCCGGTTTCCAAGGCGACACGTTGCACAAACCCGGCACTGTTCGTGGCATCCATATCGCCGGCTGGTTCCAAGCCGAACTGGCGGAACATCGATCCAATGTACTCCGCTGCAATGCGTTCGTAGTTACTGGCGCTGAGTCGACCTTGCATCGAATCGCTCGCGAGAAAACCGAGTTCAGCGCGCACGTTTCGCTCGAGAACCTGGCTCTCGCGTACGCGCACGTCTTTGCGCGACTGCGAGAAGGTTGAAACCGGCGTGGCGATTAGAGTGACGAGTAGGACAACGAGTAAGCGAGAGCGTTGGACCATGAAGTCTCCTGATTGGGGTGAAAGGTATTGAATACCCCCAACGGCAGTTGGGGGTTCGTTCAAGTCCTACCTACAACTCAAGCGATAAACAAACCTGACGCGCCGCGCATTTCGCGGAGTGTTATTCCTCAAGTTCATTCGCGGCGCGTCGGAGCCACGAGGGGGGCTGCTAGTAGGCCGGACTTGAACGATCCCCCAACTGCCGTTGGGGGTATTCGCACAACTAGTGTAACGAACATCAGAACGTTATCGGGCGGTTGTTGAACTGCTCTGTGGAGCGGCCTTCTTTACGTACTTCTCGTACCAGGCCAGGTATCGTTCGAGTCGATCCTTTTGATAACTCGGGCGTTGAATACCGTGAAACTCATTTGGATAGATCACCAACTGCGTATCGATTCCGAGAGTCTTCAGCGCCTGATACATCTGCTGGCTTCCTTGAATGGGAACGTTGAAATCGCGCTCGCCGCCCATGAATAGCGTTGGTGTTTGAATACGGTCGGCGTGGAGGAACGGGTACGACAGCTTCACGTATGTCTCCCACGATTTAGGATTCCACGGTGGTCCAATCTCGTGATCGTATTGAATGATATATTGGTCGGTGCCGTAGAAAGCTACCGTAAACGCTGTGCCGGCGCCGCTCGTCGCTCCTTTGAAGCGATTGTCAGTGGCGATGAGGTAGTCAGTGAGAATGCCGCCGTAACTCCAGCCACCAACGCCGAGACGATCCGGATCAGCAACACCCATCTTGACTACATGATCGACACCGGCCAGCAGGTCCTGGACTTCTAAGTTTCCCCAGTCTGCAAAAATCGATCGTGAGAAATCGCGCCCGCGACCGGAGCTGCCGCGATAGTTCACTGCAAGCACAGCGTAACCATTGGCTGCAAAGAACTGGCGTTCAGAACTCAAGGAATGTTGGTCCTGGCCGTTTGGGCCGCCGTGTATTCTTAATAGCAGTGGAACTTTGGTGCCTTTAACGTACCCAACCGGATAGGTGAGTAGCCCGTGAACATCAGTACCATCTTTCGACTTGAACTCGACTTCCTCAGTTACGCCTAAGTCGAGTTCAGCAATTAGCGCATCGTTTTGATGAGTTAGCTGGCGCAGTCGATTCTGGTCGACAACATTGATCTCACTGGCTTTCGTGTCGCCTCCTGCCAGAACAACTATGGTGCTGCCGTTGCTATTGAAGCTGGATAAGACAATCGGTGGCTTCATCAGTTTCTCGACGGGTCCACCGGCAACCTTCGCTCGAGCTGGATATACGGAACGATCATCCGTTACGAAAAAGATTAACCATGTGCCGTCGGGACTGAACCTTGCCGATGAAACACCGCGATCAAGATCTTCGGAGGCTTTAAAGCGCGAAGGGGGAGCAGTACCATCAGACGCGACGAGGTTGAGATGCTCCATGCTATAAGCACCGTATTTCCTTTCGTCGCCGTCAAGAAAAGCGATCCATTTGCCGTTCGGACTCCACTCCGGTTTCGATCTGGCAGCTCGGACACTCGACGGTGTTAGTTGCTTTTCCGTCGTGGCGGGTTTTGCATCCGCCACATACACCTGGCCGGAGGGGTCTCTGTCGGGATCTTCAACGTGATTGCTTACAAAAGCGATGCGCGAACCGTCTGGCGACCACGAAGGCGATCCTTCATCCCATTTGCTGGTTGTGAGTCGATCGAGTTTCTTAGTCGCAACGTCGAAGAGATAAATGTAAGTGTGACGTCCGGAGAGAAGATAACCCTGAACATCCTGTTTGAAGCGATAGCGATCGATGACAATTGGCTTCGGCACGCGTGGTGTTGCGGGGGGCGCGCCGGCCGGCGGAGTAGGAGTCGGCTCCGATTCAGGATCTGGATCACCGATCGTTAACGCCAGCCGTTTAGAATCAGGTGACCACTCGTAACCCTGCAATCGGCCTTTAACATCCGTGAGTTGTGTCGCTTCACCGCCGCGACGATCCAGCACCCACACCTGACTACCGCGGGCTTTTCCCGGACGTGACGAAGTGAATGACAGATATTTCCCATCAGGACTCCAACGTGGCGAGCCTTCGCTCTCCTGACCGAATGTGATCTGTCGATCTTCCGTGCCGTCGATCTTGATCATCCAGATGTGGGCGCTCGATTTGTCTTCTTTAGTGTCGACAGTTGACACGACATACGCCACCCACTGACCGTCAGGAGAGACTTGCGGATCGCGTACGTCCTTGAAACGAAAGAGATCGTCGAGTTTGAGTGGGCGCCGAGCAGTTTGAGCGCACACAAATGATGCGATCGCAAGGATCAGGATTAACGAATAGCGTAGTTGTCTGGTCATCGGAGGCTCCTAACGTTTCCTAATAGATGTTGAAGGTCATCTCTATTTTTGTGGAGGCGGTGACAAATTGTCTGTTCTTTACCGCCGGCAGGAAGATTGTTTTGCGAGCAGCGTCTGCGGCAGCATCATTCAATCCTTGTGGCAGTCCCTGGATCACTTCAATCGTCCCCACGCTACCGTTTGCGAGGAGCTCGACTTGAAGCGTGACCGTGCCATTTATCTCACGCCTTCTCGCTTGCTCTGTGTAGGACGGTTCTGTTTTGAACAGGAAGACTGGTCGTGCGTCTGGGACTGGGGGTTTATAGGATTTCTTAATACCGTCACGAAGCAGATCGAGGAATTTCTTTTTCTCTTTTTCCCCTGGGTGACGGTGCGGATACTTTATGTTGTCAGAGGCGGCGCGCAGTTCTGTCCACCAGGACTGTTCTTCCGGAGTGCAAGGCAGACTGGCTTCGGGCACACCGTACGGCCGCCTTGGTTGTTGTGGCCACGTGACGCTTTGCGCGTTCGCGACACAGATCGAGCCGACGAGCAGTATTTGAGCAAAGCAGACTGCGAAGATGCGAGACACGAAGGCACTCCTTGTTGGTTAAGACAGGAAAGGAAACTTGCGGGGACAAAAATATTAGAAGCGCAGATTTCAGTCAATGATCGTTAAGCGAAAACCATCCCTGGATTACTCAGATTACCCAGATTAGGAGTGAATCAGGAACCTTGAGTCGTAAAAACGAAACGAGAAGCCTCTATTGGAAGAAGGCCTCTCGCTTCTGAAGAAGGCTGTCCGCTCTCTACCAGCCCCTTCATTTTCTAGTTGCTAGTCCGTCTAATCTGCCTGATCAGTGGTTAGTTTATTTGCGCTTCACTCACTACGCGTAACCATCGCGTTACCTGGCGCGTAGTTAACGCGACGCAGCTCTCTTATTCGGCCCGAATCCACCCGACCCTCGACGATTTCATAACCAAGCAGCGCAAACATTCTTCCACGCAGGAACAACGGTCGGGCGTTTCCATACCAATCGACGCACGACGCACGACACTGATCATTCACCGCACGCTCAGGTTGTGAATTTAGTTCACCGATTTCATTCAACGACATCGATTGGTTTCGCAAGAAAAGAATCCCTGCTGATGAGTCGAATAGATGACGATAACCCGCGCGGGCCGGTGTACTGATCGGCAGCCCAAGAATGCCCGACTCCTCACCATCCGCTTTGTAGAAAAACCCGTGGCTGCGCAATTCACCCTGCGACGCTTCCTGCCTTGTGTAACGCGATGCAACTTCGGGCCAATCGCCAAGACGCACAGCGGTGAAGTGAAGGTTCCGGCCGTCTGTGCCCACGATGACGGCACCTTCACCCATTTGTTCGATTCGATCGACGCCGTGCGGCAGCGATAGCTGGTGTGAATCACCTCGCGCCCAACGAACCAGAAACAGATTCGATTGTTCCTTATGCTGCGGCCGACCCCAGCCGCTGCCAGTGCCGTAGATCAAATAGTCTCCGACGAACCTGTTCTGAAAGGTATAGCCTTCGGGCTTTGTAAGCTTCCTATACTTCGACGACGGCACAAGCTCACTGCCATCGGAGAAATCCGCGATCGGTACGCGCAGCAGAGCGACGTCACCAGCCGAATATTCAGCAGCCCACATGCCGTCGCCACTGCCCTCAGCACGAACAAGCACATTCAGGTGCTGGTCATTGCTTTGCAGAAACGAAAACTGATCGACTGGACTGCCGGCAACTCCGAGCGCGCTTGGGCCTGAGCCATCCAGCGGCATGCGAAACAATTGCGAACGCGAGCGGGACTGATTATTCCGGTAAATCCAGCTCGTGGCCCATACGTAGACCGCGTCAGGCGAAACGTAGAACACGTGTCCTGGAGGCGCGACTACTGCGGTGGCTTTGCAATCGAACCCGCCGTTAGCAAGATCACAAACCGTAACAGTATGAAGTGCGAGACCGTAGTCTGCATCCAATTGGCCCTCGGGCCTGTACACCTGTGTTGCTGAAACGATTCGGCGAAACTCCTGCGGCGTTGCTCCTTTGTGCCAGCGGCGAACGGCGGGGAATGAAGCGTATGGATCCTCCATGTAGGGTGACAGGTAAAGTGGCGAGTAGAAAATCAACTTACTGCCGATTAAACGACTCGCATAGTTTCTCGACGAGTAGTAGTCGTTTGAGCGCAGGTGATAGGTGGATCGATATGAGATCTGACCAGTTGGATCGATGTTGAATAAACCCACTTCCGTGCCACCACGCTGGTAGCTATATCCAATGACGACGACCGTATCGCCAGAAACGAGCATCTCGTCGTACCAAGTACCGTTAGGATCAATGTCTGGACCAAACGCGTTAACCGTCGAGATCGGCTTCAAAGCACCGTCGCCAATTGCGACAGTGAATAGTCGCCCTCTGCGAAGGACCACGAGGTGATCTCCATGAACCTTAACAATGCCGCCTTCATCGACACCCGCGTGTTGGACGTTTGTTACCGATTCGGCATCGTCCTTAGACTGGGGTTCATTGGCGACTGATGTTGCGGGAGTGGCAGCGGTTTCTGCTTGTTTGTTTACCAGGCCGCGTTCCCGTCGGCTTTTCTCAGCCAGCTCACGAAGAAAGCGCGTCAACTCCTGCTCGGAGCTGAAGTTGCGCATGGTCTTTTTCACTGGAACAGCACTTGTTAGGCCCAAGGGTGGGATTCCGTTTGCAGGCACTTCAGAACAGGCGAGCAGTCCGAAGATTGGCACTACGAGCGCGATTGACAGGGAAAGAAGAAGTTTCATTGTTGGGATAGCCTCATTTCTTAGTTAAGACACCAAACATCTCGACTAAGGAACGAGGGTGGTAGAGGGAACTTGCAGTGAGTTGTTCACTCCGATAGGAGTGGCATGTTTATAGTCGAGCGAGCCCCACAAACTTCGCGGTTCGGACGAGCGGACACGGAAGTTGACCGGAATATCGCAACTTGATTGTCCGCTCGTCCGAACCGCGCCGGAGGTGTGTGGCGGCTTGGGCTATAAACATGCCACTCCTATCGGAGTGACGAAAGGCAAAGAGTGCGCTGCTTCTGAATGAAGTGCTGAAGGAGATAGAAGGGTGACAAGCCCGAACAGAGTCGCGAACGCGCCGAACACGAGAAACACGACCTTGGCTACTTTGGCCATACCGTTCCTGTCTTAAAGGTTGTGAATTTACCCACTGGTCTAAGCCATTCGCGTTCGAGTAGCCCATAAAACAGTGCATCCTGAATCTCGCCGCCCACATGCCAACGCTCGCGTAAGAACCCTTCCTTTTGAAATCCAAGTCGTTCAAGCGTCTTGATAGAAGCTCCATTTCGCGGATCGACGTCCGCTTCGACTCGCCGCAGTTTCATCTCTTCAAACGCATACGTCAGCAACGACTGCAATGCCTCGTGTATGTAACCGTGACCCCAATAGGCACGGGCCTGAGCGTAGCCAATCTCTGCTCGACCCTGCGATGGCTCCAGATGGAAAAGAGTGACTGTGCCGATCATGATGTCGGTTTCTTTCAGGGCCACTCCCCACTTCAGCATCGTTCGTTGTTGGTTACCTGTTTGAATCTCTTCTAGCAGCGTGCGTGCGTCTTCGATCGATTCCAAAGGCAGCGTGCTCCAGTAACGCATCACCTTCGGATCGGCAAAGATTGCATAGAGCTGATCGAGATCTGATTCCTCAATCGAGCGCAGAGAAATTCGTTCCGCTTCGATAGTCGGTAGCAACTTCGTAGTCATAAAGTTATTACGAGGGTAACTGACATTCGATTAGAGTTTGTTTGATCAACTGAATAATCTCAGACACGACATCGTCCGGCAAATAATCGTGAGACAAACATTCGACAAGTGCAGTTAAGTCAATGACTCGCACGACTTGTCTCCAGTTATCAGGCAACATACCGCCGTGTTCGACAAAGCTCCGAGAGAAGAAAGGTTCCCGCAAAGGCTGGCTTGCGGAGTCGTAGCGCAAAAAGTTTCCCACGTCGAGAAGCGATGAACCTGAGAATGCAAATTCCCAATCAAGGACCGCTGCAACCTGCCATTGTCCATTTACTTCGTCAACCAGGATGTTGCGGTTGCCAAAATCGCTATGGACCAACTGACTCACGTTGGTGAGGTCTGGCAGTGAAGGGGCCCACGCCCGCATGAAGTCGTGCAAGCGTCGCGTTAACTCAACTCCTAGGCGCTGTTGCGCCAGATCCGATTCGAGAAACATATCGAGGATCTCGGGGACTGGATCCATGGTAGTGGTGAAAGGATCGCCGATCTCGAGTTGGTTCTTGTTGCTGACGACCAGGGAACCAGGTTTTACGAACGAATACCTTCCGATTGCAGCGAGTGTGGCGCCAACCGATGACGCCGCCTGACGGATAGCCTCGAGATTGCCCGTTCGCTTCAACTGTTGAAACGAGAGGCCTTCAACGAACTCAATGATGCTGAAAGGTCCAGAACCATCGAAGCCTTCAGAATCAACATACAAGATCTCGGGTACAGGAACGGTTGATTTGACCAGTTCGATTACCTTGGTTTCTTTCTTGCAAACTGCGGAACCTTTCTTATGAAGCCGCAGGACAGCGGGTGGTTCCCCGGTGCTGAAGGTTAACTTCAGATTTGTATTAATGCGTCCGCCGGTGAGATGTTCCGCATGAATGATTTGCCGCTGAGGAAAGGCGGCAGAGACCAGACGACGAACAAGTCCATTATCAGGAACAGGAGAGATCATTTCTCCTCGGTTTTACCTCAGTGTTGTGGCAATACAGTCAGTACCGAAACGCGGTAGCGTCGGGTCTGCGTTACCACGAGACCGACTAAGGGAACGCGAACCCGACGCTACCGCGTTTCGGTACTGACTGTGTTGCCACGTTAGGTATTGCTACGGCACCGCTACTTCATATTCCGGCTTCGCCACACCCATCAACCACTTGTCGAACCAGCCGACGATGTGCTGCAAGCGCTCGATACGATGCCACGGTTGACCTGAACGTGAGAGTTCGTGAGTCTCGTTTGGAAAACGCACCATCACTGTGGGTATCTTTCGATACTTTAGAGCCCGAAACATCGCCTCACCGCCAGGACCAGTCGGCGTGCGATAGTCTGCTTCGCCAAGGATCAACATCAGTGGAGTTTGCACTTTGTTGATGTAAGTTATTGGCGAGCGAGCTTTGAAATCTTCGGGATCTTCAAACGGTGCTCCCTTAAACCATGACGGCTGAAACAGCGTGAAATCAGCGGTGTACCACCAATCGGTCCAACTCGCGATGTCGCGCTGCGAAACGGCTGCTGCAAACCGCGTCGTCTGGCCGATGGTCCAATTCGTGAGAAGTCCACCACCACTGCCACCCGTCACACCCATCTTCTTCTCGTCGATGTAGCCGCGACGAATTAGTTCATCGACGCCGGCCATCAGGTCTTTGTAGTCGTCGCCGGGATACTTGTGTTGGATGATGTTTCCAAACTCCTGGCCGTAGGTCGTGCTCCCGCGCGGATTTGGATAGAGCACCACGTATCCCTTCGCGGCCATCCACTGGAATTCGTGATCGAAAACGAATCCATAAGCCGCGTGTGGCCCACCGTGAATATTTAGAATCAAGGGATATTTCTTGGTTGGATCGAAATTGGGTGGTTTTTGTACCCACGCCTGGATGTTGCGGCCGTCAAAACTCTTGTACCAGATCGTTTCCGGTTCAGTGAGATTGAGTTTCGAAAAAAGATCATCGTTTACATTGGTTATCTGTTGCGGCGTAACGATGGCTGCTTTGGTCGACGCGCTCAGTTGTCCATTGGAGTCCATCCAGAATAAGTCTCCAATACGCGTGGGCGTCGATATCACTAATACGAACTTGTCGGCCGAAGGTGTCGCCCGGAAAGTCTGCACGGCATGATCGCCGGTCGTTACGTCCGACTGACGACCTGTCGCCACGTCGAACGATCCGACGTTTGCCTTTCCTTCTTTTGCGTAGACGACCATGATGCTGCGACCGTCAGCCGACCATACCGGTAAACTTCCGCCGCCTCCGCGCGGAGGTGCGTTATCTCCCCCCACGCCGGAGGCGATGTCGTAATCGAAAGCTCCGGTTAGATTCCTGGGCTTTGCGTTGGGTGTCGCATCCATCACATAGAGATCAGATTGCGAATAGGACCTGACTGGTTTGCTCAGCGATGCGACGAAAGCGAGCTGCTTTCCATCAGGGCTAAACACGTAGCCGCCCGAACCCATGTCGAACGAATTGACCTTGACCGGTTGGCCACCCGTAGCAGCCACCGAATATAAGTCTGTCGAAGGCAGGTCGTAGTAAGGTTCATCTTTCTGATTTGATGTGAAATAGATCTTCGAGCTGTCTCTGGTCCAGGTTACGTTGCCTTCGCTAAATCTACCGCTCG
>Ga0157380_10002348_pt1 | contig 12716 bp, 10 predicted proteins | sample S35metaG_FD_119757 | JGI IMG/M metagenome (GOLD analysis project Ga0157380, IMG submission 119757) | Switchgrass rhizosphere microbial communities from Kellogg Biological Station, Michigan, USA - S3-5 metaG | ecosystem: Host-associated > Plants > Roots > Rhizosphere > Soil | place: USA...
AAGCAGAAGTGTTGTGTAGTCTGGGAACATTCGCCTTTAATCATCCGTCGTTTATTTATCCAAAAATAAGTTCAGAACTAGTAGTTAATGCTGAAGGATTGGGGCACCCGCTGATCTCCGAAGGAGAATGTGTGACGAACGATCTTTATATCGGCAAAGGCCAAACTGTTCTCATTATCACCGGCGCAAATATGGCGGGGAAAAGTACCTTCCTTCGAACGTCTGGTATTAATCTCGTGTTAGCGCTTGCGGGTGCACCGGTGTACGCGAAGGTATTTTCGTGTCCTATTATCAATTTGAGATCGGGAATGCGAACAGCAGATTCACTAAAGGACCACCAATCGTATTTTTATGCCGAGCTCAATCGACTGAAGAACATTATGGATGAGTTAAGAAGTGACAAACCCCTTCTTATACTCCTCGACGAAATCTTGAAGGGCACAAATTCAACGGACAAGCAATCGGGATCTATCGCTCTTGTAAAACAGTTACTGCCCCATCCCTGCCTGGCGATGATTGCCACGCATGACATTGTACTCGGCGATCTTGAAAAGCAGTTCCACGGATACATCAAGAATTATCATTTCGAAGCCAATATCGAAAACGATCAGCTTTCCTTCGACTACAAACTCAAACCTGGTATTGCGCACACCATGAACGCAACGTTTCTGATGAAAAAAATGGGGATCATTCCGGGTGTTTAGGTGTTTACGTGTTTATGTGTTTACGTAGCGCCGCATAAGCTACGCACCTTGAAGTTCGGAAACCTAAACACGTAAACACCTAAACACCTAAACACTCTTTAAGCTTCTCCACAGCGAAGTCAATTTCCTCTTCTGTGTTGTATTTGCTGAATGAAAATCGCACGGCGCCTTTTTTGGAATCGGGGTACAGCGCTCCTAAGACATGAGAACCGTTCGTAGCTCCGCTAGAACAGGCGCTTCCACCGGAGGCTGAAATGCCGTGCAAATCGAGATTGAAAAGCAGCATGCTGTTCTGCTCTGATTCAGGTAGGCAAACGTTTAGCACCGTGTACAAACTTTTTTCGAGATTGGAGGACGTTCCATGAAATTCCACTCCAGGTATTGACGCCTTAAGTTTCCCAATCATCCTGGCTTTCAGTCCTGTAATGTATTTCTTGTGTTCATCCAAATTTTGATAAGCAAGCTCAAGGGCTTTTGCCAGGCCGATGATCCCATACACGTTCTCGGTACCGCCGCGCATATTTCTTTCTTGCGGGCCGCCGTGCACGAGTGATTGTATTTTTTTATCCTTCCGGATGAACATAAATCCCACACCTTTCGGTCCATGAAATTTATGGGCCGCTGCAACCATGCCGTGTACTTTAATTTTCCTTAAGTCGTGCACATAGTGACCGACGGTCTGAACGGTATCAGAGTGAAAATAAGCTTTGTGTTTCTGGCATAGGTCCCCTACCGCTTCAATATCCAACAGGTTTCCAATTTCGTTATTTGCATGCATCAGCGACACCAGCGCCATCGGGTGTTTATGCAGTAGGAAGTCGAGATGTTCCAAATCTATATTTCCATGCTTGTCTAATTTCACCAGGTCAAGATGAATATGCTTCTTCTTAGATAGATTGCTCAGTGTTTCCTCAACTGCGTGATGCTCTATGGGAGAAGAGATTATATTTTGAATACCGTAAGACATGACCGCCCCTGTAAGAATGGTGTTGTCTGCTTCCGTACCTCCAGAAGTAAAAATGATCTCACCCGGCGTGCAGTGCAGCAATTCACCTATTTTTTTCCGGGCTGATTCAATCGCGGCTCTAACCTTGCGACCATGCGCATGTGTGGACGAAGGGTTTCCATAATCGTCCAGCATAAAAGGCTTCATCGCCTCAAATACTTCGGGATCAAGGGGTGTTGTCGCGGCATTGTCGAGGTAAATGCGCATTGATTAAGCCATTGCCTTTTCGGTAATGATCTCCTTTATGTCGGTGATGATTTTTTTTGCCAAATTCTCGGCCTTAACTTCCAGATCAGATTCAGCATAAATCCGAATGATGGGTTCTGTATTTGACTTTCTCAAATGCACCCACTCATTGTCGAATTCAATCTTAACACCATCGATAGTATTGATCGGTTGCTTTTTATACTTTTTCTTTATTTCATCGAGAACTCTGTCGACATTAATATCGCGCGTAAGCTCGATCTTATTTTTCGAAATAATATAATTCGGAAATTTTGCCCGAAGCCTCGAAACCGGAATGCCTGATTTAGCCAGGTGCGTTAGAAATAACGCGATCCCTACCAGCGCATCACGGCCGTAGTGCAAATCGGGATAGATGACACCACCATTGCCTTCGCCTCCTATTACCGCATTACATTCCTTCATTAGCGTCACCACATTTACTTCTCCGACAGCTGCTGCAAAATATTCACCCCCAGCTTTCTCTGTAACATCACGCAATGCCCGTGTTGACGAAAGATTAGATACCGTATTTCCTTTTTTCTTTTTGCTTGCGTTCAATACATAGTCTGCAACAGCGACCAAAGTATATTCCTCCCCGAAAGGTGAACCATCTTCAGAAACCAGTGCGAGCCTGTCAACGTCGGGATCCACAACAATTCCTAAATCATATTTACCCTTTTTTATTTCACGGCAAATATCCATGATATGTTCAGGCAAAGGCTCCGGATTGTGTGGAAAATGTCCGGTAGGCTCACAGTACAATTCTTTGACAGTAACATTTAATGCCTTTAACAAAAGTGGAACAGCAATTCCGCCGCTGGAATTAACCGCATCTACAACCACCTTAAATCCTTTACTCTTTATTGCATCAACATCAACCAAAGGCAGTTTTAGAATAAGATCAACGTGCTTTTGAAGGTAAGTATCGTTCTTCGTATAGCTACCCAGTTTTGTGACGGGAGCGAAATCAAACTCTTCTTTCGCGGCCATCTTTAACACATCCTCACCATCTTTGGCAGAAATGAACTCCCCTTTTTCATTGAGGAGCTTAAGTGCATTCCATTGAACAGGATTATGGCTTGCAGTAAGAATAATTCCTCCGGAAGCCTTTTCCAATGGAACAGCAATTTCCACCGTAGGCGTCGTCGACAAGCCAAGGTCAACTACATCGATGCCCAATGCTTGCAACGTCGCTGTCACCAGAGAATTTACCATTTCACCGGAAGGACGTGCATCCCGCCCAATGACAACTTTGGTAGTACCTTTTTTCTTTTTTATCAGCGAGCCAAAGGCAGCCGTGAATTTGACAACATCAAGCGGGGTAAGATTCTCATTGGTGACTCCACCAATTGTTCCCCGAATTCCGGAAATTGATTTAATTAAAGCCACGATAGATCATTTGACGGCAAAATTAAAATAATAAAGTAATTCTTGCTGTGCTAAATTGATTCTTTCCAATCTAAGTTGGAATGGACCATTCACTTTTTCTTCACCGTTGGAAGTGGTTCGTTGCCAACAATCTCCGGATCACCGCACGCTGCATCACCAGGCTTCAATTGTTTGCCACAATAACCACAGGTAACGCCCTCTTTATTTAACCAGGGACTTTGAGACGCACAGGTTCCCCGAAATTCTCCGTTCTTAATAAACAGAAGCCGAACGGAAAGTAGTATAAAAAAAAGTGCAAAAATTCCGATGCTCAACAAGAAAACAGTCATTCGATCCTATTTTTAACTTTGTCAGACAGTGACAAATTTGTTAGTACATTCGACAAAAGTAACACATTATTTGAACAGCTTTTTACATGAAAAAGGTTCTTTCCACGCCAGATTTGACAAGAGAAGCAAAATTACAAGCTTTTGACCGGCTGCTCACCATAATGGATGAGCTACGGGAAAATTGCCCCTGGGACAAAAAGCAAACGCTGGAAAGTTTGCGTCACCTCACGATTGAGGAAACTTATGAGCTTTCCGACTCGATTCTTGAAGGAAATCTTTCAGAAATTAAAAAAGAGTTGGGTGACATCTTGCTGCATCTGGTATTTTATGCGCGCATTGCCTCGGAACTAAAAGCGTTTGACATAACGGATGTCCTAAACTCAATTTGTGATAAGCTTGTTGAGCGACATCCTCATATTTACGGGGATGTTGTAGCAAACGATGAGCAAACGGTAAAGTCGAATTGGGAAAAGATCAAGTTAAAAACAGGTAACAAATCGGTATTAGAAGGTGTTCCCAAGTCCCTCCCAGCCTTGGTGAAGGCTATTCGCATCCAAGACAAAGCCCGGGGTGTTGGATTTGACTGGGAGAAAAAAGAACAAGTCTGGCAAAAGGTGGAGGAAGAAATGCAGGAATTCAAATCAGAATTTAATGTTGAATCTTCGGAATCGATTAACGCGGAAAAAGCTTTGGCTGAATTCGGCGACTTACTTTTTTCCTTGGTAAACTATTCGCGTTTCATAAACATTGACCCGGAAGAGGCCTTGGAGCGCACCAATAAAAAGTTCATTAAGCGATTCCAATATCTCGAGTCTGAATCCGCAAAGGATGGAAAAAAAATGGGCGAAATGACCTTGGCTGAGATGGATGAATACTGGGAACGAGCGAAAACTAGTTTCTAGTTTCTAGTTTCTGGTTTCTTGTTTCTAGTTTCCGCCATTCTAGACGCGCAGAACGTTCAGCCTCACAACTAGAAACAAGAAACTCTAAACTCGAAACTATCTATTTAAGGCACCACTTCATCAACGGGCCGCTGGTCATGCTCGTGATGAGGGCCATAATGACGAGGGACACAAAGACTTTTTCGTTGATGAGTCCATTTTCCAAAGCAATCAAGCCGAGAATAATTTCCATTGCGCCTCGGGCGTTCATGCCAAATCCCGTCGCGATCGATTCCTTCCAGCTAAACCCACCTAACCTGGCTCCTAGACCGCTGCCAATAATTTTTCCTGTAAAAGCAATGGCGAGAATTACCAGCGTCAGAACTGCGTCAAAATTGGCGATAAAGTTTACCCTTAGCCCAATCGATACGAAAAAGAGCGGTGCAAAAATATTATTAATGAATTGATGCACGATCTCTTTGGCGCGTTCAGAAAAATGTTCCGAATCGCCAAGTGCGACGCCCATAATGAAGGCTCCGAAAATAGCATGAATGCCAATATATTCCGTGAAGGCGCCAGCCAAAAAACAAAGTGCTAACGAAATGGAAAGGACGCCACCGGGCCAGGCAAGTTTTTTATTAACCCAAGGAAGAATTCTATTCAGTAGACCTCGACCTATGGTGAGCATAAATGCCGCATATCCAATGGTTAGGATCACAGTATTAATTAGCGGCATAGATCCACCGCCTTTTCCAATCAATCCCAAAATTACCGAGAAGATCAGCCACCCAACCAGGTCGTCCACCATGGCTGACGCTACCACCAACAAGCCCATTCTTGATCGGAAAATATTAAGGTCCATCAGAATACGTACAATGACCGGCAAGGCCGTTATGGCCATCGCGGTGCCCATGAATAAAGCAAACGTGAGCCTCGCATTGACATCGTTGATCCCAAAAAATTCAGCGTAGAAATAGGGAAACGTAAACCCTATACTAAATGGAATCACCAGGCCAAAGACGCTCGTGGTGACGGCTTGTCTGCCTTGCTGCCAGACAATGTGCAAGTCAACTTCAAGTCCTGCGATAAAAAGCAACATGACTACTGCCACCTGCACAAATCCGGTGAGGACTATTCCGGCACCTGACGCCGGGGGAAACAATGCTTCAAACCATTCGGGTTGAAACATTCCCAACACGGTTGGGCCAAGCAAAATCCCCGCGATAATTTCCCCGATGACCGCTGGCTGATGAACTTTGCGCACTACTTCTGCAAAAATTCTTCCCATTACCAACATGGCACTTAGCTGAATCAGGAGATGCACTACGTCGGCATGGCTTAACTTACCCATGGACTACCTCCTTTCGCGGATGGATAATCAAAAGGTTGCAGGGCAGGTCGGCAAAAATATATTCCTGATCGTGGGTAAAGACGCGGTCGAAAAACGAAAATCTCCGTTCTGGTGCCCCCACAATCAATAAATCGGCTTGTTTGCGCTGGGTAAATTGAGTGAGCTCAAAGCCTGATTTTCCCGACACCAACTTGATGTTGACCTTGATGCCTTCGTGCGGAATTTCTTGAAGGATCTTTTCTACCGTTTCGATTTCTGATTGCACCAGTTTGTGACGCATGTCCTCATATTCCTGTTCACTGCACTGTTCTGCTGCCGTCATTGTGAGGCCATACATCTTTAGTTCCCGAACAATGTGCAGCCAGGACGATTGATCCTTCAAAGCGATGTGACACGCTACATGGAGTGACTGTTCAACATAGGGCCTATCGTCGGCTTCGACGACAATATTGTTGAATGGCTTAGGCGTTGGCGACGGATTTACCAACAACAATACGGAACAGTCTGCTTTACGAATGATTTTTCTGGCAATCGTTCCAAGATAATATTGCAGTATATTTTCCTTTTTCAACGCTCCTGCAATAAGCAAATCCACATTTTCTTTTTTACATATCGCAAGAATACGTTGACTAGGTTTACCTTCTTCCCAAAAAATCTTCACGTCAGCACTCGCATTCAATCCAGTTTGAATCAAAAGTTGGTTCAGTCGGGTGGCCTCCTTTTCTCCATGGGTACCCACATGAATGAGAATGAGCTCGGCACCCCACATTTCCTTCATTCGAGCGGCCTCAGCCAGGATGGCCTCAATGCGGGGTGAAAAAGCGACGGCAACCCCAATTTTTTTTATCGCGTTCATCATGTAAGGGGTAAGTTATTGATTTATTTAAAAATCAATCTCGTAAGACCAAAATTTCCCGCTATTCCAAGCGTTAAAGCCATTCCCAGAATGACCTTTCATATTTATGGGATTTAAACCAAAAACTTGCATGCATACCCTCCGGGTCGTTATATGATTGCACCTACATTCATGGGCCCTTAATTTTGTATAATTCAAAATGCTTAATATGTCATTAAAGCGCGCCATCAGGAACGTAATAATTGGGGATGACAAGTTTATTGAATCGTATAGCGAATACAGGCAGGTCCTCTTGTCAGGAGAATTTGCCATTATCGGTATCTTGTTTTGTATTGTCTCTGGTATTTTCAACTATTATATCGGCTATACTGAAGCACTTGTAGTGCTCGCAGTGACAGCATTTTTTTTCAGTGTCACGCTTCTTCTACACCGTCGTGGGAATCATTCGCTCGCGAATTATTTCCTGCTTGCAACGCTTAACATATCGGTCTATATTTTAGCTTCCAGTGAGTCTGCGAAGACCGGATCGTTTTTGTTTTTTATCGTCAGCAGCATTGCATCCTTTGCCGTCTTCAGCTATCATGAACGCTTGCTGTCAATACTTTTTGCAGTCTTTACTTATGTGCTTTTTGCTTTAGCCTACTTCGTTGATTTCAGTATCCTGCCTCAACGCGACTACAACGACGACATTCTTCTGTTTTCTATAGTCATCAACTTTTCGGCTGCACTACCCGCCACGGTCATGACCGTGTATTTGCTTAAAAGTCTAAATCATCACAATGCGTTGGAGCTGGTCGAAAACAACAAGCTGCTTTCAAAAACAAACGCTGAATTGGATAGGTTTGTCTACAGCACTTCGCATGACTTGCGTGCTCCGCTTTCGTCCATCATGGGATTGATTAACATAACGCTGGACAATCAAAACCCAAATGAAGTACGACGATACCTATCGCTGATGAAAGATCGCGTGCATTCTCTTGACCACTTTATTAAGGACATCACTGACTACTCGAGAAATAACCGGTTAGAAATCAAACGCGAACCGGTAAAGCTAAAAGACCTGGCACACGAAGTTTGGGAAAGTTTAAAATTTTCACCGGAAGCAGAAAATATCGATTTCCGCATAGACATCCCCGATGATATTTACATCGAGTCCGATAAAAGCCGCTTGCGCGTGATCGTTAGCAACCTGATCTCTAACGCCGTCAGATATCATGACCTTAAAAAAGAATCGAAGTATATCCGTTTGAATTATCAAATCAAGGGGCGCATCTCATATATTCAAGTCGAAGATAATGGCCAGGGAATCGCCTCTGAATATCACACCAAGATATTTGACATGTTTTATCGTGCCAATGAACAATCTAAAGGCACGGGATTGGGTCTGTACATCGTGAAAGAAGCCCTGGCAAAATTATCGGGCACAATCAAGCTTGAATCCACAGTTGGGGTGGGCACCACCTTTACCATTATGCTTCCGAACAGGCGATAGCGCCATTTTCTGAATACGATTCGGGGATTTAAGGTTAAAAAACTTTCAGTCATTACCATGTTGACTCTTCGCGAATATTATCTTTGCCCCTTATGGCAATTCAAGAAGACAATCTGTTTAAAAATGTAATCTCCCACGCCAAAGAGTATGGGTTCATATTTCCTTCCAGCGAAATTTACGATGGGCTTAGCGCGGTTTACGATTATGGCCAAAACGGCGCCGAATTAAAAAATAACATTAAAGAATATTGGTGGAAGTTCATGACGCTGCTTCATGACAACATCGTCGGCATCGACTCCGCGATATTTATGCATCCTACCATCTGGAAAGCATCGGGTCACGTCGATGCCTTCAACGATCCAATGGTCGATAATAAGGATTCCAAAAAAAGATATCGCGCCGACGTTTTGGTTGAAGATGCCATTGCAAAAATGGAAGAGAAAATTCAAAAGGAAGTTGAAAAAGCCGCAAAACGTTTTGGTGACTCGTTTGATAGCGAAATGTTTTTAAATACCAATCCTCGGGTCACCGAGTACAAACAAAAAATCAGTGAGACGAACACCAGGCTGAAATCCGCGATGGGCGGCTCGGACATGGCGGCAATGAAAAAATTAATTGAAGACCTTGAAATTTCAGATCCCATCTCCGGCACAAAAAACTGGACTGATGTGCGTCAGTTCAATCTGATGTTTTCAACGGAAATGGGTTCGCTTGCGGACGATACCAACAAAATCTATCTGAGACCAGAAACGGCGCAAGGCATTTTCGTAAACTTTCTTAACGTTCAAAAAACCGGAAGAATGAAAATCCCTTTTGGCATTGCGCAGATCGGGAAAGCGTTTCGTAACGAGATCGTCGCACGCCAATTCATTTTCCGTATGCGTGAGTTTGAACAAATGGAGATGCAATTTTTCGTGAAGCCAGGCGAAGAGATGAAATGGTATGAATTCTGGAAAGAAAAAAGAATGAAGTGGCATAAGGCATTGGGACTGGGCGATGATAATTACCGATATCACGATCACATTAATTTAGCGCACTATGCAAACGCGGCTTGCGACATCCAATTTAATTTTCCTATGGGGTTTAAGGAATTGGAAGGTATCCACTCAAGAACGGATTTCGATTTGAAGAGTCACGAGAAGTATTCCGGAAAAAAACTTCAGTACTTTGATTCCGAAGATAATCAGAGTTATATCCCATACGTTGTTGAAACGTCCGTGGGTCTGGACAGAATGTTTCTTTCCATCCTGGCTAAATCGTATAAAGAGGAAAAACTCGAGGACGGTAGTGAACGTGTAGTCCTAAGGATACCAATACCGCTTGCTCCCGTCAAAGTCGCCATACTGCCATTGATTAAAAAAGATGGTCTTCCAGAAAAAGCGATGGAAATCATGAATGAGCTCAAATATGACCTTCGCTGCTTCTACGAAGAAAAAGATGCAATCGGAAAACGTTATCGTCGCCAGGACGCAATAGGGACTCCATATTGCGTCACGATAGACCATCAAACATTATCAGATAACACGGTAACGATTCGCGATCGCGACACCATGAAACAAGAGAGAGTAAAGATCGGTGATGTAAAATCTCAGCTGATCGAGGCGTGTTCGATCAACAATGTACTCAGGAAGATTTAGCAATGATGGCATTCATCGTGCTCCTGGGCGTAGGTGCATTCATTTTATACAGATTTAACAGCCAGATCAAGGAAGGATATGCCTATGCCGGTCGGGCGGCCGCTCCGTTGCGATCAAAAGTATTGCCGGTCCCCCAGGCTTACCGGGATATTCTTCAAAAGTATTTTCCATACTATAGCCAGCTCGACAATTCCGCTAAAGAAAAGTTCGCTCAAAAAGTTTGCTTTTTCATTTACCAGAAAAGATTTATTCCCAGGAACGTGGATGTGGTTACAATTGAGGCAAAAGTTTTGATTGCTGCAACAGCAGTAGAACTAACCTTTGGCTTGAATGAAATTTACTTACAACATTTTAATAAAATATTGGTATACCCGAACGATTATTATTCCTCCATCACCAAACGTTATCATAAAGGTGAAGTCAATCCACGGTTTGGCATCATTGTGATATCGTGGCAGAGTTTTATTGATGGATTTATTGATCCCACAGATGCAGTCAACCTTGGTCTTCATGAAATGGCTCATGCGCTTCGACTTGAAAATGTAATTCGCAGTGAAGAGTACCATTTTTTTGACGAAGCTTTGGTGGAAAAGTTCGACGAGCACGCCCGACAGCTTTGCCGCGTTGTTAACTGGAGTGAAACTTTCTTTCGCCCCTATGCCTGCGCCAACGAACATGAGTTTTTTTCGGTGGCAGTTGAAAATTTTTTCGAACGACCCCATGAATTTAAGGCTTCAATGCCGGACCTTTATGCAATAATGTGTGGACTTTTAAATCAGGATCCGAGCCTCTTGCCTGCACCAAAACCCCTTTAAAATCTCATTAGCTTTGAACTGGAATAGCCTTCTATCTTCTCAACGATCCGGACAAAAAATACTTGCCGCCGAACAATACCGCAGTGCTTTTGAACAAGATTATGATCGTATAATTTTTTCGCATCCATTTAGAAGGTTACAAGATAAAACACAGGTTCATCCCCTTCCAGAGCAGGATTTCGTGCACACGCGATTGACGCATAGCTTAGAAGTCTCCAGTGTAGGACGTTCGTTGGGCAAGCGGGTAGGAGAAGTAATTTTGCAGCGTAATCCACATCTTCAAGGAGATTTTTCGCTCTTTGATTTCGGCGCGATTGTCGCCGCCGCGTCCCTCACACATGATCTAGGCAACCCTCCCTTCGGTCATGCCGGAGAAGATGCGATCTCAGACTTTTTTGCTCATCAGGCAAACGGCCAATATTTCAAACAAAAGGTTGAACCAGAGGCGTGGGCTGACCTAATCAAATTCGAGGGCAATGCTCAGGGTTTTAGGATCCTGAATAAAAATAAATTTGGGCTGAAGCTGACGTTCGCCACCTTAGGAGCATTTACTAAATATCCATGTACTTCATATTTTCCAGCGCGGGATAAGACTAAGCGCAGCCAGAAAAAATATGGCTTCTTCCAAACGGAAATGTTACGCTTCGCGGAGGTAGCCTCAGCGTTGGAGCTCGGGCAGGTGAACGCGGGAGCGTGGAAACGGCATCCATTAGCTTTTTTGGTAGAAGCGGCAGATGACATTTGCTATAGTATTATTGACCTCGAGGATGGATGTAGTTTAGGGTTAGTAAGTTACAACGACGCAAAGGCCCTTTTCGAATCTGTTATTTCTAAAAGCAAATCCAAACTTGGTAAACTGGAATCCATTGGCAGTCAGGCCGAAAGGATCGGATACCTGCGGGCCCTGGCAATAGCTGACCTGATGGATGAATGTTCGGCTCTTTTTCTCGACCATGAAAAAGATATTCTAAATGGAAGCTTTGATCAGGCGTTGTGCGACGAATGCCCCGCGAATGATTCTCTCAAACAAATCATTAAAATCTCAATAGAGAAAATCTACCGCGCGAGAAGTGTCGTGGAAATCGAAGCTGCCGGACATGAAGTGATTCCGGGGCTATTGGACGAATTTACGCAGGCAGGTGTTCATATGATGGAACAGAAAATATCTCGCAAATATGGCAATCTTCAGAAGCTCCTCCCTCCCGAAATCACAACGAACGTAAAATCCAATCCTGGTAATTACTACCTGATGCTACGCGATATTGTGGACTTTATTTCAGGAATGACCGATCGTCATGCGATTTCCCTATATCGTAAAATCAAAGGAATGAGTCTTTAAAAGGAATTAGCAAAATAGATTTATTTGTTACTTTCGTTTTGAAATAGATTCCCTCATTGTGTGGTCATGGTAAATACGTTTCAAAAGAACATCATTTACTTCGTGGTAATTTTGATCGGCTCGCTGCTCCTGACTGATATTTTGCTCACGCGACGCAACAATGCGATCATAAAGGGGAATAAGGACCTTCAAATTCAAAGCGAATCGATTAAAAGGTATCACGATCAAATCGGCCGTGTCATTATACATTCGCTGGATATTGGTCTTCGGGGATACGCAATCGGCAAAGACGAGCGGTTTTTAGCACCAATGAATCACGCCCGGGCATGGAGTGATAGCATTTTTTCCAATGTCGAGATCCCACTCAGGAAAATGAATTATGATATGGCAAGCTATCTTGCTTTGAAGGATTCTGTCAAAGCCTACGCAGAATATTGTTATTACCTGAAGGACCTCTTAGATGAAAACAAAACGGAGGAATTTTTGAGATTATTTAGAAGTGATAAGGGCGCGACATTATGGGCTCAATATCTTGAGTCAGAAGAAAAAATTCTTGCTTTTACCGGGAAAGTGGCGGACCAGGCCCAAGAGAGCTACGAAAAAGCCATGAGCCGTAATCAAACCCTTCAGATCGTTCTCTTCTTAATATGTTTTCCTACACTATTGTATACCGCCTATTATACTGGCAAAAC
>Ga0157380_10002351_pt1 | contig 12711 bp, 16 predicted proteins | sample S35metaG_FD_119757 | JGI IMG/M metagenome (GOLD analysis project Ga0157380, IMG submission 119757) | Switchgrass rhizosphere microbial communities from Kellogg Biological Station, Michigan, USA - S3-5 metaG | ecosystem: Host-associated > Plants > Roots > Rhizosphere > Soil | place: USA...
CCAGGGTTTCAACGGAGGTCAGTTGCTTGATGAGTGCGTGGCGTTTGGCCATGCGCTGGCTGCCCAACGCCAAGGCTAGCGTCACAGTGGGGAGCAGTCCTTCCGGCACGTTCGCTACGATGATGCCGATCCCGAAGATCGCGCTGACCCAGAAGCCCAAGCCCATTGAGACGCCGATGGCAAAAAAGATTCCACCCATGGCGAGCGACAGCAGCGCGACTACATGGGTGACCTTCGCGATCTCTTTCTGCAGGGGGCTGAGGCCTGTCTTCACGCTTGTGGAGAGGCGAGCGATCTTGCCGAATTCCGTCTGCATGCCAGTGGCGAACACCACTGCCCGACCTCTTCCGGAGAGCACGGGGGTGCCGGCGAATACGAGATTGGGAATGTCCAGGAGATCTCCATCGGTGACCGACTCCGCTGTCCGTCGCTTCGGGTAGGATTCGCCTGTGAGAGAGGAGAGGTCGACACGCATTTCGGCTGCTTCGATGAGCCGGGCGTCGGCAGGGACCTGTTCTCCCTCCTCGATCACGAGCACGTCACCTGGTACGATCTCATTCCGCGGTACGTCACACGGTTGGTTGCTTCGCAGCACCCATGCCCTGGCAGGGAGGAGTCTATGGAGGGCGTGCACCGCGCGCTCCGCTTTATACTCCTGAAAAAAAGCGAAGCCGGCATTGATGATGATCACACCGAGGATCGCCCAGCCGAGGGTGGCCATCCCTTCGCCCGGCTTCATGAATTCTGCCGTGAAAGCCAGGGCGGTGGCGATCCAGAGCAACAGGGCCAGGAAGTGAGTGAATTGGCGGAGAAACCCTCGAATCAATGAGTAGTGACTCGGCACCTCCAGAACGTTGGGGCCATACCGACCGAGCCGCTGCAGCGCCTCTTCGGGCGACAAGCCGCCGTCCCCTGTCTCCAGGTGTTTGAAGATTTCATCAACTGTCAGCTGGTGGAGGGGTGATTCGTCCCGGTCAGGCACGCGCGCCTCGCACGATCAGGACGGAACACGGTGCGTGTCTCAGGAGACTCTTCGAGACGCTGCCGAGATAGAGCCGCTCGTTCTTGGTCAATTCACGAGACCCGATCGCCAGGAGGTCGGCATGATCCGCCTCTACCTGTGTGACGATCGTGTCGATCACGTGGTCCATTTTCACGTCACTGACGACGGCGTAGCCATCTTTCAGGAATTCATCCCGCATGGTCGTGACCAGTTGCGTGGCGCGCTCGAGGACCGGCAGTTCCAATGCTGCGACTTGGGATTTGGACAGGTATCGAACGGCCAAGTCGGTCACCGGTCTCTCGGCCGAGGAGAGGATGGTGGTCGTGGCTGCTTCCGGAAGAATGCGGGATCGAAGAAATCGAGCGGCGGCTCGGGAATGTTTGGAGTCATCAACTGCGAGGACCACACGCGTCAGCTGCAGCAGCGGCTGTTTTACGATGAGGATAGAGCAGGGGGCGATCGATGCAATCTGCCGAGAGATGCTTCCCAGCAAGAACCCTCGAATGTCGCTCAACCCGCGGGATCCGAGGAGGATGAGATCGGCCTTCACACGCCGCGCCTGTCGCGCGATTGTCCTGGCGACGGGGCCGTGGGCTAAGACGCAGTGGAGCGTGGTTCGAGGGCCGGTCGTGGCCTGTCCAAGCGCGACTCGAGTTGATCGCTCCGACTCGCGGAGGAGGACTCCACCGGCCTTGTCCATGGCGGCCAAAGCGCGTTTTCCCGCCACGGGATTCCCGCCTTTGCCCGCTCGGAGGGCCGACGGATCGACCACATGGAGAAGTATCACATGCTCCGGCTCACGATCGGCGAGCGCCTCGAGTGCCTGTACCCCCCACCTTGAGCATTCAGACCCATCCACAGCACAAAGAATTCGCATGACGGATTCCCTTTCTCAATGACAATGCCGGCCAAGAATGAGCGGACCCTTCCGGGTATCAGTTCTGCATTGGATATGCCTGTGAAGTGGAAGAATAAGGAAAGGGAATCAGCCCATTCCAAAGCCCGCATTATCCATGAGCTCTTCGATGGGCCAGGGGTTCGAATGAGAATCGTCGTGCCGGTTCATACGAATGGTGCGGCGTTTTGCAGCAGAGAGGAAATCTCCACTGTGGTGATTGGCGTCAGTGTATGTGCGCGATGAGCGGGAAAGGCGGGACGGGCGAGACGCGAGGGTTCGAGGTCCGAAGTCCGGGGTTTTCGGAACTTCAAACCACACCTCGAACTTCAAAGTTCAGATCGCGCCTTTCCCGTCTGTCCTGCCAGTCTCGCTCGGCTAGCTAGGTCAATTGTAAGGAGGGGAGACATGCCGACAAAGAAGAAGCCCAAGAAGGCCAGGACACGAACGAAGAAAGATTTTGACGTGATGACGGTCAAACAGGTCATGCAGAAACAGGTGCAGGCGGTTCATCTCAAAACGAAAGGCGATGTCGTCGCGTCGCTCATGGTCGAGGGATTCGGGGCTTTGCCCGTGGTGGATGCCAAAGATAAACTTCTGGGCATCGTCAGCGAACATGATCTGCTGGCCGCCATGGATGACGGACACAAGCTTGGCGCCGTTGCCGCGGGCGACATCATGACATTTAACCCCTATTCGATCCGCCTGGAAACTACGCTTCCGACGCTGGTTCATGTGTTCAGAGCCAGCGATTTGATTCGTGTGCCGGTGGTGGATGCCAAAGACAAACTTGTGGGCATCATTGCTCGACGGGATGTGCTACGTGCCTACCTTGCAGCTGGGCGCGCAGGATGCTGAAAATGACCCCCAGCTTCGTTCTCAGTCGCGTGCCTCCCTGCGACTTACCGCAAGGGTACGCCTCAGTCGTCCCGCTCCCTGCGGCCTTGCTGGGATGTCATTTTGAGCATCCTGCGGGAATGCGTTCCAGTTTTTCAAGGGTCCTAGATAGCTGAGAAGAAGGAGGGTCTATGCGACAAACGGAGTTTCTTGCGACGGCCTGCGACCCGAAGACATTAACCGTGGGGCAATTGATGCAGGACGCGGTCTTTACCTGTGGCTCCAGGACCGATGCCTTGACCATCAGTCGGCTGATGACTCAGCGAAACTTTGGGAGTCTGCCGGTGGTGGAAGAGGATCGGACTTTGGTCGGCCTTGTCAGCGAGTATGATCTGCTTCAGGCGATGATCGAGGGGCGGGATTTGCGAAAGGTGATGGCCGTCGAATTGATGAGCACCTACCCGGTCACGGCCACTGAGGATATGAAGTTGGAGGAAGTCGCCAATCTGTTGCAGGATCGCTACATCACGCGGGTGCCTGTGGTTCGGAACGGCAAGCTCGTCGGTATCTTGGCAAGGCGCGATCTGTTGTTTGGATATATGAAAGCGTCGCAGTATTGGTCTTAACTGGCTGTTGAAAAAACCCGCCAGCTTCGTTCTCGCATCGTTCAGGCCCTCAACGGGGACCCGGCCGCCTCACCACTCGGCGGCGCGCACAGACGTGGTGCTCCTCGTCGCACTGTGCGCCCCAAGGGTACGCCTCCGGGTCTTCGCTCGCTGCGGCCTTGCTGGACGGTCTTTTTGAACAGCCTGCGGGTATCAAGGACCAGTACGGGATGCCGAAGGATCTTGAACTGTTCGTCGCGGAGAGATTGATCGAGTGAGTGTTAGGAAGTGAGCCAGACGAAGCGAGTGTGATCCCACTCGGGTCCTATCTGCACGCAGTGTTCAAAAACCTCTCTCCAACTCAAGACTCGAACTGTCGATTTTTCTAGGGCTTTGACGTATCCTTCCGCCTGTTTCAAAACGAAATGTTATTGGAGGTGGGCTATGAAGAAAATTTTCCCTCTCCTCTTGATCACGGTCTTGATCCAGACGACCGTCTCAGTGTGGGCAGAGCCGCAAGATGTAAAAGTCACCGCTGTGATGAAAAGCTCAACAACGATCAACGGCCAGAAGATTGAATATCCAAAAACCGATAAGGCAGAAATGGCCTCAATCCTGGTCGAGATCCAGCCGGGGAAGGAAAACGGTCGCCACATGCATTCAGCCCCAACCTACGTCCATGTTCTTGAGGGAACAATGACGGTGGAATTTGAGGATGGCTCTCGTCAGACATTTAAGGCAGGGAGTGGGTTTTTAGAGGCGATGAACACCTTGCATAGCGCAAAGAATTTAGGCGAAGTGCCGTTGAGATTATTGGTTGTTTTTGCAGGTGAAGAGGGTAGGCCAAATCTTATCAGGCCCGAACAACATCAGACATCGGACACGACAAAATGATTCTTATACAGTTGTTTTTGAGTCGGCCGTTGTCGAGAGTGTAAACAGAATGAACATGAGGCGTTGTGGTGATCGAAAAGACAGAGGATTGTGATCGCAGAGATTTTTCATCTAGCCTTCAGAAAGAAAGCGCCAGTACCACTTGCCAGAGAGCCGCACATGACCAAGATTAAACCTTCGGCCTCTCGAGTCGCTGTAACTGATGGTCCAGGCGGACTCGGTCTTCTCATTCCTCCAAAACGTAACTGGTTTATCATCTTGTTTATGGGATTCTGGCTGTGTATGTGGGCAATTGGTGAGACTATGGTTCCCATTCAGTTCTTCAAAGGCGAGATCCCTGGAGTAACTGAGATTTTTGTTCTCGCGTGGTTGGGGGCTTGGACGGTTGGTGGAGCGTTTGCCATCTATCTGTGGTTCTGGAATCTGATGGGGCGACAGATCATTACCATGCACGGACAGACCCTGACGACACGCAGAGATATTGGTGGCTATGGGTTTGATAAGCAGTATGATCTCACACAAGTTCGTGACCTGCGTGTAAGTGCGATGGGATTTAAAGCCTGGGATTACTCTGCCAGCCTGGAGTTCTTGGGGCTGGGAGGCGGGCGGGTCGCCTTTGATTATGGCGCCAAGACTTATCGGCTTGGCGCTGGACTGGACGAAGCAGAGGCCAAACTCGTGGTAGGGAAGATGACAGAGCGCTATTCTTCAATTGCGAAGCGTGGCCGCACCCACAGTTAATACCCCCCCCCCTAAAAACTTCCTACTGCGATATCTCGACATGTATCCGTACAGCTCATTCTCAATTGCCTCTCATGCCGCATCCGGCCTAGTCCATTTGACGCCGAAAAAATTGCGAAGATAGTCCACTGTCGAGAGCCGATTGGGCTTATTTTTTGCTCAAGCCCACCTCACTCCAACTCATTGCTGTCTACTCCAGCCAAAGTGAACGGGACTCTTCCAGCTTTTGTGGCCGGCAATCGCCGCCCTGATCAGACCCACCATTCCAGTATCAAGTTCACAGGTCTCTATGCGTCTACCCACCATTCACAAGTAGTTCCGAGATCCAGCGGCGAGAGCCAGCACGCGGGGCAGCGAACCGCCTGCCCATTTGCCCCCGTCACACAGAGGAACAGGTGGGAGAGGACTGGCCAGAAGATAGGTGATCCCTCAACGTCTCCAGGTTCCCGATGACCACCGTCTGATCATTCTCGACAAAATCGAATCGCTGGACAAAATTGAAAACAAAAATGCAACAGGGCGTACAGGATTGTACGTATAAGTAGTCACCACAGTGCTAAGTTATTGATAATGCGACATTTGCAACCTTGGATCGCAAATTGCTCTCTCCTCGCGCAAGTTCACTTTCACAATGAGGGAGAAAATAATCATGGAATGCCCGAAGTGCAAAGGATTGATGATGTTGGAACGCTTCTCGGATTTCTTCCTGGCCTTCTATGCGTGGAAATGTATTAACTGCGGAGCGGTCATCGATCGAACGATCTCCAACAATCGGAGAAACAGCCTCGCAGCGAAAGCGGCGAAAGAAGTCGAAGCTGCCACCGTATAACACTCCGACATATGGACAGCGGAGTTCCGGCATGGGCAGACTCGGACTCCGAGGACTTACGGACTAGAACCTTTCCAGGGCTTGCAGGCAACGGTCACTTGTGATGTAGAATCCCGACGACAGCTCATGTTCGAATCCTCTGCTTCGTCCTTTCCCCTCGCTCCCATCCCCCGATGATCTTGTGATGCACGCCTCTATCCTGGCGCGGCGCGCCGGTGTGGCGTCGACTGTATAGTTCCACGAAACGGGACTTATTTCTCTTTAGTCTTTTTCTCTTTGCATGGCGCCGGACGGCTGAGTTCCGCCGGTAATTTCGTCTGCTCGTCCACGCAGGCTGTACCGAGTTGAGCCTGTGTCAGCCCTGAGACAGAAGACAGGTTGGCTCCATGCAGCGTCACGCGGCGGAGGTCTGCTGCGCCGAGTTGCGCGCCGGTGAGATTGGCTCCAGATAACGTGGCGCCCCGGAGGTTCGCTTCTTGGAGGTTGGCATGGGTGAGATTTGCACGGGTGAAGTTCGAACCGTTCAGGTCCGCTGCCACGAGGTTGGCCGATTCCATGGTCGTCTCATTGAATTGTGCGTGATGGAATTGGGCGTTCGGTGCGTAGATCTCGCTGAGGTTTGCCTTGGTAAAGATGGCGCCGACTCCACGTGCGCCGATCAGCACAGCTCGATACAATTCGACATCTCTCAAATCCGCCTGGTCCAGGACGGCCGTATACAAAATCGCCATCCGAAGTTTGCCTGACTGTACCTTCGCCTTAATCAACTGCGCTCCTTCCAGATTGGCCCCCTCCAGATCGGCCTGCTGCAAGCCGGCCGAACGGAAGTTCGCGTACCGCAGGTCCGCCCCGCGGAGGATGGCCTCGCGCAGGTTGGCTCCTACCAGACTGGCGCCGTCGAGATAGGCGCTTTCTAAATCTGTTTCAACCATCAGGGCTCCGTCGAGCTGCGCGCCGTCGAGGAGTGCTCCTTGCAGATTAGCCTGTTGAAGGTTGGCGTTGGTCAAGATGGTTCGGCGGAGGTCGGCCCCCATCAGATCAGTCCCTGCCAGGATGGCCCGAGCGAGGTTGGCGCCGTAGAAGTAGCTTTCGACGAAGGAGGCGTTGGTCAGATCAGCCGAGGCGAGGTCTGCTCCTTCAAAATGGGCCCGTTCGAAGGTGGATTCGCGCAGTTGTGCTCCGGTTAAGACGGCGTTATAGAGTGCCGCTTCATCGCCGATCGCACGGAACAGATTGGCGTGAGGCAATCGTGCATGCCTGAGATCGGCTCCCGCCAGGTTGCTGTCTTTCAAGTCGGCTCTTGTGAGATCGGCTCCCGCGAGACTCGCCTGCGACAAATCACTTTCACGCAGATTCGCCTGGCTTAGGAGGGCCCCTTCCCGTTGCCCCCGTTCCAGATCCGCTCCGGCGAGTTTCGCCTGGCGTAAGTCCGCCTGGCACAGATCTGCTCGTTGAAACTCATGATTCTCACGGTGTTCGAGCCACTGTCCGTGCGATTCCACGATCGCCTGCAGCTGCTTGGGCGGAACGGTTTTCTTTTTGTATGTGCTCTCACAGCGGGTGGGTTGACTGTTTGCCTGGCTTGGCTCTGTCGCATGGGTGATGGCCGGCAGGGCGAAAACGAGCGATGCCAGGATTGTGGCTAGGACGGCGTGTTGTGTCATTCTGATTCTCCGAAATGATCTGTTTGATCTGTGGAAGTCGACAGTTTCAACGCGCTTGTTGGGCCAACAGGCGGATGTAGGCCACCACATCCTGCATTTCCCCATCCGTCAGCCGGCCTCGCCACGAATGCATAGGACTGAAGACGACTCCGTGTTCAACGGTCCTCAATAGCTCTTCGTCGGATTTCAGAAAGGAGGAAAAGCGGTGAAAGTTGGCCGGCGCGACCTTGAGATCCTTCGCGTCCGGTCCATCCCCCCAGCCTCCGACACCGTGGCAGGCCTGGCACTGGCGTTCATACACGGCTTTTCCGCGTGTGCTATCGGACGGATATTCTTGAGCGCGGAGGAGAGGAGCGAATAAGAAGCCGATGAGGCCCAAGATCAGAGTGACTGTCATGCTTCGGGAGAAAATACGCATCACGCCTCCTAAACAGCTGTGGAAAACTTCAGGTCTGTCTGGTTCATCTGGTTTGTTTTGTTTATCGGGGTAGTTTCACTCAACCAAAAAAACCAGACAAACCAGATAGACTAGATAGCGGTCTTCTTACGCTGGAGGTCATTTTCAGCATGCTGCTAGCTTTTCTTGGTTGTGTGGGCCACAAACGACGAATAGAGCTGCTGCATCTTGGTGCTGCTGCACTTCGGGCATTTCACGTTGGCGGATTCATGTTCCTTTAGCGTCAATACCACCAACGATTCCTTCCCGCAGTCGAGGCATTTGTAGTCATACATTGGCATGGCTATTTCCCGTTTTATGTGAGGCCCGCTTCTCGTAGTTCTTTCGAAGTTCGATGGCCATGGCATCGAACGCGGTTCTGATGGCTTCTTCGAACGTCTTGTCTTCCTTGCGGGCCGTCATGGTTTGGCGGCCAGGGAGCGTGACGACGATGAGCGCCTCGGCGACGTTAGCCAGCTTTTTGTGGTGAAGATTTTTTGTCAGGGTGACCCGCCCATGAATCAGATCCTGGTGCCTCCGTTGGAGATCTGCCATGCGGGATTCAATCTCACTTTTCCAGCGAGCGGGCATTCCGACGTTTCTACTTTCAATTTCCAGTTCCATGCTGCCTCCAAATTGTTTATTTGGTCTGTTTGGTTTGTCTGATGTTTTGGTTGAACGAAACCAGTCAGATCAACTACACAAACCAGATCGACCAGCTAACCTGCTGCTGGTTGATATCAGCAAGCGATGTGCCGCACGTTCTTGGAGTCGGAGGTATGAGGCAAGGGGGTATGGACTTGAGAGTTTTCCCTTTCAATCCTGGTCTGGCGGTACCCGCCCGGGTGTGAAGTGTCGCATTTTTCCTCACCGGCACTCTTGGTAGTGAAGCTCAATGCGCCAGTTCACGTTGAGACGAATGGGTGAACATGTTCCCTGCTAACCGTACTCCACAGAGACACGCGCACGATCTATCGGAAGCACAAAGGAACCTCTCGCCATCGTCCTGAAGATCCGTCTTCGCGCTCCTCCGCACACTCTAGTGTCCCTCCCCAGTTGACTCGATTGGCCCTGTAAATTTACTTTGCGGATGCATATTAGTCTGTGGAGTTTTTCGGTATGATGACTCCTATGTCACCAGATCTGCTGGAGTTTGCACCGGCTGCTTTGCTCCGCAATCCGCATTTCATGACGGTCCTTCCAGGCTGTTGGCCTCGCCGAGCACTCCTTGCCGGGGTCCCGACCGAGTCGCGGCTCTTCACCACCGAGCCGCACACCCAGCTCCTTGGCTACTGCCACTGGCAGCCGCACCGCACCGCGTGCCGGACCGTAGTACTCGTGCATGGCCTCGAAGGCTGCAGTGAGTCTCACTATATGCGCGGAATTGCCGCGAAAGCCTATCGCGCGGGATTCAATGTCGTCCGAATGAACCAGCGTACGTGCGGCGGGACCGAACACCTGACGCCGACGCTGTACAACAGCGGCTTGAGTCAGGACTATCGAGCCATCGTCCACGAATTGGCGTGCGTGGACGGACTCGATCGCATCTGGGTTGTCGGCTACTCGTTGGGAGGGAATCTTGTCCTAAAGGCAGCCGGGGAAATCGGTTCGTCAGAATCGGCGTTGGCCGGCGCGATCGCGGTCTGCCCGACCATCGATCCGATTCAATGCGCCAAAGCTTTGGAAGCACCTCGGAACTGGATTTATCACCATCATTTCTTGACCCAACTCAAAAGGCGTATGCGACGGAAGGCGAGGCTCTTTCCCGGCAAGTGGGATCTCGCCGGACTTGACCGTATTCGCATCCTCAGCGAATTCGACGACCGGTACACAGCTCCCGACGGGGGATACGCCAGCGGAGCTGAATACTACGATCGCGCAGGCGCATGCCGCGTGGTCGATTCTATCGCCGTCCCCACCCTGATCATCACGGCCCAGGACGATCCCTTCATTCCCTACTCCATGTTTACAGTGCCGCTGATTCAGCGCCACCCGATGATTCGAGTCATCGCACCCCGTCACGGAGGCCATTGCGGGTTCTTTCGCTGGGTGCCCAACGGTGAAGATCCTTACTGGGCCGAGAATCGCATTGTGGATTTCCTGCAGGAAGTGGATTACCCCAGCTGATGTGGCAACGCTGGTTCTTGTTCTTCACGATCCATTGCCCATGGTGTTCGATAAGTCGCCGCATGGCCACCGCGATAAGCGGGGCCCTGAGAGTATCGTGGTCGATCCACGCCGTCAGTTCTGCTTGCCGCACCGCCGCTGTCTTCGACCAGGTCCATTGCGGGCTAAGTCAGCGATTCGACGGCAAGGCGTAACCGCTCAGTCAGCGCTGCCACCGCCGCAACCGGCTTGTCCTTGGCTTGCCTGACGGCTATTGGCTCACCGACGATCACGCGCAAGCGCGGGAACCCTATTCGGTTATGCGAGAGGGCTCTGGCTGTGCCTACGAGGTGGACCGGCACAAGCGGCGCACCTGTCACGAGTGCCATGTGCGCAGCACCCCGCCGCCACACACGGTCGCCGCGAACGGCGCCCTGCGGAAAAATCACGACCGCCTGTTCTGAAGCGAGCGCCTGCAACACCCGCGCGGCAGTGAGGTAATCGGCGCGGTTACGTTCGACCGGGATCGCTCCGAGGCCGTCAAGCGCCCACGCGAGCAGTCTGGACTGCCAGAGCTCCGCCTTCGCAATGAAGCGCAGTTCGCGAGGAATCGCCGCCCCTAAGACGATGCCGTCGAGCACCGACTCGTGATTCGGAGTGACGATCGCAGGCCCGGTCGCGGGAAACCGATCGGCGCCGACCACTTCAAGGCGATAGACGGCGCGCACCAAGCCGCCGAAGAAACGGCGAACCTTCGTGTAGGTCTCACCGGAAGGCGCCTCATGAGTGGTTTGCCCAATCGTTTCCGTCAGAGACACAAAACACCTCAAGTGCTTGCAGGCGGATTACAGTGAGTGCCGTGCAAGCCCGCGAACAGCAAGTGATATGCCGGATGAGTCCGATGAAGTCACATCGTGAGTATTTTGTTGATCCAACATGGGCTTGCCTTGGGAGGAAGCCGATATAGAGACGTGTTTCTGTCTCCATCCTGGAGAAAAACGCCTCAACCACACTCCTCGGACTGTCGCCCCGTGCTACAGCGGCGGGAAGATACGGCTCTCTGGCGCTGAGATGTGTCCAGAAATGAGAAGACACGTGCGCATGACCGTTGGCTCGTGATGCGTCGGTTGTGAGCGACGCGCAGGAAAGGTGAAACAAGCTACATGGGCGGAAGCAACGTGTCAGGCAAGAGGAGGCGTGTGACGTTCGTGGCTCGAAGCTACGAAAGCCCCACATCTCGATCCCGCACGTCTCGGTTTTCCCGCATGCTTCTTAATGAAACGCCAGCACCGGGCACGGCGTTTTGTGTAGCACCGCATGAGACACGCTGCCGAGCGCGAACCGAGTGATTCCCTGCCGGCCGCTTGTGCCCATCAGGATCAGATCCGATCGGAGAGTGGCGGCTTCTTGGAGAATCATGGTAGACGGTGTCCCGACGACGACGACTCCATGCGCCTGATAACCTATGGCGCGCAGACGTTCTGCCACACCTTCGAAGTAGCCGGCTTGCTTCTCCAGAATTTCGGTAGAGGCAGCGGCAGCATCAGCATTACCAGGCCATGGCGGCTCTGTTGAAGGCAAGACGGTCAGTAGCGTCAGCTCAACCGTATCGTGAAACGGCTTGAGTTGTAGAAAACGAATAGCGGATTCTGTGTCGGACGGACCTTGAAGCGGCAGCAGGATCTGTTTCATGGTTTTGACCGGGCCGTTCACGATCAATGTGGCGCAGTGGGCGAGGGTGAGGATGCGGTGCGACACACTCCCGAGCAAGCGCTCCTTGACGGGACCAAGACCCCGTGCTCCCATGACGATGAGGTCGACTTTCTGTTCCTCAGCCATCGACACGATCTCTTCTGCGGGAGGTCCCATTCGAAGGTGTTTCGTTGAGGGGCCTGCGTCCAACGGAAGGAGAGACTGCACTCGATTGAGCAGCCGATCCCCGTCCTCCCGCATGCTTTGCTCAAGGGTCTTATAGATCTCCTCAGCCACTTCCGGCAGCATCATCGGATAGGCGGGCCTCGGAACGTTCAATGCGTGAAGGAGGGTAAGCTGCTCTGCGCGGGCCAAGTATTTCAGGACATGAACGGCCTCATAGGAATTATCCGATCCGTCTACCGCGAGTAATGTTTTCATCGAAGAGACTCCTTTGTTTGCGCACCTGTGTCCCCGTGTTGGGCAGGATGAAGGTGTTGCAGAAACCAGATGAGAGCATGTTCCGCAACCTCTTCGAGCGTGCCGGACTCTTCGAAGAGATGCGAGGCACCCGGCACAATTACCAGACGCTTTGGACAGGAAAGGAGTCGGTAGGCTGCCCGGTTCATTTCGATGACCGGTTCGTCGTCGCCACCGACAATCAGCAGCGTCGGCGCGGTGATCGACGGGAGATAGGCTTCAGCCAGATCCGGTCTGCCGCCCCGCGACACGACAGCCCGAATCGATGAGGGATCGCGGGCTGCCGCCTGCAGGGCCGCGCCGGCGCCGGTACTCGCGCCGAAATAGCCGATGCCCAGGCCCTTCGTCTGATCGTCCTGTTCAAGCCAGGCCTTGGCCAATAGAACCCGATCTGCCAGCAGGTCGATGTCGAAGACCTTGCGGCGGTCCTCGGCTTCATCGAGGGTCAGTAGATCGATCAGGAGCGTGGCCACCCTTCCTTGTTGGAGATGGCGGGCGACGAAATTATTGCGAGGGCTGAATCGCCCGC
>Ga0157380_10002352_pt1 | contig 12708 bp, 10 predicted proteins | sample S35metaG_FD_119757 | JGI IMG/M metagenome (GOLD analysis project Ga0157380, IMG submission 119757) | Switchgrass rhizosphere microbial communities from Kellogg Biological Station, Michigan, USA - S3-5 metaG | ecosystem: Host-associated > Plants > Roots > Rhizosphere > Soil | place: USA...
GCGGTTAGCGCGCCCGTAGAGCGCTCTTCGATGACACCCGAGCAGTCCATGATCGAATCGCTGGGCATGACGGGTTCGAGACCCGCGTCGTAACACTCCCTCGCGAGCGCACCGAGCACCGCGGCGCCGTCGACACCGTCGAGTGCAGCCGATGGCTCGATCTGCGCACGAGCGGCGGCCGGGATGATGAGCGCCACCGCAACAACGAGCCGAGCTCGCGAAATCCAAGCACCCACCAGAGCGCCCTACTCGCCTCCCGCGGACGGGCCGGATGGCCGCGGCCGGGGTACCGCGTACGCGAGCAACTCGCCGGGATAGTCGGTGCCGCTGACGGCGATCACGAGGTATTGGCGGCCGTCCAGCATGTAGCTCATCGGCGAGCCGCTCTGCGGCGCCGGCAACTGCAGCGCCGCGAGCTCGCGGCCGGTGCGCTTGTCGTAGGCGCGCAGCATCGAGCCGCGCTTACCGTCGGGCGTCGGTCCGTAACCGGGCTCCGCCGCGATCAGCAGAGTCTTCGTCGCGAGCGCGCCCGGCGGTTGTCCTGGGCGGCCCGTGCGGCCGATCTCCTTGCCCTGCAGCGCCGGATGATTGCGGATGTTGTCGGGCGTATCGCCGTTCGGAATCTCCCACAGGAGCTCGCCCTTGGTCAGGTCGAACGCCGCGATCGTGCCGTACGGTGGCTTCAGCAGGGGCAAGCCCTGCACGTTGAGATTGCGCACGCCGCCGAACGCGCCCGCGTCCGGCCCCAAGCAAATGCCGTGCGGCATGGCTGAGCCTTCCGCGTAGCGGCAGATCGTCATGCTGTTCACGCCGACGCTCGCCGTCACATAGACGATGCGGCTCTCGGGGTCGTACGAGCCGCCCGGCCAGTTGCTGCCGCCCATGATCATCAGCGTGGACGTAGGACCATTCGGATTGAACGGCACGGCCGGCGTGTAGATGGGGCCCATCTGATGCGGGTCGACGACGCGCTCGGCCTCGGCACGCAGTGCCGGCGTGAAATCGATCAGGTCGTCGGTCTCGATACCTTGATGACCGTAGCGCAGCGTCGGGATCGGCTGCGTCGGCGAATACCATTCGCCGGGCACGTTGCCTTGCGGCACGGCGACTTCGGGGATCGGCCACACCGGCTCGCCGGTCTCACGATTCAGCACGAACAACAGGCCCTGCTTGGTCGCCTGCGCCAGCGCTTTGACCGTGCGGCCATCCTTGACGGCGTCGACGAGGATCGGCGCCGTCGGAATGTCGTAGTCCCAGAGCGGATGATGCGACGTCTGGAAGTGCCAACGCCGCTCGCCGGTGCGGATATCGACCGCGACGATGCTCTCGCCGTAGAGATTCGCGCCGGGCCGAAGGCCGCCGTACATGTCACCGTACGGCGATTCGACCGGCAGATATGCCAGCCCAAGCTGCTCATCGGCCGAGATCGTGGCCCAGACACCGGCGTTGCCGCCGCCCGTCCGCGCTGAGTCGTTGAGCCAGGTTTCGTAGCCGGGCTCGCCGGGCTGCGGCACGGTATGGAAAGTCCAGAGCAACTTGCCGGTCACGACGTCGAAACCGCGGATGTAGCCGATGACGTTGTTGGCCTGGTCGGCCGGCGCGAGCGGTGTATGCGCCGCGGGCACCATGATCACGTTGCTCGCGATCGTCGGCGGCGAGTTGGTACCGATCTGGCTCCGGTCCCAATCGTTGCCTTGATCGAGCGACGCCTTGAGATCGACGACGCCATCGGCACCGAAGGTCTCGATGGGGCGACCGGTCGCCGCGTTCAACGCGACGAGCTGATAGCCCGGCGTGACGTAGACGACGCGCTTGTCGTCGCCGCGCTGCCAGAACGCGAGCCCGCGGCCCGAGAGCTGACGCGGCGCTTCGGCGCCGCGCGCGCCTTCGTCGAGGCTGTAGACCCAGAGCTGCTCGCCGGTCGCAGCGTTGAGCGCCGTCACGGCGCGGCGCGTACCGCCCGTGGTGTACAGCACGCCGTCGACGACAACGGGCGTGCTTTGGAATCGATACTCCGGCGTCGGACCCAGGTTCGCGACGCTGTACCGCCACGCGATCTCGAGTGAGCCGAAGTTGCCGGCGTTGATTTGCTCGAGCGCGGCATAGCGCGTGTGACCCAAGTCGCCGCCGTAGGTCGGCCATTCGCGGTCGCTTGCGGCGTCGGGCGTTTGCGCAGTCGCGAGGTTGAGCGCGATGCTTGAAAAAATCGGGACCGCGCACAACAGGCGAGCTTTCATTGTTATCGCACCCCCAGAGGAACCGCGTTCCATACTAGGGGCGCGCGTCGATGAGGGTCAACGCAATCGATCCCGAGCGCGGAACCGTCGAGCCGCTCAGCGTCGCTCGTAGCTCACGTAGCTCTCGAGCAGTTGTCGGCCGAGCTGCTCGTCGAGCTGTAACTGGGCCCGCAGCTCGAGCAGCCGGGCACGCACGGCGTCACGCGCGGCCGGGGGTAGCGTGAACGGATCGTCCGTCGCAAGAAACAGGCTGGCGGCGTAGTTCACGGTGGCCAGCGCCTCCTTGAGATTGTCCGACGCCAGCGCTTGCAGCATGTAGGTGTCGGCAAGCCGCTGCACATCGACATACTCCATCAGGGCCAACGCGCCCGTGCGTTCCGCGGTTTGCCAGGCGGCGCTGCCGAGAGACGGGACGCCCATGCCGAGCTCTGCCTCGCGGATCGTGGGCTCGACGCCCGCATCGAGCTCGCCGAGCAGCTTCAGCACATTCTCGATTCGGGCCATGCGCTCCGGAAAGGCTGCGAGGTGCCCATCGAGGGCACGCCGGTTGTCGGCGATCTCGAGCGCGATATTGGCGCGCGCCGCGTTCACGAGCGTGCGGTCGGCGTTCCATTTCAGCACCGCGTCGAACGACAACGCGATCAACACGCCGAGCGTGATCGTCGTCAGCTGAAACAACCACTCGCCGGTAGATCGCCGCGCCGCGCGCGGTTGCTCGGAAGTCTCCATCGGCGCGTCGCCCCCGTTCGCTCAGAAGTCGATCTTGGCGAGAAACTCCGCGAGCACGCGATTGAACTCGGCCGGCTTTTCCATCATCAGAAAGTGACCCGTGCCTGCCATCTGCATGGCCTCGTGGTTCGGGTAGAGCTCCTTCGTCGCGGCAGGGTCCGGAACGTTCGCGGTGCCCGCATAGACCGAGAGGGCCGGCGCGGTGATGACGCCGGTCCAGCGAATCGCCGGATCGAACACCGCGTTCATGGCGCCCACCGCCGTCGCCTCGGGTGCGGCCAGCATCATCGCGAGAATTTGCTGCTGGAGCGGCGCCGGCGTCTCCGGGATGAACATCGAGCGGATCATGCCTTCGCGCGCCGCGAGCCCCTCCGGCCCCGTCAACGGCGGCGGGAAACCCGGCGGCAGCTCGCCGAACACGCGCACGTCGAGCGGACCGTCGACGGCAACGAGCCCGGCGACGCGCTGGGGATAGGTGTGCGCGTACTGGCGAATGACCGGTGCGCCCATGCTGTGGCCGACGAGAACGATGCGCTCCGCATTAGCCTCGGCGCGCACCGCCTCGACGGCGCGAGCGAACACATCCATCGAGAGCTTGCCGTCCTGCGGGGACTCGCTGCGGCCATGTCCCGGCAAGTCGAGCGTGATGACGCGATGGCCCTTCGCGAACGCCGGCACCTGCGCAGCCCACGAAGAGCTGTCGCAAGTCCAGCCGTGCACGAACACGATCGTGGTCCCCGCGCCGGTCGACGAGGAATGGATGTCCATTCCGTCGACGGACGCCGCCGAAAGCGGCAGCGCGAACGCACCGGCAAGCATCAAGACGAATAGTCGTCGCATGGAAAGCTCCGTTGCGTCTGATTCAGAACTGCGTGTTGTCGTTCGCCGGGTCCGCCTCGACGGGCTGCACCGCGTCCCAGTGCTCGACGATGCGGCCGGTGCGATCGAACCTGAAGATGTCCATCGCAGCGTTGCCGAGATCACCCGGCGCTCCGGTCGTGACGTGGGCGTGGGTCATGACGAGATCGCATTGCGCGATCGTGCGCACGATCTCAACGTGGAGGCCGGGAAAGATGCCCTTGAAAAACTCGACGAAGGCGATGAAGGCCGCGGGGCCGTCTTGCGCGAACGGATTGTGCTGCGTGTAGAGCTTCTGGCCGTTCTGATCGACACCGACATAGAGCTCGACGGCGCGCCGCGGCTGGCCGGCGTTGAAGGCCAACGTGTAGTAGTTGATCGCAGTCTGCACGTTGCGATTGAGTTGCTCTCCGTGCGCGCACGCGCGCGGATCCCCCGACTCCCCGAAGCGCGGAGTCTGAGCCACGGAGTCCCCTGCACTCGCGAGCACGGCGATCGCGGCCGCCGCCAAGATACTCAGCCCGTTTCTCGTTCTCATTCCCCCTCTCCTTTTGTGCGTGGAAGTACCTCGCTTATCGTATGGCTGCGCCGGGCGCGGAACCAGTAGGCAAGCCCCTCGCTGCGCGCACTGGGGCCGCACGCCGCCCGGGCGAAAACAGGCGCGCGAACGCCCGGCGGGAAACTGGCCTAGAGCAAGGCGCGCATGGCTTCGCCGATAGCCGCGTGGGCGGCGCCGGTGGGGTGGATGCCGTCCCAAAACACGAACTCGGCGAAGCGCGGCGCAGCACCGACGGCCGGCGGCACACACGCCGGATGAAAGACACGCGCCGCCGCCGCTGAGTCTCGGTAGGCTTCGCTGTCGAAGCACGCATCGGCCGCGTTGCCGCCGCGCGCCGTGAACGTCAGCTGCACACCGGCGAGCACTGCGCGCAAGTCGAACCGCTCGATGTCGGGCGGCGTGGGTGCGACCCACCGCCCGCGCGCCTCGATCCGGTCGAGCGCGGCGTCGAGCTCGCGATCGAACGCTTCCGAGATAGCGCTCGCCGTGGCGAGTGCCGCCAGCTTGTCGCCACGGCTGTTCGCAAATTCGCGGATGGCCGGCAGCGTTGCAAGATCGGGCACGTTCGCGACGACTACTCGCCGCGCGCCGAAGTCGAGCAAACGCTCGACACTGTTGCCGATCGCGCCTACAGCCGACGTTACGATCGCGGCGCTCGGCCGCGGAGCGGCCGCGGTAGCCGCGGCATCGGCTTGCATTGCGTCAATCGCGTCGTTGCCGCCGATCATGATCACGTAGACGGCGTCAGCGGGAAGCGGCGCGTGGTCGAGCAACAGCCAGTCCACCTGGCGGCCGAGGTCCTCCTCACCCGGACCGCGCGCCTTGGCGCTCGCCACTGCGTAAACCGTAGCGGTTCGCGATCGGTTCGGAACGACGTGCAGCGAAGGCTCGAGCTCGCCGAGGCCGAGCTGTTTCGCGAGGTGCTCGACGGCGACGGCTCCGTCGCTGACGCGGCTCTGCTGGTAGAAGAGATCGTTGCAGCGGCGCGGCACTATGAGCACATCGGCAGGATTGCACAGGCCGACGGTCGGTGGATCAATCACGAGATTCAGCACGTAGTCGGCTGCGCCTGCCGCGTTACCCACGTCGGACAAGCTGTCCCCGAGGACGAATAGTGCCGACGGTGCTACGCGCGAATCGCCTGCGGCTGGGGGAGTCGCAGGCGGAGAAATCGGATCTCCCCCGCCCGAGGAGCAGCCCGCCAGCAAGACAGCGAAGAACGCGGGACGAGATGCGGAGGTTCGCACCGTACGGCGCCTCGCATCTACGGCAGCGCCAGCGCGACGAGCTCGGCCGGATGGTCGGTCCCGCCGACGGCCACGACCACGTATTGCTTACCGTCGTGCAGGTACGTCATCGGAGTGCCGTTCTGCCCTGCACCCAAATCGATCGACCAGAGCGTCTCGCCGGTTGCCTTGTCGAGTGCCTTGAACTTCGTGCCGCCCACGTTCGCCGGCGAGCGCGGCGTGCTCTTGTCGGCTTCCGTAACGAACAGCAGCGTCTTGGTCGCGATGACGGCCGACGGCGTCGCGTCGCCGAGCGGCGGCAGGTTGAGCCCGGCGAGCGCGGGGTGATTTCGCGGCCCGTCGCCATTCGGCACCATCCACGCTTGCTCACCGCGGTTCAGATCGAACGCCGTGATACGGCCGTACGGCGGCTTCATCAGCGGGAGACCGCGCGGGCCGTTCATGATCTCGCGCATACCGGCGCGGTATCGCAGATCCGAGCGGGCGGGATCCGGTGCGAACAAGTCGGCGACGAACGCCACGCTGCGCGAGCCGACGTAGAACATGCCCGTCTCGGGGTCGAACGCACCGCCGTTCCAATTCGCGCCACCGGAAGCACCGGGGAGCTGAATCGTGCCGACCTTGTCCGTGCCGATCACCGACGGCGGTGTGAACGGCGGACCGATCACATAGCGCTTCACAATCTCGAGCGCTTCGGCGCGCAGCGCCGGCGTGAAATCGATGAGGTCCTTCTCGGTAAGACCTTGGTGCTCGTACGGCGGCGGTTTGGTCGGATGCGGTTGCGTCGGACTCGCGACCTCGCCCGGCACCGTCGACTTCGGCACGGGGCGTTCCTCGATCGGCCACACGGGCGCGCCCGTCGCGCGATCCAGGACGAACAGGAAACCGTGCTTCGTGACTTGGGCGAGCGCTTTGATCGGACGACCGTCCACGGTGATGTCGATCAAGACCGGCGCGGCGGGTAAGTCATAGTCGAACAGATCGTGGTGCACGGTCTGGAAGTGCCAGACGCGCTCGCCGGTCTTGGCGTTCAGCGCAACGACCGAGCTCCCGTAGAGGTTTGACCCAAGCCGGTGGCCGCCGTACATGTCGTTCGTGACACCCGACGTCGGCACATACACGAGGCCGAGCTCCTCGTCGACGCTGAACGTCGACCAAACGTTGCCGGCGCCGCTGTACTTCCACCCTTCGTCTTGCTAACTCGCCGTAGCGGGATCGCCCGCGCGCGGCACCGGACTGAAGCTCCAACGCAGCGCGCCGGTCCGCACGTCGAACGCGCGCACGAAGCCGGGGGGACCGTCCTTGTAGACGGCCGAGTCCTGCTCGAGCATCGACGAGCCCAAGACGACGACATCGCCCGCCACGACGGGCACGCCGTTCCACTTGTAGCGGAACTCTTCCGTCGAGAGCTCGACTTTGCCGTCGGCGCCGAAGCTCGCGATCGGGGCGCCGGTCTTCGGGCTCAGCGCAAACAAGTGCTGCTGCCGCACCGTCAATATCCGCGCCTCGTCGCCTCTGCCCCAGTACGCGACACCCTTGCTGATCATCAGCGACGGCAGCCCTTCGACGCCGTCGATGAGCGGCTTCTGCGTCCACAGCGTGGTGCCGGCCTTGGGATCGATGGCTTCTGTAAGCCCGAAGCCGTTCGGCACGTACAACCTACCGTCGACGTAGATCGGCGTGACCATGTAACGGTTGATCAGGGTGAGATCGGGATTCGCGGCGAGGAGCGCCGGGTCCGCCTGCTTGTGCCGCCACACCACGCGGAGCCGGCCCACGTTCGACTCGTCGATCTGGGCGAGCGGCGAGTAGCGCGTGGCGCCTTTACTCGCCGAGTAGAAGCCCCACTCGGCGGCATCCTGCGCGTGCAGCGGCGCCGCACAACCCGCCGTCAACAACAACCCGAGCAGCGGCTTCATCCGCGCTTCACGTATGCGCATGCGTCCAACTCCCCAGAGCTTTATCGCGCGCTTGCCGGCGCTACGGCCTTCAAGCGTACCACCTGCACCACCGCGCCCGCGATGAACAGCACGAATGCGGCGCCGACGAGGACGAGAATGAGCGGATCGTTCGGCCCCGCGGCGAGCGGCGCACTCGGCGGCAAGCGCGTGAGCGTCTCGTTGATCGCCGGAATCATGTGCAGAAAGAACGTCGTCGTGTAGCTGACGGTTTCGATCGGCTGTGACAGCGCGCCGACGATGGCACCCTTCTCGACGAGCACCGCGAAGGCCAGCACGAGGAGCGTCAGCACGCCGACGGCGTGCGCCGGCCCGAACGCACCGGTTTTGAAGATGCCGAACCCCGTGAGGCAAGTCAGCACGGTCGTCACGACATAGACGAGCCCGACGGACGTGCGCAAAGAGATCGAGCCATAGCGAACGAACGACACGGCGCCGGCGGCCACGGCGACCAGGCTAATCAGCGTGTGAACGACGCCGAGATTCGTCAAACCGAACATCGCTGACTCCCGCAGCTACAATGGCGCGGGCCAGTATCGCACGAGCGCGCCGCTGCGCCCGAGGGCAAGGGCGCCGCCATTGCCGATGACGATTTTCCAGATCGTGCCGGCGAACGCGTTTTCGTTGATTGCGCTCAGAACATTAAGCGCAACCGCACATACAGATTGCGGCCGACCTCCGGGTAGCCCTGTGCCAGCTCGAAGTTCTCATCGAGCAGGTTCGAGCCGCCGAGCGCGACCTCCCAGAGGTCGCTGCCGCGATACCCCACCTGGAAATTAAGCAGCGTATAGGCGCCAGTTCTTACATAGCCTCCGCCCGTGACGTCGCTCCATCGATCGTCGGCGTACTCGACGCTTGGCGTGACCGTGAGCTTGTCGGTGGGGGTGAAGCTGAATGCGACGAACGCGGCGTTGTCCGGGGCACCGACCACCTCGTAGCCTGGCTGTAACGCGTCCGTGATCTCGCGGTGCAGGTAGGTGTAGTTCGCGGTGACAGCCCAGAGGTCCGTCAGCCGAGATTGGACCCCGAGCTCGACGCCATAGAACTCGCCGTCGCCGACGTTACGCGCCTGCGTGATCTGCGGCGGCCCCGCCGACGCGACCACGGTTTGAATCATGTCTGCGACGTCCGCGTAGAACAGCGCGGTCGACAGGGTTGTGCGCTCTGAGAGCGTGGAGTCCCAGCCGATCTCATAGTTGATCGCACTTTCGGCCTCGAGATCCGGATTCGGAAGCGCGGTGCCGAAGCGTGTGCTGAACCGCTCGAAGATCGTCGGGAAGCGTGTACGCGAGGAAACTACGGCTCGAAGCTGCCGATCGTCGCGATAGCGCCAGTAAACGCCGGCTTGGACGTTCGTCGCGTCGCTGCCGCCCGTCGGATACTCGAACAGCCCGACGGTCGCGTTGAATTCCTCGGCCTTCTTCAAGTCGTTCTCGTCGTAGCTCGCGCCTGCGACGACGTCTATATCGTCGGTCGCAGCAAAAGTGTTCTCGATCGCGAAAGACATCGTGTTCTCGAGCGTCTCCTGCATGGGCTCGATCGATCTGAACGTCGGATTGGTCGGGCGGTTGTCGTTGTACTCGGTGTGCTCGTCGCGGCGATAGTGGACGGCCGCGCCAAAATCGTTGCGCGTGCCAAGCTGCGTTCGGATCTCGACGCTGCCGCCGTAGCCCTCATCGTCGTAGAAGCTCTGGAAACGGCCGTTCAGGGACTGCGTCGTGTACGTCGCGTCGTCGTAGGCGTACAACGAGTTCTCGTAGGTGTTGTAGAAGAGCCGTGTCTTGAGCTCCACGCCACCGTCGCCGCCGAGCTGCGTGCTCGATAGCCAATACAGGTTACCGATGTCCCAGGTCGGCCAACGCCAGTAGCTGTTCGGCGGGTTCGGTGGGTTGTTGTAGACATGCAGAGGCGCGCCCTTCTCTCCAGCCTGCGCCGTGTAGCTCAGCGAATATTCGTCCGTGTCGTTCGGCGTGAAACCGACTTTCACGTTGAACCGCGAGTCGCTGTTGTCCGAGCCGTTGCGCTCGCCGCCGTCCTCGATCGCCGTGGGGACGAAGTCATCCGACATCTGCCACGAGTCGCGATCGAGGTAACTGTAGCTCCCCTGCACATAGAAGCTGTCGTGCCGCGAGCCCAGCATCGCGTACGCGTCCCACTCGTTCTCGCTCACGCCGGTGCGTAGCTCCGACTCGAGCTCTTCCGACGGCTTGCGAGTCACTAGATTGATCGCGCCGCCCATGCCGCCGGGGCCGTCGAGCACCGACACGTAGCCTTTTTGAACCTGGACCTCGGCGAGGTCTTGCGTGAGGAACCGATTGAAGTCGAGCCGGTTATCGGCCGGAAGATAGATACGAATTCCATCGATCGACAGCGGTACCTGCCAACGGCCGAAGCCGCGCACGAAGATCCCGCGCTCGTTGCGGCGCCCCGTGCTATCCAGCGTGCTCGTGACGCCCGGTATCAGCTTCACGGCCTCGTCGAGCGTAGTCCGGTTGAACCGCCAAACGTCCTCGATCGTGACCGTGTTGTCGGTCGTGTCAGCGTCGTAAGCTCTGCCGATTACCGTGATCTCGCTGAGTTTGCCGAGATCGAACACATTGTCTTGCTCTGCTGCCTCTGCGTCTTGCGCAGCGCCGGTGAACGCACGGCCGAAACCGACAGCGACGATTGTCGCTACAGCCAGCTGGAAATAGCGCAAGGCGTGAATAGTCATGCGTGACATACGTCGTGAGACTCTCCGGTTGGTTGACTCGGCGGCGTCAGTCGACGCCGATCATTACGCTCGAGGCCTTGATTACCGCGTAGGCCTTCTTGCCTTCCTCGAGGCCGAGGCTTTTGGCCGTCGAGCGTGATGATCGAGACGACCACCAACCCCGGCGCGAGCTCCGATGTGACCTCGGCGTTGACAGCGCCGAATTCGATTCTGCGATTGGTCCGCGCAAGCGAGTTGCGCGCGCGCAGTTTAATGACTGGACTGGAAGACGTCACGGCACAGCGAATCAATCTGGGCTTTGTTGCCGTAACATACAGTGGAATATGCCGTTTAGGCACTAGCAGGGGACGAGCAGCCGTGGCAAGCACCCTTCGAGACGTAGTAACAGCGCGTCGCTTCGCGGCTTGGGCATTCGTCTGGATCGCGCTCGAGACTGCGGCACCCGCACAGCAGTCATTCACAGACGATGCGCAACGCAACGTCCCGCTTCCGGGTGAGATTACGCGCGTGTTCGCGGCAGGAGCACCAGCCGAGGTTCTGCTTTATACGCTCGTGCCGGACATGCTCGTGGGCCGCAACCACGCGCTTTCACCCGCCGCGCTCGAGCTCACGCCGCCGGAATACCGAAACCCCGTGGCGGTTACGAACCTTCCCGAGCGGGACGATCCGCGTTACGACACGGAGCTCCTGGCGCTGAAGCCTGACGTCTATGTCGACTACGGCACGATAGACGAAGACTACGTTGGCGCGCTCGAAGCAATCAGCGCGCGCACGCACATTCCGGCGCTGATTCTCGACGGCCGGCTCGCCAACATCCCGGCCGGCTATCGCCGGCTCGGCGCGGCGCTCGGCGTGCCCGAGCGCGGCGAGCGGCTCGCAGTCGAAGCAACGCGCTTGCTCGAGAAGTACCGCGACGCCCTGCGATCGCCGCCCGTTCGCGTGTACCTCGCGTGCTCGCAAAACAGCTTGACCCCGTGTATCTCGGGGCACAGCTTTGGCGAAGCTGCGGCGTGGCTAGGCGCCGTGAACACGGCGGGGACGGTGGGAACGGCGCCGCGTCGGCCGCTGACCCTCGAGGAGATCCGAGCGTTTGACCCGGACGTGATCGTCGCGGCCAGTCGCGGCGCAGCAGCGACGCTGCGGGCCGATCCTGCGTGGCAACAGCTACCTGCGGTCGCGGCGGGTCGCGTCTACGCGCCGCCCGATGTGCCGTTCGGTTGGGGCCCTCGCCCGCCATCCGTGAATCGCTTGGCCGGCTTGATCTGGATGGCCTACGTCTTGCCCGGACACACGTTCGACGACGCGTTCTTCGCAGACATCGAGGCGTTCTTCGAAACCTTCTACCACCTCAAGCCCTCGCGAGAGCAGCTGCGTAGTCTAGTCGTCGAGTAGACCGGGCTGCGCCAATTCACGCTCCTTCATGAGCCTGCTTGCTGATGTCGATGCAGCCGGTGTTGGAACGCCACGCCGTACGCCACAAGGGCCGCAAGGATCAACCCAATCACCACGACGCTGCCCACGACCGTAATCGCCGGGGCGGCGAAAGCCGCTGCGAGCACGAGCGTCGAAGCAACGAGCTTGGTTAGTAGGTGGCTTCCGTCATAGTTGCCTTCGGCAAACGCCTCGATCATCGCGATCGACAGGAGAACCACGGCGACCGCCCCGCCGATCATCATCGCCACGCTCGTCGCGGAAGCGGCAACATGCTCCGCGTCGGTCAACCACTCGACCGACAAAGCCAGCCCTGCGCCAATGGCAGCGAGCGCCGCAAACACGAAGTAGTGGACGTAGCTCCAAAAGTACTGGGCCCCTCTCCCCCGCTCGGGAGCGTGCCCGCTGCAAAAGTCGAAATAGATCCACCACAACGAGCACGTCACCACGAGGCCGCCGACGCCGAGCGTCAACAGCGGCAATACCGCGACCTCCGAATCGATCGCCGCGCCCACGGCAATCGTAGCCGCCGCGATGGCCTCGCCGAGCACGATGATCGTGAAGAGTCCGTAGCGCTCGACGATGTGATGCAGGTGGCCGCCCATGCGTGCGTCCCAACCTGCGATCAACGGTGTTGCTATGTCCGCCGCAAACCACGCGGCGAATACCGCGAGCTTCCAGTCTTGCGGAACCCAAAGAAACAGCACCCAACCGATCTGGTTGATCGTCGTCAGCGCGATGATTTTCGTGGCGATCGGTCGCCATTTATCGTCGCCCGTCCAAAGAACGCGCAACCACTGACCGACGTAGGCGAGCCGCATGACGACGTACGCCACGACGCCGACCCGGAAGTCGAGCGCAAAGATCTTCGGTACTCCTGCCGCCAACCCGAGCGACCCCGCGATCATGACGATCAGCAAGAGCCGATACGGAACGTCGTCCGTATCGAACACGTTGGCGAACCAAGGGAACGACA
>Ga0157380_10002353_pt1 | contig 12707 bp, 12 predicted proteins | sample S35metaG_FD_119757 | JGI IMG/M metagenome (GOLD analysis project Ga0157380, IMG submission 119757) | Switchgrass rhizosphere microbial communities from Kellogg Biological Station, Michigan, USA - S3-5 metaG | ecosystem: Host-associated > Plants > Roots > Rhizosphere > Soil | place: USA...
AATCGCGCTGGCGGTCTCGGCGGTGCTGTTCAGCTTCATCGGCTTGCGCGCCAAGGAGTTCCCCGGGCGGTTTGGGGCCCTCGTCGTGCTCTGGTTCGTCTTCCTGATCGGCGGCACGACGATGTACTCCGTGCTCCACGCCCAGGACGAGGAGGAGGCCAAGGCTGCCGAGTTCACCAAGGCGAGCGAGGAGAATGAAGCGGAGGAGGCCGAGTCGGTCGACTCCGAAGCCGAGGGTGAAGAAGGCGGCGGAGGGGCCGCCGGAGAGCCGGAAGCCGCAGCTGCTGGGCCGGGGGGAACGTTGCAGTTGAAGGCATCCCCAACCGAGATCGCCTACGACACCACCGAACTGAGCAGCAAGCCTGGCAAGGTGACCATCGACTTCGAAAATCCCGCCGCGATCGAACACGACGTGGCAATCGAGAAGGACGGCGAGGAGATCGCCAAGTCTGAAGTGATCACCGAAGGCAAGACCTCGGTCAGCGCCGACCTTGCTCCCGGCACCTACACCTTCCTCTGCACCGTCCCCGGGCATGCGGAAGCCGGCATGGAAGGCGCGCTCACAGTGCGATAGGCCGCGCATTTCTGCGTCCTCGGTCGCTTACGTGCAAAGCACGCTTCGCTCCCTGCGTCCTTGAACTGCTTGCCTCTCGCACCGTGAGTACCCTCTGAGGCATGGGGAAGCGGTACCACGTCACCACGTTCGGTTGTCAGATGAACGTGCACGACTCCGAGCGGATGCGCGGAATGCTCGAGTCGCTGGGCTACGAGGAGGCGCCGAGTCGCGAAGGCGCCGACCTGATCCTCTTCAACACCTGCTCGATCCGCGAGTCGGCCGACAACCGCTTCGTCGCCCACCTCGGCGAGGCCAAGCGGCTCAAGTCCGAATACCCCGATCGCGTGGTGGGCGTCGGCGGCTGCTGGGCCCAGTCGGTCAAGGACGAGGTCTTCCAGCGCTTCCCCTTCGTCGACGTCGCCTTTGGGCCGGGGCAGATCCACAAGCTCGCCGAGTTCCTCAACTCCGACTCGCTCAGCGCCCAGGGCTACTTCGAGTTTGAGGACTTCTCCGCCAGTCTGCCGACCCGGCGTGTGCGCGAGTTTCAGGGCTGGCTGCAGGTATCCCAGGGCTGTAACTGCAAGTGCTCCTACTGCATCGTGCCTTCGACCCGCGGCCGCGAGGTCAGCCGTGATCCAGCGGAGTTGGTCGTCGAGGCCGAGGCGCTCGCGGCCGACGGCGTGCGCGAGATAACTCTGCTCGGGCAGAACGTCAACAGCTACGGTCGCGACCTGCCGAAGGAGACGCGGATCGGCTTTTCCGACCTGCTCGGCAGGATCGACGCGATCGACGGCATCGACCGCATCCGCTACACCAGCCCGCACCCCAAGGACATGAAAGAGGACGTGATCCGCGCCCACGCCGAGCTGCCGGCGCTCTGCGAGCACATCCATCTACCGCTGCAGTCGGGCTCCAGCGCCGTGCTCAAGCGCATGCGCCGCACCTACGACCGCCAGCGCTACATGGACCGGGTCTCGCTGATCCGCGAGCACGTTCCGGACTGCGCGATCACCACCGACATCATCGTCGGCTTTCCCGGCGAGACGGAGGCCGACTTCGAGCAGACCCTGGAGATCGTCGACGAGGTCGGCTACGACGGGGCCTTTACCTTTGTCTTCTCGCCGCGACGCGAAACCGAGGCGGCGGACCTGGGCGAACAGGTGCCGCACCCGGTCAAGGTGGAGCGGATGGAGCGGCTCGTCGGGCTAGTGCAGGCGCGTGCCACCGAACAGGCCCAGAGGTTCGTTGGCAGAGAGATGGAGGTCATGGTCGAAGGGACCAGTCGTACGGACGAGACGCGCCTGCGCGGCCGCACCAGGCACAACAAGGCCGTGAACTTCGACGGCGAGGCCGAGCCCGGAGAATTCGTCAAGGTCGAGATCAGCGCTGCGACTTCGCAGACGCTGAGCGGGGTGGCGGCGAAACCCCTCACTCGGCTTCTTTGACGGTAGTCGCGATATTTGGGCCGACCGGAGTCGGGAAGACCGGGGTGGCCGTCGCTCTGGCCGAGCTGATGCGGGAGCGAGGCGAGGATCCCGTTGCGATTTCCTGCGACGCGCTTCAGGTTTACGAGGGCTTGTCGGTGCTGACCGGCGTTGCCACGGCGACTGAGCAGCAAAAGCTCGATCACAAGCTGGTGGGGTTCGTGCCGGTCACCGAGGCCTTCAACGTGGGTAACTACATGCCCCTGGCGCATGCGGAGATCGATGCGGCGCTTGACGCAGGACGGCTGCCGATCGTGGTGGGGGGGACGGGGCTGTATCTGCGAGCTGCAATCGCAGAGCTGTCGTTGGTGAAGGCGGAGCCCGAAGCGGAGGACTCGGAGCTGTGGTCTCCCGAGACGAGGCACCCGACGGCGATCTTCGGCCTCGACATGGACCGGGCCGAGCTGTACGAGCGGATCGACGCCCGCACGGCGGCGATTGTCGCCGCTGGGGCGCGGGAGGAGGTCGTGCGGGCCGAGGCCGCCGGACCGTCGCGGACCGCGCGCAAGGCGCTCGGCTTCAACGAAGTCCTCGCCGGAGACCTCGAGCTGATGCAGCAGCGCTCCCGCAACTACGCCCGCCGCCAGCTCACCTGGATGCGCAAGGTCCCGAATCTGCGCTGGATCGACCGCACCGGCTGCACCGATGCCAACATAGCCACCCAAATCGCCACCGCGATCGACACCTCCTCGCAGTGAGGTCGCACTTTCCGCCGCTATGCGGCGTCAAGTGCGACGGCAACCCTTGCATCCCCCGAAGCGCACGTTGATGTCGCACTTCCTATCGCTATGCGGCGGAAAGTGCGACCGCTGGGCGTGGGAATAGGCTGACCGCCGTGAAATTCGAGAAGTGGCAAGCGCTGGGGAACGACTATTTGATCGTCGAGGCGGACTCGCTGCCCTGGGAGTTGACGACGGGGCGGGTCAAGCGGCTCTGCGACCCGCATTTCGGGATCGGTTCAGATGGGGTGCTGCTGCTCTCGCGAACCGATGAGCCTGAGTTCGTCGCAAACCTGCGGATCTTCAATCCGGACGGGTCGGAGGCCGAGCTCTCAGGCAACGGGGCGCGTGAGGCGATCCTCTACCTGCGCCGCCATTGCTGGACCGACCAGGACACCTTTTCGATCCTCACCGCCGCCGGGCCGATCACGCCGACCATCACCTCGGAGCGGACCTGCTCGGTGGAGATGGGGCGGGCCTCGACGACGTCGAAGGACTTTCCTGGCGGTGGACCGGACGGCACCGGGGCCCTGAGCATCGCCGGCGGCGATTGGGCCTTCCAGCACGTCTCGATCGGCAATCCGCAATGCGCGATCGAGGTGGGCGCGGAGCTTGAGTCGCTCGATCTGGCCGAGATCGGGCCCCTGATCGAAGGTCACGAGCTCTTCCCGAATCGCACCAATGTGTCGTTCTATCGAGCCGAAGGCAGCCGGATACGGGTACGGATCTTCGAGCGCGGGGTGGGGGAGACGCTCTCCTCGGGAACCGGCGCGAGCGGCGCTGCCGTGGCGGCCGTCCTGCGTGGCGCGTCCAGCCCGCTCACGGTCGAGCTCGACGGCGGGGAGCTCGAGGTCGAGGTGTCGGCGGACCTCGATGTGTGTCTCAGGGGCTGGGCCGAGCCGATCTGTGCCGGCGAGCTCTCGTCCGAGTTGCTCGCTGCACTCGCTGCCTTGGACGAATAGATTTCCGCGCCCATGGGGATCTCGGACCCGTCCAAGCGTCTGGAGGCGATGCCTCCTTACAAGTTCCAGGAGCTGGAGCGAACGATCGCGGACAAGCGCGCGGCCGGCATCGACGTGATCAGCCTCGGCATCGGCGATCCCGACGAACCGACCTACCCGCACGTCGTCTCGGCGATGCAGGAGGCCGTCGCCGATCCCGGCAACCAGCAGTACCCGAGCAACCGCGGGCGCGAGGAGTTCCGCCGGGCCTTCGCCGGTTTCTACGACCGCCGCTTCGGCGTCGAGATCGACCCCGAAGACGAGGTGATCCCAGCGATTGGCGCCAAGGAGTGCATCTACAACCTCTGCTTCGCCTTTCTCGATCCAGGCGACATCGCGCTCGCCTCCGATCCCGGCTACCCCGTCTACACCGGCGGCCCGATCCTCGCCGGGGCGACGGCGGAGCTGCTGCCGCTCGTCCCCGAGCTCGGCTTCGCACCCGATCTCAGCGCGATCCCGGCCGAGGTCGCCGCGAAGGCTCGCTTGATGTTCCTCAACTTCCCCAACAACCCGAGCGGCGCGATCGTCCCCGAGGGCTTCTTCGAGATGGCCGTCTCGTTCGCTCGCGAGCACGAGATCCTCGTCGTCCACGACAACGCCTACTCGGAGACGACCTACGACGGCTACGTCGCGCCGAGCTTCCTCGCCACCCCCGGCGCCAAGGAGGTCGGCGTCGAGGTCTTCTCGCTTTCCAAGGGCTACAACATGACCGGCTGGCGCTGCGCCGCCATCCTCGGCAACGCCGAGGCGGTGCAAACCTACTGGCGGCTGAAGACCAATGTCGACTCCGGCCTCTTCGAGGCGGTGCAGATGGCCGGCGTCGCCGCCCTGGAGGGCCCCAGCGGGCCGCTGGAGCGGATGAACGAGACCTACGCCCGCCGCCGCGACCTCGTCGTCGGTGCGCTGCGCGAGATCGGCGTCGAGGTGACGCCGCCGAAGGGCACGATCTACGTCTGGGCGCCGGTGCCCGAGGGCCACACGTCGACCTCTTTCGCCGAGCTGGTCCTCGAAGAGGCGGCGGTCGTCGTCTCGCCAGGCTCGATGTACGGACCGAGCGGCGAGGGCTTCTTCCGCATCTCGCTCACCACGCCCGACGACCGCATCTCAGAGGCCGTCGAGCGGATGCGCGAGCACCTGTCTTAGGAGGGAATAGCGAAACCCCCGCGCACGCCTGGCGGCGGCGGACACTGCGCGGGTACGGCGTCCTCAGTCGGCCAAATAGCGCTGCTATTCGGCCTCCCTGCGTCCTTGTCCCGCTTGGTCCGGGGCTCGCCAGCCGCCCACGCGGGTTTCACTGGTTCCTCCCAGCGGCTATTCGACCTCGAATTCGTCGACCATGCCCTTGAGGGCATGTGGTGGGCCGCCCTGCCGGTCGCTGATGAAGCAGTAGAAGGCGTAGCGACCGGGCTTCAGGTCGACGTCGACGAGCTGGCTTTCGCCGCCTTCGACGACTGCCGTCGCGAGGCCGCCTTTTTCCTCCAGCGGGGGTTTGCTGTTACCCGATTTGAACGCCTTCTCGACGTCCTCCGCGGTCGCGTCGCCGACCAGCTTTGAGATCAGCAGGTGATGGGGCTGGGCGCCAGCATTGTGGAAGTCGATTTCGTTGTCGCCCGCCTTCAGCCCGTCGGCTTCGAATTGGTACTCGGAGGCGGTGATGGTCGTGTCCGCTTCCAGCTCCTCGTCGGACTCGTCTCCGGTCACTTCGACCGAGGTCAGCGACTCAGGATCCGGCAGGCTTCCCGCGGTGTCGATGGGGTAATAGGTCCCCGGCTCGAGTATCTGGGTGACGCTCGCGCTCTTGCCGGGCCTCAACGTGGCGGTGCCGCCGGCGGCGAAGAACCAGGCGGGGAAGGGTTTCCCCTGCATTGCCTTGCCGAGGCCTTCGACGACTTCCTCGGGCGTGTGGTCGCCCTCGATCCGAATCAACTGCATGTCGGAGGCGGAGTCGTTGTTGTTGGTGAAGGTGATCTCCGCCTTGCCCGAATCGGCGCTTTCCGGAGAGGTGAACTTCGCTGATTTGAGGTTGCCGGTCAGTTCGAAGGTGAGCTCCTGATCACTCTCCTCACCGCAGGCGGTCAGGCTAATGGAGGCCGTTGCGACAAGGACGAAGAGAGCTATGAGACTGGGACGCCGAGGGAGAGTCGGTTTCACACTTGCCTCCTGCGGTGGCTGACGATGGAAGAGCACGTACCCGCTGCCGCGGGCGCCTCAACTCTCGCGCTTGCGCCAGTAGCGGTCAAGCCCGCGCCACTGGTACTCGGGCGGGACGCACTGGACCAGCTCGGCGGCGGTATCGGGGTCGACGCTCTTGGCCACGCGGTCGCGATGGTGGCGCTCGTACTCCTCCGCCGAGAGCCGGCGTGCCAGGTCGGCCTCCTCACGCAGACGCCAGCGAACCGCCTCGAGGTGCTCGACTGGCTCGTCGACCTGGCCGAAGTGGGTCAGGGCGAGGCGCTCGGGCCGCCAGGACTCGACGATCGCGATCGACTCGATCCAGGCCTCGACGTCGATGTCGGGCGGCGGGGTGGGGGGAACGATCAAGTCCGACGGCGGGATGCGAACAGCCGCGACGTCGCCGACGACCGCCGTCCCGGTCTCTTCGTGCAAATAGCAAACGTGGTGCGAGGCGTGGCCGGGCGTGTAGGCGACGCGCATGCCGAGCGCGCTCTCACCGCCCGCAAGCGGCTTCACGTTTGCCTCCGGCACCGGCACGATCTCCCCCCAGAGATACTCCATCCGATCGCCGTAGAGCCGCTCAGCGCTGGCCAGCAGCTTCGCGGGGTCGATTAGGTGTGGAGCGCCACGCTCGTGCACGTAGACCTCGAGCTGCGGCCAGCGCCGCACCAGAGCCCCGGTCGCGGCGGCGTGGTCAAGATGGATGTGAGTGAGGAACAGGGCACGCGGCTGCTCGTCGCCCAGCGCCTCCAGCAGGGTCTCCATCGAGGATTGGGGCCCGGGGTCGACAAGCGCGCCGTCGACCTCCCAGCAACCGATCACACGCGGGCGCCCGAGGTGCTTGACGTCGATGACCCGCATTGCCGTCGCGGACTCAGACGGTCGGGTCGGGGAAGCGCTCGTCGGCCTGCAGCGTCTGGCGCATGCCCTCCTCCATCCCGCGGGGCGCGTATCCGAGCTCGCGGCTGGCCTTCTCGTGACTGGCCCAGAAGGTGACCCCGTCGGCGGAGGAGATCAGCTCGTGCAGGTTCGGCGGCTGACCCATCAGCTTGCCGACCAGCGGCCCGAACGGCGCCATCGCCTTCATCAGCGACGTCGGCAACGCGCGCTGGGGGGCCTTGCGACCGCTCAGCCCCGCCACTGTCTCAATCGCGTCGCGCATCGTGGTAACTGGACCGCTGAGCACGTAAGCCTCGCCCGCCTTGCCCTTGTCGAGGGCGAGCAGGATGCCGCCGGCTATGTCCTCCACGTGGGTCATGCAAATGCCCAGCTCGGGAAAGGGGAGCAGCGGCAGCCGGCCGGCGAAGAACTGCTCGAGCAGATCGGCCACCTGCGAGGTGTCGTCAGGGCCGTAGACGCCTCCGGGCTGGACGATGACGCAGGGCAGGCTCTCCTCGGCGATCAGCCGTTCGGCGATCCGCTGCGATTCGAGCTTTGTCTCCTCGTAGTAGGAGGTGAATTCCTTGCCGGGATGCCTGTAGGTCTCATCGACCACTTTGCGGTGCGTGTTGCCGAACGTGCCCACGGTGGAGACGTGGACGACCTTGGGGATCTTGGTCTCGAGCGCCGCCCGCATCACCAACTCGGTGCCGCGAACGTTGGCCTCATACATCGCCGGGTGCTGCTTGGCCGGGATCCCGACCTCATACATCGCCGCGACGTGGATCAGGGCCTCGCATCCCTCCATGCCTTGGCGCAGCGCGACCTCATCGCTGAGATCGCCGGCGGCGAGAGTGCAGCCGAGCTCGGTCAGCTTCGCGCCTTTCTCGGGGGTCCGCACGAGGCAGACGACGTCGTCGCCGCGGGCACGCAGCTGCCGCACGACCGCGCTGCCTATAAAGCCGGTACCTCCAGTTACGAAGACCTTCACGGCTCGTAACCCTATCCAGACCAGGAGGCGGCGCCCCACAGCCACTTACAATCGATACCGGTGCAACGATCGAGAAACGGACGCAAGGCGCAGACGCGCAACGGCGAAAACGGCGCCGGCGTCTCGAACCCGCGCGCCCGGCAGCGGGCACTGGCGATCGGCATCTCGAGCGGCCGCAGTGACGGCGATCCACTGGCCGAGCTGAAGGAGCTGCTGCGAACCGCCGGCGTTGCTACCGCGGGAGAGGCGATGCAGCAGCGCGATGCCCCGGACCCCGACCGCTACGTCGGCCGCGGCAAGCTGACCGAGCTGAAGGAGCAGATCGCCGCCTGCGACGCAAACCTGGTCGCCTGCGACGACGAGCTGGCTCCGCGTCAAGAGCGCAATCTGGAGGCGGCACTCGGGGTGCCGGTGATCGACCGCACCGCGGTGATCCTCGACATCTTCGCCGACCACGCCCACTCGGCCGAGGGCAAGCTGCAGGTCGAGCTGGCCCAGCTCGAATACAACATGGCCCGCATGCGGGGGCTCTGGACCCACCTCGAGCGCCTCGGCGCCGGCAGGATGGACGGCGGCATCGGCACCAGGGGCCCGGGCGAGAGTCAGATCGAGACCGACCGCCGCCTCGCACGCGACCGCATCGCCGCCCTGCGCCGCCGCCTGGCACGACTCAAGCTCAACCGCGGCGTTATGCGAGCCAGGCGCGATAGCTCCTCGCTCCCGCGGGTCGCCCTCGCCGGCTACACAAACGCCGGCAAGTCGACCCTGCTCAACGCCCTGACGGGGGCCGACGTCGGGGTCGGCGACAGGCTCTTCCACACCCTCGATCCGACCACCCGCAGCGTCGAGCTCTCCGGGCGCGATTACCTGCTGACCGACACGGTCGGGTTCATCGAGAAGCTGCCACACCAGCTGGTCGAGGCCTTCAAGGCGACCCTTGAGGAGACCGTGCTCGCCGACCTGATCCTGCACGTCGTCGATGTCGCCGCGCCCGAGGAGCGCCGCCTCGCCGACATGCGCGCCGTCGACGAGGTGCTGGAGGAGATCGGTGCCGGCGAGGGGCCGCGCCTGCTCATCTTCAATAAGTCCGACCTGCTTGGCAGCGAGGAACGCGCGGAGGCGCTTCTGCGCCACCCCGACGCGGTGCTCGTCTCGGCTCTCGACGGCGAGGGCCTTGACGAGCTGCGCGAGCGGGTCGAGGCGGCCTTCGGGGACACCCTCGAGGATGTGGAGCTATTGATTCCTTATGCCGAAGGCTCCCGCCTCCATGAACTGCACGAGGTCGCGGGCAATCTCGACCGTGAGGACCGTCCCGACGGCGTTCTCGTTCGTGCCAAGGTTCCGCTCGCGGAGCTACACCGCTTCGAAGACCTCAGGATGAACGGCTCCGGCGCGGCGGGTCCTGTCACGGATTTGGTGCCACCACCCCTGCGGTAGCTGAAGCTTCCTCGGGGTGGTCCCCCAAATCCGCGCCACCCACCGCGAGGGAAACGTTAGGGTTGCCGCCCGTGGATCTGCGAGTCGCCAGATTGAAGCCCGAAGCAAAGTTGCCCACGCGCGCGCACGATGGAGATGCCGGGCTGGACCTGTACGCATGCGAGGCGGCTCACATCGGGCCGGGGGAGAGGTGGAGCGTTGGGACCGGGGTGGCCGTGGAGATTCCGGAGGGGCACGCGGGGCTGGTGCTTCCGAGGTCCGGCTTGGCGAAGAAGCACGGAATCGCGCTCGTCAACGCACCGGGCCTAATCGACTCCGGCTACAGGGGCGAGCTTCGCGTGCTGCTGCTCAACACCGACCCGGCGGAGACCTTCCGGGTCGAGCCGGGGGATCGCATTGCCCAACTGGTGATCTCGCCGATAGCCCTCGCCGAGCCGGTCGAGACGGAGTCACTGGCGGAGTCCGCCCGCGGCGACGGCGGCTTCGGCTCCAGCGGCCGCTGACTGCCAAAACAGCACGTCTGGCTTTTTTGCCAGACCTCTGATAGGACTAGTCACGTTTCCTTGAGTAACTTCAACGCTGGAGGAGAACGTGGACGCGACTTCGAACACCGATCAACATGGCTTAGCCAGGCATTGGATCGTTTCCGGATCCTTCAGCCTGGTCGTGGTCCTCGCCCTCATGTTTGCCACGCTTGGTACGGACTCCGCGAACGCAGAAGCAAACTTCTCATTCGCATTTGGTACCGAAGGCTCGGGCAATGGTCAGTTCAGTTATTCCGCCGGCATCGCGGTCGACTCCTTCTCCAACGTCTGGGTTGTCGATCAGGGCAACAATCGCATTCAAAAGTTCAACTCCGAAGGCGAATACCTCTCTAAATTCGGCACCCAAGGAACGGGCAACGGGCAGTTCAAAGGTCCCACCGACATTGCGATCGACTCCACTGGCAACCTCTGGATCGCTGACTTCGGCAACTATCGCATCCAGAAGTTCAACGCAAAAGGCGAATACCTCTCGAAATTCGGCACCCAAGGAACGGGCGACGGGCAGTTCAGCGCTCCCTTTGGCATCACGGTCGACTCTTCAGGCAACGTTTGGGTCGCCGATGACGGCAACCATCGCATCCAGAAGTTCAACTCCGAACGCGAATACCTCCTGAAATTCGGCACCCAAGGCGCCGGCAACGGGCAGTTCTTATATCCCACCGACATTGCGGCCGACTCTTCGGGCAACGTTTGGGTCACTGACTTCAATCACCGCATTCAAAAGTTCAACTCCGAAGGTGAATATCTCTCGAAATTCGGCACCCTAGGCACGGGCGACGGGCAACTCATTTTCCCCTATGGCATAGCGATCGACTCGTCCGGCGACGTCTGGGTTGCGGACACTGGCGGCAACCGCATCCAGGAGTTCAACTCCAAAGGCGAACATCTCTCGAAATTCGGCACCGAAGGCACGGGCAACGGGCAGTTCTTATCGCCCTACCGCATTGCGTTTGACTCGTCCGGAGACGTCTGGGTCGCCGATACTGAAAGCCACCGTGTGCAGAAGTGGATACCCAACCGGCCGACGGCAATCACTGAAGCCGCAACTGAAGTGACGTCCAAAGCCGCGACGATGCACGGCACCGTCAATCCCAACGGACTGGAAACTACCTATCGCTTCGAAATCGGTACCACTTCAGCGTATGGGTTCAGCGTACCGGTGGAAGACAAAGGCATCGGCTCGGGCGAAAGCAGCGTCGAAGCAAATGAGACCTTAGGCGGGCTTAAATCAGCCACGACCTACCACTTCCGCGTTGTCGCGACGAATACGGCGGGCACCAGCTACGGAGCAGACGAAACGTTTACGACGAAATAGCGCCCCTAGGCAAGTGCCGCCGCGCGGGCCGACTCGTGCGCGGCTCGCTCGAGGCTGTCGTCGAGCGGGTCCAGCTGCGGGCGCTCGCCGTAGCGGTGCTCCAGGGCAAGGGCGATCAGGTGGTCGGCCAGCCAAGCGTTCTTGGGGAGGAGGGGGCCGTGCAGGTAGGTGCCGATCAGGTTGGCCTTCTTGACGCCCTCGAAGCCGTCCTCGCCGTTGTTTCCGGAGCCCTTGATCACGCGGCCGAAGGGCTGCTCGTCCGAGCCCAGGTAGGTGCGGCCTCCGTGGTTCTCGAAGCCGGCCACGGTTCGCTTGCTGCCGCCCAGGTCGACCTCGATCGCGACGTTGCCGATCAGCCGCGGGCCGGGCTTGCGCGCGGTCTCCAGGTCGACCAGGCCGAGACCCGGGAGCCGCTCCTCGCCGAGCTGGTAGCTGTGGCCCAGTAGCTGGTAGCCGCCGCAGACCGCGAGCACCGCCGCGCCATCGTCGACCGCTGCGCCCAGCGCCTCCCGCTTGGTCTCGACCATGTCAACGGCGACGGCGCGCTGGTCGCGATCCTGACCGCCGCCGAGGTAGACCAGGTCGTGGGAGCCCGGCTCGAAGCGCTCGCCGGGCCCGCAAGCCGCGTACTCGAAGCCGATGCCCCGCCACTCGCAACGCCTTCGCAGGAAGAGGATGTTGCCCCGGTCGGCGTAGATGTTCATCTGCTCGGGGTAGAGGGCCAGCAACCGCAGTTCCATCAGGGCCCCTTCTCGAGCACGACGACAGCTGAGCCGACGTGGATGTCGGTGGCGGGAATCTCGCGGCGCTCGACCGGCCGCAAGCCGCAGAGGGCCGCCTCCTCCTCGAGATCTGCCGCCGGGAAGGTGGCGATCCGCACAGCGTTCGGCTCCTCGTCGAATTTGCCTGCGGGTGAGACCGTCTGGCGCAGGCGGTGGACGATGATCTCGCCGGGGCCCACCGCGGCCTCGACGGCCAGGCTCGAGTAAACCCAGCCGTCGACCTCGCGGACGTCGGGCAGTGGCGGCGGCGCGCCGTCGGGCTCGGGCATGCCCTCGAGGATGGCGGCGGCGAAGCGCCCGTTGGGGCGCAGCGCAGCGGCGACACAGCGCAGGCAGGCGAGGCGGTCGGCGGCATCGGGCAGCAGCTGCAGCATCTGGGTCGGCGCGATCGCCAGCGAGACCTGTTCATCCAGCGTGAAATCGCGAGCGTCGGCGACCATCGTCGTCAGTGACAACCCGGTGCCGCGCTCGCGCAGCGAGGCGATCAGCTCGGCGTCGCTGTCGAGCCCAACCGTCGTGAAGCCACGCCGCGCCAAGTGCAGGACGACGCGGCCGGTTCCGCAGCCAAGCTCCAGGACCGATCCACCGGCGTCCTCGGCCAGCTCCTCCCAGAGGGCCAGATCGGCGCGGTAGCTGCCGCACTCAACGTCATGCCAGATCGCACCAACGCTCATCGCCAGAACTCCTCCGCGTGCCCGCGATCGGCAAGCAGCTTGCGCAGCTCCAGCAGCGCGGTGTAGGTGGGGAGGGCGAAGAGCCGTCCACGAGCACCGTCCAGCGCCCGGTCGAGCGAGGCCTCGATCCCCGGCTCGATCTCGATCGC
>Ga0157380_10002355_pt1 | contig 12704 bp, 5 predicted proteins | sample S35metaG_FD_119757 | JGI IMG/M metagenome (GOLD analysis project Ga0157380, IMG submission 119757) | Switchgrass rhizosphere microbial communities from Kellogg Biological Station, Michigan, USA - S3-5 metaG | ecosystem: Host-associated > Plants > Roots > Rhizosphere > Soil | place: USA: Michigan...
CGCGACGATATGGAGTCGATCACGGCAACTATTAATCAACTCTTCCACCGAGACAGTCACTGAAGTAGGAATTCTTAAGGAAGAGAAACGTTACCTCACGTAAGTGGAGCTCACAGGATAAAAAGTGGGCATCCGTACCACCAAACCACCGTCATTGAAGTTTTCGATCTGGATGGGAGTGTGTCTCTCGTTCGCAAGTGACGTGTAAGTGACGACGGTTCTTTGATTAATTGCAACGCTGAAATCAACTTGAGATGCACTCAAAGCGAGCCGTGCATCTCTTGCGCGGGCACGTTCGTTTATGGTGGGAACGAAATGTGCCGCGAAGCCGCCACGCAACTGAGCATTACGTGGCGCAGGGGACCGGCACAGGCCTCTCACCCGTGCCGGTCTTCCGATTCCAGCAAAGTTAACGAACTTAGCTCGCGCTTATTGTTGAGGGAATTTTTCGTGAGATTTCAATCGTCAATTTTCAGAGTTTCATACTTCGTTCAATCGTTTGTCGTATCGCGCCTGTGCCAATACGACAAGAAGTCGCCCCAGTTGAGAAAGTTCGCCTCGTCATATGCGACATTCATGACAGTAAAGACGATACGACGTAATTAGGATCGCAACACATCCATGTAAATGGAATTCGACAAGCGGTAATCCATCATGGTCTAGACGAAAGCGCAAATATCGCGTCGACCTAAGGCCATTAGTTAACGACACTCATATGACTCTTGCTCGCCTGATGCTGGCTCGCTGTTGGATGTTTTCTGAGAGGAGTCTATCCCGTGACCAACAGCACTGCACAATTTCCGTCAAGCATTTCGTCGACGATATTTCGAGTCGTATTAGCTATTTCAGTCGGGTTTCTGGGTGCATTCGCAGCCTCAGCCCAAAGAAGCATTACTGATGGGGCAACGCCATTGGCACTATCTCCGGGAGCACCGGCAGGTTCGTACGCGTTAAGTAAGCTGGAAACGATTAACGCCTATAACGGAAATTTGAGTTTTCGATTGCCCTTGTTTGAGATCGGTGGACGAGGCAGTGCCGGCTATGTACTCAGCCTGCCAATTGAGACGCACTGGCGCACTTTGCATAAAAGTAACGATTTTCAAATGATCGAACTTCCAATATCAAATTGGTGGAGCTACAAACGCCATGGATATGGTGCCGGTCAGTTGCAGGGCCGCGTGGGAACAGATACGGACCAACCGTGTCCCCCAATGTTCCATACTACAAGGTTGCTGACGCGTCTCACTTTTTCGGCGCCCGACGGGACCGAATACGAATTGCGCGACCAGCTAACCGGTGGTCAACCGCAATCCTATTTCTGTGGCGGTTCCGCTCCTTATCCGTCCCGTGGAACCGTGTTCGTCACTGCGGACGGCACGGCCGCGACTTTCATATCTGATACCACGATTCGAGACGACGGGTCGGGGATGGATCCAACCGGCTACCTTTCTCTTCGTGATGGCACGAGGTACAGAATCGTCGGCGGGGATGTGATGTGGATGCGCGATCGCAATGGCAATCAAATCAAGTTTGCCTACGGCGCTTTTGAGATGACAGTAACTGACTCATTAAACCGGCAAGTACATGTCACGTACGCAGACATTCCGAGTCGCCTGTATGACGAGATTACTTACAACGGCTATGGCGGAGCCCAACGAACCATCCGCGTTAATTACGCTCCGCTGCAATCGGTCTTACGGACTAATCGGCCCGGGGACCTCCCTAATGTGCAGTCAGCGTTAGCGCTCTTCCCCCAACTAACAGGTTCAACTGCGCCGTCAAATCCCTATGTTACCTCATCGGTAGTCCTGCAAGACGGAGTGCAACAGTATCAATTTCTCTACAACGTTTATGGCGAACTCGCTCGAGTTACGTTGCCTACCGGTGGAGCCTACGAGTACGACTTCGGAAACGGGGTGTCAGGCGAGGATCCGACGGGCGTGATTTGGAGCGGCTTTTCACTTCCGGAAATTTACCGGCGCGTGCTTAGGCGACGAGTTTATTCGGACCAGGGAACGACACTGGAAGGCCTTACCACTTATAGCCGGCCGGAAAATGAGACTCCCGGCTATGTGCAGGTCGATCACCTCAAGGCCGATCAGGCAACGCTTCTTGCACGGGAGCGACACTATTTTTATGGCGCGGCTTCTGGATCTTTCAGTCTAGACCCGCTCAGCTATTCAGCCTGGAGCGATGGCAAGGAATACAAAACCGAATATTACGCAACCAACGGTCAAACCTTGCTAAAGTCGGTTTTGACCACTTGGGATCAGCGACCACTGATTTGGTGGAATGGTTCGGCGAATACTGCGCCGGCCAACAATCCTTATGTCACCGAAGTACTGACTACTCTCGCCGACACTGGCCAAGTCAGCAAAACTTCTCATATCAATCCGCAGACTGGCCAGGTGGCGATTGATCAATTCAATAACATTAACGATACATGGGTTTATGACTTCGGGCAGGGGACCTTTGGCAACCTCTTGAATCACACGCACACAGATTACTTAACCGTCAACAATGGCGTCGATTACTCAAACCGGACCTCCCTCTCGAGTCCACATGTCCTTAGCCTCGTAACGAGACAGTCCGTTTACGACGCTGTTGGGATCGAAAGAGCACGGGCAACCTTTGAATACGACAACTACAGCGGCGCCGATAATTTTCACGCACCGCTGAAAAACTGGCCGGCAATAACCGGAATTCCTATTACTGGTTTGGATTCCTCGTTTAACCCAACCTATCTATTTAGAGGAAATGTCACGGCCACTACTCGCTACCTGCTGGCAAATGGACAGGTCCTTCAACCAATCACGAGCTATTCCCAATTTGATTTGGCCGGCAATATGGTGAAGAACATCGATGCGCGCAGTACGGCCGGAAACATCATCGCCACAAATATCAGTTTCGATGATTGTTACGGCGGTCCTGACTCAGATGCCCGGACCAATACCGTGCCGGCACCCTTAAGTTCTCCGCAAGCGCGCACATATGCATTTCCAACAGTGACCTCTAACGCGCTGGACCATAAGGCTTATACGCAGTTTGACTATTTTCTTGGTCGCCCGGTCAATGTCGAAGATGCAAATGGCACCGTCTATTCCGCCGCTTACTCCGATTCGTTTGATCGGGTAACACGCGTAATTCGTGCTGTAAATCGTGACGATGCCCTTCAAAGTCTCACCACGTTTAGCTACGATGATACCCATCACCAGATCACTACGACTGCCGATCTGAATAGCCTTTCCGACCAAATGCTAAACAGTCAGCAAATTTACGACGGGCTCGGACGAACGATTGAGACCAGACAATTCGAGGGCGGCGGTAACTTCATCGCGGAGCGCCGCACCTACGATGCTTTGAATAGAGTCGTCCAATCATCTAATCCGTTCCGTCCATGGAAGAACGAAGCGCCGACTTGGAATACCACTGCCTATGATTCTTTGGGCCGGGTTGAATCGGTGACCACCTCAGACGGCGCCATCGCCAGGCAAGTTTACACTGGCAATGAAGTCCTAACGATCGATCAAATACTTAAGAAGAGAAAAACTCTGAGTGACGCACTCGGGCGCATAACAAAAGTCTATGAAGATCCTGACGGACTGAACTGGCTAACCGCGTACACTTATGACGCGTTAGGAAATCTCATCACCGTAACTCAGGGAAGCCAGGCGCGGACTTTTCAGTACGACTCGCTCGCCCGGTTGACCTCGTCAATCAATCCAGAAAGCGGCACCAGGACTTACGTCTACGACAACAACGGAAACCTGGTCACGTCCGTGAATGCCCGTGGCATCGGAACTATCATCTCCTACGATGCGTTGAACCGGCCCATCGCAAAGACCTACCAAAACGATCCGGCGAATACGCCGGCGGTTAGCTTCTTCTACGACTCGCAAGCGTTACCCGACGGTGCTCCCGCCGACTTTGCACGCGGCTCATCGATAGGCCGCCTGGTAGGAACTACTTATGGCAACAGCGGGGGCGAGGGCGATTATTTCGGATATGACATGCTTGGTCGCACTGTCTCAAAGGTGCAGCGGACTGTGAGCATCAACTATCCGGTCACTGCAAGATACAACGCCTCAAGCCGGCTTCGCACGGTAACCTACCCTTCCGGTCATACGGTTACGTTTAGTTATGATGGCGCCGGTCGTCTGGGTGATAGTAACCCGCAGAATCTTGCGATGACTGGAGATCTCGGCGACGGCATTGTCAGGACATACTCGAGCGGCATCACGTATACCAGCCGCAATGCCCTTGCCCAGGAACGATTTGGCACCGATACGCCTGTTTACAATAAACTCTATTACAACTCGCGAGGCCAGCTTGCCGAAATCCGGGAAAGCACCAGCGCCAACAACAGTAGTTGGAACCGCGGCGCTATTATTAATCATTACAGCAACAACTGTTGGGGCATGTGTACCAATCAGAACATGCCGGACAACAACGGCAATCTGAAAAGGCAGGAACACTGGATTCCCGACAAAGAGGCCGGCTTTCCATTTCAAACCTTCACACAGGTTTACCAGTATGATGATCTGAACAGACTGCGGTCGGTCAACGAGACTCGTTTTGTTAATGACGCCAACCCTACATTCTCGTTCACTCAGGCATACAGCTACGATCGCTACGGTAATCGTTCCATCGATCAGGCGGGTACTACTCCAGCTGCTGGTATCAATACTTCGCAAGCGTCCGTGGTTCCGAACACCTTAACGAATCGCGTCTACGGACCAGGGGAAACTGAAACTAATCATCCATTAATCAACTACGATTCAGATGGTAACCAGACGAGGGATTACTACAGCGATAATGGCACTCGCTTCGACCGCGTGTTCGATGCCGAAAGCCGCCTGATTGCCTCGACTGTGGTCGATTCACTAGGAGGCAAAACATCCTCGTATTCCTACGACGGTAACGGCGCGCGCGTGCGTCGCAACGTTGACGGGCAGGAGATGTGGATGGTCTACGGTATTGGCGGCGAGCTGCTCGCTGAATATACGGCCAAAGCCTCGCCGGAAACGCCCTCAACGGAGTATGGCTATCGAAACGGACAACTACTGATTAGTGCCGCGGGAGTAGTTGCGTCGCCACCAACGGATATAGTCGATGACAGCGTTGATGATTTCGTGTCAGGTTCGTTAGGAAGGGATGGAAGCCGGAACACGGGTCTTTGGTGGCTGGTTGCCGATCAATTGGGTACGCCACGAATGATCTTCGACCAGAGCGGCCGGCTCGCCAACATGCGGCGGCATGATTATCTGCCGTTCGGTGAAGAGTTGGGTGCGGGTGTGGGAAGGCGCGATCCCGGTCAGGGGTATCTTGCCGATGGAATTCGTCAAAAGTTCACGCAGCAGGAACGTGATTCGGAATCAAACCTCGACTACTTTATGGCGCGCCACTACCAAAGCGCTCAGGGAAGGTTTATCAGTCCCGATCCTCTGCTGGCGAGCGGCCGTCCCGCGAATCCACAAACATGGAACCGGTACGCATACGTATTGAACAATCCCTTGCGGTTCATCGATCCGAACGGACTAGTGGAGGTTCCAATTCCTACCCTCGACGATTTCCAACAACAAAATTCGCCACAACAACCTCTACCCACACCGCCACCTGTCCAGCCAGCAGATCAGGCGATGGCACCGAAAATTGTGCTGACGAATGTTCAGTTTGGAACTGTCGTTTTTTCGGATACAGTGCCTCCAGTGGAGCAGCTTTTTGTGCCCCTTGAAGAGCAAGCTAACCTGATAATGAACCAAGCAGTCACGTTGATGGCAAATAATGATCTTAATGGCTTGATAGCAGTTAATGAATTGCTGCTGAACCCCGGTACTGGCGGTGCAGTGTCGATGTCACTTTCGTTACAAACAAGTGAAAGCTCATCCCTTACCTGGACCGTAAATAGGACCGTATATGTTCGGTCGCCAGAGGAAGTGTTGCTGATGACCGGAGTTGCAAACCGAACGATCCAGGGTGGGGCGGCCGAAAGGTTATCAACGACTATAAGTTTGGTGGCCGGCGACGGTTGCCCTCGACTTCCCCTTGGGCAGGTTTCATCGGAGGGAGGTGCAAATCTGGCTTCATTACTGGGTCGACTGGCTCGGGATACTGCGCAGCAAGTAGCGGTCGCTAGATATCAGGTTAACTACAGTGAAAATCCCTCTCCTCTGTTCGTGCCACGTTAACGACCATGATCACGAACTACCACCTAGCTTCTTAAGGAGTTTGTCATGACCCGTCAATCGACCTTACGAATACTGCTCTTTCTCTTAATCGCTCTACCCGGGTGTTATTTATCACTAAACGATGGTGGGATCGCTCAGACCGGTCCCATCATCATTCCGGGGCCGGTGTCCATTTCACCACCGAGGCCGGCGTTGGAGGCAAAGGCTGAGGGCGAAGTTAAGCCGTTCAAGCGAACTCATTCGGATCTGAAAGCCTCAGTGATGGCGCATCCAATTCCGGAGGCTACCCTCGTCTTCACGCTAAAAGACAAAAAAGAGACGAAGGTCATCGTGCAACTACCGGATGAGGCAAGGAAATTGTTGCAGGAATGCTGGCACGCAGAACTTATGTTCTATTACCTACGGACCTTTGAAATCCACGACCTGCCAACCAGAATCAACGAGAGAATGGCCTTTGGGAATCTGGTCGAAGACACACACGCAAAGTTACAAGAGTTGACCATAGACACTCCTACGGGAAGGAGGAAGATTTCTTTTAATGAAGCAGTTCGCCTGACGCACCTCCTGAATAACTCTGCCCAGTGCGTCGTCAATGAAGCAAAAGACAGCGTCGGCGCTAAGCCAATAGCATGAACCTGAAAATAGGAATGTATACGTGATCACAGAATGCAATATGGAGCCCGCTTTCGTGACCGCGGCATTACATCAAGTTCTTAACTCCAGGCTGAAGCTATGTTTCTTAAGCAACGTTCATTTCGATGAACTTCTGGCGCGATCAAACAAGCTGAGGCGTCTCACGGTTGGGAAGGGATGCTTGCTCCCGCTCAAGATTCCCTACCCTCAAATTGAGAAATTCCCACTAACACTCCAGGCTTACCAAACTCGAGCGGGAGCAAGCATCCCTTCCCGACCTTGAGCTGATTACTCTTGAATCGTCGTATCCAGGGGAAGTTTTTTCCAACCAGTGCAAATCTGGACGAACCATTTAGAAGTACGACAAATTAGCTGGTCTACGGACTGCTGATGCTAGAGGAATTTCTATCCGGCAACCTCACTCACACCTCAATGCAACCAGGGGATCGACTCGGGTGGCGCGGCGACCGGGGAGGTAACAGGCGACGAGCGCCACCACGCTCAGCAACGCTGAGATGCTCACGAAGGTTGTCGGATCTGTGGGAGCCACGCCAAAAAGCATGCTCTCCATCAATCGCGTGAGACCAAAAGCTCCGAGCAAGCCAAGAACAACTCCAATCAACGCCAACTTCATTCCCTGGCCAATCACCATACGGAACACGTCGCGCGGCTGGGCGCCAATCGCGACTCGAATCCCGATCTCGTGCGTCCGTCGCGTCACGGTGTATGACATCACCCCGTAGATTCCGACCACGGCCAGCACCAGGGCCACCACTGCGAAGACCGTCAGCAACAACATGTTGAATCTTCGTCCCGAGACCGACTCGGCCAACAACTGTTCCATCGTCTTGGCCGCGGTGATTGGCAGGTCTTTATCAACCATTTGGATCTGACTTTTCACTGCCGCAGCCAGACTCGACGGCTCTGCAGAAGTACGGACCACAATGCTCATCGAAGGTGAGGTCACTTGAAGATAAGGAAAGTAGACTTCTGGCTGCGCCGTTGAATCCAGACCCAGCTGCTTCACATCTCCGACTATGCCGACGATTGACAGCCATGACTGGCCGTCGTCAAAAGTGATTCGCTTGCCAATTGGATCTTCATTCGAAAAATAAATCCGCGCCAGATTCTGATTGATGATTGCAGCTCCGAGTGCCTCGCGCTTGTCGCGATCGTCGAAATCGCGTCCCTTTACTAAACTGATACCAAGCGTGACGAAATAACCGGGACTAACGCTCCGGGTATTGATGATCATCTCTTTGCCGGCTTCGGGCTCGGGTTGTCCTTCAATGCGGAAGTCAGAACCGGAAAGCGAAAGGGTCAGTGGCAGTCCGGTGGTGGCGCCAGCAGCGGTTACTCCCGGCAGCGTTCGAAGTCGCTCGAGAACATCCATGAAAAACGCGGATTGCTGACGCTCTTCAGGATAGCGGGAACTCGATAGCGACAAGTTAACCGCGAGCACGTGATCCGGGTTGAACCCAAGGTTCATCTGCTGAAGACGCAAAAAGCTCTTTATCATCAAACCCGCCCCAATCAAAAGCACCAGTGACAAAGCTACTTCAAGTGCTACCAGGACACCGCGAGTCCGCTTGCCTGCAGAGTTCGCCAGAGCGCCTTTCGAAGCATCTTTGAGCGCATCGTTGAGATCCGGCCTCGCAGCGTGGAGTGCTGGAATTAATCCGAAGAGCAAACCAGTAATGATGGAGACCGCGAGCGTGAACCCATACACGCGAGCGTCCACGCCAATTTCATTCATGCGAGGAATGTTATCCGGCGCCAGTCCGATCAGCGCGCGAGTACCCCACACGGCGAGTAAGAATCCGAGGCAACCACCGACGAGAGACAGCGTCAAGCTTTCCGTAAGCAACAGACGCAGAACTCTCCCCCGGCTTGCGCCCAGCGCCGCGCGAATCGCCATCTCCTTTTGTCTGGCGGTCGCGCGCGCGAGCAGAAGGTTGGCAATGTTCGCGCAAGCGATCAGCAGCAGAAACGCCACAGCTCCCAACAGCACGAGCAACGCCGGGCGAATTTCCTTCACCGTTTGCTCCTGCGTTGACACGAGTTTTACGCCGATGCCGGAGTTCCCTTCCGGGTACTGCTGCTCTAGACGACTTTCAATAGTGGTCATCTCTGCGCGAGCCTGCTCGATGGTGACGCCAGGCTTGAGGCGGCCGATGCTGAAGAATGAATAATTTCCTCGAGCTGACTCTTTGCCGCTGGCGGCCAGCGGAACATACAAGTCGATGGGATCATTTATGACTTTTCCGAGGTAGCCGAACCCAACGGGAAAATTAAAGCCTGACGACATGACGCCGACGACCGTGTAGCTCTGATTATTAAGTGTAAGAGTCTGGCCTACTATTCGCGGATCAGACCCGAAGCGACTTTGCCAAAGACCGTGACCCAGGATGACAACGTGGCTGGCTCCCTCTTTGTCCTCTTCGGGCAGGAATAGCCGCCCAAGCATCGGTTTAGCGCCGATAAGTGAAAAGAGATTGGCGGAAGTTCTGAGTGTATCGAGTCGAGCAGGCTCACCCGCTCCGGTGAGATTCAGATTCGTGAAAGTGTATGCCGAGATTTGCTCGAAGACGTGATTCTGATCTATCCAGTCACGCAGGTTCGCAAATGATACCGGGATTTCATACATGCCGCGCTGCGGACTTTCTTCCCAGATAGTCACAAGACGATCCGGCTCGTGATAAGGAAGCGGACGCAGCAGCACTGCGTTAATGACGCTGAACATTGCCGTGTTCGCGCCGATGCCCAGGGCGAGCGTAATTACTGCTATAGCTGTGAAGCCGGGCTGCTTCAGCAAACCGCGGATCGCGTAACGAATTTCTTTGAGGAGGCCTTCCATAGATTTCTCCAAAGATCTTTTTCCTGCTGACGGAATAAAGACGGAGGCCACCCGTGATGTGTTAACGAGTAATCAGTAATCAGTAATCAGTAATCGCTACGGGCGTTTAGAGTTCAAACTTTAGTTTGTGGTGTTGATAGCACGCAATCTAAAGATTGAACTCTAAACGCCCGTAGCGATTACTGATTGCTTAATTCACTGAGACTGAGGCGAGGTCGTCGTCCTGAAGGTTATTCGGAGGTGCAGATGAAACTGTATTTGAGATGGCCGGCGGACTGCTCATTCCAGGAACGCTCAGCGTCGGAAGTTTGACCGTGGGCACAGCCAACTGCGGAACACCAAGAGGCGCGCGGCTGGTAGAATCACCACCAGTCTTCTTGTGATCGGACTTCACTCGATACATAGCCTGATCGGCAACGATCAAAAGCTGATCCAAAGTCTCGCCGTCGATTCCGAACTTGGCCGTACCGACACTGATGCCAACGCGGGCGTATTTATCACCACGGACATGCATAGCGAAGTTCGCTACGGCAGACTCAATACGGAAACTCATGTCTTCGACTTGAACGTCGCCGACCTCCTGAACAATCGCGACAAACTCGTCACCGGCATAGCGCGCCAGGAAATCGTACTCTCGCAGCTGCTCTTGAATCAGGTGTGCCACCTCGCGCAACATTTTGTCGCCAACCTTATGACCAAAGGTGTCGTTCACCGATTTGAAATCATCGAGGTCAAGCATCACCACCTGGAACGGCCGTCCGGTGCGGCGCGCGCGCGAGACTTCCTGCTCGAACCGCAGTGCCATGTAACGCGGATTCGGTAAGCTCGTAAGCGGATCGGTGAGCGCGTTCGATTCAGCCTCAGCGTGATGCATCGCGTTAGTCAACGCATCCGAAGCCAGTCGAGTTACGGTCTCGAGCATACGCATGTGATCGTCCGTGTACTGCTCCATCTCAGTCGAGTAGACCGACAGCGCGCCAATCAAGACGTCGTCTTTAAACAAAGGCAGCGAAGCCATCGACAGGAAAGTCGAGTTCGGCAGGGGAAAATCCAGGAAATCCAGATTGGGATGAAGCTGATTCACAGCGCTGCGATTCGCAAGCGCAAAACCAGTCACGCCTTCGCCCGGCGCAATGGAGCGAGTCTTGATCAGGTCGGCATACTGCCCCACGACATGAGCCGCCGCCGCGTGGCCTTTCAACTCGTCATAGAGATAAACCGCGCAAGTGTCCCACGGAACGAGGTGGCCGACTTTATCGACCAGCACCGTCAAAGTCTCCTTCAACTCCAGTGATGAGCCAAAGGTGCGCGCAATTTCATAAAGCGCGTAACCTTCGCGGTCAGCATCTTTGATTTGATTGTAAGCCTGGTAGCAGCCACGTTCGCGCGTCTGCGCGATGTCGACATTAGCCATTTTGAGCGGTTCGCGATGGTCCGCATTGTTTTGCTGAGGCTCAAGATTTCGGGCTGCTATTTCTACTTCGAATTGAGGCAGGTGCTCGATAAAGCGCTCCACCACATTTGGATCGAAGTGAGTTCCGGAACCGCGGCGCAGCATCGCAATCGCTTCCTCGCGCGTCATCCCGGGACGGAAGGGCCTGTCTTCACGCACCGAATCAAAGCAATCGATTACTGAAAAGATTCGAGCTGTAATTGGAATCTGCTCTCCGGCAAGGCCGTCGGGATAACCATGGCCATCCCATTGTTCATGATGATGTCTAACGATAGGTACGACCGGAAAAGGAAAGTCGACGCGGCTGAGAATCTGGGCGCCAACAATCGGGTGGATCTTCATCTTCTCCGATTCAGCGGCGGTGAGCCGGCCCGGCTTGTTAAGGATGTGAGCAGGTACTGCAAGCTTCCCAATGTCATGCAGCAAAGCGCCGCTCTTCAAGGCAGCGAGATCAGGTTTTGCGAGTCTAAAAGCTTCTCCCATACCCTGTGCATAGACTTGCACGCGGCGGACGTGACAGTGTGTAGTTTGATCTTTGGCGTCGATGGCGGTGGCTAAGGCTTCAGCCGTAGCCAGATGGAGCTTGCTCATCGCCTCGGTTTCAGTGGCTTTGGCACTGAGGCGATCAAGCAACATCTTGCGCGTGAAATAAGAAATGCCCGCCAACAAGAGCAATGGCGTTAGCGAGCGCGTAAGACGCAGGATGGTTAATTCTTGTGACTCGTAAACAATCCACGCCCCGAGTACTGAGACAGAAATAACTAACACTGCCCAGTAGATTCTGACGGCGCGGTTGTATCCAGATGCATCGGGGGTTTGCATCATGCTCCTTTATCGAGCGAGTTAGTCTTACTGCATCGTTTATGCAGACCTGCCAATCTTGAGGTGCAAGTTCTGTGGGACCGCAATTCGTCCTGCCGGAAATGAAAGCCGGGGGTCAATTCGGCTAGCGCTTCCGGCAGGTTACGAGGCAAGAGCGACCGGGGGTGTCTCGTTTGTAGTCCGGCTAGTTCATCAACGCCGGACGTGTTTGCGTATGTCTTCATGAGATACATGGTTTACAGACTTAACGCTTAAAACTTTGCGGCCATCAGGGCTTCGTGCGGAGAACCCATTGAAGCTGGTTGCTTCGGGCCGCGCCATTCTCTTTTCAATTGATGTGCCTCAAGCAAAACAGCCCATTTCCGAGTTTTGAGGATGCGCCTCAGTCAGATTGAACAATCAGAATGAGAATTCAGTCAGATTGGTGACCGTACTGCAGGCTGCCAGCCTGCAGAGTGGTTCAAACTACGAATCTTCTTGAGAAAACACGACAGGCTGGCAGCCTGTCGTACAATGGTCACTTGTCGAAATCAATCAAGAATCTGGAACCGAAGGATCAGGTCGGCTACATCGAGCTGTTGCGGGGAAACGCTGCCTTTCGCAATCTTTGGCTGGGACAGGTTGTCAGCCAAATGGGTGACTGGTTCGACACGATAGCGCTCTATACCATCATCCTGAATCTCACCGGCTCGGGTCGAAACGTTGGCCTCCTCATGGTGGCGCGCTTCGTTCCGAGTTTTGTGTTCGGTCC
>Ga0157380_10002357_pt1 | contig 12697 bp, 9 predicted proteins | sample S35metaG_FD_119757 | JGI IMG/M metagenome (GOLD analysis project Ga0157380, IMG submission 119757) | Switchgrass rhizosphere microbial communities from Kellogg Biological Station, Michigan, USA - S3-5 metaG | ecosystem: Host-associated > Plants > Roots > Rhizosphere > Soil | place: USA: Michigan...
AAGCCGTCGCGGCACTCACCGGCATCTCGCGCTGCCATCGGCTGTTCCTCTCGCTGAACCCAGACCCGTCCGACAGCGCTCCGCCGCAGCGCGACGATTTCACCGGCGACATCATGGGCAAGTACCAGGAGCCGCGCGTGCCGCCGCCGTCGGCCGACCGCACCGGCCTCAAGGCGGCCCAGCAGGCGCTCGAGCTGGTGCGGACGGCGGCGCCGCCGACCGAGCTCGTGACGCAGGTCCTCATCGAGCTCGGTGACTGGTTCCAGACGCTCTCCAAGCCGGCCCAGTCGATGCCCTATTACGTCGAGGCCGCCGCGCTGCTCGACGGGCACGTGTCCTCCGACCCGCTCACGGTCCACCCCCTGCGCGAGCCGCGCATGGTGTTCTACCGGCCCCCGGTCGGGGCGATCCGCAAGATCAACGCCGAATCGACCCCGTTCGTGATCCGCAAGGCGGTGTTCAGCTTCCTGGTGACGGAAGCGGGCGTGCCTGCGGACATCACCGTCGTATCGAGCGACATGAACGATGCCCAGCTGATGCTCTCGCGGCGCGCGATCTCGCGTGCGATCTACAGTCCCCGCTTTTCCGAGGGCAAGGCTGTCGCGACCGCGGGCGTGACATTCACCGGCGAGTGGTTCGACTCGTCGCCGGACTCGGTGGCGCCCCCGGCACCGGACCCCGCTGAAGCGACTGCGAAGCCGGTTCCACCCGTCGAGTCCGCCGCGGAACCCGCCGACAAGCCCGCGACCGAGCCCGCGCCGGGACCCGGGCGCTAGGGCTTCGGCTCCTCGGGCGGCGGAGTAGTGCCGGCGGGCGGTACCGCCGGGGCCTGGGGCGGCGGCGACGGTCCCTCCTGGCCGACGGGCCAGCGGTTGCCGGGGGTCTTGTCGTCAGTGGTCGGCGGGATCTGCGCCGGCTTGAACGGCTCGGGCGGCGGCTTCAGCGCATCGGGCGGCTGCGGCGGCGACGCCGGCAGCGGGCTCCCGGCGCCTCGCAGCAGGAGGCGCACCGATTCCTGGTCGGTCAACTCGACGGCGACCTTGGCGCCCGCGTCGCGCATGGCGCGCTGCGTCGCCACCGCGAGCGGCTCCTTGTTGCCAATCGCGTGGGCCTTCTCACGCCCGTAGCCCGTGAACGCGAACGAATCGACGCGCGCGCCGGTCGTGTCGTAAAGCGTCAGCTGGTAGCGGATCGTGACGACGAACGCCTCGCCCGCGATGTCCTTCGGCGTCAGGAACGAGTACTCCTCGAAGCGCGGCTCGAGTACGAAGGTGAGCGGAGGCGTGATCGAGGCGATCTTCGCCGGGTCGTCGACGTGCACGAGCTCGCTGAACATGGCGCCCAGCAGCCAGTCGAGGTTGATCACGTGCGCCGGCCCGAGGTTGACCGAGTAGTCCATGTTGGAGCGCGTTTCCTTGTGGACGTACTCGCGGAATTCCTTCGAGTAATAGACGCCAACGCGCACCGGCAGCTTCTCGAGCAGCGGCGGCGGCAGCGCCGCGCGCGTCTCGAGTTCCGTCGACGTGCAGGCCGACAGGACGATGATGCCGAGGGCGGCAGCGGCCGCCCGCAAGTTCCATCCGCTCACGATTTCCTCCGGCGCAACGCCGTCGCGTTGCCTTCGGGCAGGCCCACGAACACGCCGCCGTTGCGCGCGCTCAGGATCCGCATGAGTGTGGCATAGCGCATGCTCGTGTGCTGCGGGTACTGGCCGGGGATCGGGAAGCCGAGCGAGTGAATGCGCACCAGGCGCTCGCCGCTGCCGTGCGACCGGTTGATGCGGTCCACCGTGTCGACGACCTCCTGGATGGACGGCCCGGTGAACTCGTCGCCGAACACGTAGATGCTGATCGGGTGGTCACGGGTCCAGAAGGTGCGGACCGCGGCGATGATGCCCTCGGACGGGCTCGAGTTCGAGAACGCCTGCCAGCCGCGGAAGCGATCCAGGATCGCCTTGCGGCGCGCCGGCGAGTCCGGGATCCACTTGCCGCGGTACTCGGTGAACATGTACCCGCCCTCGTCGTCCATCACCTGGATGCCCTTGAGCTTCGGGTAGATGTTCAGCACCTCGGCCAGCTTCTCCTCGGCATAGCGCCAATTCTGCGACTGCATCGAGCCCGAGGTGTCGACGATGAAGATCACGTACTCGCTGTCGATCGGCACGCCCGCGACCGGCTGCTCGTAGACCTGGCGCCGCCCTTCGCCCTGGAGGCGGCGGGTCTCCTCGATCATGGCGGCGCGCGCGCTCGCGAGGTTCTCCGCGAGCTTCTTGACCGCGTCCTCCTCGTCCTCGCTCGCCTTGTACTCGCCCTCGATCTTCGACAGGTCGCCGCGCAGCCGCGTCAGCTTGTCCTGCTCCTGCTTCAATCGCGTGACCCGCTCGCTGAGCTCGCGCTCCAGCACCAGCGCCGTGCCGCGGATGTCGAACAGCTCCTTCTCGTTCTTCTCGACCTGCCGGTCCAGGTCCTCCTTCGACACCGAGAGCCGGATCGGGTCGCCGTACTCGGTCACGACCAGCAGCAGGATGACCGCGCCGAAGCCGCAGCAGATGCAGTCGAGGAACGACATGCTGAAGGCCTCGGCCTCGCGGCGGACGCGCCTCATGGCCAGTCCTTGGCCGGGCTCAGGAAGCTGCCGCCGGTCGCGCGCGCGAGCCGCCAGAAGAAGATCGGCGCGGACGGGTCGCCCTCCATCGGCAGCAGCACGATCGAGAACGGCGGGGGCGCGGGCGGCAGCGACTTGACCGCGTCCTGCATCAGGTCCTCGCGCTGCTCCGCGGTGACCAGCGTGCGCATCAGCGGCGGCTTGTCGCCCTGGGTCGGCAGCCCGTCGGTCACGAGGATCACGTTGTCCGGCGCGGGGGAGAGCTGCGCGACGACGGCGAAGGCGTTCTGCAGGCTCGTGCCGCCGGTCGGCGCCGTGCGCCGGAGCGCCGAGATCGCCTGCTCCACCTGCCCTGCCTCCCGGACCGACAGCCAGCGTCCGGCGCTGCCCTCGACGACCGGCCGGGGCGCGGTGTCGAAGGCGTAGATCTGGAACTGCGTGTCCTGGCCGAGCCTCGCGGTCACCCACTCGACCGTGTTCACCGCCTGCTGCCACTTGCCGGAGGCGATGCGGCGCTCGGGCGGCATGTTGCGCAGCCGGATGACGTTGACGAGCGTCTCGTCGAGCATGCTCGCGGAGGCATCCACCAGCATCAGCACGCGCTTGCCCGACACGCGCAGCGTCACCAGCTGCTGCTCGTCGTCGACGATCCGCACCTGCTGTCCGGCCGCGGGCGGCGCGCGCTCCTTCAGTCGGCGCGTGCCCTCCTCGAGCTGCTTGAGGTCGGCCTTGAGCCGCTCGAGGCTCTCGCGCTGCGCGACGGTGTCGTTCGCGTACTTCGCGAGCTCCTCCTGCGTCAGCTTGATGCGCTCGAGCATCTCGAGCGAGCGCCCGGCGGCGCGCGTCGTCTCGTCCTCGGTGGACTCGAGTGCGGTCCTGAGCTCCGCCAGGTGACGCCGGCCGTCCAGCACTTCCTGCTCCAGCCGGCTCGCGTTCGCCTGCAGGTTCAGGCGCTCGTTGGTGCGCGTCATGCCGGCCTGCGAGGCCATGATCGTGTAGAAAAGGACCACCGCGCCGAAGCCGCAGGAGATCACGTCCAGGAAGGACATGCTGAAGGTTTCGGTCTTCCTGCGGCCCATGTCAGCCCACCGCCACGAGCTCGAGCACCACGCCGGGCGAGCCCACGCGGAGGCGGTCGCCGGCGCCGAGCTCGGCCTCGACCTCGACGCGCGCGCCGTTCACGAAAGTCCCGTACCGGCTGTGGTCGCGCACCAACGCCCGGCCGCCGACCCGCTGCAGCGTGCAATGCGTGCGGGAAATGCCGGCGCCCGCACCGGTGAGCGCGATGCGCCGTCCCGGGCCGCCGCCCTGGCCGACGACCAGCGGCTCCTCGACGATCGGGTGCGCGCGCCCCTCGAGGATCACGTGGGTCGCCGCGGGGCCGGCGCGGCCGCGCTGCGCGCGCGCAGCCGCCGGCCGTGCGCGCGCGAGCGCGGTGACGAGTGCGGGCGGCTCGGCGGGGCCGAGCTCCGCGGCGCGATCCGCCGCGCCGGCCGCGGCGGCCGTGTCCGGCAGCACGATGACGTCCACACCCGGGAGGTTTCCCAGGCGCTCCGCGAGCCCGGGCAGCAGCGCAGCCCGCGCGGACAAGGCGAGCGTCGCCGGCTCGTCTGCGCGGTGGCCGCCCTGCACGAGATCGGCGAGCTGCGCGTACCAGGCCTCGGCCGCGAGCGCGAACTGCTCGCGCCGAACGGTCGCGGTGAACGTCGTCCCGCCGCTCTCGATCGAGGCGTCGAGCGATTCCCGCGTCGCGAGACCTGCGAGCCATTCCGTCAGGCGCTGGCGGAGCTGTTGCGCGGTCGTGCCCTGGTGCAGCGGGTCGAAGCGCGTCGCCCGCACCATGGTCTCGGCGACGAGCTGCGCCCAGGCCGAGTGCATGGCCTTGAGCCCCGCGCGAGCCGCGGTCTCCACGCGACGGCAGCGCAGCACGGCCGCGCCCTGCAGCTCGGTCAGCACCGCCTGGTAGAGCTGCACGTCGAGGTGCAGGACCGTCGGCTGCGCGGCGAGGCCCGCGACGGCCGCCAGCGCGGAGTCCACCAGGCCCGCGACCGGGATCGCGGCGTGCTGCGCAATGCCGAGCAGGAGACCGAGCTGGCGCGGCCGCATCGTGCCCGGCACGGCGAACGCCGCGGCGTCGCCCGGTTGCGCCACCTCGCGCCAGAGGGCGGAAAGCTGGGCGTGCGCGAGATCGGCGTGCGAGACGCGCGGCTCCTCGGCCCGCGCCCAGGAATCGAGCGCGAGGTCCGACCAGTAGCGGTCGCTCGCGGGCGCGGCCGTCGTGCGCGCCGCGGCCGCGGCGGCTTCGCCGGTGAGGATCCCGGTCGCGCCGAGCACTGCGATCCCCGGGCTCGCGGCGACGCGCACGCCTTCACGTACGGCGGTGAGCCCTGCGTCGACGATTTCGATGCCGATCGCGGCCATGCGTCCTCAGGTGTCTATCGGGAAGGAAATGGGAAAGTCCGCGCGGACTTTCTCCGACGGATCGAAGCGCGCGGGCGGAGGCCCGGCCGGCACCGTGTCCGGCGGCAGCGGTGGCAGCTCCTCCTCCTCGTCCGCGGCAGGCGTCGCGTCGTCCTTCGCTTTCGCGTCCGCGGGAGCGCCCGGGTCGGGCGGCGGCGACTCGGCCGGTGCGGGCGGCGGCGGCGCCTGCTGCGCAGGTGGCTCGATCGCGGCTGCCGCGAGCGCGACGAGCGAGGCGAGCACCGCGATCAGCCACGGCCGCTTCGGGGTCTTCATTCCGCGTACCTCGCGATGCGGAACCCGACGTCCGGCCGCGGCGTGTTCGCCGAGTCGCGCACGGCCAGGCGCAGCTCCGGCACCTTGCCCGTCAACCAGCTGGCACCGCGCACCACGTAGTTGTCGCCGGTCTTGGGCCCGAGCGGATCCACGGACTCGAAGTCGGGGCCGACGACGTAGATCGAGTAACGGTCCGTCGTCCATTCGAGCACGTTGCCGCCCATGTCGTGCAGGCCGAGTGGGTTCGCGACGAAACTGCCGACGGGCGCGGCCACGCGGTAGCTGTCTTCGTAGCCGGTGATCGTGACGGGCGTGAGGTAGATCGCCGTCGCGTCGCCCCAGTTGCCGGCTTTCGCCGGCACCGGCAGGTCGTTGCCCCAGGGGTATTTGCGCGACGCGCGGGCGCCGTCGAAGCGCGCCGCAAACTCCCACTCCGCCTCGGTCGGCAGGCGGTAGCCGGTCGTGAGCGGGTCGGCGAGCTCGAAGCGCTCGCCGTTCTTCACGTACGCGGGCGGCAGTTTCTCGCGCTGCGAGAGCCAGTTGCAGAAGGCCGCGGCCTCCTGCCAGGAAACCCGCACCGCCGGCTGGCGCTCGAGGTCGAGCGACTCGTCCTTGAAGATGCCCGACTGGTGGTCCGCCTTGAACTCGCGGAACTCGCGGTTCGTCACCTGGAAGCGCGCGATGTAGAACGGCCGGCGCAGCTCGACCTGGCGCTCGGCCTCGTTCGAGCGGCGGCCCGGTTCGCGGCGCGGGCTGCCCATCGTGAAGCGGCCGCCGTTGACCAGCACGAGCGGCTGGCCGAGCGAGGTCGTGCGCGTCGCCGGCATGCCGGCGGCGCGCGCCTCGCTTGCGGACTGCAGCGCGTATTCGACGACCTGCGTCTCGCCCTCGCGCGGCGTCACCGTCGCGCGGAACGGCTCGAGGCCGGCCATGCGCACCTCGAAGACGTGCGGCGCCGCGGACAGCGATAGCACCTGGTTCGCGGCGCCGCGCGAGGCACCGTCCACGTAGAGGATCGCTTCCGCGGGCCGGCCGCTGACGCGGACCTCGCCGAGCACCGCGCGCAAGTCCACGGCGATGCGGCGCTCGGCGCGGCTCTCGACCGCGACCGACTGCGTCGCCGGCGCGTGCCCCGCGAGCGTCAGCAAGACTTCCTGCGGCACGCCGGGCGGCACGCTGACCGTGAGCGGCGTGCGGCCGCGATAGCGCCCGCCGATGCTGACGTCCGCGCCGGTCGGACGGCTCTGGACCACCAGCCGGCCGTCCGGCATGCCGAGCTCGACCGGCCCGACGACGAGCGGCTGGCCGGCCACGACCGTGATCGGGCTCTCGAAGCGGCGGAATTCCGGGTGCACCAGCGACAGCGTGTAGCGGCCCGCGTCGAGTTCGGTCTCGAGCGGCGTCGTGCCGAGCTCGCGGTCGTCCGCCCACACCGTGGCGCCTGCCGGCACCGAGCTCACGCTGACGCGCGCGAAGACCGGCTTCAGCGCGACCTTGAGCTCCTGGCGCTCGCCGCCGCCGGCGACCTCGACGCGCAGGCGCTCCTCCGCGTAGTGCGGTGCGAGGATCGAAAGCTCGCGCGTCCCGGCCCGCAGCTCGTGGTCGCCCGGGAGCTTGCCGACCGTCACGCCGTCCACGGCGAGCGTCGCCTCGACGCCGCCGGTATCGAAGGCGACGATGCCCGGCAGCCGATTGAGCGCAACCACGAAACGCTGGCCCGACTTCGCCTCGACCCTGACCGGCAGCTTGGCCGGCGCGTAGCCGTCCGCCTCGACGACCAGTGCGTACACGCCGGGCGGCACGAGGTAGTGGCCGCGGAAGCCGACGTCGAGAACCGTGCCGTCGAAATCGACGTCCTCGAAATCCACCTCCGGGTCCGAGGCGACCTCGACGGCCGGCGCGTAGAAGGCGAACAGCAGGACCGCTGCCGCCGCCGCGATGCCGGCCCAGCGCAGCCAGGCGGTGCGAAAGCGCGGCATGCGCGCACGCGCGGCCTGCGTCGGCGCGGACCGCGGCTCGTAGGGGACGATCTCGATCGGCTGGCGGACGCCCGCATCCCCGTCGAGCGCGGGGGTGTCGATCGCCGGGGGGCGCGTCACGTTGGCGACGACGCCGTGGCGCACGACGATCGTCGCGCGGCCGCCGCGATCCTCGAAGCCGATGGCAACTCCGTCGAGCGGGTCGGGCCCGGCGCCCGGCTCGGGCGTGACGACGATGCCGTCCGCCGTCACGGCGACGCGCGCGCGCACCTCGCCCGGCCGGCAGCCGGGCACGACCACGGCCGAGCCCGGGCCGCCAACGGTGAGCGGCAACTCGGCGGGCTGGATCGGGCGCGCGCCGAGCGGGTCCTCCAGCCAGATTTCCTTCAAATCGGTTCCTCGCATCTCACGACCACCGCCGCGGACCCCGCGCCCGGCGGCAGGACGACCTCGCGCCGGACGTCACGATACCCGGTGCGCGTGCCGACCACGGTATAACGGCCCGGCAGCAGCTTGACCTCGCGCGTGGAAAACGTCCCGTACTGCCCGACGCGGTAGATGGCGACCTGCGTCTGGCCGTCGGATTCCAGCCGGAGCTCGATCGGCAGCTCCGCGGCCTTCGCGATCCGGTCCAGCTCGCGCGCCGATGCCGCCAGCCGCTCGCGCGGGTTGCCCACGGTCGCGGCGGTCGCCAGCAGGCTCTTCGCCTCCGCCCGGCCGGCCGGGTCCCAGAGTCGTTCCGGCTGTGCATTCAGAGCGTCGATGCGGCGTTGCAGTTCCGCGCGCGGCGTCGAACGCGCGAGGCCGTCGCGCGCGGACTCGAGCGTCGGCTCGAGGCCGGCCGCCTCGCGCCAGGCCGAGAGCGCCTCTTCCCAGCGTTCCTCGCCCTCCGCGGCCCGTGCGCGCGCGACCAGCACTTCGAGCGCCGACGCCCGCTGGCCCTGCTCGAGCGCCGCGATCGCGTCCTTCGCTTCGCGCGAGCCGGGATTGAGCGCGAGCGCCTGGCCGAAGGCCGCGCGCGCGGCATCGGCGCGGCCCGCGGCGGCGTCCGCGAAGCCGCGCGACATGGCGATCGAGTAGGCATCGGCATTCCGGCCCGACGTCAGGCGATCGAGGCCCGCCTGTGCGCCGGGCACGCCCGCGTCGATCGCGAGCGCCTTGCGATAACCGGCTTCCGCCGACGACGCGCGCCCGGCCTGCTCGTCCCGCTGTGCCGCGTCCACCTGCGCGAGCGCGTCGTCCAGCCGGCCGGCGCGCGCGAGGCCGGCGGTCGCCGGCGGATGGTTCGCCTCGATCGCGAGCGCGAGGCCGAAAGCCTCGCGCGCGGCGTCGGTGCGCGCCGCGGCGAGCGCGTCCTGGCCGCGCTGCGTCGCCGCGGCGAGCGCCGCCGGCGCCGCCTTGTCGAGCCCAGCGAGCTTTGCGGAGCCCGCGTCCCACTCGCTCGCCGCCGCGGCAAAATCCCCGACCGTGAACTGCTGCGCGGCGCGCGTGCCGAGGTCGCGCGCCAGCGCAAACTCCGCGGTCGCCCAGCGTGCGGCGGCCCGCGCATCGAGCGCCTTGAAGGCCGTGTCGTAGCGCAGCCGCGCGGCCTTCGCGAGCTCCTGGGCCTGCTCGCGGGAAATGCGCTCCTGCTCCACAGCCTGGCGGACGCGGCCGGCCTGCTCGGCATCCTCGCGTGCCTTGCGGGCGTAGCCGCGCTCGTCGAGCGCGTCCTGCGGCATCAGGAAGACCGCCGCGGCCGCCGCCACCACGGCCGCACCGAGTGCGAGCGGCAGCCAGCGCCGCCTGCTGGCGCGGGCAGGCGCCACCGCCGGCGCCTCGTGCACGAGCGGCGCGAGCATCGCGCCGCCGTCCGCGGCCGCGGCGGCAAGGCGCGCGCGCACGACGGTCGCCGACGCCGGGCGCTCGACCACCGACTTCGAGAGCAGCCGCAGCGTGAGCTCGCGCACGGCGATGGGCACTTCGCCGCGCGGCTGCAGCGGCGGCACGGGCTCGTGCAGCACGCGGTCGCGCGTGACCTCCGGGTAGTAGGGCGGGTGGCCGGCGATCAGCTCGTAGAGCAGTGCGCCGAACGCGTAGAGGTCGTCCGCCGGCGAGGCCGGTTCGCCGCGCAGTTGCTGCGGGCTCGCGTTGTAGGGCGAGCCGCCGTCGGGCGCGGAGCCCGCGAGCGCGGCGAGGCCGAAGTCGCCGAGCTTCGCGCGGCCGGCGCCGTCGAGGAAGACGTTGGCGCACTTGAGGTCGCGGTGCACGAGGCCCGCGGCATGCACCGCCTCGAGCGCGGCCGCGACGCCGTCTACGGCGCGCGCCCAGCTCTCGAAGGAGCGGCCGCGCAGCTGGCCGAGGTCGCCGCCCTCGAGGAATTCCGTGACCAGGAAAACCCGGCCTTCCTCGCGCTCGAGGCCGTGGATCCGGACCACGTGCTCGCCCGGCAGCGCCTGCGCGCGGGCCACCTCGCCTTCGAGCCGCGCAAGCCGCGGCGCGTCAGCAGCGAAGGATTCCGAGAAGAACTTGAGCGCGACGCGTTCGCCGCGCGGGCGGTCGACGGCCAGCCAGACCTCGGCGCTGCCGCCGCGGCCGATCCGTCGCACCAGCACGAACCGGGCGCCGAGTTCGAGCCCGGGTGTCAGCTCCTTCACGGGGGATCAACCCCCGCCGCTCGATTGCGCGGCAGGCGTCTTGGAGTCGGCAGCGGGCGCGACGGGCGCGGTCGGCACGAGCCCGGTCTCTTCCTTGTACAGGTCATGCAGCAGGCGGCGCCATTCCGCGTACTGCTGCTCGGCCGTGCCGGTCAGGCGCAGCGTGCGGCCCTCGACGTCCACGACCAGCGGCGCGGCCTCGGTCTGGAAAGAACCCGAGATTTCCTTGATCGACTCGGTGTGGATCTTGGCTTCCTCGCGCTTCTTGTAGCCGCTGATGACGCCCGCGACGCCGCCCGCGATGCCGCCGTAGCGCGCGGCATCCGCCACGCGATTGCAGTCGCTGCTGTTGCAGCTGTCCGGTATGAACACCGCGGCGGCGATGGCGGCAGCGCCGAGGATCATCCGGTTGCGGGCCTGGGACTTCAGCTTCTCCTCGGCGGTGATCTCGTCGTACGTGTACTTGCGCCAGCTGGTGTACGGCTCCTCGAGGCGCTCGCTGAACGCCGAGTAGTTCTCGCTGACCGTGTCGATCATGCCGTAGTCGCGCTCGCGGATCTGGTCGATGCGCTTGACCAGGATGTCGTCCTCGGCGGGCAGGCGCAGTACCTTGTACTCGCCGGTCTTCTTGTTCTGGGCGAGGTACTGGGAGAAGGCGACCGGCGCGAAGTCGGCGGCGAAACGCATCTCGCTCACGCGGCGCACGCTCTCGAGGTCGGCGGCGGTCTTCTCGTTGCGCACCGCGAGCAGGTCGTTTGCGATCGCCACGTAGACATTCTCGAAAGGATCCCGGCCGACGGTGTAGTTGTCGCGGTACACGCGCGTGTCGGCGCGGCCCTCGTATTCCTTCTCTTTGATCCACACCCTGCCGGTCGCGTCGCGGGCCGTGACTTCGAGCTTGAGGTACGCGCCGTTCGACTCGACGATCTTGCCGTCCACCGTCAGGTCGAAGGAATTGACCGTCGTCGGCACCACGCGGGCGGTGCCCCAGTGGCCGGTGCCCTCGAGCGTGTCCCGCAGCTGCATGGCGATGTAGCGCGCCTCAGCGCGGCGGATGTCCGGCCAGATGCGCTGCTCGTTCTGCAGGTCCGGGTCGTCCTCGAGCGCCTCGGTGATGCCCGGGTCGAGGATGTGCACGCCGACGTCGAGAAGCTGCGCCTGCGGAACCTCGGTGGTCGCCTGCGTCGCCTGCAGCACGGGGACCGGGCGCGTTTCCTTCACGCAGCCCGTGGCCGCGAACAGCGTCGCGAGCAGGAGTCCCGTCACCGTCGTCCGGATCATCCGCATCTCAACGCGACCTCAACGTCCTTTCTTGTAGCGACGGTATTCCTCCCACAACGCCGCGCGCAATTCCGGGTCCGTCTCCTTCATCGCCGCCTCGCGGATCTGCCGCGCGACGATGTCGTCGTCGCTGCCGTCCGGGATGTCGGCCGGGATCGAGCCCGGGCCCGTGCCGCCCGAGGCAGCACCGCCGCCCACGCCGCCTTGCTTGTTCGAGCTCGCGGAACTATTGCCTGCCTCGCCTTCGCCCTCTTCGCCGGCGTTGCCGCTGCCCGCGGGGTCGCCGCCGCCGGCCCCGGCGCTGCCGACGGACTCGAGGCTGCCTTCGCGCTTCGCATCGGCATCGCCACTGCCGTCACCGTTGCCGCCTTCGCCGCCTTCGCCTGCGGCTTCCTCGTCGCCGCCCGGCCCGTTGCCGCCCGCGCCCTGTGCCGCTTCGCGTTCCTTGGCGATGTCTGCCTGCGCCGTGCGCACCGTGGAGTCGAACGTGCCGAACGTCTCGTCGAGCCGGCGCCCGATCTCGGCGCTGCGGCTGCCGGAACCACCGGCGGCTCCGGCCGGGCCCTGGCCCGCCGCGCCGCCGCCGCTCGCACCCGTGCCGGCTGCATCGCCACCGCCTGCGCCGCCGGCTCCGCCCAGTGTTCCGCTCGGACCGCCGGCAGCACCGCTGCCCGCGCCGCCGCCTGCTGCGCCAGCGCCGCCGCCCGCGGCACCGCCGCTTCCAGCCGTAGTTCCGGCACCGCCCGGGCTGCCGCTGCCTGCGCTGCCGCTACCTGAACCCGCCTGGCCGGGGATGCCCGGCACACCCGGCACGCCGCCCGCACCACCGGCGCCGCCCGCACCACCGCCAGACGCGCCAGGCTCGCCTCCCGGGACGCCGCCGGCGCCACCCGGCACGCCGCCCGGCACGCCGCCCGGGAGGCTACCCGGCAAGCTTCCCGGGAGTTTGCCGACTTGCGGGTCCACGCAACCCTCGACATTCAGGTCGTCGTCGTCTTCAGTCGTAGCGGGATCGTCGGTACTGACGCAGGGACGTCCGTCGGTGCCCTGACTGCCGTCAGCGCTACCTGCTGCGCCACCCGCGGCGCCGGAATCCGAACCGTCGCCGCCGGCACTGCCGGAACCGCCCTGCGAACTTCCGCCCGCAGCGCCGCCGTCTTCGCCCGGCATGGGTATCGGTGCACTCGCGCCGCCGGGCATCTCGGCCGTCGACGGAAACTCCGAGCTGTCGCCGCCACCGCCCTAGGAGCCACCGCCCGAGGAGCCACCGCCACCGGAGGAACCGCCGCCTGGCATGCCGCCGCCCCCGGAGGAGCCGCCGCCGCCAGACGAGCCACCGCCACCCGAGGAACCGCCGCCACCCGAGGAACCGCCGCCGGACGAGCCGCCACCGCCCGACGAGCCACCGCCGCCCGACTGGCCGCCCGACTGACCGCCCGATCGCTGAGTCGATTGCTGGGT
>Ga0157380_10002358_pt1 | contig 12696 bp, 7 predicted proteins | sample S35metaG_FD_119757 | JGI IMG/M metagenome (GOLD analysis project Ga0157380, IMG submission 119757) | Switchgrass rhizosphere microbial communities from Kellogg Biological Station, Michigan, USA - S3-5 metaG | ecosystem: Host-associated > Plants > Roots > Rhizosphere > Soil | place: USA: Michigan...
CCCTACACCACGCAGCGCTACGGCACCGTCCCCGATAGCGCGTGGAAGCTGAGAAAATACAAAAGCGCATGGACCGTCGCAGACACAGTGAACGCGACGATTGGCCAGGGCTATATGCTGGCCAATCCGCTTCAGCTTGCCACCATGGCCACCAGGATCGCCTCGGCGCGCGCGCTGGCGCCGCGGCTCATCATCAACCGGCGCTACCCGCCCCAGGGCGGCGACTTGCCGATCGATCCCGAACATCTCGCCTTCGTACAGGACGCGATGCACGCCGTGGTCAATGGCGGGGGTACCGCCGGATCCGCCCGGCTGCAGGTGCCAGGCGTGGAGCTTGCGGGCAAAACCGGTACGGCGCAGGTGCGCCGCATCAGCATGGCTGAGCGCAAGTCTGGCGTGCTCGGCGATACCGCCCTGCCCTTCAAGCTGCGCGATCATTCGCTGTTTATGGGCTTCGCGCCTTATGGCGCACCGCGCTACGCATGCGGTATCATCCTGGAGCATAGCGGCCATATCGTGACGGCTGCGCCGATCGCGCGCGACTGCATGACCTATTTGTTCGATCCGGCGCGCGCCATGGATACGTTGCTGAAGATGGAGGAAGGCTGGGGCGGCGACATCGCCGCGCGGATGCGCGCTGATGCGGCTCATTGGCAGGCACAGCAGCTGAAGGCGGCCAATCCCGATCCGGAAGCTTCTGCGACTGTTCCTGCTGCTGCCAATCAAAGCGGAGATCGGCCGGAATGAGCACGGCCTCGCTTGTCCCCGCTTCGATTGCGCGGCTGCCGTGGAAGCTGCTTCTGCTCGTGCTGGCCATCGGCAGCTTCGGCCTGGTCGTGCTCTATTCGGCAGCGGGCGGAAGCCTCCGGCCCTGGGCGCTTTCCCAGGGCATCAAGCTCATCCTATTCATCTTGGCGGCGATCGCGCTTTCACGCGTGAACCCTGATCGCTTGAAGCAGATCGCCTTCCCGCTTTACGCGGTGCTGCTGCTTCTCCTGATTGCCGTCGAAGTGCTCGGGGTCGTTGGTGGCGGCAGCAGGCGCTGGCTGGATCTGGGTTTCATCACCGTCCAGCCTTCGGAGCTGATGAAGCCCGTCATCGTTCTGACGCTCGCCCGCTTCTACGATCTACTCCCAGCCGGAGAAACGCGGCGCTGGAACGCGATCTGGCCGGCCTGCGCGCTGATCGGCGTGCCGTTTCTGCTGGTTCTGGTCCAGCCCGACCTCGGCACGGCGTTGATGATCATGGCAGGCGGACTAACCGTGATGTTCCTTGCAGGGCTCCCGTTGCGGCTGTTCGTCGGCGGCGCACTGATGGTGGCAGCGGCCTTCCCGATCGCGCTTTCGATGCTGCACGGCTATCAGCGCGACCGAATCGAGATTTTCCTCGATCCTGAAAAGGATCCGCTTGGCGCGGGCTATCACATCATCCAATCCAAGATTGCGATCGGCTCGGGTGGCATCACCGGCAAGGGCTTCCTGCAGGGAACGCAAAGCCATCTCGATTATCTGCCCGAGGGGCATACCGACTTCGTATTCGCGACCATGGCCGAGGAATGGGGGCTGCTTGGCGGCATACCGCTCATCTTCGCCTATTTTCTGCTGGTGAACTGGGGCATGCGTGTCGCCCTGGCGGCGCGGGCGCGTTTCTCGCAGCTTGCAGCCGCAGGGCTCTCCACGACGATCTTTTTCTATTTCGCGATCAACCTGATGATGGTGATGGGGTTGGCACCGGTGGTGGGCATTCCCCTGCCGCTGGTGTCATTCGGCGGATCGGCGATGATGACGGTGATGCTTTCGATCGGCCTGCTGATGGCGATCGCCCGTTCCGAGCGGGCGCAGCCGAAGGGCGGCCTGTAACAATTCTATTCTGCGAGGTTTACACCACCCCCGCCACCTGCTACCCGGCGCGCCGCATCACGGCCCAAGGGCAGTCATGCCGGTCAAGGCGATTCCGCCGCAGCCATGGACGCATAGCTCAGTTGGTAGAGCAGCTGACTCTTAATCAGCGGGTCCCAGGTTCGAGCCCTGGTGCGTCCACCACCTTTTCAATGACTTACGGCAAAAAGGTTGTCCTGCAGTGGATGATACTGTTTTCGGGGCAACGTTTGGGGCAACAATCAAGAAGTACCGGTCGGCTGTTCAGTTTCAAGATTTCAAGCGAATTAAGGTGAGCAAGAACGCGATCGACTTCCGTAACGGTGAGCGCGAGACTGCTGAGCCACCGATTGTGGTAGTCGAGCTGCTGTTCTCACGCACGCCGATAACTGCTTAAGTTGGTCGCAAGCCGCTGGCCATCGTCGCCGACGGACCCGTCATTGCAAAGGCAGCCTGTCGCCCCAAACGATCATCCGTTAACAAGCGTAATTATGGAGGAATTGGGCCGGTTGCAGACCGCCTGCCGTTGGCCGTGAATACCCCAACGGAGTCGGTCGCTCGTCATCACAACCGCGGATCGACGGGTTCTGTCTCCATTGCCAGCACGCCGAACACCGCCTGATGCACCCGCGTCAGCGGCGCGTGCTCGACGAAGCGGTGTAGCGCCTCCAGTCCCAACGCGAACTCGCGCAATGCCATGGAGCGCTTGTGGCCCAAGCCGCGCCTCTTGAGCCGCTCGAGGTTCTCCGGGCGATCGTAATGCGGGCCGTAGATGATCCGCAGATACTCGCGGCCACGGCACTTGATGGCCGGCTGGAGCAACCCCTTCTGACCGCGTGCGACGAAGTCGAGCGGTTTCACCACCATGCCTTCGCCACCACCAGCGGTAATAACTTCCCACCATGCGATGGCGTCAGCCATCTGCGCCGGATCGCCGAGCTCGATCCGGCGATACTGCGTAGCCAGTAGTAGCGCGGGGTCGGTCGCGGCTAAGCGATGCGCAGCAGCCATGTGCCAGAGATGATCCTTGTCGTCGTGGACAGCACCCTCGCTGGCGAGAAGATGAAACGGGGCGATGCGCAGATCCTGGATCCCGGCGAAGGGCGCGACGTAGCGGTTGTAAGCCGCGCGATAGCGGGTCGCATCATCGAGGTTTGCGGCGGTCGAGGCGGCAAGCTCGTTGATCGGCACCCCGCGTGCCTGGGCAGCGGCCAGCGCATACGACAGCGCACTCAAGCCGGCCGCGGCGGCCGAGCCGACCGCAGCATATTGCCCACGGACCAGCGAGCCGGCCTTCATGCTCCACGGCAGGATCTCGGCATCCCAAAGCACCCAATCGGTTGTCAGTTCGGTCCACAGTCCCGATGTTTCCATCGCCTGGTCGATCCGGTGCAGGGCGGCCGCTTCCAGTTCCGCGTCGTTGAAGAAGCGCCGCCCTGTGCGTGTGACGATAACGCCACGCGCACCGTCCTGGACGCCGAAGCGCTTGGCTGCGACTTCCTGCGTCCGCGTGAGCAGCACGAGGCCCCGCGAACCCATGTGCTTTTCCTCGACGACAAGCGTCTTCACGCCCTTGCTGCCGTAATAGGCGAAGGCTTCTTCGGGCCGCTCCAGCCAGCCATCTCGCGCGCTCGTCTCCGCCGGCGACATGGTGGGCGGCAAATGGATCAGCCAGCGCGGATCGACAGCATAACGGCTCATCACCTCGAGCGCGGCTGCGGCGTTTTCCTCGCGCACCGTGACATGGGAGTAATGGCGCGTCTCGATCACCTGTTTGCCCAGTACGTCTGCCAGGTTGAGCTGATTCGGCGCCATGCCGGTATCCGCTGCCGGCGCTGCCAGCGGACGAATGGGCTCGTAATAGGTGCGCTGCGCCGGCACTTCGACCAGATCGAGCTCGGGATAGCGCAGCGCCGTCAACTTACCGCCGAAGACGCACCCAGTGTCGATGCACAGCGTGCCGTTGACCCAGTTTGCCTCAACGACCGGTGTATGGCCGTAAACGACCTTGGCTGTGCCCTTATAGTCGGCCGCCCAATCCCAACGAACCGGCAGGCCAAACTCGTCGATCTCGCCGGTCGTTTCGCCATACATACAGAAGCTACGCACTGCGCCGGACGCGCGGCCCTGCATCTCTTCCTTGACGCCGGCATGCGCGACGACCAGCTTGCCGCCGTCGAGCATGTAGTGACTGATCAAGCCGTCGAGCCATTGGCACATTTCTGCCGCGAACTCTGGCGGCTCCTGAGCGAACTGCTCAATCGTCTCGGCGAGCCCGTGGCTGACCTTGACGTTGCGACCGTCGAGATGGCGCTTGAGCTTGTCGTCATGGTTGCCGACCACGACCATCCCTGTGCCGGCATCGACCATATGCTTAGCAATACGCAGCACATCGGGCGAGCGCGGCCCGCGATCGACCAGGTCGCCGACGAAGATCACACGGCGGCCCTCGGGTGGGGTCACCGCCACGTCCTTGCCGTTCCAGCTCACCGTGTAGCCGAGCTTGTCAAGCAGCACTTCAAGCTCGTCAGCGCAGCCATGGACGTCGCCGATGATGTCGAACGGTCCCGTTTCCTCTCGGCGGTCGGTCCACAACCGAGTGCGAACGATCTCGACCGCATCGACGTCCGCGACCGAGCGGAGGCGATGGACATAGCGGATGCCCTCGCGGTTCATGCCGCCAAGCGAGCGCTTGAGCGCCTGGACATGCCGGCGTATCGGCCCGGCACCGAACTGACGATCCGGTCGCACCGCGTTGCGCTCGATGGCGATCGTTTCCGGCAGGTCGAATACGATAGCGACGGCCAAAGCATGCCATTTCTTCGCCAGCGCGATCAGACTCTTGCGAGACTCCGGCTGGACGTTGGTCGCGTCGATTACCGTGAAGCGCCGGCCCTTCAGGCGCTTCTCGACGACATAACGCAGAACGTCGAAGGCATCGCCGGTGGCGCTCTGGTCGTTCTCATCGTCGGCGACCCAGCCGCGCATCCGGTCCGAGGAGATCACTTCGGTCGGCAGAAAGTGCTTGGCCGCAAAGCTCGACTTGCCGCTGCCAGAGGCGCCGACCAGCAGCACCAGCGCAAATTCGGGGATCTCGATCTTCATGCCGCCGCCTTCACTTCCTCCGCGCGCGTGAAGACGGCGACCTGGGTCGGATGTCCATGGGCCGCATCCTCGTTCCCGATCCCATCGAATCGCACCGCATAGCCGTGGGCGAGGCCGACGCTCTCCGCCCAATGGCGAAACTCGGCGCGGGTCCACTCGAAGCGATGGTCAGGGTGCCGCATTGCATCGGGCTTCATGCCCTCGAACAGCGCGTTGTATTCGCGGTTCGGCGTGGTGACGATGACCGCGCCGGGCTGGGCATGGCCGAAGATCGCTGCCTCGAATGCCGGCAGGCGCTCCGCCTCCATATGTTCGATGACCTCAATCGCTGCGGCAGCGTCGAAGCCCTTGAGCCGATCGTCGCGATAAACGAGCGACCCCTGGAGCAATTCGATCCGCTGGCGCTTCATGTCAGGCATGTAGTCAAGCTTGAGCCTGTCGCCGGCGCCCGCGAGCACGCGCGGCGCGACCTCAACGCCGATGATCTTGCTGAGGCCGGGAACCTTCAGCAGCTCGCGCAGTAACCGCCCTTCGCCGCAACCAAGATCGAGCACACTCGTCGCCCCGAGTTCTCGAATCAGCGCGACCACACGCTCCATCCGCCGATCGTTCAGCCGGATCGGTTTCTCGATCGCCTCCTCAGCGGAATCACGCTGCGCGTGCTCTTCGGCATCCTCAGCTTCGACGCGCTCATCGAGCTGGGCGTTGGCCTTCCGCATTAGCCCGCCGAAACCGCGCAGGTAGCGTCGCACGATCAGTTCGCGTGCGGGGTGGGTTTCAAGCCAGCCCTCGCCCTTGCGCAGCAGCTTCTCGACTTCGGCCTCCCCGACATAATAATGCTTGTTGTTGTCGAGGACGGGGATGAGCACGAATAGGTGCGTCAGTAGCGCAGCCAGGCGCATCTGACCGCTGAGCTTCAGCGACACATAGGGACTATCACCCCATTCGGGATGCGCGGGATCGAGCGGGATAGGGTCCGCCTGCACCAGATATCCGAGCGGCTCGAACAGCGTGGCCAGCAGATCGGCCGCACCGCGTGCGGGAAGCGGCGTCATTATGGCTTCCAGAGGAATGGCCTGCTCGGCCAACTCCTGCCGTAGCTTCGATCGCCCACCCATCGCGGTGTTGAGCAAGCGCCCCAGCGCGACCGACAGCAGCGACGACGCAGCATAAGGGCGGTCGTTAACATATTGATCTTCGATGCTCCCCTTACCTCGCACAAGTTGGACTGCATCGACCTCAAGCGTAATCGCAGCGGTGCAGCGCTCCTCGCTCGCTTCCGGGTAGAACAGAGTCGCCTTGCCGAAGCTGAGCTCGACCGAATGGACGTTGTCCGGGTGCTTCATTAGCAAGAAGCCCAGATCGGTCGCCGGACGATGCGTGGTCGTGATGGTCAGAAGCATGGGGAGTTCCCGGTAAGAAAAAGCCCCATCGAAGGGCTCGACGGGGCTGCGCTCATGGTCGGGTCTGCAAGGTTCGACTATGGCGCAGCTTGGGCATGAGGATAGGGATTAAAAGCGCGCCGCTTCGCGGCGCCAAGCGCGCAGCGGATTCGCTCTCGGATTCTCGCTAGTGCCATTACTCATCATCGCCCGCCTCTTCGAGGTCGTCAAGCGACCGCAGTTGGGCCGCAGCCGCACTGTCCGCATTTAGGCGCTGAGACGGGAGAAAGCAGACATGCGCCAGCCTCGCTCAGAGGAACGTATGCTTGCCGGCTGATTGTGTTGAGAAACTCCTGGACGCGTCAGCAGAGGCCGTCGATCAGCAGGATAAGCCACCCCGATGGCCTGCGCAATCTTGCAGGCAAAATTCCGCCACTGTAGGCCGCGCATCCAAATCTGAAAGTGGTTGTTCGTTTAACCCACTTCCGCATAGCCCGCTATGCGACGAGCTGTACGTGAGAACCTTTGTCGCGGGGCATGAGCTAGGCTAAAGCTCGATCGTCAACCGGAACGGCCTGCGGCCGAATACAGGTTTACACATTTTAGATTTCGGTTGACACATTCAGCTTCAGACATTACATGTTTGCCCATGGATGTTGACAATTCTCTCGTTCTGAAGCTCTTCGAAGCAGCGCTCGGGGCCGATTACACGACCGTGCGCCGGATCGGTGGGCGGATCGCCCACGACTTGGCCGAGGTGGATGCTGAGGGCGCGAAAGTGCTGCAGGCAATGCTGCGCAAACGCGGGGTACCGCTCCAGGCTTCGGGCTATGTCGAAGCGCTGCCGCGCGACGCTGGCTCGCGATTGCCGCTCGTCGAGGAAATGCCCTGGCCGACCTCACCGTTGTTCCTCAACACCGACGCCGGTCATGTGATCGAGCAATTCATCGAGGATGCAAATAATATCGCGCTATTGGCCGAGAACGGCATTTCGGCGCGGCTCGGTATCCTGCTTTACGGCCCACCAGGCACGGGCAAATCACTACTCGCCGGCCATATTGCGGCACGTCTCGGCCGGCCGTTCTATGTCGCCCGCCTGGACTCGGTGATCTCATCACGGCTGGGTGAAACCTCAAAGAATATCCGGGGCATGTTCGACTTCATCCCGACCAAGGATGCGGTACTGTTCCTCGACGAGATGGACGCAATCGCCAAGCTGCGCGACGATCGGCACGAGCTTGGCGAGCTTAAACGCGTCGTCAACACCGTTCTACAAGGGCTTGATTCACTTGCCGATGAGGTAATCGTGATCGGGGCGACCAATCACTGGCACCTGCTCGATCCGGCAATCTGGCGGCGGTTCCCCTATAAGGCCGAACTGCTGGTGCCAGACAGCGCGGTGCGCGCATCGATGTGGCGCCATTTCCTGTTCCGGGACAGCGACGAGGACGGGTCGAGTGAACTGCTGGCGCGCCTGTCCGAGGCGATGACGGGGGCGGATATCGAGAATTTCGCGCACGCCGCGCGCAGGCGCGCGGTGATCAGCCGCGACGATCTCAATCTAGCGCCGATCCTGCTGGCTGTCGCGACCAGCAAGGACGGGACGCCGCGCCTACCCGACAACCGGGCGCTGACCACCGACGAGAAGAAGAGGCTGTCGCAGATACTGCTCGACCGCCTCGCAATGCCGCAGACCGAAATCGCCCGGACGCTTGGGGTCAGCCGGCAGATGATTCATCGCTATCTAAAGGGAGGCGACGATGGCTGACGAACGTCGCCCGCTGCTCAATCCCGTCCTGCGCTTTACCAAAGACCCCAAGCCAGAATCGATCACTGGCCGCGGCAAGTCACTGGCCGGGATCAAGATCGCGCGGCTCGATGGCCAGCGCCGTAAATTGTCGAGCGACCTGATGCTGATGGCGCGTGACCGCGGCCTCCAGCCGCAATTCGCTAACCGCGCGATCGTCTACGCCTCGATGTTTGAGGATTCGCTGGCGCCGACCTGGACGCCGACCGACCTGTTCCAGCCTGGCTATGGGGCGCGGCTGGTCGCGCCCTATGCGCAGGGCTATTTGGTCGAGATGGACATGCGCGCGGTCGAGCGCTTCGCGGCCCTCGTCGCCAATTTCGGCACCGTGCGTGATCAAGTCGATATCTCGCGCGTCAAGACGATGCGCTTCTTCTCGCCAAGTGACGCACTGTGCGATCGCGCGATCGAGGTCTTGTGGGAAGAAGCACCGCGCCGATCGCAGGGCCGCGCCTTCTTCGCTTCGCTAATGCCGCTCAGGGACGGGAACGCCGTCGAGCATTTGCTACAGACGGTCGCCCGGTTGCGCGACGGAACAATCCTGCCACCGTCGCGTCAGTTGCTCCTCGACCTAGTGAGCGGCGCAGACGCCACCGGGGATGCATCGCTCGCGCGGGCCGTCCGGGCAATCAGCGGCACCGACCGACTCGGGGGGGCGTTGCGCGAATACCGTCTGCGCCAGCGTGCGCACACGACGGTGATCGTCGATAGCCCCGAGTCACTGTACCGGCTGGCCGCCTCGGGCGCCGTGATGCGGCTTGATCCGGTGCTGCCGATTGCGGTGACCGATCCCGGGGAGGGGCGCGAGCCGGACCGCCCCCTCCCGGCCGACCTGTCCGGCTTGCCGATCGTCGGCGTCGTCGATGGCGGCCTCAATGCCACTTCCTACTTTCCGGCCGAGGCCTGGCGCGCGCCGCCGTTGGTGAGCGGGGCCGCGGCCGAGGTGATGCATGGCAACCGGGTCACCTCACTTATCGTCCAGGGCCATGAGTGGAACAACAATCTGGTCCTGCCCGAGCTGCACTGCCGGGTCGGCACCGTGGCGGCGATCGCCAAGCGCGGCCATCCGGGACCGGATTATGAGGAATTGGTCGAATATCTCGACGCGGTCATGACCGCGCATCCCGAGACCAGGGTTTGGAACCTGTCGTTTAACGAGGACCGAGCCTGCGATCTCGATGCGGTCAGTCCGTTCGGGCATGCGCTGGCGACCCTTGCCCGCAAGCACCGCGTGTTGCTGGTCAATTCAATCGGCAATACGCCGGCCGCCTCGGCCAAGCGCCCGGCTGATTGTGAAGCCGCGCTAACCGTCGGTGGCCGGATGCACAATCCCGACGGCCAGCCCGGAGGGCTGTGCCCGGTGAGCCTCGCGGGGCCAGGTCCGTGCGGCATGCTCAAGCCCGATACCTCGCATTTCTCGCATGTGCGAGCACTCGGCGGCGCGGTCATTCGCGGGTCGAGCTTTGCCACCGCGCTGATGTCGCCTCTCGCGGCGCATACGATGGATCGGCTGCGTGAGCCCGACCCTGATCTGGTCCGCGCGCTCCTCATTCACAACGCCGATGGCGAAGGTTTCGATACCGGTCGCGGGTTTGGCACTCCCGATGCCGCCTATTTGCCCTGGGAATGCCGGCCGGGAACGGTGACGCTACAGTGGAAGGCGTCGCTGCGCGACCGAGCGTCCTATTATTGGGAGCTGCCGATTCCGCCGGCGCTGCTCAAGGCCGGGCGCTTGCGTGGTCGTGGCAAACTGACTGCGATCCTCAACCCGCATCCGATGGTCGACGAGTTTGCGGGGCCGAACTATTTCAGCGCGCGGCTCAACACTGCGGTGCAGTATCCGAAGGGCGACGCCTATGCGAACCTGCTTGGGTCGATGGACACCGACCGCGTGCCCGAGACGATCGCGCGCGCGGTCGATCACAAATGGTGCACGGTGCGCAACCACGCCAAGGACTTTTCGGCCCGCGGGCACCAAGTCGATGGTCTCAATCTGCGCATCTATGCGCGGATTTATACCCGCGATCATTATGTCTATGGCTTCACCAGCGCGGACCAGGTGCCGCCGCTGGACGCGGTGTTCGTGCTGTCCCTGAGCGGCATCGATGAGGGCGACGATATCTACAACCAGCTTCGCGACGAGCTCGGCTCATTCGTTGAGACCGCGGTCATCGAGAGCAACATCGACATCGAATATTAAGGAGGACGACATGGCTGACAATGATCGGACGGTGTTCCGCCGGGCGAGCGACCAGAAATGGATCGACAAGCGAAACGGCGCCTCGCGCGGGTTCGTGCATGATACGCAGGCAGAGGCCGCGGCGGCGGCGAAGCAGCATTTGCTCAATTCGGGCGGCGGTGACTTGTCGATCAAGGGCCTCAACGGCCAGATCCGCAGCAAGGACACGATCGGCCGCCCGGATCCGCTGCCGCCGCGCGACAAGGAGCATTGATCGCCCATACACCGGTCGCGCAATATGATCGCGCGGCCGGTACGAGGGCGCTGATAGCGAGACATGCACACGATTCTCGACAACGCAATCCAGTCGATCCAGATCGGCATAGAGGATTATCGCAGCGACGATCCACGCCGGCTGTTGTCGGCCGTGCGCAACGTGCGGACTGGCATCGTTCTCCTTTGCGAGGAGCAACTCCCCGACGTACCGCGAGCCGCTCGTTGGCGGTCCTGCCATTGATGTCGCGCTCGATGTCGAACAGCGCATCGATCCGCTGCACGGCCTGACCGGGTAGATCATGCCGGCGCGCGCGTTGCGGCTCTACCGGCGCGCCGCGGCAGCAACATCCGCCAGCTCTACGAACTTGCGCCGCGCATAAGGGAAGCAGCCCGCTGTCGAGTGAGTCCTCAACGCGGTGATGGATGCCCTCACTGCGCACGAGACGATGAGCAGCCAAGCCTTGCACAGTCAGAAGGTTCGCGATGGGTGGAGTGGAACTTGCTGAGCCAGGCGAACTCTACGAAGCCCTCCAAAAAGAGCAGTGAATGCCCATATTAACTCGTGTCCTTTTTACGGAGCAACATCTAAGGAATTAGCAGCATCACTAAGTATCTTAATACGAACATCGTCTTGAGCAGGCAGGTCACCGCCCTCTAATTGGGCCGTCAAACACTTGCTATCGGCATTCGCATGCGAAAACTTGTATTTTTCCTCGTTACCTTCATCGAGATAGGCGTCGGCAACGACTTTGGCTGCTTCGCATACCTCTCGGAGGGTTCCGACCTTTTCAATCATTGCAAGACGCTTTTCCGCTGCCGCTGACCTGTTCTCGCACGAGCAAAGCAAACATATAGCAGGTAGAACCCATGCCGTTTGCATGCACTTCATTGCCGAATCATCCGCTGAATTTCAGCGTCTGGGATGCGATCGCATCCCGACAGCGTTTTCACATCTAGCGCGCCGCCGATCGAGAATGTCCAGACGGGGCGGTCCGAATAAAACACCGCCGCCATCCCCTGATTGCCAGCATAACCTCCGTATTGATTTTTCGCGTTGACCGAAAGCAGAAGGGTCCAGCGAACCGGCCTGCCATCTTTCAGTTTAACTCTGACCGGTGGGTAGCAGAGCATGAAGTTCGTCACTGATCCGGCATCGAATAGTGAGTTCCGCAGCGAAGCGGCGATCTGAGGCAGCGCACTGTCGCGCGACATCTCAGGGTATGAGGTCCAGTCAAAACCTGCGTCGGAGGCACCTATCGGGGCTGAGACAGCAATAGCCAGCGCCGCAACAGCTTTGATCGCCCGCATAATCTCTCCGCGCTCGCCCGGCTGGAGCCGGGTGGTTGAACACGTGCCAGCACGGGGCAGCACGCCTCCCGTATTCACGCGAGGCGTTATTGTATTTCGGGAGCCGCCCGGCGTGAGCGGACCCGTGCTGAGCACATGATGTGCACCGCTAAGGCTGTTCAGACCCGAGCGGTATTTAGACTTGTAGCGTCCGTGCTGATTTTGTCCACGACTGCTATTAAGGGTCGATCTCTAGCGGTGTAGAGCGTCCGGTAGGGGGTGGATTCCTGCCTGACAGCTTTTAGGGCCACCCAAGTTTAAAGCTGCCGTTGATCGCAGCTGACCAGCACGGCGGCAAGCGACCCAAAAGCGCCCAACCCCGCGACGGATGGCTGGCATTGTCATCTGCCATTGGTTCAGGTGAGGGAAGCCGGTCCCGTCGTGATCAACCAGGCCGGCCGGTAGTTCACTTCGGTGCGCTCATCTATATTGCGTCTGTTCGGCAATCCCGATCTGCCGACAAGCCCCGACGGCCGTCCGGCCCGGCCCACAATCTCAAGGCCAGCAGCTTATCTTAGTGCCAGCAGCGTGGAGAAGATCTGATCGAAAAAAATGTCGGCCCCCGGAGCGCCTGAGAACCGCCGATGACCCATCTCCGACAGAATGTACGGATAGGACAGCATCGCCGCGATCGCCAGCGTCGCCAGCGTCGCTGCATCATGATGCCTGAAGATGCCTGCCTCTTGTGCCTGTATGAAACAATCGTGCAGTTCTTCTTCCCAC
>Ga0157380_10002359_pt1 | contig 12695 bp, 10 predicted proteins | sample S35metaG_FD_119757 | JGI IMG/M metagenome (GOLD analysis project Ga0157380, IMG submission 119757) | Switchgrass rhizosphere microbial communities from Kellogg Biological Station, Michigan, USA - S3-5 metaG | ecosystem: Host-associated > Plants > Roots > Rhizosphere > Soil | place: USA...
GGCGCCTCGTCCGCTGCCGCTTCCAGCTGCGACAGCTCGAGCAGGTCCTCGACGATCTCGCGCATGCGCTGCGACTGGCGGCGCATGTCGGCGACCGGCTCGCGCCACTCCGGCGCGAGCGCGTCGTCCTCGGCGAGCTCGTCGACGTAGCCGGAGATCACCGTGAGCGGCGAGCGCAGCTCGTGCGAGGCGTTCGCGACGAAATCCTTGCGCATCTGCTCGAGCCGCACCTCCCGCGTCACGTCCCTGACCAGCATCAGGAACTGGGGTCCCGCGGCAATCACGAACACCGCGAGCCAGGCGTCCGCGCCCGGCGCGCGGATGACGGCACCGCGGCCAGGGCCCGGCTTGGCGAGGCACGCGACGAAATCGGGGTCGCGCACCAGGTTCGCGATCGGGATGCCGATGTCCACCTTGCGCCGCAGGCCGAGTAGTTCCGCGGCCGTGCGGTTGAACCAGCGGATTTCCCGGCCCCCGGACAGCAGGAGCACGCCGTCAGGCAGCGCCGCCGACAGCCTGCGGAACTCGCGGAACTGCTGCGTCACGCGCCGCTTGTGGAACTGCTTGCGGCGGTAGATGCGGTTGATGATCGCGATGACCTCGCCCCAGACGCCGCCGATCTCCGGCGGCTCCTCGTGCGCGCGCAATTTCAGCCAACGCTGCAGGCGGAACAGGTTGACGAACTGCCAGGCGAGGATGCCGCCGAGCACGATCGTGAGCCAGAGCGCGAGGTGCCCGGTGACGAGGCCGATCAGCACGGCGACCGCCAGCGCCGCGGCGAGCCGCACCAGCGCGTACGACCAGGCCTGCCACATGTCTCAGTCCTGCTGGGTCGAAAAGCGGTAGCCGGCGCCGCGAACCGTCTGCACGAACCGGTCATGGCCCGACGGTTCGAGCGACTTCCTGAGCCTGCGGATGTGGACGTCCACCGTGCGCTCCTCGACATAGACGTTTCCGCCCCAGACGCGGTCGAGGAGCTGCCCGCGTGAATAGACGCGGTCCGGGTGGGTCATCAGGAAGGCAAACAGGCGGTATTCCGTGGGCCCGAGCGCCACCGTCCTGCCGCCGGCCGTGACCCGGTGGCCTGCCTGGTCGAGCGTGAGGCCTTCGACGTCGACCCGCTCGGACTCGCCCACCGGCGCGCTGCGGCGCAGCACGGCCTGGATGCGGGCGATGAGTTCGCGCGCCGAGAACGGCTTCGTCAGGTAGTCGTCGGCGCCGGTCTCGAGTCCCGCCACCTTGTCCGCCTCCTCGGCGCGGGCGGTCAGCATCATGATCGGGATGTCGCGCGTGTTCGCGTCGCGCCGGAGTGCGCGCACCAAATCGAGCCCGCTCATGTCCGGCAGCATCCAGTCGACCAGCACGAGGTCGGGACGCCGGTCGCCGATGCTCGCGAGCGCCGCCCGGCTGTGCTCGGCGAGGGCCACGTCGCAGCCGGCGCGCCGCAACCCGAATGCAATCAGGTCGCGGATCGGCTGTTCGTCTTCGACCACCAGGATGCGGGTGTCCGTCATGCGCAGGCGGTCAGCGTGCCGGTTCATTGTGGCGGAATTATGACACCGGCCCGCTCAACGCCTGTGCACCACGTCGTCGCGCAAGTAGACCGGCAGTCCCTGCGCGGCCGACAGGCCCCGGCCCGCGGCCAGCTGCAGGGCGGCGATGCGCGCAATGTCCGTCGCGCGCGGGAGCAGTGCGTCATCCACGGCCGTGAGGCTCGCCCCCAGCCGCTCCGCGAGCTCCGGGTGTGCGGAGAAGCCATGGCCGGCGCCGTACCAGGTCGCACCGGCCGGCAGTTCGACTCCTCCCGGGGCGGTGAGCCGCTCGTCGGTGACCGCGCGCGGAATTCCCGTCGCGTTCTCGAAGGCCGCCCAGTACACCTGCCCCATGCGCGCATCCATGCAGGCGAGCACGCGCTCCGCGCCGGAAGCACGGCCGGCCCCGGCTGCGACTGCCGCGAGGTTGCTGACCGGCACGATCGGCCGGCCGGCGCCGGCCGCGAGGCCCTGCGCGACGCCTGCGGCGATGCGCAGGCCCGTGAACCCCCCCGGCCCGCGGCCGAAGGCGACGCCGTCGAGATCGCGGGCCGTGAGCCCGGCCTCGCGCAGCAGCTCGTCGGCCATCGGCAGCAACCGGCCGGCATGGCCCCGGCCGATCACTTCAAACCGCTCGGTGAGCGCATCGCCCGCCAGCAATGCCGCGGAGCAGGCTTCCGTCGCCGCATCGACCGCCAGGATCCTCATGCGTTCGCGGCCACAGGCAGGGTGACACCCGCGAGCGCGAGACGCCGCCGCAGGAACGACGCCGCCTCCTGCACGTCCGTCACCACCGTCGCCGGCGGCAACGCGCCGAGGAAGATGCGGCCGTAGCCGCGCGTGCCGAGGCGCGGGTCGCACAGCATCACGACGCCGAAGTCCTCGCGGTCGCGGATCAGGCGGCCGAAGCCCTGCTTGAGCGCAAGCACGGCCTGGGGCAGCTGGAATTCCTGGAACGGGTTGCCGCCGCGGCGGCGGATCCCCTCGAGGCGAGCCTTGAGGATGGGATCCTCCGGCGCCGCGAACGGCAGCTTGTCGATCACGACCAGCGCGAGCGCGTGCCCCCGCACGTCGACGCCCTCCCAGAAGCTCGCGGTGCCGAGCAGCACGGCATTGCCGAGCTCGCGGAAGCGCGCCAGCAGGGACTCGCGCGGCGCCTCGCCCTGCACGAGCAGCGGATAACGCTCGCGGAATCCCGCGCGCGACTCGAGCAGGCGGGCCGCTTCCGAGAGCGCCCGATGGCTCGTGAACAGCAGGAAGCTGCGCCCGCCCGCCGCCTCGACGAGCGGCATCGCAGCCTCCACGACCCGCTCCGTGTAGTCGCGGCTGGCCGGATCCGGCAAGCCTCCCGGCAGGAAGATGCGCGCCTGGCTCTCGAAGTCGAACGGGCTCTCGATGCGGACGGTGCGCGCCGAGGGCGCGCCGATGCGCCCGAGGAAATGCGAGAAGTCATCGCCGACCGCGAGCGTCGCGGACGTGAAGATCCACGCGCCGCCCTGCGCGCGCATCAGCTCGCCGAGGCGGGTCGCCACTTCGAACGGCGTGAACGCGAGGGTGAAGCTGCCGCGGCCGCCTTCGGCGTAGCGGATGCCGTCATCCGCGCCGGCATCCACGATCGCATCCAGCGACCCGGCAAGCTTCCCGGCGCGACGCACGGCCTGCCGGATGCCCGGGTCCTCGGCGTCGGCGGCGGCGAGCTCCGGGCCGACGGCCGCGAGCGCCTCGCGCAGCCGGTCGAGGGCGGTGACGAAGGATTCCGGCAGCGTCGCCCAGTCCACGCGGTCGCGGCCGCCGCCGAGCGCGGCAGTCGCCTCCACGACCGCCGCTTCGAGGGCCGCGAGGCGCTCGCGCACCGGCGTGCCCGCGAGGCCGAGGCGCGTGAGCTCGGCGAGCGCGTCGCGCGCCAGCAGCGCCCCCTGGCGCGCGGAGAACTCGAGTCCGAAAAATTGCGCGGCGATCTCCGGCACCTGGTGCGCCTCGTCGAGGATCACGGCCTGCGCGCCCGGCAGGAGCTCGCCGAAGCCCTCGTCCTTCATCGCGAGGTCCGCGAGCAGCAGGTGATGGTTCACGACCACGATGTCGGCCGCCTGCGCCTCGCGCCGCGCCGCGACCACGTGGCAGCGCGAGTACGCGGGGCACTGGTTGCCGAGGCAGTTCTCGCGCGTCGAGGTCACAACCGGGCGCACCGGGTCGGTGTCGCGCAGGCTGCGCACCTCCGCGAGGTCGCCGGTCGCGGTGTCCTGCGACCAGCGGCGGATGCGCGCGAGCATGCGCGCGTTCGGGACCGGCAGGCCCGGCAGCTGCGGCACCGAGTCCGCGAGGTCGAGCCGGTGCAGGCAGAGGTAGTTTGCGCGCCCTTTCAGCAGCGCGACGCGCGCCGGGCGGCCGAGCGCGCCCGCGACCGTCGGCAGGTCGCGGTTGAAGAGCTGGTCCTGGAGCGTGCGGGTTCCGGTGGAGATGATGACCTGCCGTCCGGAGAGCAGCGCCGGCACGAGATAGGCAAAGGTCTTGCCGGTGCCGGTGCCCGCCTCGATCGCGAGCATGCCGTGGGTCTCAAGCGCCTCGCCGACCCAGTCCGCCATGTGCTGCTGCTCGCGCCGCGACTCGAAGCCCGGGATGACCCGCGCCAGCGGCCCCTGCGGCCCGAGCAGGCGGCCGAATTCGCCGGGCGCGCTCACGAACCCCGCGCGCGGGCGATGTACGCCGCGACCTGCTTCTCGAGCACCGGCAGCGTGACGCCCCCCTGCCCCAGCACGGCATCGTGGAAGGCGCGCACGTCGAACTTGTCGCCGAGCGCCTCTTCGGCGTGCTTGCGCAGCGCCTTGATGCGCAGCTCGCCGGTCTTGTAGGCGAGCGCCTGGCCCGGCCAGGCGATGTAGCGATCGACTTCGGTCCGGATCTCGTGCTCGGACAGCGCCGTGTTCGATTTCAAGAACGCGAGCGCACGCTCCCGCGACCAACCGAAAGCGTGCATGCCGGTGTCCACGACGAGGCGCGCCGCGCGCCACATTTCGTAGGTCAGGCGGCCGAAGCGCTCGTAGGGCGTGTGGTAGACGCCCATCTCCACGCCGAGGTACTCGGCATAGAGGCCCCATCCTTCGCCGAAGGCGTGGGGATAGAAGGTCAGCCGGAATGCCGGCACGTTCTCGAGCTCACGCGCGAGCGCTCCCTGCGTGTGGTGGCCGGGCGCGGCCTCGTGCAGCGTCAGCGCGGGAAGCGCGTAGAGCGGCCGGTTCGGCAGCGAGTACGTGTTGACCCAGTACTCTCCCGCGCCGCCGATCGGCCCCGCGTTGTAGCGGCCCGCGGTGTAGTTGGGCGCGAGCGCCGCGGGCACGGGCGTGACCGTGTAGGGCGCGCGGGGTATCCGTCCGAAATAGTCCGGCATGTGCCCGTCGATCTCGCGCGTGATCCAGGCGGCGTAACGCAGGACCTCCTCGGGGGTCTTCGCATAGAACTGCGGGTCGCTGCGCAGGAATGCGAGGAACTCGTCGAAGCTGCCCCGGAAGCCCAGCTCGCGGACGATCGCTTCCATCTCGGCGCGGATCCGCGCGACTTCGGCGAGCCCGGTCGCGTGGATCGCTTCGGGCGTGGCATCCGGAAGGGTCGTGTAATAGCGCACGAGATCCGCGTAGTAGGCCCGGCCGTCCGGCAGTTCGGTGGCGGCGATCGACCGGCGCGCCGCCGGGCGGTACTCCTGGTCGAAGAAGTCCTTGAATCCGGCATAGGCCGGCAGGACCTGCTGCTCGATCGCGGCGCGGCCGGCTGTCGCGAGCCGCGCGCGGTCGGCTTCCGGGACGCTGTCCGGAAACCGTGCGAACGGAACCCAGAACGGCGAATCCTCCGCCTTCGCGAACTGCGCCGCGGCGATCACGCTCGCGATGCCCGGCATGACCTCCGCCGGCAGCACGAAGCCCTCGGCGATGCCGAGGCGCATGTTGGCGATGTTCTCGTCGAAGTAGCGCGGGACGTCGCGCAGGCGTGCGAGGTAATTCTCGTAATCCCGTGTCGTGCGCGGCGACTGCAGGTCGTGCAGGAGCAGGACGGACGTATAGAAGCCGCTGTCGCTGACCAGCGGCGCGCGCCACTCGCGGTACTTCGCGAACGCAATGCGCTGGGCCATCATGAACTCGAAGAGGTCGTAGCTCACGGCGTCGAATGCCGGCAGAGCGGCGCGGTCGATCGCACGCAGGCGCGCGAGGAACTTCCGGTCGGCTTCCGCGAGCCGCGCCTGGTCGGCCGGCGTCACGCGCGGCAGCCGGTCGTCGTAGTCGTGCACGCCGTCGGTCGTCGCTGCGAGCGGGTCTTCGCGCCAGGTGAATGCACGCTCGTCCGCGAGCAACTGCTGCAGGTCGGAGCCGGCATCCGCCAGGGCCTGCGGCAGCGACGCAAGTCCCAGAATTGCCAGAACGGCGGTCAGCAATCCCCTCGTCATGTCGGTCCCCGGGCGGTTGCGCCAGACTGGCGGCAGTCTCAGGGCAAACTTCTTCGAGATCAATGGGTTTCGTGTGCGTTTTAGTGCACGAGAACCCCATTTTCATGGGTCGCCTGATACACTTTTGGAATAGATGGAACGAGGCTTGGATGGCTACCGCACCTGACCGCTCCGCCGCTCCCCCGCAAGCTCCTGAAACCCTGAGTCATTGGGTCCTCGAAGTCGCCGCCCGGACCCGGCCGGACCAGGTCCGCTGGTGCGACGGCTCGGACGCGGAGTACCGCGAGCTGCTCCGTCTCATGCAGGCAGACGGCGATCTCCTCAAGCTGAATGCGGATCACTTTCCGGGCTGTTACCTGCACCGCTCGAATCCCTCGGACGTCGCGCGCGTCGAGCACCTGACTTTTGTCTGCACCGAGCAACGCGACGACGCAGGCCAGAACAACCACTGGATGGCGCCCGCCGAGGCGCGCCGCAAGATGGACGCGTTGTTCGAGGGCTGCATGCGCGGGCGCACGATGTACGTCATCCCCTACTGCATGGGCCCGATCGACTCGCCCTATTCGCGTTGCGGCGTCGAGATCACCGACAGTGCCTACGTCGCCGCCAACATGAGGCTCATGACGCGCATGGGTGCCGCGGCGCTCGCGCGGATTTCGAAGGACGGGAAGTTCGTGAAGGGCCTGCACTCGATCGGCCAGCTCGATCCCGACCGCCGCTTCATCATGCATTTCCCGGAGTCGCTCGAGATCCAGAGTTTCGGCTCGGGGTACGGCGGCAATGCGCTGCTCGGCAAGAAGTGCCATGCGCTGCGGATCGCGAGCTGGCAGGCGCGCGACGAGGGCTGGCTCGCCGAGCACATGCTGATCGTCGGCGTCGAGAATCCGCAGGGCGAGGTCCACTACCTCGCCTGCGCATTCCCGTCCGCCTGCGGCAAGACCAACCTCGCCATGCTCATCCCGCCGGCCTCGATGCCGGGTTGGAAGGTCTGGACCGTCGGCGACGACATCGCCTGGCTGCATCCGGGCCCGGACGGCCGGCTGTGGGCGATCAATCCCGAGGCGGGTTACTTCGGCGTCGTGCCGGGCACGAACGAAAAGACCAACCGCCACGCCTACGAGATGATCCGGCACGACACGATCTTCACGAACGTCGGCCTCACGAAAGACAACGAGCCGTGGTGGGAGGGCCTCGCGGACGGCAAGCCGGCGTTCGACTGGCAGGGCCGCCCGTACGATCCCGCGAAGGGACCGGCCGCCCACCCGAACTCCCGGTTCACGGTTTCCGCGAAGCAGAATCCGAGTTATTCCCCGCAGGCGGATGCGCCGGCGGGCGTGCCGATCACCGCCCTCGTGTTCGGCGGCCGCAGGCGAACGCTCGCTCCGCTGGTGTACCAGGCGCGCGACTGGACGCACGGCGTGCTGGTCGGCGCAGGGATGGCCTCCGAGACGACCGCCGCGGCCACGGGCGACGTCGGCGTCGTACGCCGCGACCCGATGGCGATGAAGCCCTTCGCCGGCTACAACTTCGGCGATTACTGGGCGCACTGGCTGTCGATTTCTAAGCGCGTGAAGAAGCTGCCGGGCGTCTTCCACGTCAACTGGTTCCGCCGCGATGCCGAGGGCCGCTTCCTGTGGCCCGGTTACGGCGAGAACCTGCGCGTGCTCGCCTGGATCATCGAGCGTTGCCAGGGCAAGGCGGCCGGCCTCGACACGCCAATCGGCACGGTGCCGGCGCGCGGCGCGCTGGATTTCAGGGGGCTCGGCCTCACCGACAAGACCGTCGTCGAGCTGCTGGCCGTCGACGCCGCTGCGTGGCGCCAGGAAGCGGACGAGATCGGCAGCTACCTCGAGAGCTACGGCGAGCGGCTGCCCGCCGCGCTGCGTGAGCAAGTCACCGCGCTGAAGTCCCGCCTTTCCTAGCGGCGCCGGTGCAGACCGGTACCTTCAAGGTGACAGGTCGGGGCCGTCTTCGCAGACGAATTCGACGGTGTGATAGGACTGGGGCTCGGGCACGCGGCCGAGGCCAATCACGCCCTGCCCCTTGAGCGGGATCGCGTCGCGGCGAACGAAGGCGTCGTCGCCGTTCTGGCCCTGGACGAAGGTGCCGTTGGTGCTCTGGTCCACCAGCATGAACCGGTTCTTGGCCGCCTCGATGCGCGCGTGCAGGCGCGAGACGAGGTTGCCCTTGATCACGAGGTCGTTCTCCTGGCCGCGGCCGAGCGTCGCCACCGTGCGCTCGCGGGGGTCGAGCACCAGCTCCGCGCCCAGGTAACGCAGCCGGATCCGGAACTGCTTCTGCAGCTCCGTGATCGTCGCGATCGCAGGCAGCATGCTGGTGGTCTCGCCGTGCTGCCACAGCACCTCGAAGATCGTGACTTCATCGTGCTGGCCGCGCGGCACCGCGATGTCCACGCGCCGGGCGACGGCCTTCCACTGTTCCGACAGCCGCTGCTGGATCGCGTCGGTGATGATGATCTGGCCGGCCTTCGCCTGGCTCGTCATGCGGTTCGCCGTATGCACCGCAACCCCGAACACGTCCCGATTCTCCAGCACGACCGGGCCGAAATGGCAGCCGATGCGGATCGTGACCTGCTGGCCCTCGACCTCGAGGTCCGGGTGGCCGGCGATGGCCGTCTGCATCTCGACCGCGGCGTCGATCGCCGCGTCGCAGTCCGGGAAGGTCGCCATGACTTCGTCGCCCATGGTCTTCACGACCGCGCCGCCGTGCTGCTCGGTCGCACGACGCATGATCTCGATGCAGACGCCGACCTTGTCGCGGGCCGCGAGGTCGCCGAGCGCCTCGAACAGCCGCGTGCTGCCGACCACGTCGGCGAAGACGATCGCGAGTTCCTGGTCTTGGCCCATCCCGCTCCGGCATGCCGCCGTGGATTACATAATTCCGATTATAGGCAGGAAACAGGCGAGGCGCCCAAAAGCGCCCCGCGCCATGCTCGCCGCCTGTTCCGCAGGGAGGCGGACCATGGCCCTCAGCCTCGAACATGCCATGCGGGCGGAGTTGCGGCACGTCGTGGCACGCGCGCTCGGCCGGCAAGCGCTCTTCCCGGATGCCGCGACGCGCAGCACGATGGCGGGACGGCTCGCAAGCCTCTGCGCCCGCCACCGGGTGCATTGCGTCGTCTGGTGCATCACCGACCGCTGCCTGCACGTCGTGCTGCGCGGGCGCGCGGCCGCGAACAAGCTCGCGAGCGAGGAGCTCGCCGGCTCACGCTTGCGCTACGGGCATTGCCTCTCCACTGCGGTGAACGCCGACCTCTACCTGCTGGAGGTTGCGCGTCATGCGCTGCTCGCGCCCGTGCGCGGACGGCTGGTGCGGCGCGCCATCGACTGGCCGCAGTCCAGCGCGCGCGAGTCCTGCGGCCTCAGTCCGTCCCCGGCCTGGCTCGATGCGACGCCCCTGCACGACCTCCTCGGCCCGCGCGACGGCCGCGGCGCCGAGCGCTTCCGCCGCTACCTCGAATCAAGCTAGCGCCGCCCGCAGCGCCTCGTCGATCAGCGCCGCAGATGCCCCGCGGCGGTTCACGCCTTCCGACAGCGCGTGCCGCCACGCGCGCGCGCCGTTCCGTCCGTTGAACAGGCCCAGCATGTGGCGCGTGACCGCGCGCAGCGGCGTCCCGCGCGCGACCTCGCGCTCGGCATAACCGCGCATGCTGCGCACGATCGTTTCCGCGGCGGGCGCGCAGAACGAGTCCCCGTACACCGCGCGATGCAGCGCCGGCAGCAGGAACGGGTTGTGATAGGCCTCGCGGCCCAGCATCACGCCGTCCGCGCGCGAGAGCTGCTCGGCCACCTGCGGCACGGTGCGCAGCCCGCCGTTCACGACCACGGTCAGCCCCGGGAAATCCTGCTTGACCCGCCAGGCGCGCGCGTAATCGAGCGGCGGGACCTCGCGGTTCTGCTTCGGCGTGAGTCCCTTCAGGATCGCCTTGCGCGCGTGCACGATGACCACCTCGCAGCCGGCGTCGGCGATCGCGGCGACGAATTCGCGCAGGAATTCCCACTCGTCGTGGTCGTCGATGCCGATGCGGCACTTGACCGTGACCGGCACGTCAACCGCGGCGCGCATCGCCCGCACGCAATCGGCGACCAGGCGCGGGCGTGCCATCAGGCAGGCGCCGAATGTCGCCTGCTGCACGCGGTCGCTCGGGCAGCCGACGTTTAGGTTGATCTCGTCGTAGCCGAAGGATGCGCCGATCGCCGCGGCCTCGGCCAGCATCTGCGGCTCCGCGCCGCCGAGCTGCAGGGCCACCGGGTGTTCGGATGCGTCGAACTCGAGCAGGTACGAGCGGTCGCCGCGCACGATCGCCTGCGCGACGATCATCTCGGTGTAGAGCAGCACGCGCGGCGAGAACTGGCGCAGGAAGAACCGGCAGTGCCGGTCCGTCCAGTCCATCATGGGGGCTACCGATAGCTGCCGGTCCATTCGCGCTCCGCTGCATTGAGGCGCCGTCCTACTGACGAAGGCACGGCGCCGTTGCCTATGCTACCGGACCATGGAGCAGCCACTCGCGCCGCTGGCGCCGACACCGGGCATGGCGAGCACGCAGCCGGTCCGGGATCCGTACCGGAATGGCGACCCGGCGCTGTTCGAGCGGATCATGCGGCTGTACAACCGGCGGCTCTTTCGCCTGGCATTCGGCCTCATCGGCGACGCGGATGAGGCGGAAGACGTGCTCCAGGACAGCTACCTGCAGGCATTCCTCCACCTGGCGAGCTTCGCCGGACGCGCAAGCATGGGTGCATGGCTTGCAAGCATCGTCCGCAACCGCGCGATCGACCACCTGCGCGCACGGCAGGTGCGGCGCACGGCTTTCGCGCTCGAATCGGAGCTCCAGGAAGTACGCGACGGCCGGCCGGCGCTCGAGCGCGTGCCGGCATCCTTGAAGTCCAGCAGCCCCGAATTCGACCGGCAACGCGACGACGTGCGCGCCGTGCTCGAAACGGCCATCGCGCTGTTGCCGGACCCGTTCCGCGCCGTCTTCGTCATGCGCGAGGTCGAGGGCCTGTCGCTGCACCAGACGGCCGTCTTCCTCGGCATTCCGGTCGCGACCGTGAAGTCGCGCGACCATCGCGCCCGGGCACTGCTGCGCGCCGCGCTTGGTGACGAGTTCGCCGGCGACCCGCGGCAGGTCCTGGAATTCCTCCATGAGCGCTGCGATCGCCTCGTGGCGCGCGTACTGCGGCGATTGATGCTCCTGTAGGTTTCCGCCGACGCGCCGGAACCCGGGCGCGGCGGCTTTCGTCTCTTATGGCATGAAACACCCACATGCCGTCCTCCTGCTCTCGTTGACTCTCAGCCTCCCGCTTGGTGTTGAAGCCGCCGAGGTGGAGCCGCTCCCCTCTGCCGCGGAGCCGGTGACCACCCTGGACCGGCAACAGCAGCAGGAGGCGCTGAGACAGATCAACTTCGGGCGCTACGTGTTCCGCAGGGACACCTTCGGGAACGAGGCATTCTGGGGCGGGGCGCTGCGGCTGCACGAGGCGATCGCGGGCCGCGCCAATGGCGGCGTCGGCCCGGGATTGAGCCCGAGATCCGCGCTCGGGCTCGGGCTCAAGGTGGATGTCGACGCCTTGCCGACGGAGCTGCGCGCCGCGCTCCGGCAAGGTCTCGTGGACCTCGACGACCCGGCGACGACACTGGCCCTGTTGAAACTGGATTCAGTCGTCGGCGTGCAAGGATTTTTCGACGAAACCGGCAGCCGCCTGCGCTCGGTCGGCATCACCTGCGCGCTGTGTCATTCGAACGTCGACGATGCGCTGGCGCCCGGCGTCGGCCACCGCCGCGACGGCTGGGCCGCGCGCGACCTCGATGTCGGCGCGATCATCGCATTTTCGCCGAGTGTCCAGCCCTTCGTGGACCTGCTCGGGCTCGTCGACTCCTCGATCGATGCCGCGACGGTCCGGCGGGTGCTGCGCAGCTGGGGTCCCGGAAAGTTCGATGCCGAGCTCCTGATGGATGGCAAGGCGTTTCGCCCGGACGGGAGATCCGCTGCGACGCTCATCCCGCCGGCGTTCGGCCTTGCCGGCGTCAACCTGCACACCTGGACGGGCTGGGGTTCGGTCACGCACTGGAACGGGTTCGTCGCCAACCTCGAAATGCAGGGCAGCGGAACCTTCTATGACCCGCGGCTCAACGACGCCGCGAAGTTCCCGATTGCCGCGCTGGCGGGTTTCGGCGACGTGCGCCACAAGCCCGACCGCGTGACGCACAAGCTGGCGCCGTTGCACGACTACCAGCTCAGCCTGCCGGCCCCTGCGGCGCCGCGGGGCAGCTACGACGAGGCGGCCGCCGGGCGCGGCAAGCAGCTATTCGAGGGCAAGGCCGACTGCGCGCGCTGCCACGTGCCGCCGCTCTTCACCGAGCCCGGCTGGAACATGCACACGCCGGAGGAGATCGGGATCGACGTGTTCCAGGCAAACCGGTCGCCGGACGGCCATTACCGCACGGCGCCGCTGCGCGGCCTGTGGACCCACGCCAAGGGCGGCTTCTATCACGACGGCCGCTATGCGGAGCTCGGCAACGTCGTGGCGCACTACGACCGCCAGTTCTCGCTCGGCTTGTCGGCGCCGGAGCGCCGGGACCTCGTCGAGTACCTGAAGTCTCTCTAGCCGCCGTCGCGCTTGACGGCCAGCGCCTTTCCGGCCCAGGTGCGCGGATCGACGGCGTCGATTCGCTGCAGCTTGCGACCCTCGCCCGTCAGGAAGGTCACC
>Ga0157380_10002360_pt1 | contig 12693 bp, 8 predicted proteins | sample S35metaG_FD_119757 | JGI IMG/M metagenome (GOLD analysis project Ga0157380, IMG submission 119757) | Switchgrass rhizosphere microbial communities from Kellogg Biological Station, Michigan, USA - S3-5 metaG | ecosystem: Host-associated > Plants > Roots > Rhizosphere > Soil | place: USA: Michigan...
GTACCGATAATGCGCGCGTACGTCATTGCTCTAATGCTCTTTCAAGAACTCAATCACGGTCCGATTGAATTCCTCCGAACGCTCAATGAAGAAAAGATGACTGCCGCCCTCTATTATGCGCAACTCCGCACCGGGAATTCTCGACGCCAGGTTTCGCGAATTTTGTACCGGCACTATAGCGTCTGAGTCACCGCTAATAACAAGAGTCGGTGCTTTGAGGTGGCCCAACTTCGGCTCAGCATTGAACGCCACCGCTGCAATTATCTGATCTCGATACGCGTCTTCGGTGACAGTACCGGACAGGCGCAAGTTCACAATCTCGTCCACTTTTTCCGGATGGTCGCACACAAAGTCAGGAGAGAAGGCCGGAAGCAGAATGCGTCGAATTCTTTCTTCAGTATTGAAACCATCGGTTGAAGCAATCGCCTTCAAAGTTTCCGGCCGAGGCGCCACATGACCAGGCCCTCCAAAGCTGGTGCAGGACAGGACCAACGTGCGAGTCATTTCAGGATGTGCTAACGCGAATTCCTGAGCGACAAACCCGCCGAAGGAAGCCCCTAAGATGTGCGCTCGTTTAATTCCAAGCCGCTGAAGTAACACAACCACGTCATCAGCTAACAGTGGAATTGTCAGTTGGTCGGAATAGAGTGGCGAAAGTCCCAAGCCACGAGGATCAAAAGTGATTACGCGGAAATGCTCGGACAGTTGAAGAACCTGTTTGAACCAGATCCACCTTCCCGCCGCCAGACCTGGAATCAGAATCAACGGTTCGCCGTCCCCAAGCTCCTCGTAGTAGAGATCAACTGTTGAGTTTAATATCGAAGTCACGAACCCCTCGGATTCAGCCTGGACTTGACAGGGCGTGGTTGCAATTTCAGAGTGTCTCTGGAACGGACTGCAAATATAAACATCCCGGAGACACCCCGAACCGCACGAATGCGCGCTAGCTAGAAATTAAGTTTGAACGCAAACTGCACCACACGTGGGCCAGTGCTCGCCGAGATTATTTTTCCAAATGAGGCAATCGCAATGTTGTTTACAGGATTGGCGTAGTTCACCCAGTTGAACGCATTGAAGAACTCCGCACGCACCTCGCCGCGAACACTTTCGTTGATCGGGATGAACTTGATCACGGAGATATCAACGTTCTTTTGTCCTGGACCAGTCAGAAAGTTCCTTGGAGTATTTCCAAATGGTGCACTTGGATCGAACGTCGGATTGTTTACAACACCCACGCCCGTGTTACCAGCCACAATCGGACGCGAAATCACAAATGCTCCCTGGTTGAAATAGTTGCCCAAGCAACTGGACGTAGCTCCACTACACGAGATTGCTCCAGAAAATGCTGGGTTCCGGTTCGCTCGACTAAAGACTGCATTGCCTGGGTTATCGACCACCGAGAACGGCAAGCCTGACTGGAAAACTGCAATAGTTGCTATCTGCCAGTTGTTCACCAGTGCACGCACAACGTCCGAGTCAGACTTGGATTTTGGCAAGTCGTAAACGCCGCTAAAAACGAAACGATGTTCGCGATTGAAATCTGAACGGCCGTAGTTCCGTCTCCAGTCGAACTGGTCACCGAATGGACTCGCAAGCTCATTAACTGGTGTGCCATTGTAATAATCATGGGAGTGTCCGAACGTGTAGGCAGCAGTAAACTGCAAGCCTTGCTCGAACCGCCGGGTGACTGTCGCCTGCAACGAGTTGTATCTTGAGTTTGACGATGTCTGAACCTGGTGCACACCGCCAGTGACATTTTTGTTCGCTGATAAAATGTTTCCCAGTGCAAGTCGCGGTACAAAGCTGTTCGTCGCCGGGACGTAGATCGGCTGATTAAGATGTATGATCTGCAACAGCTTAGTTCCTTTGTTCCCCACGTAACCGACATCGAGAACGGTGTTCTTAGCAAACTCCCATTGCACACCGAGGTTGTACTGTTGGACGTACGGCGTTCTTAGGTTTGGATCCACAAAAATTCCGCTGACAGGTACACCGACAATAGGTGCGAGCGGCGACAGCACAGACGGAATCGTTGCGGCGGTCGGAAAGGACGAAGGAGGCGGAAGCGGCACGAACGGGTCGGCGAACGTACGCAGTATTCCCGGTAAGCCGACGCCTAACGCCAAATACGGAAAATTGAAAAGCTGCGTGTTGATAAATCGCGTCGAGAAGCGATCGTAGTAAATCCCGTATCCGCCGCGCACGACAACTTTGCCATCATTATCCGCGCGATAAGCAAAACCTATTCGTGGGGCAAAATTGTTCTTGTCCGAAGGAATTAGTGTCTCATCCACAGAAGGCACTCCAGCCAATTGTCCACCAGCTGCCTGGACTATTCCATTGGGCGGAGCACCTGTATGAAATTGATCGGCAAGAAAGTTCACCAGCCTCCCTTTTGAATCAACAGGTGGTCCAAAATAGTCATACCGCAGACCGAGATTCAAAGTGAGCCTGTCATTGAGTTTGTAATCATCTTGAACAAATGCGCCAAAATCCTTAACAGTATAGTGCCGATCAAAAACGCCTGACCCCAGAATCGAGAGACCATTACCGATTAAGAAGTTGTTGAAACTACTAAAGATGAGCTGACCTCGGGTGAAGGCATTGAAGAAGAAATCGAGTGTCGAATGACGAAATTCGCCGCCCGCCCGGATGCGATGCTTGCCGGAGATGATCGAAACGGTATCCTGGAATGTATACGCATCAATCTTGGAATGCTGATCGCCAAGTGGTGACGAACCAAAGAAGAAGGACGAATCAGAACCGGCAACTTGGATTGTTGGCGCGCCAGGATAAAGACTTGCAAACGGCGTCGTAATGCCGAGTTGTGCTGCCGTGAATGGTTCTTGAGGCGTACTTGTCGCTTCGATCGAGTTAATACCAAAGCGCGCCTGGTTGGTGATGTTCGAAGTGAACACGTAGTTGTCAGTTAGCGAATACATTGTCTGGTTGATCGGGATGTCGCCACCGAATCCAATCAATTGATTCACTGGTTGACCTTCGAGTCGATTTCCTGTTCCGGCAAAATTGTAGATCGCCTGAAGCGAAGGATTCCTCGCATGGAAAAGTTTGCTCGATAGTGAGTGCGTATTAGTGAAATTGAAATCGAGATTGGCGTTGAATTGATTTTCGGTGAAGCGCGAAACTCCGGACTGCACCACCGAAGTAGGTATTCTGGCTGCCGCTCCTGTAGCGGCTGCCAAGCCTGATGAAGGGATAGCAAACTGTCCATTTGCCAGTTTAGCGTTAAGGATGTTAACGGCCTGCGGGCTGATACTCGCCGCCGGTAATCCGAACGTGGCGGCTAGCGCAGCTGCCGTTCGGTTGTCGTCGCGCAAACCCGCGGGAACGGATGGAAACGACAAGCTGTTCGAAAGCGAAAGCCCATTTCGTTCGCGAGTGCCCTGGTAAGAACCGAAGAAAAATACTTTGTCACGAACGATCCTTCCGCCCAACGTCCCGCCGAACTGATTGCGGGTAAGTATCGGTCGCTCTAAGCCTCTGGCTTTTATGAATGGTTCATTAGCGTTGAGCGCTTTGTTTCTCAAAAAGTAGAAGACGTTTCCGTGAAAGTCATTTCCACCGGATCGTGTCACGGCTTCAACGTTTCCTCCCGCACTGCGCCCGTTCGATGCATCGTAAAGTGATGTTTGGACGATGAACTCCTGCAAGCTCTCAGTACTTGGAACCGCTAGATTCGGAGTCGAGTTAGTTCCGATCGAATTGGCATCAACGCCGTTAATCTTGACACTATTGCTCGTTGTGCGCTGGCCATTCACACTGAATGCTGTATCACCGCGGCCTAAGTCCGTGCTGTTAGGTACTGACGCTTGAGCGCCTGCTTGCAGCACAAGGAGCTGTTGAAAGTTTCTCGTCGAAAGAGGCATTTGACGAATTGTTCCGCTCTCGATCACTCGACCGTTTTGCGAAGTCTCAGCCTGGATGACAGGCGCTTCAGCCTCCACCATGACAGTTGCGGCCGCAACACCAAGGTTGAGTCGGGCATCCAGGCTTGTGGTCTGAGTTATGTTGACCACCACTTCGGCCTGGTAGTTTTGAAAACCCTGAGAAGTAATGTCTACACGATATCTACCAGGTGGGAGAAGAGTGAACACAAAATGCCCGTCGTCATCAGAAGTTGTAGTTCGTGATGCCGCCGTGTTCAGGTTCGTCGATTTCACATCCGCACCGCTTACAACTGCGCCATTGGGATCGGTTACTGTCCCGCTGATTGTTCCAGTTGTAACTTGCGCGATTCCAACGCTCGCGAAACTTACGAGCAAACCGACTGCAAACAAACTCGCCAATCTTCTATGCCAGGTCATGGTTTTATCCTCCAAACAAAATTGCTTCACATCAATCCGCCGCTAAAATAATTGTTCAAATCCGGGTGTCGCGCCCAATCCAGAAGGGTTCCCGCAGCTCCCGTTTGAGCGTTTTGCCCGCCGTGCTCCGCGGGAAATCCGTCATCAACACTACTTCACAGACACGCTGATGTTTTCCGTCAACGCGCTCATTAATCCAGTCGCGCAACTGTTCTGCAGTTATTTCGTCCTGTCTTTTCAAGATCACTGCTGCGAGTGCTGTTTCGCCCCATTTTTCGCTGGGCACGCCAAAGACCGACGCTTCACGCACCGCCGGGTGCTGCACAATGATTTCTTCTATGTCTTTGGGAAAGACGTTGACCCCGCCAGAGATGATCAAATCCTTCTTGCGGTCCACGAGGTAAAGGAAGCCGTCTTCATCGACATACCCGAGGTCCCCGCTATGTAACCAACCATCAACAATTGTCTCTGCCGTCAGTTCAGGCTGTTTGTAGTAGGCGGGCATTAACGCCGGACTGTATCCGGTGATCTCTCCCACCTCGCCAACCCCAACTTCCTTTCCCTCTCCATTTATGATCCGCATTTCGGAAAACGCTATCGGCACACCTACCGAGTCAGGTTTGGCCGCATAATCGCTTTTGTCCAGGACCGTGATGAAGCCTTCAGTCAATCCATAGAGCTCATAAAAACAATCCGGCAATGAGTTCGTTAGCTTGTCCTTGTGTTGACGATGGAGCGGCGCACCAACTGAGCAAATGGCTTCCAATGAGCGTAGGCGTTCAGGCACAAAGGCTGGTGAGTTGAGCATCGCGATAATCTGCGATGGCACCATCATGACGTGGGTCGCTTGTTCGCGTTCGACGGTGGCGATAAAGAGTTCCGGATCAAAATGTCGGAGTAGCACATACGTTGAGCCGAGAAAGAGGGCGGGCATCAACATTACAAACGCGCCGTTGAAGACTATTGAGCCGGCGTGAATGACAACGCTTTCCGGTCGCATTCGAAAGCATGAAGCGAAGAGCGTGCAATACATCGCACGAATGTAGTGGGTGTGTACGATACCTTTTGGCAGGCCAGTGGTTCCGCTGCTGTAAATAATATTGAAAAGAGCGTCGTCACATATTCCTTCGCCCGCCGGCTCACCATTGCCCGCAACTTCAGTCAATGCTGCATAATTTTGATAGCCTTCCGCATCATCGATTGAGATACACCGGTGCGCTGGAATAGTTTTGAGTTCGGATTTGATGGAATTCAATTCGCTGACAAACGAGGAATTGGTAATAACTGTCGAGGTATCGGAGTCTCGTAAAAGATTGAGCAGTCCTTTGCCACGCAGCAACTGGCTTAAGGGAACGATCACCGCACCAATCTTTACAATTGCCCAGTAACTCTCCAGCAGTTCCAGACAATTCGGCAAAATCGTTGCTACCTTATCGCCCTTCTTCACGCCCAACTTCAGCAGAGCATTGGCAAGACGATTGACGCGATCATTGAACTCGCGAAAAGTGGGTCGCTGATCTTCAAAGACGACCGCGGTGTGATGCGGACGATACTGTGCATGCCGGGGAAGGAGCGATCCGACGTTCATTCGTTCCCTGCTTTCCGTTTGGCACGAGAAGTGGTTTCAGCAAAGAATCGCCAAATCTCTTCGGTAGCGTTTGGACCTTTAGCGTCGGCGAACGGATTCGCAATCGCACTGCCGGGCCATGCATGCCCGAGACCTTCCACTATCCACTTTTCGAGCAGCAAGTGCCCCTTGCTGTCGTTGTAGCTATATTTGGTGACGCGGTAACCGTTCGGTACCACAACCGTCTTCTCAGTAGCTGTTTGAACATTGACGCTATCGTTGTCTTTATCGTCGTCGAGGTAATCGTGTGTCTGCGCCCATTGAGCTATCAACTGATCCGCATTAACCGGATTTAAATAGGGATCCTTTGTTCCCTGAAAAACAATTAGAGGCAACCGTGTCACAGAACCGGCTGCACTCTTCTGAATTGCTTGAAAAGCGAGTAACCCTTGCCGATTGGGATCTGGACCGCCCTGCCTCATCGCGGCAAGCCCATCCTGCACGGTCGAGCCCGCTTTGTATTCAGTTCCCGCAATCACAGCGAGACCTGCAAACAATTCTGGATAGGCTGTCCCCATAACCACCGCCATAGCGCCGCCTGCGGATATTCCGACGGCGTACATCCGCTGTTCGTCGATGTTGTATGAAGCACGAATGTCCTGAATGACGGCGGCGATCAGCGACGGTTCACCCGTGTCTCTTGACTGGTGCTTAGGGTCAAACCAATTCCAACATTTGAGCGGATTAGCCGCGACACTTTGCAACGGATAGGCAACGAGAAAACTATTCTTGTCCGCCAATTCATTGAATCCCGATATGGCCGCCAACTCTTCAGCTGTCTGCGTGCAGCCGTGCAACATCAGCACCAACGGGACCGGCTTCTCTTTTCGGTACGCAGACGAAACAAACAACTTGTATTCAAGAGAGCCGGAAGGATTCTTGACCTTGCCACTGGTCCAACTGCCGGCATGCGCGGGTACGACCACAAACACCAGCAGGGCAAATGAAACTGTGATCCTTTTGAGACTCATATTTGTGAAGAAACGACGCCGCCAGATTTCTCGCACGTCTTCGCGAAGTTAACGATCAGGTCCGCAACCCTGGTGGCACCACGTTCACCTAGCGTGACGGTGAAGTGCGTTGTTCCGGTAATCATTTCCTCCTTCATATCAGGAAGGCACTCCCGAAACGCCGGCATAACAGAGTCAGGAAAAATCGGCGGCCGGTTTGGCTCGAAGCCGGCTTCCGCACGTACCAGCAACACCGGGATTTTCACGGACTTCAATCGGTCTATGATTTCGTCTTTTTTAAAAGCTTCCGCCACATCGATACGCACGCCTTCAGCCGATGCCTTAGGGCGAACAGTCGTGTCACCGGTCACTTCATAATCGAGAAAACTTTCCGTCCAAGCGTTCCAATCTTCAGGCGGGAAGTTTGGCTGCTGACGCCAAAACTCCATAAAGGCTTGTCGTGATTCGTACGTTTGCCTGAGCTGCGAGATCCGCAATGCGAGGGTGGCATCAAGCATCTTCGTCGAGTCCACTCCTACCGGTAAGTCAGGGACGTAACCACCGTCGATCATGATGATGCCGCTTACGAGCTCCGGGTTTTGCGCAGCTAAAGCGGTGGCGACAAAAGCACCCATCGAGTGGCCGACAATGACACTCGGGCCAAGTCCGAGGGTTTGCATTGCCGCGGCAACATCACGGGCATGCTGCGCCATGCCGTAAGGACCGTCCGGTTTTTCCGAGTCGCCCCGTCCCCGCAAATCAAGAGCAAAGAGTGGTCGCCTGCCAGCTAGTCGTTCGGCCACTCCAATAAAGCTTATGAATGATGCCGTTAATCCATGAATCGCGATTACCGGTGCGCCGCTGCCGGGCCAATAACCGAAAGCGAGTTCAACGTCATCGCCGGAGATACGTCCTCGTGCCTCTCTGGTAACTTTTATTTGCCGCTGATCTACCGGTTTCATATTTCTGTGACTCTCGCTCTCCACATCTGCTTTTCCGTTTAGTTCTCTACTGTTCCAATACCAAGATTTTTGATTCGCCGCATTACGAAATAAACACGAACGTTCGTTTTTTAATTACTCGCATTGATTCGGCTGGCTCTTAGTTTTCAAAACTCTGGTTGAGATCGAACCTGGTTTACCTGCTTGTTCGCTTTTGACTCCGCGAAGACGCCTTAGTCTTTTGTTTGGACTTCCGAGCCGGCGGTAGATGGTTCGCCCGCAAAAGCCCCCGAGAGTAAATGTCCGTTAGCCGGCTGATTACCTGATCGTCGCTTATACCGAAATGCAGATTCCCACCAAAAAGCTTTTCTACAATGAAGTAGTTAAAAAACTGCATGTATGCGGCAGTAAAACCAATTGCCGGATCCACATCGGCATGAAGCACTCCACTACCCTGGAGCTCTTCGAAGGATTTCGCAAACCGCCGGCGCAAGTTATGAGTCAGGTTTTCAAACATCTTACGAAAGTGCCGGTTCTCAAACTCCAGAACATCTATGTACATCAGCAACCAAAAATCGTGATGGTCGTGAACCATCTGCTTGACGAGACGAGCAAACTTCTTTAGATCGCGCGCACTTAATGGATCAGTTATCTGTTCGAAGATCGACTTGAGTCTTTCATCTATCAACCGCTGGTACTTTGAAATTATTGAACCGAGAATCGCTTCTTTCGTCGGATAGTAGTTATAAAGATTACCTAAAGAGGTACCGGCCCTGGCCGAGATGTTTCGCATCGACGTCGCGTGAAAACCTTGCCTGATAAAGAGCTGCTTGGCGGCGTTTTCGATGCGTTCCTTCTTGCGTTCTACCGCCTTCTCGGACAATTTTGGCATAGGCTACAAAAAACGAACGTTCGTTATTCTATTTAGTTTCAGATGCCTGTCAAGGAAAAAGCATGCTTGGCTTTCGCCGACATTCACGCATACCTATTCCACCACGCTGATTTCACAACGGCGAGAATGTAAAGGTGATCCAATGGTGAAGCATAAAACGAGGGTCTTTGGCTCGGTGTCAAATGGCGTAATTTGATGTCACGGAAAACGTGAGGAGCGATGCTAAGTTATTGAAAGGATTGGTAGGCGCGTGGGGACTTGAACCCCAGACCTCTGCCGTGTCGAGGCAGCGCTCTACCAACTGAGCTACGCGCCTAAAAAAGTGAGTTTTCAATGCCGACTATTAATTAATTTCGGCGAGGCCCGAAAGTAACAAAACGTTTGCGCGAGTGTCAAGAAGCCCTGCCGATTGCCGTTTCGCCAATTGTCTAAAACGACTATCGATATCCTCTCGTGAAGCGGATTTGGTCAATCTGTGTGCGGATTTCCGCCAGTTCAAATCTCATTATCGACAGGATTACAGAATTAACGAGACTACTTTTCTACTCATAAGACTCTCACCGCACGCGGCCACGTCGTTGCAGTTTTTGGAGTCCGGCAATCCTGGGTCGCGCCTTACCGTTTCGGGTTCAACATCTGTTGAATAGTCTCGATCACCAGTTTCGGTTGTTGCGCTTGAATGAAGTGTCCGGTCTTTTCCACAATGACATGCTTGCCGCCTGGCACTGTTGCGATCCATTCTTTGTGGTTTTGGATCCAAGCTATTCGCGCATCGGCTGGCATGCTTTCATCTTCAGTGGCGCTGAGTAGTGTTACGGGAATTCCCGCGGGGATCTTTGTCCCACGCGCTTCCGCATATGAGCTTTGAGTCGTCGCGGCCTCGGCTCGAACACCTTCCGGAGCTTTGGCAATCTGTGCTTCGGAATCCTTGACACGATCGGACTGATTCTTCTTCAGCCAGTCGTTAAAACTCTCTTGAGAAGGGTCAATCAGCACCATTCCTACGACTTCTTTCGGATACATGTCCGCAAACACCCGAACATAAATTCCACCGAAGGAATGGCCCACAAGCACGTAGGGTGGCTTGACTCCGGCCTTGTCTAAAGCAACATGCAATTCAGTGGCGATCTGTTTCGCCGAACGTGGCATTGGCCCTAGATCCGACTGTCCGAGCCCGGCTCGATCGTATGAAACTGTCCTGGCAAACGCTGCGACTTCTTTTTGCACGGTGGACCACGACACGATGCCGGTACCAAATCCGCCCTCGAACACAACGGCCGGTGATCCCTGGCCCCCGATGAGCAGGTTCAAGCTGTGACCACCAACGTCCACTTTCTGCAAAATCAAACTACCCTGCGAATCGTTCTGGCCGATGCGCTTGAACGTCAGTGGAAACTTCTGTCCCTGCTGACGAAACTCACCCTGGATTTGCGAGCCATCGCTGCTGAACACACCCTCGTAATTCGCACCCAACGATTGCATTTCAAAGCGCAGAGACTTGCCATTAAGCGTTATTGAGTCGACTGCGAGACCTGTCGCTCCCTGCTCCGGACTATCGAGAGTCGCGCTCAACGTGCCATCTTTTTTGACGACGTGAAGTATTAGATCAAGCTTGGCGACGCCTGCATCGAGAGTGCCTCGCCAATCTCCCTCGGGCTTGGCTGGTGCGGTTTGGTCCTGCATTGCCGCGAAAGTTGTCGCCAGACTTAGCATTAATAACAGCGCAACAGTGCAAGTCTTTGCGAAGGCGATGGATCTTTTCATTCTATTCTCTCCTTTATCGCGCATGGACCACTGATTAGGGAAATACGTTTACCCGGTCTTCTGTGCGGCGGCCCTTTCCCACTCCTCGTACAAAACTTTCAAACGTGACTCGACTCCCCTGTACTCTTCGTCAAGCTTGATTAGTTGTTGTGCATCTCGCGCAACTTCAGGCAACCCCATCTGTTCGGAAATCTCCTCAAGCCTCTTCTCGGCTGCGCCTATTTCCGATTCAATAATTTCAGGTGTGCGCACCTCCAACTTTTTCTTCTTGATAACTTTGACTGAAGGTTTGGCTGGTCCCGTAGAAGCTTTCGACTTACCAGAAGCCTTCACACTCTGTGGCTTTACCTCTTCGATCTTTTGAGGCTCGCTTCGCTCAGCCGGAAGCACGGTTTCGACGAGATTGTCCGCGTGAGAAATCTTTGGCAGGTTCTCTCTTCCACTCAATGACGCTTTCCAATCATGATACTCAGTGTAATCGCCATCGTAGTGCTCAGCCGCACCGGCGCCATTTAGCGCGAGGATCTGCGTTGCGACCTTATCGAGAAAGTACCGGTCATGACTAATCGTGATGATTGTTCCTTCGTAAGCAGACAAAGCTTCTTCCAGTGCCTCACGCGAAGGGATATCGAGATGGTTTGTTGGTTCGTCGAGCACGAGCACATTAACCCGCGAGTAGATCAGTTTCGCGAGAGCCAATCTCCCCTTCTCACCCCCTGACAGATCACGCACGTGTTTGTAAACATCGTCGCCGGTAAAAAGGAACTTCGCGAGGAAAGAACGAAGCTCTCCAGCTGTCGCATTCGCGGGTGCGACAAGTCGCAACTCCATGATGATCTCGTTTCGATCGTCGAGATCGTCAAGCTGCTGTGCGTAATATCCGATCTGTACTTTGGTGCCCCAACGCACCTCACCGGCAAGCGGATCGATCTTCTTTAGAATCGTGCGAAGGAAAGTTGTCTTGCCCGAACCGTTCGGGCCGATGATGCCCAAACATTCACCACGACGAAGTATGAAACTGATATCGGAAGCGAGTACATTATCACCGTAACCAATCGAGGCCTCTGTGACTGTAAGAACGTGGTTACCGGTACGTTCGATTGCCTGCAGCCGGAAATCGCCAGCGGACTGATCGACTGATACAGCATCTATTCGGTCGAGTCGCTCCAGCATTTTGCGTCGCGACTTCGCCTGCTTCGTCTTTTGTCCAGCGAGGTTGCGACGGATGAACTCCTGAGTTTTCGCAATTAATTGTTGCTGGTTGTCGTAGGCGCGTTGTTGAGCTTCGCGTCGCTCGTCTCGTTCAACCAGGAAATCGGAGTAGTTTCCCGTATAGCTCGTAGCGCGTCCGTATTCCAGCTCGATAATTCTTCGACAAGTGCGATCAAGAAAATAACGATCATGACTGATGATCACATAAGCTGAAGGATAGTCTTTTAGAAACTCTTCCAACCATTCAACTGCGGTTACATCGAGATGATTTGTCGGTTCGTCGAGTAGTAGGACATCGGGAGCAGCGAGTAAAAGCCGCGCTAAACCAAGTCGGTTCTGCTGGCCACCTGACAGCTTCTCGGTCTCCATGGACCACGTGTCGCGATCAAAGCCCAGACCCTGAAGAATCGCTTCCGCCTTGGCTGCGTATTCGAATCCGCCTTCGCGTTCAAATTCATGCTGCAGATCACTGTAGCGCTCGAGAATCTTCTCTAGATCGTCAGTTGCCTCAGCCATTCGATGTTCGAGGTCGTGCATCTCGTGCTCTATCTGCTGGAGATGCCCGAACGCCGAGAGAGCCGACTCATGCACCGTAGACGCAGACTCAAACTTTATGTGCTGGGCGAGAAGACCAAGTCGGACAGATTTCGAACGCACGACGTCGCCGCGATCTGCAGTTTCATCTCCGGCGACGAGACGAAACACAGTACTCTTTCCCGCGCCGTTGCGACCTACAAGACCGACATGCTCGCCTGCGTTTATTTGCAGCGAGGCACCGCGCAAGACATCTTGCACGCCATAGGATTTGTGAACATCTGAAAGACGAAACAGCACGGTTTAGTACTGCGCAATTATAGTTTACAAAAACCAAGCGGGCGGGGAGTCTTATCTCCCACACCCGCTCTTGGAGTGCGCCGACCTGTCGGCGCTTTACCCGAGAGACTGTTCAAAAAAAGCGGTGACAGGTCACCGCACTCCAAAA
>Ga0157380_10002364_pt1 | contig 12674 bp, 6 predicted proteins | sample S35metaG_FD_119757 | JGI IMG/M metagenome (GOLD analysis project Ga0157380, IMG submission 119757) | Switchgrass rhizosphere microbial communities from Kellogg Biological Station, Michigan, USA - S3-5 metaG | ecosystem: Host-associated > Plants > Roots > Rhizosphere > Soil | place: USA: Michigan...
ATCGCGGGCCAGTTCGGTATAGAGGATCAGCACGTCAATAACCGGAGCGCACGACTCGCCGGCAACAGCGGGGGGGGGATCGAGCGGCGCTGGAGGCATCGCGTCGCGGACATTGTGGGCCGCGGTCGTGCCGCACGCGCCGCAAGATTCGGGCGTGACCTCGCTCACCATGACGCGGCCGGGATCGCCGGGCGCGGAGCGCAGATCGAACACGCGCTGATCGGCCAACCAGCACGCGCCGGCCAGGTGGCCGTCATCCGTGGCCAGCACGAACCATCCGGGAGTTTCGCCTTCAACGCGGCCGATCAACGTGGTGTTGTCGGAGGCAGAGATTACGGGTTTCGTCACGACCAGCCGCGCCGTCGAGTCATCGGTCAAAAGAAGATTGAGTCGGTCGCCGATCGTCCGCGCTGAAAAGAGTTCGGCCGACTCAGCCGCGCTGGCCATGCGGGTCCGGCCCTGCGGAGCGTCCGCGCTGGCATGATTCACGCCGACTAAACCAACCAAGGCAAGGCACAACCCGGCGGCCCACCCGAAGTTTGGCACGCACTGGCGCATCACTTTCAAGTGTAGAGTCGGCGCGATCCGGAAGGAACGATTTTCCCACCCGGATTCGTGGCAGATTCAGCCTCAAAAGCCTTCGGCATCGGTGGCTTCGATGATTTCGAGGATGCCCGGGCTGTTCTGGTTCCAGAACTGGTCGCCCGCATCGTCAAGTCCCGTGGCGGAGCCGTACATGACGCAGGCGGCGCTGACATTGTTGAACCCGCTGAGGTCCTCCAGCGGGATGCCGATACCGAGATCGGTTTTGCCATCGCCGTTGAAATCACCAGCAAGCAGGCCGTCGCCGAAGTTGTCGTTGGCTTCGCAGAGGTCAAGGATGCCCGGTGAATTCTGTGTCCAGAGCTTGTTGCCGACGGTGGTAATGCCGCCCGCCGAGCCGAGGAGCACATGCAGCGCACCGGCGTTCTGCACAGCGCCGACTTCCGAACCAGGTTCGGCGATGGCGAGGTCCGCGAAACCGTCATCGTTGAAATCGCCGGTGGCGAGCGCGGCGCCGAATTCATCGTCATCGGCGGCAGTTCCAAGGACGCCGCCGGTGGTGCGAGAGATAAATTGACTGCCCACCGCGGTGAGTCCGACGGCTGACCCGCGGAGGATGTGCACCGCACCGGCATCGGTCTGGCCGCTCACGGTTTCGCCCACGACGCTGATCACCAGTTCATCGCGACCATCGTTGTTGAAGTCGCCTGTTGAAAGGATGCTGCCGAACGAGTCATCGACGCCGGGCAGGCCGGCGATGCCCGCAATGTTCTGATGCCAATACTGACTGTCAACACTTTTCAGGCCGATGTTGGTGCCATACAGCACGTGCACCGCGCCGGCGTTCACGACACCGGCGATCGTCTGACCGGGCACGCCGATGGCAAGATCGCCAAAGCCGTCGCCGTCGAAATCACCGGCTGCGAGACCCGCGCCGAAGAATTCTTCGGCTTGCGCTGCATCGGCGACGCCCGGTGAGTTCTGGCTCCAGATCTGACTCGCGAGCGTCTGCAATCCGGAGCTCGTTCCATACAGCACGTGGACGATGCCGGTGTTGGCAATGTCGAGGAGGCCTTCGCCCGGCGCGCTGATAGCCAGATCATCGAAGCCGTCGTTGTTGAAGTCTCCGGTCGCCTGGGATGCGGCGAAAAGATCGCCTGCTTCGGTCGCATCAGCGACGCCGGTCGAATCCTGGGACCAGAACTGCGTGCCGACGGAACGCAATCCCAGGGGTGAGCCGTAAAGCACGTGCAACGCGCCGGCATCGACAAAGCCGCCACCGTCTTCGAGCGGCACGGCGAGGACAAGATCGTCGAACCCGTCGCCATTGAAATCGCCCGAAGCGCCTGTGGTAAGGTAGTCGCCCGATTCGCCGGCGTCTGGAATACCCGCGCTGTCCTGCGCCCAGAGTTGGTTGTTGGTTGAGCGCAGGCCCAGAGCGGTGCCGTAGATCACATGCACCAAGCCGGCGTCGATGCGGCCGTTGATGTTCTCGTTGTCGAGACCGAGCGCTAGGTCCTCAAAGCCATCGCCGTTGTAATCGCCGGCGCGTTGGGCCAAGATGCTTGGATTTGCCAGCAAGTTTGCCAAGACGGCGACGAGGAGTGAATGCGAACGCATGATGGTGTTTCCCTGGAGTCTGGGAGAGCATGGCTACATGGGCTGGCTGCCGATGATAGTCGTGAATCGTTGAGAATTTGGGCAACTTGTGACCGTCGCAATGTTTCGATCAATGTCACGGTTTTTGCTTGATTTGGCTGACCCGGTGACCACAATGAATATTGGTCAGAGCCGAGCAAAGCCTCTGACAGAATTGAAGGCTGGCCTCGGCGGCCATTGCCAAACCACTTTCCCAAGACAGGAGATAATCTGATGTGGCGCGGAAGTATTAACCGTTGTGCGCGATGGTCCAATTGGAGATCGGCTGTGTCAAGCGTCACGCTTGGCGCGGTCACGCTGTTGACTGGCACAGCAATGGCCGGTGAGCCGCTGACCTGCGAAATCACCAGAGGGCCGGGAGAGGCGACGTGCGGTTCGAGCAACAACGTACTCGACTCGATCGTCACCGGCGGCGTGGCGCCATACACCTATGACTGGAACCTTGGAACAGCGGATCCCGGTTGGGCGCTGCAGGCTCCGGACAACCAATCGAGCGTCATGTACACCGCGGGACCTCCGAATGGCCAAACTGGAACTGGCGCCGATGTCACGCTGCTGGTGTATGACGCGGAAGGCACGCTGACCACTTGCTCTTACCATCTTCGTTGCGGGCCGGGCGAGCCACCACCACCACCACCGGGCCTCTGCCGCGTAACGGGCGGAGGCAATGATGAAGTTGGAGCCAACAAGTACACCTTCGGCGGACAGGCCGGCGCTCCGACCGCCTCGCAGCCGCAGCCCTATGGTGAGTGGACGCACTCGTCCAAGCCCGGCAGCGCGGCCGGCCGCTGGACCTTCCATGCCGGCACCGCCAGCGCCCCGGTCGGCACCGAGATCGACCTCATCGAATGCTGCGATCCGGGCAACTGCCTGCCCGCACGCCACGCCCCCAACAAGCAGATCAATTTCGAGGGCATCGGCACGTTCAAGAACCTCGCCAGCAACGACATCAATCTTCCGGGTGTCGTCGTCGGTGGCGTTCATCGCACTTATCACTGGTTTGAAGTCCACATTGAAGACCTTGGCGAACCCGGCAACAACGGCCACCAAGGCTCACCCGGTCCGGGTTGTCCGGCCGGCGGCTCCAACTGTGCAGTAGCCAACTGCGCTTGCCCCGACTTCTACCGCATCACCATTTATGCCGGCTTCGATCCCTCAACCTTCCCGATTCCAGAGGGTGAGATCAACAAGACTGACGTGCTGTATTCGGTGCAGAGCTACCTTGATGGTGGCAACCTCCAGATTCACCCGGCCATCGGCGACCTCAACAACTCCCAAGCCGTGAACCAGGTGGACATGAACCGTCTGTTGTCCCGCTTCGGTCCCACCCGGCCGGATGGCGTTGGAGACCTGAACAACGACGGCAAGGTGGATCAGGCTGATGTGGCCATCATGCTCGAGAACTGGGGCAGCGTGCTCCCGTAATCCGCAAATTCAATTCGACGTTCAAGAACCCGGCCGCTGTGGCCGGGTTTTTTTCGGCCGTGGAAGGCGTACACCCCGCGTCAGGACTGCGGTTGGCGTAAGGAAACGCTAACTTTCGATTTGCCAGAAGGTTACGGGAACCATTGACCCGATCTTTGCAGTATGGTTGCTAGGAAGCCTGATTCGCTCATGCACGAGTCAGGTGAGACCAGTTCGACCGGGTGGGACAGTTCGTGGCGGGTTTTCGGGGTTAGGTGGGTTAGGTGGGTTCGAGCGTCGTGCGGGAAGGCGACAACGGGTGTGGGCAACAACTGAGGTGATCGGCAGTTGGCGTTGATACCGCGCCGACACTCGATCGGCCCCAGCAGACGCCGCCCTCCGCAGACGCCCAATGCGGGCGGATCAACTCGGGGAACGCAGCAGGACAAGAACGAGATCCGGTAACACGTGCAGGTTCGGACTATGGCAGTCAGGAAACCACGAGAACACCTCCAACAGGGATTGGCTCTTGCCTCGTCAATGATGAATTCAACGCTTGCGAATGTGGCGTGCCTGTGCGGCTTTCAAGGCCCGCGTGAACCTGGTCATCCCGGCGCTTCGGGAAGGCCTTGTGGTCAACGACGGACGGTGAAGGGAGAAACAGCCATGAGGAACACGCTCAAGTCAATCATCGCAGCGACCGTGTCGGCCGTCATTGCAGCTGGGGCAATGGGGCAATGTGACGTGCAGGGATTCACCGCCGGTGACGCCGGCTCGTCCGACCAGTTTGGATTCGATGTGGATGTCGATGGCGACAAGGCAATCGTTGGAATGTACGGCGACAATGGCTATTCAGGCGCAGCGTACATTTTCAAACGAACACCGACAGGCTGGGTTCAGGAACAGCGCATCGTCCCTTCGGATCCTGCCACAGGCGATCGTTTCGGCTACGCGGTGGCAATCTCTGGAAACTACGCGGTTGTCGGCGCGTATTTTGAGGACGCTATGGGAACCGATTCCGGTTCGGCGTATGTGTTTCGCTATAACGGCGTCACGTGGGTGCAGCAGCAGAAGTTGACGGCAGCGGACGGAGCCAATTACGACTTTTTCGGTAAGTCTGTGGATATTTCGGGTTCGGTTGCCTTGGTCGGATCCCTTGAGGATGACGACCTAGGCACCGGTTCGGGAGCCGTCTATGCGTACCGGCTGAACGGGACGACTTGGTCGCAGACTCAGAAGCTGCGGGCCAGCGATGGAACCGCGTACGACTACTTTGGCGGATCGGTGGCGATTTCCGGCAACGCGGCCATCATCGGCGCGTACTGGGATGATGTCGCTGTCGGCGATTGTGGTTCGGCCTATACTTTTTTTTACAATGGTTCCACGTGGGTCCAGGAGCAGAAGATCACAGCCGCCGACGGGGGCTTGAACGATCGATTCGGCTGGTCAGTCGACATCAGTGGGAGCAACGCCATTGTCGGTGCGTATCTGGATGACGATGGAGGCGCCGATGCCGGCTCTGCATACGTGTACGAGAAAGTGGGCAGCTCCTGGCTATTGCGCACCAAGCTTCGGGCTTCGGACGCTGCTGCCGGAGATTACTTCGGGTATTCCGTCGGCATCGCATCGACTGCCGCCGTGGTGGGTGCGTATATGAATGACGATTTCGGAACCAACTCCGGTTCAAGCTATTCCTTCAGCAAGTCGCAGACGACTTGGATTCAGGAGGCCAAAGTGCTGCCGAGCAACGGTGCTGCGGGCGACTTCTTTGGTTACTCGGTGGCGATCAGTGGCGATCGAGCCATGGTCGGTGCATACAAGCATGATCAGGGTGCCACTGACTCCGGCAGCGCGTATGCATTCGGCGGAGCCGGCGCTCTTGCTGGCGGCACCGACTGCAACGACAATTCCATTCCAGATGCCTGCGATATCGCCCAAGGCACATCACTCGACGCCAACGCGAATGGAGTGCCGGACGAGTGCGAAACGGGCCCGGTCCCTTCGCCCGACATCAACAACGATGGTGTCGTCAACGTCAATGACCTTCTGTCGGTCATCAGTCAATGGGGCGTCTGCCCGCCGACAGCTCCATGCTCAGGTGATGTGGTCGTCAATGGACAGGTTGATGTCAGCGACTTGCTCGCTGTGATCGGTGCCTGGGGATGAAATCCGTCTGACAATTGCATTCAAACAACCCGCGTCAGCTTGACGCGGGTTTTTTCATGCCGAAATCGGGTTCGCGACCAAGGCAGCGTGAAGATGGGCAAGATTCCGATCGCTGGACGGGGTGGAAATTGGGTCACTCTAAAATGGTTGCGGGATTGTCCTCGAAAAAGGCTTGCGTATAGCCAGGTTCTCGCTAATCTGCGGGGCGGTCTTGTGAGCTACGTCGGCGCGCCATGGTTGCGTGGACGGAATGGGTCGGGACAACCTCACAAGGCTAAGGCCCGATCGGGCGGTCGTCCTGACCGCGATCGAGGTCGTCGGAACAATGGTGTGCTGCGTCGTGTGGGCATGACGCATCACGGTCAGCCAGTCTCCACTCAATCGCGACTGGCATCGTCCGAACAGTGAGGTCTATGGTGGCAATCAGCGTGACATGATCGGATTGGAGTCGGATCGAGGCCCCTGCGGCGACAAGTAGTCGCGCCCACCGCCGCACCGCCGCGCCCTCCGGCTCCAAGTTCCGACGTGAATGGGAAGTTCGAGAACAAACAATCTTTACAAGATTTGGAGGCGTTTCAATGAAGAAGTTACAGCAATGTACGAGCGGTATGCCATGGCGGCGTGCTGCGCTATTGACCCTGATGGGTCTGACCGCGACATCGACAGCTTGGGGTGGTGAAGATCCGCCGGGATGCAACGGCAACTTCGTGGGCGCGGGCATCACGCCGTTCGTGAACAACGCCCCGGTGGCCCCCGGTGAGGGGCTGATTCCCGGGCAGGTGGTGACATACCGCGTGCTGCTGTTTGTGCCGCCGCCGGTTCCGCCGATCATCTTCTGCAATGTGCAGGGCGGACAACTGAGCGTCACGTTCCCCAACGGCAACACGCCTCCGATCCCGCCCACGGGCCAGCTGGTTCAGGTGGCGGGGTTCGGTGGCACACCGGCAGTGCCATTGTTCGGCGACGGCTTCCCGTTCGAGATCGACACACCGGTCAGCTACACCGTCAATGCGGCGCACGTTCAAGGCGGCTTCCTGACCGCCCGCGTCGACTATGGCGCGACATCAGTGCGTCCGGCTCAGATCAACGGCACGTTCCAGTCCAATCCACCGCTGCAGACGGCGTCGGCGACGGCGTCGATCTCGACGCCCTTCCTGGCTCCTTCGATTGACATCGAGAAGACCGCCAGCATCAGCCGCGTGTGCGAAGGCGTGAGCACGCCGGTGACCTACACCTACACGGTGACCAACACCGGCCAGTCGACCCTGACCAACATCGTGGTCACCGATGACACCTGCGCGCCGGTGAATTCGAATTCCGGCCCGCTGGCGCCGGGCGGCGTGCGGGTCTTCACCTGCTCGACCAATATCTCGACGGCAACGACCAACACCGCCACGGTGACGTCGAACGCCCAAGCCCCCAACGGCCGAATCATCACCACCATCTCCTACACCGATTCGGACGTACTGACCATCACGTCGAATCCGAATCCGTCGGTGGCTGTCAACGGACCGTCGGCGTGCGTGGGCAACTCGGCCCAGCTCTGCGGCACCATCACCGGCGGCACCGCGCCGTATTCGGCGCAGTGGTTCCTGGGCGCGGCCCCTGTGGGCGCTCCCTGCACCAACGTCCCCGAAGGCGGCCAGTGCTGCCTCAGCGTCAGCAGCACCGTTGTCCATACGCTGCGCGTCACCGACGCCAACGGCTGCATCGGCGAAGGCTCAGGCAACCTCACCAACTTCCCGGCCAAGGTGATCACCGCGGTGGACAACGAGATCTGCGAGAGCCTCGCCACCGGCGAACTCTGCGCCACGGTCAACAGCGGCACCCCGCCATACACCGTGCAGTGGTTCGACGGCGCGGTTCCGATCGGAGCTCCATGCGCCGGTCTGGGCAACAACCAGCAGTGCTGCGTGACGGTCGCTCCGGGCACCTACACCGCCCGCGTGACGGACGCCAACGGCTGCATCGATGAGGATCCCGCCACGCTGGGCGAAGTTCCCGATCCGAGCTGCGATGTCGTCTCGACACCGACGCGGTTCTGCGACGGCGGCAGTGCCCAACTGTGCGCCGAAGTGACCGGCGGAACGGCTCCATTTACGTACCTGTGGAGCCCCGGCGGATCCACCAGCGACTGCATCAATGTGACCGATGACACCGTCTACACCGTCACCGTCACCGATGACAACGGCTGCGTCACCACCTGCACCGGTGCCGCCATCGTTCATCCCAACCCGGATTGCACGGTGCGAGTCAATCCTTCGACCCCGCAATGCGAAGGTACGCCCGTTGAACTGTGCGCCGATGTCACCGGCGGCACCGCCCCCTACACCTACCAGTGGAGTCCCGGCGGCGCCAACACCTCATGCATCACCGTCACCCTCGCCGGCAACTACTCGGTGATCGTCACCGACGCCAACGGCTGCACCACTGATTGCAATGCCACCGTCACCTATATTCCTTGTGAAGAGCCAGGCATCTGCCGCATGACCGGTGGCGGTAACGACAATGACACCGTCAATCCGCACAATAAGTACACCTTTGGTGGACAAGCAGGCGCCCCGACTGCGTCCCAGCCGCAACCGTTCGGCGAATGGACACACACCTCGAAGCCCGGCAGCCCGGCCGGCAAGTGGACGTTCCATGCCGGAACGGCCAGTGCGCCGCCCGGAACCGAGATCGATCTGATCGTGTGCTGCGATCCGGGTTGGTGCGCCCCAGCGCGGCCAGCTCCAAACAAGCAGATTGACTTCGAGGGTGTCGGCACGTTCAAGAACATCTTCAGCTCGAACTTCCCATCCGGTGCGGCAGAGGCTGAAGGTCCAGGTCCCGACCACACCTTCCACTGGTTCGAAGTCCACGTCGAAGACCTTGGTGAGGCAGGCAGCGCAAACAGCCCGCAGAATCCGCCGGGAGCCACTTGCCCGCCAACCGGGTTCAACTGTGCGGTGGCCGATTGCGATTGCCCCGATTTCTATCGCATCACCATCTATACCGGGTTCCACCCGTCCACCATCCCGATTCCAGTCGGCGAGATCAACAAGACCGACGTGATCTATACCGTCTATGGATATCTCGATGGCGGCAACCTTCAGATTCATCCGGCGATCGGCGATGTCAACGACAACCTGGCGGTCAACACCAGCGACATGCTCATCCTGCTCAACACGTGGAACACGTGGGGCCAGGGTGACGTCAATGGTGACTACACGGTGAACGTGCAAGACATGCTGATGCTCATCAACAGCTGGGGCGAAGTCGTCCCGTAATCCCCGCCCCTCAAATGTCCACCGGACACACGACCCCGGCCACGCCCTGTGGCCGGGGTTTTCTTGTAGTTCGCTGGCTCGTTGCGTCGATGCCCGCTATCCTTCGCACCCCAATTCACCGGAGGCCCGCCATGGACACCACGCTCATCATCCTCAAACCCGACGCCGTGCAGCGCGGCCTCATGGGCCGCATCATCAGCCGCTTTGAGGACAAGGGCCTCCAGATCGTGGGCATGAAGCTGATGAAGATCAGCCCGCAACTCGCAGCGACCCATTACGAGTCGCACCAGGGCAAGAAGTTTTATGACGGCCTGGTGCGGTTCATGACCAGTTCGCCGGTGCTGGTGATGGCGGTTCGCGGGTTGGGCGCAATCGAAATCAGCCGCAAGATGATGGGGGCGACGTTCGGCAGCAAGGCGGAGCCGGGGACGATCCGAGGCGATTTCGGGGTGTCGAACAGCTTCAACCTGATCCACGGCTCCGACAGCCCGGAAGCCGCCGCCCGCGAGCTCAAGCTGTTCTTCGGCGCTGGCGAGGTGCAGGAATTGAACCGGGCCATCGAGGGATGGGTTTACGATCTGGCGGGCGGCAAGCCCGAGTGATGTCGAGGTGACCCAAGAAATCCGTTGGCCAAATGTTGGGGTTGCGGAGCGGTGTCTGTCGATCTGTTTGGGGATGAATCGAGCTGTTTTTCGCGCTATTTTTGCCGATTCAGGCGGTTTGCTTGATCACAAGGGGCATTTTTGCGTCAAACTATGGGGTGATGACGCAGGCACTTCAGGAACTTTGTTTAGAATAATTCCAAGGGAATGAACCGCGGTTCTCGGCAGTCTGTAGAAGGAGGCGAAAGATAATCAAACGATTGACTCACGACTTTGTGAGAAATTTCACAAAGCATGAATCAAAATCGCCGTCAGCTTCGTAGGAATAACTGCCCGAAAGGATCGTCTATCAAGGGCCAAGACTCGTCAGTCACGGCCAACCAACGGATTGGTACTCATATGCGTCAGACCATGATCGGACACAACTCGCCACTCGACCGGCTGCGACAGCGCCAGCAGGTTCGCGTGCGCGCCGCCTCGAACGGTGGAGCCGGCAAGCCAAAGGGTGCCGGCCTGTCCGCCGCCGAGCAGCGGATGCTCCGCGAGATCATGGCGGAGCCGATGGACTACATCGACAGCGAGGATTTCTACAAGGCCGGCGCCGAGACTCGGATTTACGACGACGCGCCTGCCATCCAGAAGCCCGATGTCGCCTGGTACCGCCCGCTCATGGACGACCTGACGCCTACCAAGCATCAGTCGACCAAGACGACCGGCAACGTGCTGCTCACCGGCGCGCAGGAGCGCGTGTTGTTCCTTCAGTACAACTACGCCCGCCATCGCGTGTCGGAGCTGCAGCTCGAGATCGGCCTGAACGATCCCACCGAAGAGCAGGCCCGCGAGCTGCTGAAGTGGTATCGCGTCGCGCATCAGTATCGTGAGCAGATCGCCCAGACCAACTTGGCCTTGGTTCTCGCCATGGCCAAGCGCACCCGCATGAGCGAGGTTGATTTCGCTGACCTCGTCAGCGAGGGCAACATGGCACTGCTTCGCTCGGTCGACAAGTTCGACTGCGGCCGCGGCTTCAAGTTCTCGACGTATGCCTGCCGCGCGATTCTCAAGGCCTTCAGCCGACAGGGCATGAAGCTCAGCAAGTACCGTCAGCGTTTCCCGACTGATTTCGACCCGGCGATGGAGAAGTCCAATCACCTGGAGATCATGCGGGCCACCGACGAGAAGGAGACCGCCGACGAGGTGAAGCACATCGTGCTCACCAACGAGGCCGACCTCTCGGACGTGGAGCAGACGGTGATCCATCACCGCTTCGGCCTCGACGCGAAGACCGACGCCCCGCCGCTGACCCTGGAGCAGGTCGGCCAGATCATCGGCGTGACCAAGGAGCGCGTGCGGCAGATCCAGAACAAGGCGCTCGAGAAGATCCGCCTCGTGCTGGAAGAGAACCGCAAGGAAGGCGAAGAGCCGACTGAAGAAGGCTCCATCGAAGCCCCCGCCGACAGTGGCGAAGGCTACCTGCCGTCGAGCAATTGACAGCGCGTAGTGTTTGAAGTGATCCCCGAAGCCCCGGCTCGAAGAGCCGGGGCTTTCGTCATTCACCATGGGGTGAATTGATCGATGATCGAATGAGGTTTAGAGTCATCCTCCACGCAGACACGCATGGCAACCACACCAGCAACCGCCGACCCCTGCACCCATCGCTCGATGCGACCGGGTTCGGCCATCAGTCTGCCGGTGGTTGCCAGTCCGGGTGGATCGGACAAGCCGCGCATCAAGCCGTCGAAGAACGGCAAACGCCGCGCGATCGTGCTCGGCATCGTGCAGCTACTGATGATCGCTCACATCGTGACGTGGGTGCTAAGCACGAAGTATGGCTGGTTCGGGGGGCGGACCACCACGCCCATCGAGCCTTCGGAATCGATGGAGTTCGTGAAGTCCGGCGCGATCAACGCCGGGCTGATCTTTTTCGCGATCGCGCTGCTCTCCACGCTCATCCTCGGCCGGTGGTTTTGCGGGTGGGGATGCCACATCGTGCTGCTGCAGGATTTGTGCGGATGGGGAATGAAGAAACTGGGCGTGCGGCCGAAGCAGTTCCGTTCGCGGTTCCTCATCTACGTGCCGCTGCTGCTGGCGATTTACATGTTCATCCTGCCGGCCGTGCATCGCGTGATTCTCGTTCCGCTCGATGCATCGCTGGCGTCTTCGCTTGGCGCAACAAGCGTGCTGCTTACGACATATCGCGAAGTCTTTACGTTTCTGGGGTTTCCTCTCCCGGTGCAGGCGCTTCCGGAATGGAGCGCCAGCTGGCATCTCACTACCACCGAGTTCTGGAAGACGTTTCCCGGCGTGATGGTCGCGATCCCGTTCCTGCTCGTCTGCGGCTTCGCGACCGTGTATTTCCTTGGGGCCAAGGGCTTCTGCACCTACGGCTGCCCGTACGGCGGATTCTTCGCGCCGCTCGACAAGTTCGCCCTCGGCCGCATCATCGTCAACGACAACTGCCACCAGTGCGGCCACTGCACCGCGGTGTGCACCAGCAACGTGCGCGTGCATGATGAAGTGCGCGAATACGGCATGGTGGTCGATCCCGGCTGCATGAAATGCCTCGATTGCGTGAGCGTCTGCCCCAACGAGGCGCTCTCGTTCGGCTTCGCCAAGCCGGCGATCATGAAGGGCGAGGCGAAACACGAAACGCCCAAACGCATTTACGACTTAACGATGGGCGAGGAATTCGGCTGCGCGATCGTGTTCGTGCTGAGCTTCCTGGCGGTGCGCGGCGTGTACGGCGCGGTGCCCATGCTCATGGCCGCGGGTCTGGCGGGCATCATCACGTATCTCAAATGGAAAGTCTGGCGGATGTGGCGCGATCCGAATGTGCATCTGTACCGGCGGCAGCTCAAGCTGAAGGGCCAGGTGAAAGCGGCCGGCTGGGCGTTTGTCGGCGCGGTGGTTTTGGTGGCGGTGTTGACCGCGCACAGCGGCGTGGTGAACGGCGCGATCTGGCTGGCGGGCCGCGCTGATCGGCGAGTCACCATCACGCAGGAGCAGGCGTTCTCGGGCAAGAAGATCGACATGC
>Ga0157380_10002369_pt1 | contig 12665 bp, 6 predicted proteins | sample S35metaG_FD_119757 | JGI IMG/M metagenome (GOLD analysis project Ga0157380, IMG submission 119757) | Switchgrass rhizosphere microbial communities from Kellogg Biological Station, Michigan, USA - S3-5 metaG | ecosystem: Host-associated > Plants > Roots > Rhizosphere > Soil | place: USA: Michigan...
ACTCTCCGCGCAGGCATGCATTCCCGCCCCCCTAAGTTCTTCCAGCGATAATTCTCAAATGTTCATCAGCGACTTTTTGCCTTTTTACTTTTCATCAGAAAGTTTGCGTAAATCGAAACTGCACCTGAGCACGCGGGAGGCGATAAACTGCCGGTGTGCCATCGAAAGCACTCGTAGGTCCTCTTTGCGGCACTAAAAACTCTGGCTGTTTCAACAAGAACCCGAAATCAACAGCTACTGATCCGCCAATTGGTGTTGTAACTCGGAACCCCAATCCCGCGGTATGGGTCCAGTGCGCCCTATGGTTCAAGGAATTGATCAGTTTAAGCGGAGTGGAGGTGTCGATTGGCTCGTGCTTGCCAAACAAATCGCCCACGCGACGAAACACATTGCCCCCATCGTAAAATGGCACGACCTGCACTAGTCTGGTTGCCGGTATGCGAGCCTCAAGATTCAGCACTACCAAAGCATTGCCACCGACAGGAACAGTAAACGGATTCAGCAGCACCTTCTCCTTATCCTGATTTAGAAAAATTCCCTCAGGGACGATCGCCTCACGCGGTCCGGCCTCCTCGAAATTGAACCCCCGAAGCGTGATTGAACCACCCGTATAGAATCGTTCGCTGATCGGCAGCGTACGATCAATTTCGTCGATTCTTCCGTTCCCGTCACGATCGCGCGCGTCAAAAACGTTGGCCAGTCCGAGAGTCAGATTGCCCGCCAGGACCGTGCCTCGAAATCCCCCGAGCCGGTGATAACGGCGGTACGAGGACTCAAACTTGTTGAATGAGATGTTCCCACCAAGCTGACGCAAAGCAATGGAGTAATCGGCAGTAAGAAAGTCACCCTGGGTGGGATCAAGTTGGTTATATCGGCAGATCTCGCCACCGCGAGACGAGGCCTCCTCGGCAGAACCAGGAATTCCCGCTTCGCATCGTTCTCGAGTATCGCGAACGAACGCGACGCCGAATCGCGAAAGCCGCACCTTGCTATCAGGTTTCAAGATGTCCTTCACGACCAGACTCTCCAGATTGAAGAGCCGGACGTCTTCGTACAGGTACCGGGCGAATAGCACCGATCGCGTCTTCTGGCTAATGCCGCGCTGCGTTTCAACGCTGAAAGTGAAGCGATTGATCGTTGGCTCGCCGGCAGAATTTCCAAAAACATCAATCGGATTTCCCTTTTCATCCACGCGTTGAACGATACCCTGGGTTCCCCGATCAATGGCCGTACGGAAGAATCGAGTCAGCGTCGAATCACGCCGGTACTGCAGTGAAAGGACCAGCGGGGCAAACTGTTTGTCGCCGTAACGAGCAAAGCGAGGATCGAAATACTCGAGCCTTACTGATTGTTGACGGGTACTACCTCGCAAACGTACCGCACCCTGCCTCAGCTTATTGAACAAATTTATATTGCTTATTTCGAAAAGACCGAGGGGCCCAGCATCTGTCGAATAACCACCACCGTAATCCATGACTCGAGGCTTCTTTTCCTCGACATCGATAACCACGTCCCGCTTCTTAAATCCGGCCGGTGTTTCCCCCGCAGGCTCGGTATGGATAGTGACTTGTGCAAAAGCGTCAGTCGTATACAGCGTGCGTTCAGCTTCATTGATTCCGTCCGCTCGCAGCAACTCACCGGGCACAAGCGCTGAAGCTCGAAGGATCGCCTCCCGTTTAGTCTGCTGCGTCCCCAGACTACCGGTCACCCCGTTGACGATGATCCGGTTGACGAAAACCTTGTCCCCTTCGTTTCTGATCGTGTACACAATGCGAACTTGTTCGTCGCCACCCTTCTGCGGAAGCTCTACCAGTGAAGGCGCGATTTCCGCATCGATGTAGCCATCGTGCGCATACAGGTTGCGCATGTTGTCGACATCCAGACGAACGATTGCTCTCGAGAGAGGTCCTCCTACCACTGTCCTGAATTCCCGCCTCAGTTGCTCTTCCGTGTAGATCTTGTTTCCGCGAACTTCGATTCCGGCCACGCGCGTCAGCGGTCCCTCGGTGACCTTGAAAGTTATGATGAGATCTTCACCGTTGAGAGCCACACCCTGCAGTACGTCGACGACTGAATGTCTGTAGCCGAACTCCCGCATGTGTGCGGCAATCGTGCGCTTGTCCTGCTCGAGTAGGGCCAGGCTGGTATAGCCGCGTCCATAACCCAGGAAAGGAAGGAAGCCAAGCGCATTGGTTTTTTCTGACTTTAGCTCAGTTGCAACATCGTCGTAAGTGATCTTGTTGGTACCGGTGATGCGAATATCACTGAGCTTGAAACGACGCCCACGCTCGGCCTGGTAGGTAATGTCTACTGTGTGGTCTTTCAACTGTTCGGGATTCAGGGTCTCGCAGGCTTCGCGACTCCCATTACTCGGCTGATCAGGTAAAGCCGGCGTCACCCTGCAAACCGCAGTAACTTCTGCGAAGAAGTACCCATCTTCCTGCAGCTTGTTTCGCAACCGCCGGCCTCCCTCGACGATGGCGGATTGATCTATGTTGCCCTCGCGCTTTACCGGCAGCAGCTCGCGAGCAGTCTTATCACTAACTTTGTAACCCTCAACCAGGACATTCACCTTAGGCCCAATTGAGCCGGTGAGGGTAACCGAGATTTGGTTCTTCTCGAGGTCCCTTTCGACTCGCGTTTCCGACAACTGTGGCGCCAGGTAACCTTTATTGATCATTGCCTGTCTGATGCGATTCACGTCTTCGCTTAGCGCCTGGCGAGTAAAAGAGGCATTCGGTTGCAGAGTCAGCGTGGCGCGAATCGGGGTTGGGTCAAACCCGGCAATGGCGATGTTGAAAGTTGAAATCCGCGAAGGCTCATTCGGTGTAATACGATAAGTTACTGTGGCTCGTAAGCCGGTGGCTTCAATTTGCTGCGTGAAATCGACTGTCGCATTGAAGTATCCGCGGTCACGAAGGTAGCCCTGAATCTCATCTACATTCCGCAGCACTGACTGGCGCGACACCCTCGTGCCCGGGCGAATTAGATTCAATCGAGCCCGGATTTCATCTTCAGAAATAGGAGCACCAAGCGCCGGACCAATCTCCAGGCGAATCTCGGCAACTACAACCTGCCGCTGCACGATGAAGCGCACGCGTACAGGTCCTTGGCGGCCACCGAGTTCGGTAACCTCAACGCGTGCCGAAGCGACTCGACCCGAATCGAAGAGTGACTGTAACGAGTCGCGCACTCGGACTGCCGAATACTCAGTGTTCGGCGCTACCTTCAGCATCACCATAAACTCAGACTGCACCGCCTCGTCTGCTGGTGAGCCTTCAAACACTAATTCGACCGTCGAAATTGTGCGGCCGTCGTAGTCTCCATTGTCGGCGAAGTTCAGCGTATTGCCCGGCTTTGATTTAGGTGAATCTGGTTCCTCGGACGAGGCTCTGGTACTGGTAAGAGGTAGAAGTAGAGCCAGCAGGACAAGTACAAGGCTAAACATACCCCGACGCAACGGAAATTGTTGCAGAGAGCGGCCAGCCAGTCTGCTTTCCGTCGCGGGTTTGTTTACTTCTACCTCGTACCTGATCGTTCCTTCGCTCAAAATCGTTTTCTGAATCGAATTTCAAAACTAAAGCTTTTGTTATGGGAGCTGAGTTGTTGTGTCGACGCCTGTTCATACTGCGCTACGAACGAAAGCCGATCCGATAGTCGATATTCAACTGTGAATATTTGATTCGGATCCGAAGTCACGTTCGTCGAATAGGTAACCGACAATTCCTTGCTGATGCGTTTCCCCAAAGTTAAGCGAGCCCCCGGATTTGCTCCCGACCGGCCACCGATGACTGGGTTAATTTCGAATCGGCTCAAACCGAATAGTCTGTTAGTTGCTCGCTGTGCCGGTGCGTTTATGAGCGCATCTGTCAATAGACTCGTAGCGGTACCCAGCCCTGATTGCGCCAGCGCCGAAGTGCTCGTGTCGCCCGAAGAAAGCGTTCCTGTCGTAATCAATGAAACAACATCGGCTTGAGGCAAGGCCGGCTCTGAATGAACCGCGGCTTGTGGCTGCGAAAGCGGACCAGTGAGATCCACGATGACTCGATAGCCGCGAATTTCAGATTCTGCTTCAATGTTCAAAAGTGGATCTGCGTTGCGACGCGCGGGTAAATCCATAAACGCGCGGGTTATTTCATAACGGTCGTTACGGAAGGTCAGGGTTCCGCTGGTCGCGGTGATTCTGCCCGAGATTATTGGATTTCTAACAGACCCATTAATCTGCAGCGAGACCGAACCGACGACATCGGCAAGGTTGTTTCTTACTACGAGGGCGTTGCGGCCCTCGACGCGCAGATCGGCAAATCTCGCCGTTCTCACAAATCGGATTTCGCCGCCTTCTTCAATCGATTCCTGACGACGGTTGATCAAGTCAGCCAGCTCGATATCTTTGGTGTACTCAGCTCGAATCAGATTCACCACACCGCCGATGAGCTGTTCATTGGCATCCCCTTTGATCTCCACGTCGGCATCAAGTGTCGACGAGAAATCCTGCGGAAATGGCGCGGTGACGTTATCGGCGTGGACGTTGAAAAGAAACCTCTCAACGTTCAGGCCATCCAACAATGCGCCGCCTGAGGCAGTGAGATGCCCGCCACCGAGCGTCCCGTTGAAGGACTCTATTTGAGCTTGATCGGCTGTGAATCGAAGGACTGACTTGATGTTTGAGACTTGCCAGCGATCATTGCCTACCAACGCCGCGAACGAAGCGCCATTCAGCGAGGCGGTGCCATACACTTTGGGATCACTGTATGAACCCGACACTCTCACTGCGACATCAGCTGTGCCTGACAGGAACAAATCAGGTGAGACGCCATTCAATACTCTTAAATTCAAACGTCCATCGACCGTGAGTGTCTCTCTGCCACCTTCGGCAACCGCCAGGGCGCCATCGAGAGAGATGTTGGTTCCGGTACCAGTAAGTTGGGCGTGATCGAAGATCAGTTCGCTGGCAGTGAGTTTTACCGTGAACGGAGCCACCGCTGACAAGGCAATGTCTTCGACGCGGAAGCTAAGCTCGGAAAAGTCTGCGCTTCCATGTAGACCTGCGAGGGAAAACTCGCCGTCCTCATCAAGCAGATTGCCGCTCGCTTTGATTGTTCCAGTTGCTCTGCCGGTTATGTTTACATTGGCATTCGGTAAAGCGATCGCCAGGACCTTGGTCAGATCAGCGCCATTGAAAGTCGCATCAATCGTCGCGGGTAGCAGTTCGTTCGACAAATCCACCTTCGCGGTAACGACTTGGGCTTGGCCAAATGCGCCCGTCGTAAAGGTGACGTTTAGTTGCTTGTTTTCTGTCCTTCCGACCAACGACAAGGTTCCGAGCGGACGTCCATTGATGGCGACTTCCTTACCATTTGCATCGAAAGTTATCTGGTAGGAAGCAAGATCTTTTTCACCATAGTTACCGACTATCCTCGCGGTAACGTCGGCTGTGCCGGACAACTCTTTGAGTGAGGGCTTGCCGGATAGAGTGGCGAGCCTGCTCAGTTGGATGTTCTGCGCAGCAGCCTGCAAATCCATCACCTTTGACTTGAGATCAAAGGTGCCGTTAGCCGTAACGTGACCCGCAGCAAAGCGCGCATCGACTGTTTCGAGATTCACCTGCGAGCCACTGAACGTTGCGCGGGCCACAATGCTGTCAAACGGCTCGCCGGCGATACGGCCTGATGCCAGTTGCAGATCGGCTGTGCCACTCATCGCTCCCGGCAATCCCGTTACCGTGATGTGCCCTGACACGTCGGCCTGCGTCTCGGCGATTTGCTCATTCGTTACGTGTGGTGTGGCGTGACCACTGGGCAGTATTGCAAGCAGAACGGCAGCATTGGCACGGTCCAGCGTGGCGTCGACCGACATATTGTTCTCGCCAGTCCGGGGCGCGTTTAGACTGAACTGAATTCCGCCTCCGTCACGTTCGGTTAATTTGCCATCGACGACGCGCAACTCAGTTTGATTCGCTACCAGGGAGGCGCTCAAAGTCCCGAGGTCGTTGCCATTGATCACTAACGATCCGAGTGAGACCTTACCGTCAAAGTCAGGCGACTTCAGTTGACCGCGAACGGTGCCGTTGAAAGCAAACGATCCTCGCAGCTCAGCTCGATAGGTATTCAGTTGGTCTTCGATGTCGGGCAAGATTCCTGAAACGACGCGTTGAAGCTCACCTGCGTCGATCGAGTTGAGATCAACCGCGAGGTTCGAGTCGCCGTCAAATGAAAACTGACCACTAGCGGTGAGATGGCTTGCGGCTGTCTTTAGATCTACCCGATCGATTAGGAACTGGCCTCGATTTGCGTGCACTGAAACTTCACCGGAGATCGGCGTGCGTTCACTTTGAGGATCAACTGTCTCAGCCGCAATTTGAGTGCTGATACTGCCCGTGGCATTTTTGAAATCCATCCCCGGGAAAGTGAGATCTACGTGACCGGTCGCCTTGCCCGCCAACGGCGGCGCGGTCTTGGCTACCAGGGTCAGTGGAGCAGCTACGTCGAGGCCTTCAAAACTAGCTGCTACGTGCGATGCCGCCGATTTGTTAAGTGCTATGGTCGCGTTCCCGTGCACGCCGCCGGAAAACAAATCCGCCGTGAAATCGTTCAGTTGAAGCTGGCTGTTGGTCGCGACCAGATTGGCCTTGGCCTGACCCATTTTCATTTCGCCGAGGACACCGCCACCGATACTCAAGTCGGCACTTGCTCGATAGCGTCCCGAGGGCTCAATCACAAACACTGGCTTGGAAAGTTTCAGATCATCCAACTGCCCATCGGTCAACTTAACGGTGCCCGGAACGATATCGGCAGTTGAGCCTTCGACACGTCCCGCTCGCACTGAGAAGCGCACACCAGCGATGTTGAAATTTCCAACCTCGGCCTCTTTAGCGTTGATGCCTCCGACTAAGATCTCTTTGATGTTGACGGTTGTGTTTCCATCCTGGCCTGCAAACGTTACCTGATTCGCGGTTACGTTCTTGACCCGGGCGTCGGACGTAACGATCTCGCCGCTTTTGACGGCTGCCACCGAACCTGAAGTCTTATTGTTCTCCAGACGGAATCTAATATCAGCAGCGGAGATCCCACTTACTCGAGCGCTCGAAGACGCTATTCCATTCGCGCTAAAACGGCTTGATGAGGCAGTGAGCACACCGCCATTCATTTCGGCGCGCGCATCTTGAAGTATTAAGCCTGTAATTGTAGTGCCGTAACTTCGCTCAGCTGCGGCGCGCAGCTCACCAACCCAGCGAAAATCCGAGCCGGTGCCCATAACGTTTCCGGCCAGTTGCACGCTGTTAAGTTGAAAGTCACCGGCACTCAGCAAGGCAATCACGGCCTTGCCGTTAACGTTGTAGGTTTTGCTGTTGCCCGAGCCTGACGCAGTCACATTCAAGCCCTGCAGCCTGATGTTGTCGGCCGCGAGCGCGTCAGACTTGATAGTGCCATCAACTTTGAAATTGTCGCCGTTGCCGTTGACGATACCAACGAAATTTCCAGCCCCGCGTAACGAGGTTCCCGCCTGAAGGACATCAGACAGTTGCGTGAGATCAACGTTCGAGGTGACTTTCATCTGGTAGTGCAAGTTACGCCAGTCATCCATCGTGCCTTCGAGATGGGCCTCGGCGACAGGCGAGCGCAGCACTAGTTCCTGAATCTCAGCGCGGATTTGGTTGACTCGACCTTTCAACTCGATATCGATGTCATTAACCGGGCGGCCGTCGTAAACGAATGTCGAGTTCGATAGAGCCAGCGAAATGCGATTCATCAAGCTTTCGGCCGGCGCAGTGGGAAGATCCGGATCAATCGTAACGTTTAGATTGCGCGCCTCGCCTGAAAGCGAATGTTGAACGTCCCCGTAATGAATTAGAGAGTTCTTGATCTCGATATGGGCGGTTGAGTAGGCGAACAAGATTCTCTTGTTTGGCTCAGGTGGAGGCAGTTGTATGTTGCGGAAATTCGAGCGGCCTTGATCGTCAAAATTCACCCAGACTTCGAGCCCTTCAAGTTTTAAATCTTTCAGATCGATATGTCGCTGGAGATTGAAGGCGTACAGATCTTCGATGCGAATGACCGCTGACATCCGATCGATCTTTCCGAGTTTCTCGCCTGACTTGGCGTCGAATAGCTCGATCCCTTCCATGTTTACGGTGCCGGGCGGAACACTGGCGTGGAAGTTCTTGATGTCGGTGCGGATGCCATACTTGGCAAAATCGCTTTTGATTTGACCAACCACGTAGCGATCTACGAACCCGAGACGGTAAAGAAGGACAGCGATTACAACGAAAGCAAGGATGGCAACGGCAACCCCCAGCGCCGTAATAAAAGCGTTACGGCGCGTTAGATATCGCCGCCGCCTGCCCTGGGGCGTGACCGGCTCCGGTTGATTAGCGTCACGCTCAGCAATAGCCTCGGCTTGCGGCGGCAAAGGCTCGTCGCTTTTCGAGTTCAACGCTTCCTTAACCGACGGCTTTTCTCCCTCAGGTGGAGGTACAGAGCGGTCGTCGTGATCGTTCACAGTCATATCATGTGGCCGCCCTGGAGGCGGCACGCGGACTTTTGGATTAAAGAGGGAGAAGCCCGAATGCTAAATGCGAGCCTTGCGAAAATCAAGAGGCGCTCGGGGTCAAGGCTCGCGCCGAAATGTAAAGCAACTCGTACCCGATCTCAGATCGCAGATTCGCCAAATCAGATTTCCGAATTCAACTTCAGATCTGAATCAGATACCTGAGACCTGATGCCCAGCTCTTCGTCACCATTTTTCTCGTCACTGAGATGCGCGGGCTGGCCCAGGTACACGTTTCCAACTACCTCAAGCTCAAACCCCTCGAGGGCGGCGACCTTCGGGGGATGATTCGTCAACAATACTATTCGTCGCAGTCCCAGGTCGTGAAGAATCTGCGCTCCAATTCCGTAATCGCGATTCAATCCATAACCGGTTTCCATGCTGGCATCACGCTTACGCAGACCGCGCTCCTGCATCAGGGCATAGGTCTTGAGTTGATGCACAAGATCCAAACTGTGTTCCCGCTGGCGCAAGTAAAGCACAACACCCTTGCCCGCGGCTGCTATCTTTTCGAGAGCGGTGTGCAATTGAAAGCCAGTGTCGTCGATTAAAGAGCCGAACATGTCACAGGTGACGTTTTCAGTGTGGACTCTGACGAGAACTGGATCTGAGCTTTCAGATTTCAGATCTGGGATCTCAGATCTGAAACTTGAGATCTCAGATCTGAAACTTGAGATCTGAGATCCGACATCTCCCATCACCATCGCCAGGTGAACATCGCCATTAATAACGTTCTCGTAAGCCACCGCGCGGAACTTGCCATAGACCGTCGGCAACTCGGTCTCGACGACGCGTCGTACCAACATTTCTTTGCTGATGCGATAGCGAACCAGATCCGCAACGCGAATCATTTTCATCCGGTGAGTCTCAGCAAACTCCTCGAGCTCAGGAAGACGGGCCATGGTGCCGTCTTCGTTCATGATTTCGCAGATCACACCGGAGGGATGAAGGCCCGCGATGCGAGAGAGATCGACGCTGGCTTCGGTTTGCCCAGGGCGCACTAGTACGCCGCCGTTCTTCGCGCGTAACGGAAAGATATGACCCGGCCGAGCGAGATCCTGAGGCCGAGTTTTTTCATCAACTGCTACCAGGATTGTGGTGGCTCGATCTGATGCCGATATGCCGGTGGTTACACCTTTGCGCGCGTCAATCGAAATTGTAAATGCAGTACCGTGAAACGAAGTGTTGTCGGCAACCTGAGTCGTAAGATGCAGTTCGTCGCAGCGTTCTTCCGTAAGCGGCAAACAAATCAAGCCGCGCGCATGCCGGGCCATGAAGTTGATAATCTCGGGGGTGACCTTTTCCGCGGCACACACAAGGTCACCCTCGTTCTCGCGGTCCTCGTCGTCGACGATAATGATCATGCGCCCTTCGCGTATTTCTGCGACGGCCTCTTCAATGCTGGCAAACGACATTTTGGCGGTAAATACCCCTGGGACTTCCGGTTCTCAAAGCACGCGTATGTTACCTCAAAAACCGTGGCACGGGCATCCTGCCCGTGTTTAGGAGTGGCACGGGCAATCCTGTCCGTGCCAGGCGTCTCAAAACACCGGCGGGACCGCTCGTGCCACTCTTCTGCTCAAAATCTAAATCCGGCGCCAAGGCTATATTGAAAATTGTGCGTGGTTCCGAGCCGTTGCGGACCACTCGCCAAAATAGGGTTATTCCCGAAAGGAATAATGACATCGCCCACATCCACCCGAAATGTCCAGTGACGGGACCCACCATAAAACTCGAAGACAGCGCCTACATCCATCGCGAAATTGTTCAGCTTTTCTGTCCTGAAAGTGGTGGGAAAATCAGGCAGCGGTTTGGCAAAGTTGGTCATGACTCCCGGTCGAGCTTTTACGAAAACTCCCGCGAGCTTATTGCGCACTCCAACCTTGGCACCCACGAAAGCCTGGGTGTTAGTTACGCCGCCTTCGTCATCGAGAAAACCGTTGAGCTCTGTGTCTATTGCAATATGTTTTGTAACGTTGTAGGTAAACCTGCCACCCATTCCCCAGCCAAAGCCAATACTGTTACTGTTGAAGGAAAACATTTGGCCACCGACCTCGTACTTTGGGGTCTGGGCAAGAGTTATGGTTGAGGCTGCGAGTAACAACACCAGGCCGAATAAGAGTTGGATTGTCTTCATTACGGGTTTTCTCCTGCTGAAGAATTAGAGAGACGCCGGCAGTGAGTGCAATCGCGGTTCCTGACTGGCGTGGTCCATAACTGAGGAAATTGTGCGTTTGATGATTTGGTAGCGCAGTGAAGATGGGACTACTGAAAGGTCAACGTGTCAGGGCCAGGAGGCAGGACCAGGCGAACACGTCTTGTCAGTGCTCAGGGCCGGCGCTTTGAGGTTGGTTTTTTCGCGGGGGGCTTGGGCTGAGCTTTGATCATCTTCTCGATTTCCTTATTGAGTTCGTCAGCCTGACTTTTCTGGGCCTCCTCAACGATTTCTTTCACTTTGGGCTCAATCATTTGCCCAATCTTTCCCATAGACTCTGAAATTACCGCCGGCATCTCCGCTACGATTTTCTTTCCTGTCTCGCTCCGGTAGAAACTAACCAGGTCTCTCAGCTCCGCTTCGGTGAAATGCTTATCGTAGATCGGATAGGAAAGGTCTTCGACAATCTTCGCCATATCGATACGCGCCAGAAAGAGTTCTTTGATTCGGTTGACCATGCGGGCTGAACTCTCCTGGCTCCTGGTCCGGACCTCCTGCTGCTGAGCGCTTGTTAGTCTCTTGAACTCGTCCATGGATGAAATGGACTGCCACTGATATTCCGGTATGTCCCTTTCCATCTGTTCGAATTGGGCTTTGAACATAGCTTCAGAGCTGGTTCGTGAGTTGGTCAAATCGAGGAACTCTCGAATCAACGCCTTCTTCTCAGCCGAAATCTCCGGCGTCGCCGCCGGCGCCGCAGTCTGAGAGTTGGCAATGTGAGTACAAGAAACAAGAGCGAACGCGATCGCCGCGAGCCTGGTCAGTCTCATTAACGTTCCCTTTTTACTTTTTCCTTTTTACTTTTAACTTGTATACCCAAGGCTGCGAAGTTTCTCCATCGTGATCGTGCTTTCGCTTTTCGGAGCGCCGTTGAAGCTCATAATTCGCTCCACGTACTTGGCGATCACATCCACCTCGAGATTTACTTCGTCATCCGGTTTCAAGTGAGAGAGATTGGTGACTTCCCAGGTTTTCGGGATGACAGCGATTTCAAAACTATCATCAGCGAGCCCCGCGATTGTCAGGCTAATGCCTTCGACTGCGACCGATCCCTTGTACACAAGATAGCGCGCCACCTCTTTGGGAAAGCCGATGCGAACAGTCCACGAGCCGCCGTGATCAGTGGCGCCAAGAAATTTCCCACGAGCGTCGACATGACCCTGCACAATATGACCACCGAGTCGAGTCTCCGGCGTGACTGCTCGTTCGAGGTTTACCGGCGAGCCCACCGCCAACCGGCCAAGAGTCGAGCGATCGAGCGTTTCCCGCGAACCGTCAGCTGCAAACGAATCGCCGCGCACGTCCAGGGCAGTCAAACACACTCCATTTACCGAGATGGAGTCACCATCGCGTGAGCCTTCGGTGACCGTGCGAGCCGCGACTACGATGCGAACGCCTTCGCCTCGCTGCTCGACACTACGCACCTGACCCAACTCTTCTATGATTCCAGTAAACATGAAATGTTGTTCTTGGTTCTTGGTTCTTTGAGCCGTGAAACCGTAAATCGGAAACCGGGAACAGCCGGAACAAAGACTAAAGACAAGGAACTACGAACTCACGGTTCACGGTTCCCGGTTCACGATTTCCAGTTCACGGTTCCCGGTTCTTCACTTTTTCCTTTTACCTTTTTACTTTTTACTTGCTCCACCATCTTCGCGAACACTTCATCGATGGAAAGACCTGTCGAGTCAATCACGATCGCATCGCTGGCAATCTTCAAAGGTGAGTCAACTCTCGTCGAGTCCCGCCGATCGCGTTCAGTCATGTCGGCAAGCGTTGCCTCGTAATCGGCGTTGGAGTCCTGTGCCCGCTCTTCATTAAAGCGCCTGTGCGCGCGCTCTTCAGCGACAGCTGTCAAAAAGAATTTGATATCTGCATCAGGAAAGACGACGGTGCCGATGTC
>Ga0157380_10002371_pt1 | contig 12661 bp, 17 predicted proteins | sample S35metaG_FD_119757 | JGI IMG/M metagenome (GOLD analysis project Ga0157380, IMG submission 119757) | Switchgrass rhizosphere microbial communities from Kellogg Biological Station, Michigan, USA - S3-5 metaG | ecosystem: Host-associated > Plants > Roots > Rhizosphere > Soil | place: USA...
AATCCAGTTTCACGCAAACGGTGAAAAGAAAAAAGGAAAGGCCGCAAAACATCCACTTTATACTTTGCGTCCTTTGCGTGAACCTTCGACCGCCGCCAACTCACAGCATCCCATGCATAATTCGATACATAAATTCAAATCCAAAGCCCGTGATGAGAAGTCGTTCTTTTTTATTCTGTAACAATTGTTGTGTCCAATCCACAAATCCACCGTCACCAATTTCAAAACTTTTATCACCCCATTTTATATCCACTTTGTACTGGATCCCTTTATAATAGCCGATTTCTTTTTCGGCTTTTTCCACGATTTCCATGGCAGTTTCGGGATAATGTTGCTGAACAAATCTTTTAATCTCAGACGCGAGTTTGATAGAATCAGCGTAGCCTCCCCGACAAATCAATCTAAAGCTCAAATGTTCTACTTTGTAGTACTCGCGGAATATGGCTTTCATCGCCAGAATATGCTCAGTTAGAGCTTCTTTTTCAAATCCGAAATTTCCCTCATCCAAACCTGATGTCACTATGCAACCGATTTTAAAGTGAGGCGTAAAACCTTTCCCACTTATTGATTGCGTCCGGACATGCCGTTGGATGGTTGCCAGGCGCAGCTTTTCGAGCGGATTTTTCGGTGCCCATAGCTTTTGTTTTTTCAAATCGCTGATATGTAAGGCATGGCATTTGTCGCAATCGGCAACAACTCTGTGCCCCGAAGTGCGGAAAGTATTTTCTTTTTATTTTCCGGAGCGACCACGGAACAAGTTCCTAAAATAGCAACGGGTGAAAGCTCAATGGGTTCGAACAAATATTTTTGGAATATTTTCAGAAGATCTAATTCGGTTTGCTTCATCTCAAGGACCGGCAGATCTGCAGGCTTTACAAACCTGTTGGTTTGATAATTTTTGAGTAATTGCGCGGGTGACTGGCTGGCAGTCCTTTGGTTGAAGACTTCCAGCAATAGAGAGTTTAACTCCGTTCCGGAAAGGTTTTCAGCGAGGAGGCTAAGGACGTGGGCGTCACCGGCACGCTCCAGGATCTTATCTACGATAACAGATGACATAAACCTTACGTTAGGGTATGACTAATTCGTACGACAAAAGATAATAAATGTTTTAAGGCTGACACAAATTCACGCAAAGTGAAAATTCAACTCCCTGCTTTCGTTTCTTTTTCCTTCTTCTTATTGACGATAGCTCCATTGTCATTTTCTCCTGCCGTCGAGACTGCAGTATCGGTAGGTTGAACTTTTTTTCCGTACTGGTTAGCGAATACCTGTGTGAATTCAGCACCGAAAAGAAGTATCAGGCCGGCATAGGAAACCCATAGCATGATCAGGATGACGGAACCAGCGGCGCCATACGTTGATCCCGGATCACTTTTTCCAAAATACAAACCAAGTGCAAATTTGGCGATCACGAAAAGCACGGAGGTCACAAGAGCACCAATCCAAACATCCCGCCAACTGATCTTTGCGTCAGGTAAGAACTTGTAGATCGAGGCAAATAATATAGTGACAACACCGAGAGACACGATGAAATCGAGCACCTTGAAAACAATTGTCAGCGATTCAGCTACGTAGCCAGAGGCCCATTCGCTCAATGCGCTTAACCCTGCCGATACTACCAGCGATACCAGCAGAAGAAATCCGACTGCGAGAATAAGTCCAAAAGAAAAAATTCTGCCACGGATTAACTTTAGTAACTTTTGCTTTGGCTTCGGCTTTACTTCCCACATCTTATTTAGAATCTGTTGAAGTTGATAAAACACGCCGGTCGCGCCAAAGAGCAAGGTTGCAATTCCAAGGATGGAAGAAATGATCGTCCCTTTAGTTTCGCTCGCCCTATCGATTATAGATTGAACGTCAGCCGCTGTATCCCCACCAATCATGCCCTGAATTTGCCCGGTGATCTGAGTAGTAACTTCGCCTTTGTCATAGAAATAGCCGGCAACATTGATTACAATAACCAATAATCCGGGAAGTGAAAAAATGGTATAATAGGCAATGATGATACTATTGTTGAACGGTTCCCGTTCATTCCATTGACGGAAAGTTTCCCTAAGGAGAAGCCAGAATTTTTTCAGGTTCGGGGCAAGTCTCATCGAGACATAATGATAAAAAAATATGCCAGTTGATTTACCCCCAGTCGGCACCATTCTAGCCGTGCTGACGGGGTATTTTCTCCTCAGATATGAAACTCTACATGAATTTATTCCGTACTTCTACGGAGTCTTTAGAAACATGTTGCTTCGACTTTGCAACCTTTCCGTCGCCAAGGTGTTAAGGAATGGAGTTCAATGGCGTTCTGTGCTGCTGAAAATTTTTTTTGAAAGTAGTGTTCGTAAAAAGAAATTTGTATCACTTTTGTACCAAATAATAACTAATAACTCATGAAAAAAATAGTTCTAGTGCTTTTAACTGTAGTGGCAGGCCTTGGCGTTAGTCAGGCTCAGGTAGACAAAAATTTTTATAATAAGTCCTACGAGTCACGGAATAATGGCACCTTCGATAAATCGACAAGCATTATTAGCTTCGGTCTTGGAATTCCGACTATTTATTCTGGCGGTGCTTATAGTCAATCCCCTATCTTTTATGGTAAATATGAGCACGGATTTCTTCGGGATGAAGTTGCGTTAGGAGGATATCTTGCCGCTGGTTGGGGTTCTTACGATAATGATGTTTACGACAGCGATTTCAGTGCCTTCAGCCTTGGCATACTTGGGTACTACCATTTCAATAAAATAATACCCGTAGAAAAAATGGACGTATATGCTGGTGCGGGTTTTGCCTTCAGAACTTTTAGCTGGGACAATGACGTGTATGACAATGACGATTCGGGCGTGATCTTCGCCTTCAGGGCTGGTATTCGTTATTACGTGGCGAAAAACTTTGCGGTCTATGGAGAAACTGGTTTTGATGATATGAGCAGCGTAAACTTTGGCGGCTCTTTCCGATTCTAAACTTTTTATAATTGCAAGAAAGTCACCGATAGTTATTCTGTCGGTGACTTTTTTTTGGACCTTAAGTAATACTTTAAGGTTCGGCATTCTTTAATGAAACTATTGAAACCGTAGCTTAACACTTTGCACCTGCCTGTGGTCGGCAGGCTTCGACACCCATCACCCTGCGACTCTCGTAGGAAAAAAAAAGCATTAAAAGATTTTTCGAACGGTCTCTCGAAATTAAATATGTATTGCATGCGTGGCTGAGTAGCTTCAACATCATGAAGGGACGAGCAATTTCAAGCTTTGAATTGTGGACGCTTCGGTATCAGTAGGGAATTCAATTGTGGGACTTCTAAACTTGAAATGCAATGAAAAAATTATGTTGGTGACCTGCATACTTCTGGGTGGATTTTCGGTGTCAGTCCATGGAGCGAAAGGAAAAAATCCCGTACAAGCAACCTGTAGAATGGATGTTTACTATTTCAAGGTGGCTAAGGAATTTCTAGGGGCAGATTTAGAGATTTATTCCGGGGACGGTGTAAAACTGTTGACGCAGAAAGTTGGACGCCGAAAAATCCTTGTTGACTTTTATTATGAGAATCCAGGAAGGTACATCATTCATTTCGTTAAAGGCGATTCTATCCAGGAATTCAATTTCACCAAGGATAGCGAGTGTCCTGAAACTGAGAAGCCTGAATCTTTAATAACCGTGATGCAAGGAGTGTGAGGATTTGAGGAGACATCGAGGAGCTTGACAGCCCGTTTTGCAAAACCATTTAAGGTATCCTAATTTTTCAATGACGGATCGAACATTATCTTTACTTCTCAATAAGCTATGGATAATTTTGCATTCCTGCTGCGCGAGCTTTCGCGAATCATTACGCTGAGTCCGGAAGAGGAAGAATTTATCAGGTCTATATTTGTTGAAGAAACCTTTGAGAAGGGTGAGCTTTTTTTGCGCGAAGGCGATGTGTCTGATAGGCTTGGGCTGGTATGTAAGGGCGTTTTTCGTTATTACATTGACCAGGATGGTGAAGATAAGACCTACAATTTTGCCATGGAAGGCGAGTTCATTTGTAATTACGAAAGCCTGATCAAACAAACGCCGTCACCAAAAAATATTCAAGCGATAGAAGCATGCGAGGTATGTGTGATTACAAAAAAAGAACTGCAACTTTTTTATGCGAGCGTTAAAGAGGGTAATCTCTTTGGTCGCATCCACATAGAAAATGTTTATGCAGAGACCATTCGTCAACTGATATCACACTATACCGAATTGCCGGACCGTCGCTATTTAAAATTTGTAAAAAATTATCCCGAGCTCAGTCAGCGGATTCCGCAGTACTACATCGCCTCATACGTTGGTGTGAAACCTCAATCCTTAAGTCGCATACGAAAAAGACTAGCCACTAAAGAGCTTTATTAACTTAAGTGCATCTCCCGTTCGGTTTGCTTTGGTGACATTTGATCCATGATTGCGAGCAAAAATTCTATGAGAAATGTTATTGAGTCGAATAAGGCGTTGATTGAAACCTACTTTTATGACGTTTGGAATAAGGGCGATCTCACCAAGCTGGGGTCAATCATTGATCCGAGCTATATCAACCATAATCCTAGCACAGCCGATCCAATCCCGGGGCCTGAAGGTCTGAAACCCATCATTTTAGCCATGCGCAACGGCATTCCGGACCTGTTTTACCAGATTCAGGAAACGATCATTACTGCCGATCATGTAGTTGCCAGGGTGCAGGTAACAGGCACTCACCTGGGTACCCTCTTTGGTATCCCACCCACAGGGAAGCCCTTCAATATTCAGCAAATCAACGTAGAACGGGTGAAATCGGGCAAAATAATAGAACATTGGCGAGTGACTGACGAATTGAAAATGATGCGACAATTGGGGCTGCTGCAATAGAATTAACCAGGATCTAACTTTTTTGGAAGTTTTTGATTGACTAAGCGCCCAATATCTTTTATATTGTTCGTTAGCGTTAGAAATACTCTTATGACTATCCGGGTGGCTTTGTTTCTAATTGTCGTTTGCACTGCGTGTCAGTCAGGCAAAATTCCTTGCCCGGAAGTGAAGTTTGCAAAAATGAAGCAGTCCAAGGTTAACTCAAACCGTTTTTTCGCATCCCCATCCAGGATGATGGCCAGCACAAAGGGCGTGAAAGAGCAGGAGGCGACAAAACATTCCGTGAATCTTGACCGCATGAGGTCGTCCCGGGTAACCGGAAAAGAAATGCTTGAAAAATATGGCACCGTTGAGGAATGGGATTGTCCAAGTCCTTCCGGAAAGAAAAAATATTCAAAGGTAGCGAAGGAAAATATTCAGAAAAACGAAAAGAAAATGCGTGAACATTTAAGACAAACACACGCGGACTCTTTATCAATTCTTCCTCACTAATTTCCCATTACAAATTTATTTCAATAATCTAATAAGGTGCGTAAAGATCTTAGCCGGATTCTGGCAGTACGTGTTTGCCGTCCTGGTGCCGATGTAACCTCATGGCTACCTCAGGATTAAAATTATAAAAATACGGAAGGACATTGTGCGCCAGTCTGGTCGGCGACAATGATCAACTTATGTCCTTGCCCGGAAATTATTTCTGTTACCCGCGCGCTATCCTTCTTGGATAAACAAGACGTTGACAACAGATAGGGAAAGGGTGGTTAATAAGTTAACAATTTCGAAAACCGTGGTAATTATGCTTGTCATATAGGCTTCGGTTGATCAACGAAAAAACTAAAGAATTCCGTTCGAACTATATAATATTTTCTAGTGTTTCAGGCTAGAAAAACGGATGCAGAATCGCTTTGGATTTCTCCCTGGATATACAGCGTAGTGTTGTTAAAACATTAGTAAAAATCAGTATATTACTTTGTAAATTTCAAGGATTAACTTGAAGGGGGAAATCGTTAGGGAAAATCAGGAAAGTATCATGGAAAAAAAATTGTTTATAACAGATCCTATTGTAGTTGTAGAGGATGATGCTGATGATCAGTATTTCATCCGAACGATTTGTGAGAAGTTGGGCGTTGCTAGCGACATTCTTTTTTTTGACGATGGAAAGAAAGCGCTTAACTATCTTCTGACAACTCAAAGAAGGACTTTTATTATTCTTTGTGACATCAACATGCCGATCATGAACGGATTGGAGTTAAGACGACATATTCAGGAAAACGAGAACCTTCGTAAAAAGAGTATACCTTTTGTATTTCTTTCCACGGCTGCGCGTCCCAAAGAAGTCGAAGAAGCTTATAATTTAACGGTGCAAGGATTTTTTGTTAAAGCTTCTCAATTAAGTGACATGGAGAAATCGTTGGAACTCATTTTGGATTATTGGCTGAAATGTAAACACCCAAACTCCGTTACCCTTTAGTCATTATTGGTATTATTTACGATCTGACGAATCAATAGATTCAAAAGGATAATTGTGTAAAATGATCTACACTCAATCGAGGAGTTAATACTCAACCCACCGTGAAAACTTGTTCAGCCGGCATTTTTCCCATGCCTTATCCATGGCATTATTTTTTAGCCTACCCAGTTTAAAACAACCTATTTGAATTATGAAAAATGTAAAAACATCGAGCCTGTTATTTGCTGCTTGTTTCTTTGCACTGGTTTCGTGCGGAACGAAAAATAACCAAGAGGACAGTAAGGAGGTAGCTGAAGAGCAAAACGAGGCAAAATTTGATGACACTAGTTTGGATGATGATACTGAATTTGCCGTTGCAGCAGCGGACGGCAGTATGCTGGAAGTTCAACTGGGCCAACTGGCCTTGACAAAAGCGTCCTCACCCAAGGTGAAAGAATTTGCGCAATCTATGGTCGACGATCACAGTAAAGCAAATGACGAATTGAAGACTATAGCACAAACAAAAAATATTACACTGCCGAGCACCATCAGTGAGGAAAAGCAAAAAGACTATGATAAGTTGGCTGAAAAATCCGGACCTGAATTTGACAAAGCATACAGTGAATTTATGGTGAAGGATCACAAGGATGACGTCGACAAGTTTAAAAAAGCTGCGGAGAAATGTGAAGACGCCGACATCAAGTCATGGGCAGCTGAAAAGGTTCCTGTGTTGGAAAACCATTTAAGTATGGCGGAATCGCTAGAGGATGCTGTTGACGGCACCGAATAGCTTTAAATAATATCGAGTCGTGATATCTTGGTGTCCAGTCCTGTACTGGACACTTTTTTTATGCGCGTATAACTGAAGCTCGTTTTCAATTAAGCAGTTTTTTGCAACGTTTACTCTTGTGCTATTAAGGAAATTAGTCAGATTGAAATGACCTAACTAATATCCTATGGAACCGAAAATTATCACGGAATCGGATGCCCTTACTTCTGCTGGCCCATGGAGAACAATCATTTTGACGGGTCTTTTAGCGGGCACGTTGGACGCAGTTGCAGCCATCGTAGTTTCCCAGGCGAGCCCCGCTGCGGTATTTAGATTTATTGCGAGTGGCGCATTCGGTGCGGGGCAGGCATTTTCCGGTGGAGACGTGATGATAATTTGGGGTGTGTTCTTTCATTATATCATCGCATTTTCCTGGACTGTGCTTTTCTTTTTTTTGTACCCAGCGTGGCCGTTGTTGCGTAAAAATAAATACATCACTGGCCTATTATATGGAATTTTTGTCTGGATAATTATGAATCGTGTGGTGATTCCGTTAAGCGAGATAGCACAAAGACCTTTTAACTTAAAAGGCGCATTAACAGGTATGTCGATTTTAATGGTTGCAATCGGGTTACCCATTTCTATTTTAACCCACCGGTATTATACGCGAAGGGGTATTGTGTAGGCAACCTTGCCGAAAATATTTAGGAAGCCAGATTGAATTGAAGTGGCGACAATCCTGTAAATTTTTTAAATGCATTACAGAAATGAGCACTATCTGTAAATCCTAATGAATATGCAATGTCTCCGATAGATTGCTTGCGCTTGATAAGAGTCTGTGCATATTCAATTTTTAACCTCAGTACATATTGATAAGGACTAACACCCACCGTATTTTTAAATAATCTTGAGAAATGGAATACGCTAAGATGAATTGAAGATGCAAGGTCTTCCAGCGTAATCATACCATGAATGCACGAATGCACAAGGTCGATTACGGTTTTCACCTGGTGCGATGACAATTTTCCTTTCGGGGCAAAAATCTTTTTGCTGCCCAGGGAGTAGGCAGTACCTAAATGAATCGCACAAGCAACACCCAAACTTTCTGCATACAATTTTTCGATCTGTCCTACTTGTGCCCCTTCATACAATTTAACGACAATGTCTTTTAGAAGCGGATCATAGACATTATGCTCTTCACGAAATCTGAAGTTTTGTTTTTCGAGCAGAGCGTCGATGAACGTTGGCTCGAATTCAATTTCCAGGGCATTATAATCCCCCTCCCACTGGAGTTCTTCTTTTTCGCCTTGGGACAAAAGCTCGACAACATTTCCGGTATCAAAGACACTGGAAATCCATTTTCCTTTTGATCTCCATGATAAAGAAAGCGGCGCGCCAAAGTTGAATTGCAATGTATGGTTGGACAGGGTCCTTTCTGGTATATACATCGATGGACGAATAAAACGTTTGATTTTAAATCCTTTCCAAGAACCGCTGCTTGAAAATATCTCCGTGACCACCGGATTAAAAGCTTGTTCTGCTTCGATGCTGGTTAAATTTGCTGTCATAGGCGTAGAAGTGTGGTTTCACATTGACTTTACGTGAAAATTTAACATAGGGTATAGGCTTAATACAGCAAGTGAGACAAACAGCAGGAATCGCATGATATACGATTCGAATACACGACGAATTTCTCAGGAAGGTTTCTGATCCAAATCCGGTTGGGTACTGATGGTCTTTAGATATTCGAACACGTGTTGTTTATAATTTCGGCCAATGGGCAAATATTGCCTGCCGATGAGAAGCCGGCTTACTTCTGCCGCTTTAATTTTGTCAATGGCGACAATAAAAGACCTGTGTATCCGGATGAATAATTGAGCAGGAAGGAATTGCTCATAATAACCGATAGTCTGACGCGTGACTATTTCTTGTTCGCCCGTTAACTTGAATTTCAGATAGTCGCGTTGGCTTTCGATGTAAACGATCTCATCAACATAAATTTTTTGCAACTGCTTGTTTCCTTTTACAAAAAAAAACGATCTCTCGGTGGCAAACGGTTTCTGTACAGGCTGATTTGTTCCATTCCCTGAAGTGTCATTAAATACTTTGCTTACTGCCTTTAGAAAACGCTCGAAAGAAAAGGGTTTCAACAGGTAGTCTATGACATCAAGATCAAAAGCTTCTATTGCATAATCCCTGTACGCCGACGTTATGATTACCTTGGGTTTATTGGATAATGCTTTTAATAATTCAATCCCGCTCATTTGCGGCATCTTGATATCGAGAAATAGAAGATTAACAGCGTTGTTTTGTAAAAAACTGAAAGCGTCAATCGCGTTGGTCATTTGCGCAGATACTTCAAAAAAATCTGTCTTGTCAATGTATGACTTCAGAATATCCTGCGCGATCGGCTCATCCTCTACTATAAGACATTTCAGTTTCATACTGTCGATTCTCGATTTTTTTCATTCGTGGCAAGGCGATCTTTAGGATCACCAAAAAACTGTCTGGGCTATCGATGATCTGAAGGGAATGGTCGTCTCCATAGATAAGTTCAAGTCGTCTCCTGACGTTATTCAATCCAAGCCCCTTCGTCGTGCTGCTGGCAAGTTTTGGCCCCTTGCCGTTTTCAATTTTGAACACGAAATAATTTTTAAAAGTCGAAAAGTCGATGTTGATCCAAGCTTCTTCAATCATTTCTGAGGCACCGTGTTTAAAACCATTTTCAACAAATGGGAAGATGGTAAGTGGTACAATGGAAAGATCCTGGATTTTATCCTGTACGTTAATGGAGATCGATAGATTTCCAGGATAGCGCAACTTTTCTAATTCGATGTAATCACGAATACACCTGATTTCCTGCTGCACGCGAATACGATCGTGATTGCTTTCATATAACATGTAGTGCAGAATTCTTGACAGTCCTAAAACAGATTCCTGAGCATGAATGGGATTTTTTCCGATGAGCCCGTATAAATTGTTTAAGGTGTTAAACATGAAATGAGGATTTACCTGATCTTTCAGCATTTTTAATTCTGATTCCAGCTTCGCCTTTTCCATATCTGAAACCCGTTTTTCATTTTCATACCACATTTTAATCACCTTGATGGCAACTGCAATGCTGGCGTGGAAAAAGGAGTAAAAGCCCCTGACAAATATTTTTGGCAGATCCCAAGCACTAACATCGTCGCCGTAAAGTGAAAAAATGACAAATAAAATATGACCAAAAATTCCGCTGACCAGGAACGCAATACAGAGGAAAAAAACAGATTCAAAAAGAAGTTTTTTTGCGACATACCGGGGAATTATCCAATACATCACGGCATATGCCAAAAATATTTGAGGTGGCACTTCTGCTAAAACCAGGGTTACAAAACGGTCGACATTTTCATAACCGAAGCCGAAGATCAGCACGTCAAGGACGTACAATGCTACCCAAAAGAGTATGTGATAAAGTACCCGTATGGGTGTGGAGGTAGAGGAAATATTATAATCTTGCGCGCTCATGGAATATCTATACACTACGCTCGGCCTAAGTAAATGTATTTAATAAACCTGTAATTCTGTTAACGTTGTCTCATATTATTCTTGCTGTAAAGAATGTATGGAGACGACAAATAGCAAGAATTTGCAAAGCGACAAATTGGGAAAAGCCTCCGAAAATGAAAGCAATTATTGCACTGCAATTTTAAGAATCGATCCTTTCGTTTTATAATTTATCGTCGCATTGACAATGATCGAATACGTTCCAGGCTGTGCTTCAGGAAGGGCTGTAATCGTAGCCTGGCTTAAATCGCCTTCCCCTTTTTCAGGGTCAAAGGATAAAGTGACGCCAGCAGGTAACGATGAAGATAAGCCCATTTTCATTTTTCCTTTTTCATAGGATTTGGATTTGAGAATTCGGATATCAACTTTTTTGTTCTCACCCCGGGCGAGGGTTACCATTTCATCCGATAAAGATAAGGCAAACTCTTTTTGAGGTATTTCAACTTGTTGTGAATAGCCAACGATAGAAGCTGAAATCAGCATAACGATAAAGAGGGGTTTCATATAGCATGGGGTTTATTGATGATTCTGGATAAGTTCCATTTCGTCGTTGAAGTGCGCTGACAACGGATCGTGTACAAATTGTACAACCTCTTTCATTACTTCCAGCGATTTCAGATTGTGGCCAAAACCTTTTGTCTTCATTAGTTTTGATTTTTTCCACGCTTTGTGAATTCGTTCAGCATGATAGAATGGTGTTTCGTCATCACCTTCATCATGAATAATTAATCCTGGAATTGTTAATGAGGAGGCAAATGCTGGTGCTGAAAAAAATGACGGCGTCTTTTGAAATATATCTATAAATCGTTTCGTGATCAGCTGTGTAGTCTTGTCCGACAATCGCAACATTCTGGTAAAGAAATCAAAGAATTCCGCTGCCTCTCCGGGAGAGGCCAGTGTAATAATTTTGTCTGCCGTCAGCTGTGGATTTCTGTAAAACGTGTAAAAGGTGGAAAAACCACCCAATGAATGCGTAATCATGGCATCAACCTTCCCGATCCTTTTCATTTGCGCTTCAATCACTTCACTATAAAGAGGCACGTTTAATTGATCTCCGCCCGAAAGTCCATGGCCTGGAGCATCCAATGAATACACTGTGTAATGCTTGCTAAGCTCTTCGATGTAAATTTTCCAACGGTAAGTATGGCTTTGCCAACCGTGTAATAAGAGTATTTTTTTGACGCCGGTGCCCCAACGGTAAGTCTGGATCTTGATTCCGTTGTGTTCAAATGATTCTTGCAACGCAGTATCTAAAAAAGATTTTTGTTTTTGGTTAATAGGAACCCGGAGAGGCTTGCAAAACAACTCAAAACCGAGGTGAGCGGTCTTCGCCGGCGCGACATACGCTAACGTGTTTAAACCTGCTCCGATGATTCTTGGAATAAGTGCTTTCATAATTTTTGTTCCTTTAACGTATAGATACCGATTGGTATCTTGATTTTCAAAAAAAATCAAATTTCAATTTCAACGATTTGTTTCTCCAGGTGTTTAATAACGCGTTTTATATCGTCATCGTTGCCGCTCAACTTACTCATCATGATAGCCCCTTCCAGGGATGCGATGATAAGTGTTGCATATAAATCCTTGTCAATGCCACGCTTGAGCTGTTTGTAATGAATTCCTTTTTCAAGAATGGAAATCAGACCACTCCGCAAACCGTTTAATACCTTAAGCGCACTCTTTCGTAATGCGGGGTGTGCATCATCAGCTTCAACTGCAGCATTCAACAAAGGGCAACCACCTTCTACAGGCGGATCGCTGATATATGACTCAAAAAATTGAACGACCGCTCTCAGCTTATTTCCGGCTGTAGCCTGAGCCTTAATTCTCCCCCGAATGCTCTCGTTCATTATACCGGACAAATGAGCAAGCGTTTCAATTTCAAGCTCGTCTTTGCTGGTAAAATGTCGATAGATGGCACCCTTGGTCAAGCCTGTTGCATCCGTAATGTTACTGATGGAAGTAGCCTTGTATCCTTGTGTATTAAACAAAATCCCCGATTTTTTAAGAATCGTTTCTTTGGTCACTTCCGGGTTGCGCATGCA
>Ga0157380_10002372_pt1 | contig 12659 bp, 7 predicted proteins | sample S35metaG_FD_119757 | JGI IMG/M metagenome (GOLD analysis project Ga0157380, IMG submission 119757) | Switchgrass rhizosphere microbial communities from Kellogg Biological Station, Michigan, USA - S3-5 metaG | ecosystem: Host-associated > Plants > Roots > Rhizosphere > Soil | place: USA: Michigan...
ACGGCCGTTTCGAGATCGGCGAATCGAGGAAGCGGAACCGACCGAAGTCCGCTCCGTGGCGGTGCGATTCCGGTCGCCTCAGGCTCCTGCGCAATTGCGTGCCCTGAGTGCGCGAGAACCGCCATCATGCATCCTACAAGCAGGTTCCGCATGGTTACTGAGCCCGCGGCGCCTTCCCCGGCTCGAGCACGTAGTAGCGATCCACGGCGAGATTCGAAAACTCTTCAACCTGACCACCTGCCCATTGCACGCGCACGGCCTGCGCTGCGCTCTCGCTTCCGAGTCCGAAGAGCACGCGCGGGTCGCTGGCAACGCAGTAGCTCCCATCGGTCCGAACGATCTTCGTCACCCCGCGCTGACTGGCGAGCGACACGCGCGTCTGCACCGCATCACGTTTGTACCGGGTATCGATCGCGCGAACGCCAAGCCAGTGACGCCGGCTGCCGACGTCATTCGAGAACACCCGCGCGGGCCCGTTGTTGTTGAACACGACGAGGTCGACGTCGCCATCGTTGTCGAGGTCGCCCGTGGCCGCGCCGCGCGCGACTTGCAACTGCGTGAATGGTGGACCGGCACTGTCCGACACGTCTGCGAACTTGCGTCCCCGGTCGTTCCGAAACAACTGGCTGCGCTGCTTGAGCGGATAGGGATCGCCTTTCTGCAGCTGACCGCTCAAGTGCCTGACCGCACCATTGACGACGACCAGATCGAGCCAGCCGTCGTTGTCGTAGTCCATGAACCGGGTGCCGAACCCCGTGAATCCAAGCTTGAAGAGCCCGAATTCGGCCGTGCGATCTTCGAACAACCCGTTGCCGCCGTTGATGTAGAGCGTGTTGCCCTCGTTGTCCAGATTCGTCACGAACAGATCGTCGTCGCCATCCCGATCGACATCGGCGATGTCGACGCCCATGCTTCCCTGCGGCTGTCCGCCCCGATTGACCGCCACCCCCGCCAGCAGCGCATCGTCTGAGAACGCGCCACTGCCTCGCGCGTTGATCCACAGCTGATTCGGATCACCATCGTTGGCGACGTACAGATCGGTCCAGCCGTCTCCGTTGAAATCCGACGCCATGACGCCGAGCCCGCGCCCCGACTCGCGCGCGATGGCAGACCGGGCGCTAACGTCAGAAAAGGTTCCGTTGCGGTTGTTGTGGAGCAGCTTGTCGGTCGCCGGGTCGTAGACCGCTGGATTGCAGTAGTCGCGAGCCGAACCGGCGGAAAAGCAGTTCCGCTTCATCTCCGCCCTGAAGTTCACGTAGTTGACGATGAAGAGATCGAGCCAGCCGTCGCGGTCGTAGTCGAAGAAAGTGGCGCTCGTGCTCCAGCGCGGATCGTCAGTGCCTGACTTGGCGGTAACGTCTGTGAACGTGCCGTTGCCGTTGTTTCGAAACAACTGATTCGGACCAAGATTCGTGACGTAGAGATCGATCCAGCCGTCGTTGTCGAAGTCACCGGTCGCAGCGCCCATTCCGTACCCGGTCGCGACAATGCCGCTCGATTTCGTGACATCGGTGAAACGCAGCGTGCGCGTCCCGTCAGCCTTAACGGTGAGGTCGTTGCGAAAGAGGCGGCTCCCGGGCGGCCCCGGCTCCCCGGATCCCGAACCCCGGGTCCCGGATCCCGGATCCCGAGTCCCGGATCCCGGCACTTGAGAGCCTTGAACGGCAAAGAGATCCAGGTCACCGTCGTTGTCGTAATCGAAGAGCGCTCCGCCAGACCCGATGACCTCGGGCAACAACAGTTGTCCCTCGGCTCCATTGGCATGCACGAAGTCGAGCCCGGACTCGGATGTCACATCAACGAACGGCCCTGGCGTCTGTCCGCTGACGGAGCTTCCTGCCCAGGAGGCGTATGCGGCAAGGGCAACCGCGCAAGCAAGGCTGATACTGCGCACCATGGGCACGAAGCGATCTTACCCTCCGCTCATCGGGTGATGGACCGGGTCATCGAGTGTCCAGGGCGTTCGACAGGGCCGCCCACTCCGATACAGCCCCAGATTGACCGTCAGCTTGCGAACCAGATCCTCGCGCTTACTCTCGCTCGCCGCCCTGATCGCATCCTGCTGCCATCTGGCGGCATCGTCAAAGCGCCCTGACTCCGCAAGCGCCATCGCCATCGTCTCGGCCATGGCGAGAGTCTGTTGCGACTTCAGCAGTTCGTTCATGAGCGAGACGGCTCGAGCACCATCGCGTACCCGGTCGTCAGGGGCGGCCGCGAGCACACGGGCCAGGGCATGGGCGAATCCCGGCTGATCCGGAAATGTCTTCATCGCGGATTCAAGGCGCGACTTCGCTTCCTGGTAGCGGCCGAGTCGCACCAGGCCCATCGCATATCCGAAGCTCGCCTGCGATACCGCGGGATCCAGGCGCAACACCTCGGCATACTGCGCGAGCGATTCCTGCACGCGCCCGTCGCGACGAAGCGCATTCGCAAGACTGAATCTGGGCTCGACGTAAGTCGGGTCACTTGCGATCGCCGAGTTGAAGGCCGTGATGGCCTCCGTGTCTTGTCCGCGCGACTCCATCAGCACACCGATGGCGAAATGCGCTCTCGCCAAGGTGGGTGACAGCCGCACCGCCTCGCGATACTGTTCGAGCGCTCCGTCGGCGTCGCCCTGCATGTAGAGGGCTGTTCCGAGGTTCAGCCTGCTGAACGCGTTGCCGGGAGACAGCTCTATCGCCTTTCTCAGATTGGCTGCAGCCTCGGGCCACTGCTTCACCCCTAACGCCTGCGATGCGCGCGCTTCATACGCGGCCGCATTCTCGAGGAGCGAGGAGATCTCTTCAAGGCGCGGATCGACTGGCGGAAGGTCGACGTCCCCACGAAGCTTGAGGTGCTCTTCGGCCTTGGCGCGATCGCCGAGCCCGCGATACGCGAGCGCCAGCGGGTAGTGGACGCGGGTGGCGTGCGGCGCGACGGTGAGTGCCCTTTCGAGATACTTCACCGCGTCTGCGTACTGCTGCTGCGCGAGCGCCATGCGGCCGAGGCCGTACTGCACTGCGCCGCTCGACGAGTCGATCGACTGCGCCTTCATCAACGGCGCTGCGGCCGCGTCGGGCTTGTTTTGTGCCAGGTCCATTTCGGCCAGCCAGATCAGCGTCGGCGCATCGGAAGGAGCACGCGCGAGTACCTGCTCGAAGAATGCCGCAGCCTTTGCCGAGTCACTGCGGTATCTGTGCACGTGGCCGAGGAAGTACGGCCACGCGATGTCATTCGGGTCAAGCTGTTGCGCGTTCGTCAGGCAGGTTTCCGCCGCGTCGTAATACTCGGCTGCCATGAACAGCTTCCCCATCTGGCCGAATGCAGTCGCGAGTTCGGATGGTGGAGCCTTGCGCTCGATTGCAGCCTGAAGCGATTGATAACGCTCGCGAATCTGCTTCTGGACCGGCTCCGCGGCACGCGAGATGTCAGGCAGGGCAACGGGCTGTGTGGCTGATTGCCTGGCAGGGCTGCAGGCCATCAGCAGCACAAGGAGTACGAGGGCAACGCCGCCTCGACCTCCCTTCACTACTTCTGCCTCAGCGTCGTATAGGCGTCGATAGCGACCTGCGTCCACGTGTCGACCTTGCCATCGGGCCATGTAACACGCACATCTGGCCGATCCGACGACTCTCCCAAACCGACGACGATCCGGGGATCGTTGGCGGAGGCATAGCTGCCGTCAGCGCGCGAACGACGCCAACGCGAGGGCGCTCCCTTGCGAACCACCTCGACGCGCGCACCGACCATGTCTCGACCGCCGACGCCGACCAGCTTCACACCGATCCAGTGATGACCATTCGCCGTTTGATTCACGAGGAGGCGAGCGGGGCCGTTGTTGTTGCCGATCAACACATCGATGTCGCCGTCGTTGTCGACATCTCCAAACGCAGCGCCACGTCCGACCTCGGACAGCTTGAACACCTCGCCTGCTCGATCGCTGACCTCTTCGAAGCGCCCACCACCAAGGTTGCGGAACAGCAGCTTTCGCTGGTGCAGCGGCAAGGGATCCTTTGCCTGACTGAGCGTCTCGATGATCTGCACGGTCCCGTTGACAGAGAGCAGATCGAGTTGTCCGTCGTTGTCGAAGTCGAACCAGGCCGTGCCGAAGCCAGTGAACGGCACGCTCGGCGTGCTGAGACCTGATGGCGTGCTGCGGTCGTCGAACACCCCCGCGCCGTCGTTCACATACAGGTTGCTGCCCTCGCTGGTCAGCTCCGTCACGAACAGATCCTCGTCGCCGTCATCATCGAAATCGCCGGCGTCCACGCCCATGCTGGCCTCGGCCTTCCCTGACAGCGGAAGTGCCACCCCTGCGAGCAGTGCGGTGTTCTCGAACGTGCTGTCGTGCTTGTTGATCCAGAGCTGATTCTCCTTCCCGTCATTGGCGACGTAGATGTCCATCCATCCGTCGCCATTGAAATCGGCCGTCGACACGCCTAGCGCGGGACCGTACTCCCGCGCGATGCCGGACTTGGCGCTCGCGTCGGCGAACGTCCCGTTTCCCCTATTGATGTAGAGGCGATCCTGTAGTGGCTGATACGCCTGCGGCATGCAGTAGTCGAGAGCACCAGAAGTACCAAAGCACGGCGTGCTCTTCTCGAGAGAGTAGCGGACGTAGTTGCCGACGTACAGGTCGAGCCAGCCGTCCCGATTGACGTCCACAAACGACGCCGAGACGCTCCACGAGCGTTCATCAGTGCCGCTCGATGTCGACACGTCGCTGAACGTTCCGTCACGGTTGTTATGGAACAACTGATTCGAGGCATCGAACTTGGTCAGGTACAGATCCACCCAACCGTCGTTGTCGAAGTCCCCGGCCGTCACGCCCATGCCGTATCCGGGGGTGACGATGCCGCTTGCCTTCGTGACGTCGGTGAACCGCAGCGTGCGCGTGCCATCGCCGTTGATCGCGAGATCGTTGCGAAAGAGCCGACTGCCCGAACTTGGAACGTCCTTCCCAGAGTCGAGAGCCGAGAGCCGAGAGCCTTGGACCAGGAAGACATCGAGGTCGCCATCGTTGTCGTAGTCGAAAAGCGCTACGCCGGGGGCCAGGACCTCGGGCATGTAGAGCTTGCCTGACATGCCGTTGGCGTGCACGAAATCGAGGCCGGTCTCCTTCGCCCGATCGACGAACCAATCCTGCTTCGGCGGCGCGACCGGCTCGCTCGTGCTGCCACAGGCCATCAGCAGCGTGACGATGGATAGGGTAATCGGGACGAGCGCACGCATCGGAGTGACGAGTGTCCTATACAACATCGAAAACCCGGGAGCCCAGCGTTCGCCGCTTGCAGTAGACTCGTTTTCCTCACAGGGAGAGTACTCGATGAAAGGCAACAGTCATGCGGTTCTCCTGGCCTGTTTCCTCACTGCCCTCGCACCAGCGTTCGTGCACGCCGGTCAGGCGGCAGCACCCGCCGCGCAGCCAGCAGCGGCGCAAAGCCTGCCCGCGGGCGTGGAACGGATCACATCGGTCGAAGGGATCACCGAGTACCGGTTGGCCAACGGCCTCCAGATCCTTCTCTTTCCGGATCAGTCGAAGCAGACCATCACAGTCAACGTGACCTACAAGGTCGGCTCGCGCCACGAGGGCTATGGCGAGACCGGGATGGCGCACCTGCTCGAGCATCTCGTGTTCAAGGGGTCGCCGAAGCACCGCAACATCCCGCAGGAGCTGACGGAGCACGGCTCGCGCCCCAATGGCTCGACCTGGTTCGATCGCACGAACTACTTCGAGACCTTCGCGGCCACCGACGAAAACCTGCGGTGGGCGCTCGATCTCGAATCGGACCGCATGGTGAACTCCTTCATCGCCAAAGCGGATCTCGACAGCGAGATGACCGTCGTGCGGAACGAGCTGGAGTCGGGCGAGAACAGCCCGACCAATGTGCTGCTGGAGCGCGTGCTATCGACCGCGTATCTCTGGCACAACTACGGCAAGTCAACGATCGGTTCGCGCTCCGATCTCGAAAACGTACCGATCGATCGACTGCAGGCGTTCTACCGCACCTACTACCAGCCCGATAACGCCGTGCTGCTCGTCGCGGGCAAGTTCGACGAGCCGAAGACACTGGCGCTGGTCGCGGAGTACTTCGGCGCCATCCCCAAGCCAACGCGTACGATTCCGAGCTTCTACACGCAGGAACCGACGCAGGACGGCGAACGCTCAGTCACGATTCGCCGCGTTGGGGACGTGCAGTGGGTGATGTCCGCGTACCACGTACCGTCCGGCTCCGACGCGGATTTCGCCGCGCTCGATCTCGTCGTGCTGACGCTCGGCGACACGCCGGCTGGCCGGTTGCACAAGGGGCTGGTTGAAACCAAGCAAGCCAGCCAGGTCTTTGGTGGAGACTTTCAGCTCTACGATCCCGGCACCGCCTACTTCGCTGCGCAGGTCCGGCAGGATCAGCCTCTCGACACCGCTCGCGATGGGTTGCTGAAGATCGTCGAAGCGATCGCCACCGCCCCGCCAACATCGGAAGAACTGGAGCGGGCACGCCAGAACCTCCTGACGCAGATCGAGCTCGAGCTGAACTCGTCGGATCGAGTGGGACTGCAGTTGAGCGAATGGATCGGCATGGGCGACTGGCGCCTGCTCTTCCTCCATCGCGACCGTCTCCGGAGCGTGACGGCCGACGATGCGAAGCGAGTCGCGGCGAAGTACTTCAAGCCGAGCAATCGCACCGTCGGCATGTTCATCCCGACGCCGCAGCCCGAGCGAGTGGAGATCGCTCCGAAGCCGGACCTCGTCTCCCTGCTCAAGGACTACAAGGGAGGCGCTGTCGTCGCTGCCGGGGAAGCCTTCGATCCGTCCCCGAAGAACATCGAGTCGCGTACGGCGCGATCGCCGGCGGGCGGGCTCAAGATGTCGCTCCTGACCAAGCAGACACGCGGTGACACCGTCGTGGCCAACCTGGTCCTGCGCTTCGGCGACGAGAAGAGCCTGATGAATCGCAACATGGCAGGTCAGTTTGCCGGCGCCATGTTGATGCGCGGAAGCATGAAGCACACGCGCCAGGAGATTCAGGACGAGATCGATCGCCTCAAGGCGCGCCTCAACGTCTTTGGCAGTGCGACGAACGCGGGAGCGCAGATCGAAACCACTCGGGAAAATCTGCCGGCGGTGCTCCGCCTCGCCGCCGAGATCCTCAGACAACCGGCGTTCCCTGCCGATGAATTCGAGCAACTCAGACAACAGCGCCTGGCCGGCCTGGAGCAGTCGAAGAGCGAGCCACAGGTGCTCGGCCAACTCGAGCTGCAACGGCACTTGCGTCCCTGGCAAAAGGGCGACGTTCGCTACGTGCCGACAATCGAGGAATCAATCGCGGACGTCAAAGCCATCACGCTCGATGATGCGAAGAAGTTCTACACCGACTTCTATGGCGCGTCGAACGGTGAATTCTCCGTCGTCGGCGACTTCGACGCCGCCGAGATCTCGAAGCTTGCCTCGGAGCTCTTCGCATCGTGGAAGTCGCCGCGTCCGTTCACGCGTGTTGGCGACACCTACCGCGATGTCACGCCAATCAACACGTCGATCGAGACACCGGACAAGGCCAACGCCATCTTCACAGCCGGGATCAATCTCAACGTCCAGGACACGGACCCAGACTATGCGGCGCTCGTGCTCGGCAACTACATGCTTGGTGGCGGATTCCTGAACTCGCGACTCGCGACACGCGTGCGTCAGAAGGAGGGGCTCAGCTACGGTATCTCGTCGCAGTTCCAGGCGAGCTCTCTCGATCGGACGGGCGTGTTCGCGATCACGGCGATCTATGCGCCACAGAACGCCGCCCGCCTCGAGGCCGCGGTCAAGGAGGAGCTGACGCGAGCGCTTGCCGACGGCTTCACTGACGACGAGGTGAAGGCGGCGAAGGCCGGCTGGCTGCAGTCGAATCAGGTGACCCGAGCGCAGGACCCGTCACTCGCCAACCGGCTCAACACCGTGTCGTACATCAACCGCACGCTGTCCTGGGATGCGGAACTGGAATCGATCGTCGCGAGCCTGACGCCCGCGGAAATCAAGGCTGCGCTGGTCAAGCACATCGCGTTGGCGAAGATCAGCTTCGTCAAGGCCGGAGACTTCGCGAAAGCGGCGGCGAAGTAAACGGATGTGATGCCACCTTCAAACCCCACAGCCTTGCTGTTGGCGTGGGGCCACGGCGACCAAGCCGCCTTCGACCAGCTCGTTCCCCTCGTCCACGAGGAACTGCGACGTATCGCACGCCAACGCATGGGTCGAGAGCGTGGTGGACACACGCTCCAGACAACAGCGCTCGTCAACGAAGCCTATCTACGCCTCATCGATCTCAAACGCATCCAGTGGCAGGACCGCCAGCACTTCTTCGCGATGGCCGCACGAGTAATGCGTCGCGTGCTGGTCGACGCCGCACGCGCCCGACAATTCCACAAGCGTGGGGGCGGCGCACCGATGGCATCGCTGGACGACGCGCTCGTCGTGTCGAACGAGCCGCAGCGGGATCTCGTAGAGCTCGACGACGCGTTGAATGCGCTGGCAGAAGTGGATCCCCGAAAAGGCCAGGTCGTCGAAATGAGGTATTTCGGCGGGCTGAGCGTCGAAGAGACGGCCGACGCGCTGCACGTGTCACCAGGCACGGTCATGCGCGACTGGCGTCTGGCCAAAGTGTGGCTCCTGCGCGAGCTCAGTCGGCGATAGGGCCGCACGAGTAAGATAGGCACCGTTCTAGGAAGACCTGTTCCGAGCGAATGGATGCCTGAGCGATGGCGACAGATCGAGCACATCTACGGCGACGTCGTGGCGCGGCCCGAGTCCGAGTGGGCAACGGCGTTGACGGAGCTGTGCGCCGGCGATGACTCGCTCCGCGACGAGGTCGCATCGTTGCTGGCACACGAGGGTAGCGCGAGGACGTTTCTGGAGGCGCCGGCGTTCGCGGGAGCCGACGTAGCCGGGGACATCGCCGCCGAGCTGCCGCTCGTCGGCAAACGGTTTGGACCCTATATCGTCCTGGCGCCGATCGGGTCGGGTGGCATGGGTGAGGTCTATCGCGCCCGCGATGAGCAGCTCGGTCGTGATGTCGCGATCAAGGTCCTGCCATCGCACTACTCGAGCGACAGGGATCGTCGTGCGCGGATCGAGAGCGAAGCCCGGATGCTGGCGGCGCTCAATCACCCGCACATCGGTGCGATCTATGGCCTCGAGGACGTGGACGGTTGTCCCGCCCTGGTGCTCGAGCTCGTCGAGGGCGAGACACTGGCCGAGCGGCTCGCGAAAGGCCCTCTGCCGCTTGCGCGGGCGCTCGTTATCGCGCGTCAGATCGCCGAGGCGCTCAACGCCGCGCACGAGCGCGGCATCATTCACCGGGATCTGAAACCGGCCAACATCAAGATCACGCCCGACGATGTCGTGAAAGTCCTCGACTTCGGCCTCGCGAAGTTCGCATCGGAAGCATCGGAAGGGCCGGAGGGATCGGGCGCGGTGTCCGGACCGAGGCAGGCTCGGACCACACCGACCACACGCGCCGGCGTGATCCTCGGAACCATCGCTTACATGAGCCCCGAGCAAGCCACAGGCAGGGCGGCTGACACGCGCACGGACCTTTGGGCGTTTGGCGTGGTCCTGCTGGAGATGCTGACCAGGAGACCGGTCTTCATCGGAGAGACAGACACGGAGGTGCTCGAGTCGGTGCTGCATGCAGAGCCGGATCTGAGCGGGTTGCCGGTCGAGACCCCGGCGCCGATTCGCAGGCTCCTCCGCCGCTGTCTCGAGAAGGACCGCACACGACGGCTCGACTCGGCCGCTGTTGCTCGATTCGAAATCGACGACGCGATCGCATGGCCCGCAGGCGAGGCCGTTCCATCGCCCAGATCATCGCGTCGCATCACACCGCTCGCCGTCGCGGCGTTGGCGAGCGTCGCCTTGACCGCGCCCGCAGTGTGGCTTCTGATGCGCCCTCTACCGCAGGCGGCTGTACTCCCGTCACGCTTTGCGATCGTGGTGCCGACGGGTCAGCCGCTGAACATGTCTGGCGTCGCGCGAGACCTGGCCATTTCAGCGGATGGCAGGCATCTCGTCTACCGATTCGGAGGGAGCAATAGCGCCGGGAGCCCGCTGATGCTGCGCTCGATCGACCAACTCGACGCGCAGCCGCTCGGAGGCGTTCTCAACGCCTACGCGCCCTTCTTTTCTCCTGATGGTCAATGGATCGGGTTCTTCGAGGACGAAGAACTCAAGAAGGTGTCGATCAGGGGTGGACCTGCCGTCGTCCTCAGTCCGGCGGCCGGCAGGCCGTTGGGCGCGAGCTGGGGCGATGACAACTACATCGTGTTTGCGACTGACGATCCGGGCACTGGCCTCCGGCGAGTGTCAGCCGACGGCGGACGACCGGTTCCTCTGACAACGTCCGACCCGGCGAAGCGTGAGGGCGCTCATGGATTACCTTCGGTATTGCCGGGTGGCCGTGCCGTGCTCTTCGCGATTGCGGCATCGAGCCCAAGCGAGGAGCCACAGGTGGCGGTCGTTGACGTGACCACCGGACATCGCCAAACCCTCGTCCGCGGCAGCCAGCCGGAGTATGTGGACGTGTCGAGAGGAGACGTCGGATACCTGACCTACGCGACGGGCGCGACGCTGCGCACCGTACGGTTCGACCTCGCGAAGCTCGAAGTGATCGGAGAGCCGGTGACGCGTCTCGAACACGTGATGACGAAGCCGGCCGGTGCCGCCAACTACGCGCTTTCACCGTCGGGTACGCTCGTGTACATACCGGCCGGGACAACTGCGCAAACGAGACCGCGCACACTGGTGTGGGTCGACCGAAAGGGACACGAGGAAGCGATCAAAGCGCCGTTGCTCGCGTATGGTAACCCCCGGCTATCGCCCGACGGGAGGCGTCTGGCGGCTGAAGTCTACGATCAGAGCAGCAATGCCGACATCTGGATTTGGGACTTTGCGCGCGAGACTTTCACGCGGCTGACGTTTGGTCCGCGAGGCGCCGGGATGTCGGTCTGGACGCCTGATGGCCGACAGATCTTCTTCATGTCCACCCGCGCGGGTGTGTCGAACGTCTACCGGCAGGCCGCCGACGGGACCGGGCCCGTCGAACGACTCGAGACGAGTGCGATCCCGCAGTGGCCAACGTCGATCAGCCCGGACGGCACGTGCCTGGCGGGCTTTGAGCTCGTACCTCGGACGCGGATAAGTGACGTCGTCTTTTTTCCGCTGACGCGTTCTGCGCTGGCATCAGGCTCCCGTCCAACTCCATGTGCCGGGCCGTCGGCGACAGAACCGCTTGCCAAGGCGCGGTTCACGGGACACTTTGCTGAGTTCTCGCCGAACGGCCGTTACGTCGCGTACAACTCGCCTGAGGAAGCGGGCCGCGAAGAGGTCTTTGTGCGCCCGTTCCCGCTCGTCGACAGCGGCCGATGGCAGGTGTCGATGGAGGGCGGGACACGTCCGGTGTGGGCGCGGAGCGGCCACGAGCTGTTCTACCTCGACGCATCGAACAGGCTCACCAGTGTGCAGGTGAGGATCTCCGGGTCGACGTTCAGCTCAGGCAGTCCGGCGACGGTTTTCGACACGGGGTATGTCGAGTCGAATCCTTCTCGCCACTACGACGTGTCAGCGGACGGCCAGCGGTTCGTGATGATCAAGGAGAGTACGATCGGCGATCCGAACGCGACGCCGGCCAACATGGTTGTCGTCCTCAACTGGTTCGAGGAGTTGAAGGCGCGCGCATGGTGACTCGCTGGGCTGCCGTCGAGCAACCCAGCGAGCCGATCGGCTAGTCGTCCCCCTTCGGGGCCCGCCCAACTTCAATGGTGCCCTCGAAGCACGTCGTCGTGGGAGTCGGTGCGCCCACACAGCTGGTCAGGGTTCGAAACTCCACGTGCACTGTTGCGCCGGTGCGCCACCCGGCCAGAACGACTCCGTCCAACAGGGCGGTCCCCGTCGCTCGGTTTGTACCGCCCCGGATAAGCGCGGTAAACACATGGTTCCCCTGGAGGTCCTGGACCTCGTATATCGCCTCGAGCTTGTTGATGCCCGCTTTCAGGGCCGGGTTCACGCTCCGTTGCCCCTGAAGCACCTCCCCGACGAATTTGCCAGGAATATCACCTCGTGTGTAACCCGCCATGAGACCGCGCCCCTCGGTGATTCCAAAGTAGTCGGGGACGGACACAACCTCGGTCACCCATTTCGTGAAGGTGACAGTGACGGGCTTGTTGTGGTCGGAGGGGCGCTCCGCCAGGACGGGTGCGATCTGGAGCAGGAGTGCTGTCGCGATCGAGAACGCCGCGATGCGGACGTGACTTCGGTTGATGTTCATAACGCTCCCATGCTGACGGTTGAGACAACAGCGGATGGGAGCTGACCGTCATGTCATTCCCGCCCTTGTTCCTCTAGGCGAGAACGCGGGGCAAAAACTACAACCGGCGTCACGGAAATCCGGATTTCACGATCTTTGACTATTGATTCGTTGTTGATTGGCGATCGTTGACTTGGGATTGGTGCCTCGGTTGGGAATGGCCATCAACAATCGACAGTCTTCAATCAACAACGATTCAACAATCGAAGATCGAGCAAATCAAGAATGACCATCCCCGCGATTGACCGGTCGGCGTCTTCGAGTAATACTCTTACCAGTAGGAGTATTACCAGTGCGAATCACGAGCAAAGGCCAGGTCACTATCCCGATGGAAATCCG